>ERZ773112.729-NODE-729-length-21191-cov-4.748486_pt1 | contig 21191 bp, 16 predicted proteins | sample MGYA00580566_ERZ773112 | MGnify/ENA primary metagenome ERZ773112 (study PRJEB29015, sample SAMEA2737842) | human gut metagenome | biome: human gut; feature: human-associated habitat; material: faeces | place: China | collected 2012 ... | reverse complement strand
TATCCCCAGGAAGGCGAAATTGAGAACGATCTATCCCCACTCCCGGCACATAATCCACATACTTCGCATGAAGCTTCCGCTTCGCCAGCTCATAATCTTCCCGGTTAATACAGATCTGCTGATCCGTATACCGCGAAAGAAACTTCTCCATCGGATAATAAAACAGCCAGTTCTTCCAAGGCGCCCCCTTAAAAAAATGGAATCCGTGCGCCGTATAAATCATCGGTCCCGTCTGCGAGGCATGCGCCGCCAGCCGCGCCATCACACCTCCCATCGGCGTGTGACAATGTACCAGCGAAAAATGTTCCCGCCGCATCAAATCAACCATCTGCCGGTACACCAGCCGGTTCTTGGCATCGAACGGGCTCCGGATAAAATCAATCTGATGGCAGATGATCCCCGTACCATACAGCCGGTGATTATCCGTTCCATACGACGGTGTATGAAAATTTGAAGCATAATGGACCTCATATCCAAGCCTCTGTAAAATGCGGACATTGTTCATCTCAAACTGGGGGACAAAACCGCTGACGTGGGTTACCAGAAGGGCCTTTTTAGGCATTTTATTTTCCCCTTTCATATCATGTTGCATTTTTATATTCATATGAAGCATCCTCCAAATATCACCTGCCTCTCTCCTCATCGTTTGATTGTTTTTGCCATCATTTTCACCCAACCAAAAATAGCGGCTACAAAATTGTAGCCGCCTTAACTTATGTTAATTTACTATTCTATTTCCATAAATACTCCGGATAAACCTCTTCTTCCATCATCTCCCGGAATTTCTTCTGAGCGAATTTATGTCTTTTTTAATCACTCATTCAAAATTTCTCTAAATTTGACAGTTTTTCATCTTTCCATATCTTATCTTTATATTTCCGAAGCCAATTTATTAAAGGTTTTTCGTAGAATGCGTTTATTATAGACGAAATTGCCACTACACAAATACAATATAATCCCCATATAAAATAATTATCATAAGAACCATTAATCTTACTAACTTTATTAATAAAATCCATTGTTAATTGCACTGGATAATGACACATATAAATTGTAAAAGATATTTTCCCTAAATATTGTAATGGTTTTAATAGTAAAAAACATCTAATAAGTTTAACTGTTGTAATTAAATAAATCATTATTGGATATATTATAAAAACAAATCCACTTAACATATACCACCAATCACCATGACTCCATACATCTACACCGCCAAAATAATAAATCAACACAACTATCAATAATATACTAAACATTATTAATTTTAATCGTATTCCACCCTGATATGCTTTCAAAAGCAAAAAATATAATAGACTACCAAAGAAGAAAGCAATCATACCTCTTCCAATATTAGCATTTACCAAAGTAAATGTGCTTCCTTTCCAATCTGACTTTTCTAGTGTATATCCTACAATTATCAGCCCCCAACATATAGCAAAATATGTGTGTTTTGTTTTTGTCATCTTGCAGATAACAAAAAAAACAATATACATTAAAACTTCTATACATACCGTCCATGATATAGCATTAAAATTTGCATCTGTCTGTAGCCCATAATTCTGTATCATCAATAAATTCAATACAAAATGATGTACGTCATTATACTGGTAAGTAAATGTTCCAACACTGAATATTTTTCTAAGAATCAGCATAAATGTTACATAAAACAAAGTTCCATAATACAATGGTGCCAATCTCACAAAACGAGAATAAATAAAATCACTAAACGACACTTCACTATTAGCAATTCTTTTCATATAAAACGCAGTAAATGTTAAGCCAGATATCAGAAAGAAAAATTCAACCAAAATTCTCCCATCTAAATATCCATTCCAAAATCTTAATAATACGAAATTTGGATTTATATTGTCATGCCAATGTAAAAAACACGCTATTATTAATGCAGCAATTCCTCTCACTCCATCTAACGGACGTAATCTATCACTCATTTTATCTCCCGAAATCTAACAATTATATTTGTTATTATCTCACTCTTTAGAATATAGTATAATTATCGCTAATCATAATTTAAGCTTTTTCTTCATTATTATAAACTTATATATAAAGTATCTATTTTTTATTTTCATACAGTTCATCATGTAATTTATTTGTTATTCCAACTAATTCATCATGTGAAGTATTAATTTTATCATATAATTCATCATGTAAAACATTTATCCTCTCATACAATTCGTCGTGTAATTGATTCATTGCTAAATATAATTCATCATGTAATTGATTAATCTTAAAGAAAACTTCTTGATGAAACTCTTCCATTTCTAGTCTTCTTTCGAGTAACCAGTCTATTTCCTCTAATTTAGACTGCAAATTCCATGAATTGATATATTCCATTTGATATATTTCCTGCTTCTCTTTACACTTTGAAAGATTGCACTTATCTATATAATCTTTTACTCTCTTAAAATACAAATCATTTAATTTCACCGCTTCTTCTAAAGCGCCTTCATATATGTTTGCCTTCTTTGAACTTTCTTCTATCTTTTTTTGGGTAAGGATTTCACCTTGTCCAATAGAAATAAACTCTGGTTTACATTTAAAATAATCAAATTTAGTACTCCACTTTCCTATCACAATGGTTTTTTTATTTAATAAAATTGACCAGTATGCACAATGATATGTATTAGTAATAATAACCTCTGAACTTTTTATATATCGAACAATATTATCTAAAGTTTCAGAATTTTTGATTCTATCTTTTAGCCAGTCAATTCCCTGTATCGGAAGATCCTTATGTTCAATCACTCCATATTTCCTAATCTTTTTTCCATCTATATATCCATTTATCTTTCCCACTGCAATAGCTGATGGGCATGGAAGATACTCAATTTTAGAAGGGTGATTATAATCCCTTATACTAACCATCTTAAACCGCTCCATCCGAATATCAGGGAACGTTTCTCCTTGAAACCATCTTCCAGCATGTGTATTAAAACCTGCACTCCAAACAATTACATTATGACAGCATTCTAAGACTTTATTTATTGCATTGTTAAATGACTTTGTTACATTAAAGAGTCCACTTCCACCTAAAATCACAATATCATCTATATTAATCTCATAATATTTAATAGAATCTATATCATGTCTCATCAAATTAAATTGCTTAAAATATTCATAATAATAGTTAAGCGGGCAACATTCTCTGTCGCCCGCATTTTCCAAATCGATCCTATTTATAAAATGTATTTTTCCATACTTCAATTATTTTTCCTCTTTTCTTATAGAATCCATATAGGATTTTATGTTTTTCATCACAATTTCAGGTGTCACTTTATACATACATTCGGGTTCTGATAGTCCCTTATAACATTCAAATGCCCACTCTGGATGTGTTCCCATACAATTATTACATCCTTCATACACCATATTAATATTTTGTGGATATTCATAAAAATGCTTTGGTGTTGGTCCGAATACAACCGCACATTTTGTATCCAACTGTGTTGCTAAATGAACTAATCCCCCCTCACAATCCAAATGTAATATAGAACCTTTTAAGATCCATTTAGTCACTTCCAAACTTTCCCCCAATATATATTTATCAACTCCACGAATTTTGGCATTTCCAGAAGCTCCAACTTGAACAATTTCTATATCTGGATACTGATTTTTAAACAACACAACAAAATCATTATAATGTTCTAATGGCCATACCTTTGTTTGCATTTTACTCCGTCCCATGCTATCAGCACCACGGTTTAATGTAATATATTTCTTCTCGTTTAACCCAAGTTCTTGTAATCTTTTCTTGTACTCTTCACGCATAGGTATCCATGTCTTTTGATCCTCAATTTTGAATATTCCTTCATGGCTCAATTCTGTCCAGCGATTAATACCTTTAATTTCACAGCGTCTAAAATGTATATTTTCTCGAAACCATTGCTGTTCTACATCCGGATAATACGTGCGATAACCATGTCCCAATTTGTTTAATTTATCCATGAATATCGGGTTGATTTTTGCTATTTTATTTGCGTTCTGTTTTTCTATATGTATAAAATGTTCCACTTTCAAAGCCAAATCATATTTCCACATTTGAGAATAAAACGTATTAATTGGAAAAATTTCAACTTTTTCTCTACCTTCATATACTGCCTTTCCAAATGTAACATTTTCACAATATACATCTATTTTGCATGGAACTATTTGGGAAATTTCATCCAAAAGTTTAGAACTAATAATGTAATCTCCAAATCCTCCTGTTGGATAAAAAGATATGTAAAGAATATCATCCTTTTTTCCATTTTGTGAAATAAGTTCATCTTCTATCGATTCCACCATATTACGCATCAAATGTGAATGTGTAAACAAAAATTTACTATCTATTAATCTATTTTTTATCTTTCGTATTTTTTCTTTTATCCTCATACTATTTTTTTAAACCTTCTTTTATTTTTTTTATAATTTCTTCTGTCCCATTCATAGCAATGCATTTAGGAACTCCATTTATTCCACATTCCGGATTAAACCGGTTTATATTTTCTATACCACAACCCAAACACGGTTGAGCAGATACTATATCTACAGGCATACATTCCCCTATTCTTTTTTCTTCCACTTTATACGGAAAAAATCTTCCTCTATTCCATCCTGCTGCCAATACTACACACGGTGTATTACACGCAGTTGCAATATGAGCTCCCCCCGTATCATTAGAGAGAACAATTGATGCATACCTTACTAATTCAATACATTCTTCTAAAGATGTCTCTCCCATCCGATTAATACAACGGTGATTCAATTTTTTATCTTCCGCCAACATTTTACATTCTAGTTCCTTTACAATTTGATCTCCTACATTTCTATATTTTACACTTCCAAGAATAAGACATTCGTCTATGCTTTCGTTTAGCATATTTTGGATTACAATCGAAAAATTTTTATAATTCCACATCTGTATCGGTGCATCTGCATCTGGAAATATGATTGCATATTTTCCTTTTGGTAATTTCACATTGCACGGAATTTTGGGAAGTTGTGGAAGTCTCGCTTTAAATTCTTTTTCTCCTAATCCTCTTATAAATTCTGCGTTTTTTATCAATTCCATTTGTTTCAGATCACATTCAATTACTTTGTCATAAATTAAATCTGAGCGGCTTAATTGCTTTTTACCCATTTCCGAAAAATCACTTTTTTGTGCTATTCTCTTATTTGTTCGAATTGCAAGTACAAACAAATCAGACAGTAATGAACGAGAAGGATTTGAATTAATAACAATATCTCCTTTTAAATGACAGGCTTTTTGTATTGTCCTAATTCGCTTTAAACCTTCTGTATCAAAACAAATCACCTTATCAAAATATCCTGTTGCTTCTGCGATCTTTTTAACATTTTTATACTTGTACGTCAAAAAAACAATTTTATGCTTTGGAAATATTTTTTTAAACTCTTTTGCAGAATCTAACCACAAGCAGAAATCTCCTATATGTGCAAAACGAATCACATATACATAATTGCTCTTTATATATTTTTTCCTTAATGCTCTTAAACGCAGTATTTGAAATAAAACTTCATTTAATCCTTTTGAGAAATTTCTTTTTAAAGATTCTTTCATTTGTCTGCCTACTTTCTGCCTTGATATAGGCCTATTTACAATCCGAGTTCTTTAAGTGCGATCTCAACAACATCCATGCAATGTTCTTTTGATATAAGTTCTATACATCGATATACTCCTTTGGTTCCAAACGGATAACGACAAGGAACATCTTTCATTGCATTGCATCCCTGGCAGGACATTCCTGCATCTACCACCCATAAAGGAAGACTTTCCCCTTTCTCTGCTTTATACGGAAAAAAACGACCCAACTCATTATCGCCCATCAATACAATCGATGGAATATGGCATGCTGCTGCCATATGCATAGCGCCTGTATCATTACCAATTGCCATTTGCCCTTTATTTAACAATGTAATAGTATCTGGCAGCGTCTTCCTACCTGCCAGATTTTCTGCCTGTCCTTTCAGTTCCATTTGTTCCATTACATCACTTAACTGTTCAAAATCTTCTTTTCCACCGCATAATTTGCAGCTCCATCCTGTTTTGCGAATAATTTTGTCTAACACATATGCATATTTCTCGGCTTCCCATATTTTTGTAGGTCCAGAAGCAGCTGGAAAGCAAACAAAATAGTTTTCTTTATTTTCATATAATTGCCGCATATCTGGATACCCAACCTTAAAATCTATCCATCCTAATCCACGTATTAACTCACCACACCGTATCAGTTCATGCTTTATTCCTCCGCTTGTCGGAATAATTTGATCATATCCCCTATTTGTCCAAGTCAACTGTCGTGCCGAAAGAAATTTTGCATTCGTATCCAAAGTGATTCTTTTTCCAGCTTTACATGCAAATAATAAAATATCTGTAAATGCTACTCTCGAATATGCCGGCTGTATTACTTCATCAAATTCCAACTTCATCATCCGTTTGAATTCAAAAAACCGTGTGTAATTATGGATATCAATATTAAAAACTTCATCGAAATATTGAGGCATTGACTCTGCAAAATGTTTTGTAGGTTTAATAGAGTCTAACATCAAAACAATCTTTTTTTCAGGATATAGCTGCCGAAATGCCTTAGCACAACTCAACCATATAATAAAATCTCCAAGCCCATCTGTTCTTGCCAGAAGTATCTTTCCTGTTGTCTTAGACGGTCTTCTATATTTTGCTGTTTTACTGTAGTACCACAATAGAATCATTTCCAATTGATGTGCCAACACTGGTTTAAATTTTTTTATTAATTTAGGAAGCTTCATTATATTTTCTTGCCCCATCAAAATCCTTATTTTTGTAGTATTCACATACAATATCGGTTTTCCCCATTGAAACCATATTTCCATGATCTAACCATAGCACCCGATTACAAAGTTTTTCTATCTGCTCAATACTATGAGACACGATTAAAACCGTTGTCCCACCGTCCATCAGTTCTTGAATTCTCTTCTCGCATTTTTCCTGAAAACTTCTATCCCCAACAGAAAGGATCTCATCCACAATTAAGATATCCGGTTTTACCAATGTCGCAATTGCAAATCCAAGTCGAGCGACCATACCGGATGAATAGTTTTTAATTGGAACATCCATAAAATCTCTTAATTCAGAAAATTCTATGATTTCCTCCTGTTTTGATTCAATAAATTTCTTTGAATATCCAAGAGTCAATCCATTTAATAATATGTTTTCCTTGGCTGTTAATTCAATATCAAAACCTGCTCCCAGTTCAATTAATGGTGAAATTGATCCATTTACAGTTACTGTTCCTTCCGTTGGACTTAATATACCAGAAATAATTTTTAACGTAGTACTTTTTCCACTTCCATTGTCCCCAATGAGGCCAAATACCTCTCCTTTTTTCACTTTAAAACTTACATTCTTTAATGCTATAAAGGAATCTATTTGTAATTTTCTTTTCATTTTTTTGATAAAAAATTCTTTTACGTTGTCCGTTCTTTCCCTCTCAAGATTAAACTGCATAGTAACATTTTTTATTTCAATTGCATTCGAATCCACGTATTGTTCCTCCAGCCATTTTATAAGTATAAAATCAAGTTCTTCTGTTTCTTTCTAAACACATATACACCCAAACATAATGCTCCAACTGCAAATAGTATACATATCAAGTGTCGGCGCCATGTAGGAAATACTCCATACAAAACAATCTCTCTAAAACACTGTAGCATCTGATACAATGGATTCCATCTCATAATACTCATTGCAAATCCCGACAACTGCGCTGTAGGATAAAAAATAGGTGTAAAATACATCCATGCAGTAATAAAAATCCCCCAAAGATAATATACATCTCTAAAATAAGTAGACATTATAGAAAGCAGTAATCCCAATCCAATCGAAAACACAAGAATGTATAACAGCGGAAGTGGAAACAATAAGATAGTCCAAGTAATTTTCACTCTCGTCAAAATCATAATGATAACAATCGCCAATAATGAGAATAAAAATGTTACAAAACTTGATAAAATCCTTGATACCGGAAATACCTGTTTCGGTAAATATACTTTTTTAATCAGAGAGGCACTATTAGTAATAGAAGTCATCGCCATGTTGGTTGCTTCCTGAAAAAAGTTAAATAGTGTTTGACCAGTAATCAGATATACGGGATAATTTTCAATATCAAATCGGAACACATATGAAAACACTGTTGAAACAACCATCATCATTAATAACGGATTTAACAAGCTCCATAAATATCCCAGAACGGATTTTCTATACTTTACTCTTAGATCTCTCTTTATCAATTCTTGCAGCAATTCTCTATAATTATATAATTCACTCAAAAATTCTTTCATGCTATTTTCCTTTATTTTGTTTTAACCATTCAATCTGCCATTTCCACAAGCGCTCTGGCAACCACAATGTCATAATTTCAAACATTGTGGTTTTTAGGTTAATATTTATACCTGTTCTCAACATATCAAACATTCTACTCCATTTTCCTTGTGCATACTCTTCTCGACTTTTTACCCATTTCAAAACATTCTCGATTTCAGCTTTGTATTCTTCAGGTAATTGTTTTTTTAAAAGCATTTCATATCTTGCTCTCAATGGAAGTATTCTGTTTTTAATATAACTTTTTTTATCATTTGCGTCCTTTAAAAAACCCGTCTGATTGTCTCCATGAATACGATATTGCATTAATGCCTTATCCACAAAACAAATTCTTCCCTGTATTGATGCATACAGAGCCAAATAGTGATCGTGGTACATATTTTTGCAAAATGGCAATGAATTCCTTGCACTATCTGAGCTTATCAACATCGTACATCCCCAGAAACAATTACGAATTAAAAGCTCTTTCCATATTGTATTATTCTCAATTTTTTCTTTTTCTGCATCTGTAATGCACATATATGATTTTGTCAGTATTTTTCCCACTGTGTCTATCGCGTCCGCATTGCAGCATACCATACATGCCTTATTACTTTTTAGATATTCCAGTTCTTTATACAACTTATCTTTGTTCCATATATCATCTTGATCACAGTATGCAAAATAATCCCCATCTGCTTCTAACGTCAAACGTTCAAATGTTTTTGTACTGCCTTTATTTTCAATATTTGATATTAGTTTCCACTGAATATTATCAACATATTTATTTATAAATTCTTCTAATTCTTTTTCACTTATATCCGGTGATGCATCATTACAAATTAGTAATTTAACCTTCGGATATGTTTGTTGGTTTAAAGAGCTAAGTTGCTCTTTAAACCATTCCTTATCCGGATTGTATACCGCCATCAAAATTGTAATCTGATCCATTATACGGCTCTTTAGCTCCTTAATATGTCTTATAATCCTGAGCCAGATAATTCACTACATAATCTCTGCATCCTTCTTCAAGACTATAAAATTTTTCTTGATATCCCGCATCCCTTAATTTCTGCATATCCGCCTGTGTATAATACTGATATTTTGCACGAAGGCTTTCGGGCATATCAACAAACTTAATATTCGGTTCTAAGCCAAGAGCTGTAAATGTTGCTTTTGCAAGATCATAAAAACTGCGGGCGGTTCCCGTTCCCAGATTGAATAATCCATTGACTGCTGGATTTTCAATCATAAATTTTACAACTTTGCAAATATCCTTAACATAGACAAAATCTCGCAACTGCTGTCCATCTTCATAATCCGGTCGATAAGATTTAAATAAACCCATCTCACCTGTTTCCTTGATTTTGTTAAATGTATGGAAAATTACACTTGCCATGCTTCCCTTAAAATATTCATTCGGTCCATATACATTAAAATATTTAAAGCCGACATACTGTTTAGGACGTAGTACTTGTTCTCTTTCCCAAAGATCAAACAATTGTTTTGAATAACCATATCCATTTAATGGACGAAGCGCACATATATCCTTTTTATCGTCAAACCCATTTTCACCTGCGCCATATGTGGCTGCACTGCTTGCATTTATCATAGAAATTTGATTTTTAACACAAAATTTCCATATCATTTTTGTAAATTCGAAGTTATTATGATACAAAAAATCAAAGTCTTTCTCTGTTGTTGCAGAGCACGCTCCCATATGAATTACATGTGTAACTTTTCCATCAAAAGTATCAAGCTGCTGTAAAAACTTATCTCGCGGAATATAGGTTGTGTACTTTTTATTTACCATATTTTTCCATTTATCACTCGTTGAAATATGATCCACAATAATGATATCTTCTATTCCCATATCATTTAATGTTCTTACAAGGCAACTTCCAATAAAACCTGCTCCACCAGTAACAATTACACTCATTCGAATTCTCCTTTTTATAAATTGATTAGTTATACAATTTTCTTATTTTTTCTATAATATTAGTAGTCGATAACCCTTCTTCAAGATTAATAAAAGAAACCTTACCTCCATGGCTTTCAACCACATCCTGACCGGCTACTTCCTTGCCTTCCCAATCTTTCCCCTTAACAAGAACATCTGGAAGTATTTTCTCTATTAATTTCTGAGGTGTATCATCATCAAATATAACGAGATAGTCAATCATCCCAAGTGCACTTAGAAGTTTTGCACGATTCATTTGTGTAACTATCGGTCGTTTATCTCCTTTTATGCGCTTAATCGATGCGTCACTATTTATTCCTACAATTAATACATCCCCCTTGGCTTTCGCTTGGACAAAAGATGATATATGACCTGCGTGAACCAGATCAAAGCATCCATTCGTAAAGACTATCTTTTTCCCTTTTTTCTTGAGTTGAGATACTATTTCTTCTATCTCATCACTTGAAACTAGCTTTGAACGTTCTCCATCTTTACTAGCAGCTTTTATTTCCTGTACTGTAGTTGTTGCTGACCCAAATTTTGATACCACGATAGATGCCGCCTCATTCGCTAATATACAAGCATCCTCTCGGCTCATACCCGCTGCAATCGCTAGCGAATATGTAGATATAACCGTGTCTCCAGCACCCGTAACGTCTATAACCTCTCTAGCAACTGTTGGAAAATCCTGTTTTCCTGCCACTTCATCAACCAAAGACATTCCTTTTTCAGAACGAGTAACTAGAAGATATTCTAAACTAATTTTCTTGCAAATCTTCACCGCTTCTTGAGCAATTTCTTCCTCGGTTAAGTTCTCTCCGCAACCTGCAACCTGACAAAATTCAGACATATTCGGTGTACAAGTTGTTGCTCCTGTATATTTTTTGTAATCACTACCCTTTGGATCTACGATAACCGGAATATCTTCTTCCCGTGCTTTCCGGATCAATGTTTGAGCTGTATCGCATGTTACATTGCCTTTTCCATAATCAGAAATGATAACAATATCAATTCCTTCAAATACTTTCTCAATATTTTGTTCCAAATAATCTACATATGCTCTGTCTACATCTTTTACAATTTCCTCATCATATCTAAGAAACTGTTGTCCTTTCGCAGACACTCTTGTCTTAACAATTGTCCGTTCATTCTCATTCTGCCAGGCAAAACGGGTATCAACTCCTTTTTCATTCATTCTATGAATCAGATAGTCACCATCTACATCTTTTCCAACACAGCTGATAATACGAGCGGTCGCTCCAAGCGCAACAATATTATTAATTACATTTCCTGCACCGCCTAAATGGACATCTTTTTTCTTTACATTTATAACCGGAACAGGTGCTTCTGGCGATATTCTTTTTACGCTTCCGATAATATACTTATCCAGCATAAAATCTCCCAAAACTAAAACTTTTAATTTTTTAAAAACGTCTAATTTTCTGTAATCCATATATGTCTCCGCTCTATTTATTTTTCATTAAAAAAATCCGCCTCAAGCATTGCACATAAGCAATGATAGATCGGCAGATGAAACTCTTGTATTTTAAAGGTTTCTATTTCCGGTACCTTGATCGTCACGTCACAGTACTCCTTCATTTTTCCACCGCTTGCTCCTGTCAAGCCAATAGTTTTGATCCCTTTTACCTTTGCTACCTGGAGTGCTTTAATAATATTTTTTGAATTTCCAGATGTACTGATTCCTAAAAAAACATCCCCCTTATTTCCATATCCATAAAGCATCTGCGCAAATGTAAGCGTAGGATCTACATCATTTATAAATGCTGTGGACAATGCCGGCATTGAAGTCAAGGGAATAGCGCGTAGTGTTCCTTCTAATTTAGATGCTAATTCGTCACCCTCTTCACCATATAATTCTTTAAATTTTTCTTCATCCTGAGCAGATATTCTGCGATTAAAAAGAAATGATTTCATTAACTCGCCAACAATATGCTCTGAATCTGCGGCACTCCCTCCATTTCCAGCAGTTAAAAGCGTGCCCCCTTCTTTATATGTTGTTTTTGTCGGGAAGCTCTTTATGGAAATATTATTCATTTCCGGTTTTTTCAACTCAATTGTAAATGATACCTCTTGACTTCCTGTATATCCATACTGTCCAATACCTGTTACGATTGCAGTTGCAGTTCCTGGTGCCTCATTATTATTATAAGTAAGTTTGTAGTCTATGCCATATCTGAGCACCTTATCTCCCAAGGTAACTTCAATGTCTTCTTTTGACAATGTTACCGGATGATCTTTATCTACAACAGAAACCAGTTTTTTCTCATTTGTAAGAGAAACAGTTGCATCTGAAATGTCTGTCTTTGAATCTGCTTTACGCAAGCGAATCTCTGCAGCACTTGCAAATTTATTCTGCTGTGATCCTTCACCATAAGTTTCAACGCCGGTAAGTCGAACATATTTTGCTTCTGTCGGTTCATTAAACATTGCGATATACCAGTCATCTGTATTATCCCAATTTCCAACAGAAACTTCTGTCCAATTTTGATCGTCCTTACTTACCTCTACTCGATACTTACTGATACGTCCATTTGAAGCACCACCACGTCCTTTGTAGCGTAATGCATCTAGGCTAGTAATTTCATTTAACTCAAATTTAATCCAAAATGTATCACGACTCGCTTGCGGATTCCATGATGTATGCCAGATAGTACCTTCATTGCCATCTAAAACATATCTTGCCGGACCTTCATTGCCTTGTCCACTCTGTTCACTTCCAGCTGTCACCGACATTTTTTGGGTATCATAATCCCGTCCTGCATAAACTGGATCTGTATTTCCAACACCTTTTCCGTCTAAGTTGATGACAAATTCATTTCTGGTTGTATGATCTTCTGATTCAATGATTAGCTTCGCTTTATTTTCATACGGCGGTACATAAGTTACCGCTGCATTATCAGCTGCCACATAGTCTATTGTATCAATAACAATAGCTTCTGTATCAAAACTTCCTGCAGCAAGTTCTTCCTCACTTAACTCAAGACCATTTACCGTTAATTTAGAAAGATTTGCAGTAGAATTGGTCGTATATGAACCATTCCACTCAATAATCTCTACTTCTGTAATACCAGTACATGTTTCTGTTTTTCCTGCCTCTTGAGGAGTTGTATTTGTTACTTGCAGTTTTACAAAAGTTGCTACAGTTGGATCAAATGTATATGTATATGCTTTTACACGTTCTGGACTTTCATTTTCCGCAATTGTTTCTTCCACTGAAAGTTCTTTCCAACTTCCTTCATCTCCTGTTTCAGATACAAAGAGTTTTGTTCTTCCTTCCCGAGGGAATGTCATTGCACCATTATCTTTGGAATAATATACAACAATTTTTCCTACACGCTGCTGAGTAGCATAGCGGAATGTGATTTCAGAAGTTGGATCTGTATTTCTAGTTGCCCAGTTTGACCAACAAGTTGGATTTGCGCCTCCACTGTTGTTGTCTCCAATTTCTTTCTTTCCATCCTTAATTGCATCCAGTGTATCTGACTGTTGTCCTTCCGGTACATCCTGACTTAAGTATGCTGCGCTACTTACACTGGAGCCTAGCTCTATCTTCTGTTTTTCTACGCGAATGGTCGCTGTAACCTCTACATTCTGTCCTAGAACATCTGCTGTTCCTTTCACTGTCACAATTCCTTCTGCATCGTAACTTCCATTCGGTTCTCCCCAAGCAACTGGGAAGGACGCATTCATTACTTCACCATCTTGAAGTACCGCCGGTCTAGATTCCGGAAGTGTCGGTTTCGTTCCAAGCGGAACAGTTGTTGAATAGTTCAGCAGGGAAACTACCTGGTCAATCATATTGACGATTACTGTAAGAGTATCTCCTGCCTCTGTTGTACCTGCTACAGAAAATGTACCACTCTGTGCAATCTGTTCTTCTGTAGTTGCATCCCATGTTACAGGAATCTCTTTTTCACTTCCATCTGTATACACTGCTTTAACAGTACTCGGAAGCTGTGGCATATTACCGGTTTTTACATAGTAGTTTTTAGACATTTCGTAATAACTGATAGCCTTTTCTCCTGTTGTATCCTGTTCTACCGAAGTCGTTGTTACTGTCACTGAAGAAGTTTCCAGACCTTTTGCACTGGCTGTTACTGTGAAACTTCCCGCTTTTTTTGTAGACTGTACAATTGCCAGTACTTTTCCTGCAAATGCATTTCTGCTATTTGCCTGATAGGAGGTATGATCGTCTTGTCTTCCGTTATCAATACCCACCAGTTTACCTTCGCCTTCTACTTTAAAGCTTACTTTATCTTCCGCATTCGGAATAATATTTCCATCTTTATCTGTTACATCTACAGTTACATAAGTTAAGTCCGCTCCATCTGCTGCAATTGTATCGCGGTCAACTGTAGCTTTTAAATTCTTCTTCTCACCGGTGGTTGTTACAGATGTTCGACCATTCAGTTTTTCCTCTGAAATTTTCTGTCCATCCTGTCCGTAAGCTACTGCTGAAATTGTACCTGCTTTATACGGAACCTGCCATGTCAGATATAAATTCTTATGTTCTGTACCAGACTTATCCGTGCCTTCATAATACTGATATGTATACCCTTGTGTATTTGACTGTTTCTGTGTAAATTCCTTTGTCCCAAGGCTCTTCTTATCACCCGTTTTTGCATCTGTAAAGAATAATTCTACTTTTTTCGCATCTGTATAAACGACAACCGGAACCTTTCCACTGCTATCTTTCTTCACTGCATCTTCATTCCATGCCGGTAAAATATGAAGGGTATTTACTTCGTCATTCCACTGGCTCTGATAGAAGTAGTAACTATCTTTTGGAAATCCTGCAGTGTCAATAATTCCAAAATATGAATTCTTTGGAGACGGCCATGTTCCTTGTGCTCCTTTTCCAGTTCCGTTCCATGGTGTCGGCTCTCCAATATAATCAAAACCGGTCCATACATATTCGCCTGCCACAAAATCTCTCTTAATAACCTCGTACCAGGCACTGCTGGCAACTGCCCCCCAGTTAACTGCTGAATTATCATAGGATGTTAACTTCTGACCCGTCTTACTTCCATCTATTCTGTCATATACACCTCGACTATTGACTGCTGAAGCAGTTTCAGAACCATACAACTTCCAATTTGGGTTACTATTATGAAGCGTATCATAATCATTTCCAGAGCAATAATTCAAACCAACCGTACCATTTGCAGTTGTCATAGCATCCATCATGTTTTTCGGTATTCCAATCTTATTACCTTTTAACACGTTGTCGCCACGTGTTGCCGGTCTTGTGGTATCCAACGCAGTTGTCCAATCAATCAAATTCGCCTGAACATTTGCATACGCCTGTGTCAATACACCGGTTGCACCTTCCTGAACTTCATTTCCGAGAGACCACATGATAATAGACGGAGCATTCCAGCCACGTTTTACTGCTGCTGTTAAGTCATATTTTGCCCAAGTCATTCCATTTTCTTTTCCAAGAATCTGATTACTTTCACCTATTGTCTGATTGAAGAATCTGGCATAATCATTGTTATTTCCATTCTTAGCATTTTGCCAGCCATCAAACATCTCTTCTACAACAAGGATACCTTTTTCATTACAAATATTTATCAGTTCTTCTGCTGCCGGGTTATGTGTAACACGAATGGAGTTACATCCCATTTCCTTTAAGATTTCCACCTGACGCTCAATTGCACGTTTCCATGCCTCTGCTCCAAGCGCTCCCTGATCGTGGTGCATACACACACCTTTCAGTTTCATATTTGTTCCGTTTAATGAAAATCCACTATTTTCATCAAATTTAAAATAACGGAATCCATATTCTGTATCGTAAGTATCTACAACCTCTTCACCAATCTTTACTTCTGTACGCACTGTATAAAGCGCCGGATTTGTAGTACTCCATAATTCTGGATTCTGTGCATTTACTGTTGCATCAATCGCTGCGGTTTCACCTGCCGCAATCGCTTTTGTTTCTGTTGTCACAGTTCCGATATTAGCGCTTGGCTCCCCACCTTTTTTGAAAATGGTATGAGTCAATGTCACATTCTGTTCTCTGTCTGAATCGTTGGCTACAGTTGTCTTAATATTAGTAGTCACCGCTCCGTCTTTTTCTGTTTCCAAATTTGGAGTTTCTACCTTTGTCCCATATAAGTCAACATGTACAGGATTTACAATATTCAAATCTACACTTCTATAAATACCACTTCCTGAATACCAACGGCTGGATGGTGTCTGATGATTTACCTTTACCGTAATTACATTCTCACCATCAAATTTCACCAAATCAGTGATATCAAATGAGAATGGAGTATATCCATACGGATGGCTTCCCACCTGTGTTCCATTGACCCAAACTGTAGCATCCATATATACGCCACCAAAATCAATTCGCACACGTTTATTCTCCGCTGTTTTTCCAAGCGTGAAACTCTTTCTGTACCAGCCAATTCCACCCGGAAGATATCCGCTTTCTGCTTCCATCTTCGTTGAATACTCTTGTTCAATACTGTAGTCATGAGGCAGATTTACATGTTCCCATTTAGAATCATCAAATGCCGGTTCTTCCGCACCTGATCCATCTCCCAAATAGAACTTCCAGTTGTCATTAAAATTGACATCTCGTTTTGCTGCCGAATAATTGTTTACATAAACAACTTCTTTATCAGAACTCATCTGGCTTTCTGTTTCAGAAAGCACATTGACCGGAGTTCCTGCCGCAAATGAAACACTTGGAGTAAACATTCCAAAGGCAAGTGTCAGTGCAGCTGCTGCCATACCTTTTCTTTTTAAATTATACTTTTTCATACTTTTTTCTTTTTAGACTTTTTATAGCCTACTCTCTTCCTCCTTTTCCTTATTAATCTCTCGGAATCTTCGTAAATATTATCCTTATCCAAATACTCTTGCTCGTTCCACCTGGGATATCATTGAACGCTTTTGGCATCTGGATCTGTCTGATACGGACACCCTTTTAACTCATAAATATTCCAAATTTGGCCCTGCTCCAAGAACTCCTTCCTGTATGCAACGTTCTTATCTGCTTTCCATTGACTTTAAAGTTTCCTCGATTACCGAATGGGCCGCCCAGCTTAAGATGAATCCTCTTTTTGCCATCCTCAGTGGTTTCCAAGTCGGTGACACTCCAGGCGTTGGGAATTTTTATGATTTTATGAAACGCTTATGGGACTCTGATGATCCCCATATGACTTCTCACATCCATCCATTAAAAGCAAAAGTGAAAAAGCCAGATGCAAAAGGCGAAAAGGCTGCTTCTGTTGAAAAAGTAACCGTTGCTGAACTTCTACCTCAGTTGGAAAAGACTGCCTTTCCTCTTAATGACCAACCCTATGCTTCTCTCTTTAAAATTTATCAGAAAGAATTCCTGGATGTCTCGGTTGAAAAGGGATTGATTCATAAGGATAGCCTTGCCCTTGCTGCTGATGGTACACCCGTTGTCACCTCACACAGAGAACGTAAAAAACGTATCTGCAAATGTAAAGAAAACGGCATCAACGACTGTAGCTGTGACCGTTACTTTTCTCAGCCTGACTGCGATATCGGCTGGGATTCCTCGCGCGACTGCTTTTATCATGGGTATGATTTATATATGCTGGTCGATTCGCAAAGCGATCTTCCGGTATTTCCCCACTATTCCTATGCTTCCAAACATGATTCGCACGGATTTCTTCAAGCTTTTTTCCGAATGAGAGCATTCCTTCCGGATTACAAAGTATCAAAAGTTCTTTTGGATTCTGCGCACGATGCCATGCCTTACTATCAATACTTCAAACGGCAAAACATCACTCCATTTATTGATCTGAATGGAAAAGGCGGCAGACCGCCTGTATATAAGAACAACTTTACTATTGATAAAGATGGCGTTCCTGTTTGCCCATCTGGACACCGAATGCGGCGCGATGGCATCGAAGTTGCAAAAGGCCGGATGAAATTCAAATGCCCGAAGATCAGCCATACAGGCGGCTGTATTTCCTGTACCTGTGACAAGCCATGTTCAAAGGCCAAATATGGGCGTACTGTTCATTTGATCTTAAATGACAATCCAAGACTGTTTAACAATCCACCAAGAAGCAGCAAAGAATGGAAACTGGAATACAATGCAAGAACATCTGCGGAGCGTTCAAACAAACGCGAGAAATTAGACTTTAAATTAGAAGACGGCAGACACCGCTCAACTAAGATGTGGTACTGCCGCCTCTATCACATCCTGATGTTACAGCATCTGGATGCATGGGATTTGCCACCTGAATCAACCCTGAAAAAAATGATTTTGGATGTAGCATAATCCTGTAGATTATATTATATCTCATTTTTTGAAACATAGCGACAGTTATGTTTATTTCTTGCGTTCATTTTGATGTTGTATAAATAAAGTTGACACCTTATTCTCAAGGAATTCATGTATAATAAAAGAGAATAAGGAGGAACTCTCAATGTCACGAACCCAACGTAAATACGACCAGGAATATAAGATCCAGGCTGTCAAACTTGCCAAAGAAATCGGCGGTGCTAAGGCAGCCAAAGAATTAGGTATCCCAGAAGGAACCATCCACACATGGCTGAAAGCAGTTAGAGCAGGCACATTGGATATTGGCGACGGTGCACATACTCCGGAAAGCGCGATGAGTCTTGCTGAGGAGCTTGCCATGCTCCGCAAACGCGTTAAAGATCAGGACAAAGAAATCCGGCGTCTGAAAGAGGAAAATGAATTTCTCGAGGAAGCAAGCGCTTTTTTCGCAGCCAGCCGTCGGAAGTCAGCAAGAACCAAAGAATGATGTTCATTGCCATAAAAACGAAAGACGGCGTGATTAAGGGAAAACTCTCATTCTATTGCCGGATGCTTGGCGTCAGCCGCCAGGGTTTCTACAAATATCTTGCTATTAAAGATCGCCCTTGGAAATATCAGGATCTTGCTGATGCCATGAGAGTGATCCATGCTGAGGATGAATGCAATGATACCTATGGACGTATTCGCATGTACCAAGCACTGCTCCTTAAGAATCCGACGGGAATCAAGATCCCCAGTGAACGAACCGTTTACAGGGTTATGGATGAAATAGGACTTGTCCATCGGCCAAAGCGCAAGCCAAATGGCATTACCAAGGCTGATCGGGAAGCACGTAAGTCAGATGATCTTCTGAAGAGAGAGTTCAAGGCTGATAAGCCACTTGAAAAATGCGTAACTGATATCACAGAAATCAAGGCAAAAGATGGAAAACTGTATGTTTCAGCCATCTTCGACTGCTTTGATTCCAGCGTTCTGGGACTGGCAATGGAAACAAACATGAAGGCAACTCTGTGTGAGCATACACTGGATAATGCCTATCTGGCGCATCCTGATCTGCGAGGTGCCATTGTGCACTCCGACAGAGGAAGACAATATACCAGTGAAACCTACCGTCAGGCGCTTTCTAAATATGGCATTATACAAAGCATGAACAGTGATGGTGGCAGGTGCCACGATAATGCTCGATGTGAAAGCATGTGGGCCAGAATGAAAAGCGAGCTTCTCTATGACCGCTACAATACGGAAAGCCTGACCACGGATGAGCTGAGAGTTCTTATTTGGAGATATTTCATCAGTTACTGGAACAACAGGAGGATCTGCTCTGCCAACGGTGGGCTTCCTCCTATGATTAAGCGTCAGAGATACTACCAATCTCTGGGCCTGGCTGCATAGGAAATGATATCTTTGAGATAAATGTGTCAACCAATATTGACAATATCATTTCTTCATTATATTATTAGATGTCTTCTTTTTAAGATAATCCAGTTCCTCCTCAAAAAGGATATCAAGTGATACATCAAGCCTAGATGCTAAAATAAGCAGTTTTTCTACTTCTGGATATCCATCGTCCCGTTCCCATTTAGATACCGCCTGACGACTAAAATTTTCTCCAAAGAAATCTGCCACATCGTTTTGAGATAACCCTTTTTCTTCTCTTCGTTTTTTTAATTTTTCTCCAAATGTCAAGTTTATCACCTCTCTTTCTACTTACATTCTAAGCAACAAGAAAGATAAAAGCAAAAATCTGAAGTTACACTTAGCAACTTAGAGTTGCAAAATATCATTTAGATTCTCTATGTTTTTTTATATTTCATTAAAATTAACCACTACCGCACTTGCGATAAATTTCTTCGCATTTTGATTATAATACTCCAAAGTTTTATTATTCATACGCTTCTGATCCCTGTAAATTGTAACTTTTTATTGTATTTTCACGCATTTTGTCATATGTATTTATTATACCAATTTAAGTCGACAGCGTAAACATAAAGAAGCAGAAACCACATTACTATCGTAGCTTCTGCCTCTTTATATCCAACTATTCCTTCACATCCAACCGATATTCCAAAACCTTCCCCAGCATTTCTTCTGGCTTTACTCCGAACTCATCTGCAAGTTTCCTGAATCTGTCATCAATCATATCCTGGTTTTCCCGGCGAAACTCTTCAAGTGCTTCTCCTCTGAGCAGGAACTGGCTGACTCCGTTGGGACTGGCTCCCAATTTTTTCATTAGAGCCTGAGAAACATAATTATCCGTTGCTACTCTTGTCCGGAAGAATCGTTTTCCAGTGACTTTTGCAAGCCTTTCCAAAAATAGAGATACAGCTTCTGTCCCATATCCTTTATGACACCATTCAGGTTTTAACTCTATTGCAAGTTCCCAGTCTGGTTTTTCAATGTCTTTTATGGCACAGTATCCTACATAGTCTCCAGACTTCTGGCCGTACACAGTACAGGTGAAGGATTTCCCATTTAGAAATCCATTCCACAGATCTTCTATAAATTCTTCATCTTTAAATGCGGACTTCATACAACTGTATGTTTATGAGCGCGCTGACCGGTTGCGGAGGTGGCTCTAAAGGAGC
>ERZ773112.728-NODE-728-length-21204-cov-4.018819_pt1 | contig 21204 bp, 26 predicted proteins | sample MGYA00580566_ERZ773112 | MGnify/ENA primary metagenome ERZ773112 (study PRJEB29015, sample SAMEA2737842) | human gut metagenome | biome: human gut; feature: human-associated habitat; material: faeces | place: China | collected 2012 ... | reverse complement strand
CGTGCTGTGCTATCGCACAGCAAACAGGTCACAGTCAGGCAGTGGGCAGTTTCACAAAAGCGGAGCGGAAGCCCAAGCCCGCCCACGCGGTGGAACGCGGGTTGTGGCCGTAGAACGAGGCGAGGCCGTAAGAGGAGCCGTACCAGTGGCCGCCGGAGCAGAAGCACCGTTCGGCAGCGCCATTGTTAAACCAGCAGCCATTGCCATCTTCCAGCGTATCGCCGGGATACTCCAAGAAACCGAGGTTGTACAGCCACAGCTTCGCGCCGTCCTTGATGGTGCTGTCGCACTCAATCTGCGCCTCGGTTTCGTAGTCGGATTCGTCCTTTTTGACGGTAATATTGGTGGACCAGACCAGCTTGTTGTTGATATGGTCAGCCTTAACAGAACCGGAAGTGGTGCCGCTGCCGTTAGGGGTAATCAGAGTGCCGTCCGCAGCGTTGATGGCTTTCCACTCTGCAGAGGTCGCAGACTGGCTGTGTGCAGAATCCGCACCATTGTTATTGGCCAGAATCTGCAGCTCGCCGTATACCATGCGAACGCCGCCAGACCACTCCCAGATATTGCCGGTGAGGTCAGCAATACCAGACGGGGTCTGGTCGTGATACCAAGTCAGAGGACCGGTGCCAGTTGCAGTGCGACCAGTGCCTTTGTCACCGTCCTTGTAGGTCGGAATGGCTTTGTAGACGTTCTCGCTGGGATGCTTGCCAAAACTGGTGTTGCCCTTGGGCAGAAAACCGTTGGCGATGCACCAGCGCAGAATCAGCCCCCATTCGATGCGGGTCATGCAGTGCCAGCCCTCGCCCTTTGCCTCGCAATACTGGCGAGCCTGATCAAAGTTCATGCCAGCAGCAGGGTCAACGCCGCCGATGGAATAGGCACGACCATCCTGCACGATGTTCAGGTACTTGGAAATGTAGATAGCGTCTACCTCGGTGCCGTTGACGATAAACGCAGGGTGCACGGCGGTGCTTTCGCCCATGCCCAGCTGCTTGTAGGTCATCTTCGGGATCTTCACCATGATGCTGGGCATACCAGCGTTATCATAGAGCAGTTCGTTGCCGGGTGCGAGGCCAGTCACGGCCAGATTGGTCAGGTCAAAATTTGCAGCCATAGTAGTTACCTCCTATCAGTCGATGGCCCACAGGGTCAGGGTCACATTGTTCATGGAGAACGGAATCGGTTCCGCCGGGGTGCTGTTGCCCATGCGGGTGCCACCCTCGGCGTTCTCCTCGCCGTCTGTGGTCACTTCCTCAATGGGCTCCGGCTGGGTGTACTGGCGGGCAGGGATATCGATTTCCGCCACATAGCTGCGGCCGGCAGCTGCGCCGATGACCAACTCACCATAGCTGTCGTAGCACACATCGATGTGAACGTCACGGTCGTCCTCGCGCTTGGCGAGGTTGATGGTCAGGTCATCATCAAAGCAGATTTTGTTCTTGACGACCTCGTAGGGAATCTTGGTGCCGGAATTTTTTCGATAACGGTCATTTCAGAGTACCTCCGATTGCGATGTATTTGATGGTGGCAGACTTTGCGGAGCCGTTGTAGGCCAGCTTGAAGCCGTTGACCAGCTTCTCGCTGACCTCAATATCCCCGACAGGACCATCAGATTTGACCAGTTCGGTCATAACCAGATAGCTGGTGCTACCCATGTTCTTGCCCAGCGACACGCTCTTCTTGGAGTTGTTGCAGGGATAGGCACGGGCATTGGTCAGGTCCACGCTGCCGGACACGATCTGCCACGAGTTATCGATAGTGGCCACAGTTTCGTTCAGCTGCCAGCCCTGCTGCCGAACTGTATTGAACATCATGCCGAAAGCGGCATAAATATCCCATACGCCGTTTTCGATGTTATTGAAATGTGCCTGATCCTGAGGTGTGCCCTGCTGCATCACCTTGCCAGCGGGAGTGATGGTCCATGTTCCGTCATGGTTGTCGTTGATGACGTACAGACCGGGCTTGTCCGTTACATGGTCAAGCCATACCGTTTTTGCGTACACGGTCATTCCTCCTTTTTCTTCTCGATAAAGGTAAAGTCGAACCAGTACAGAATACCAGTCTGACCTGTCGAGATTTTGATGTTTACGTCCTCGTGCGCCCAGACCTGATTGTCCGAGTTGAGCAGTTCCACACGGTTCACCGTAATTTCGCCCAGCCCGGTGATGGACACTCTGGCGCGGACAGTACCATCAGCCAGAATGTCGATGCCGGAAAGCGGAACGGTGTAGTAGGTCGAGCCGACACGGAAACGCGCACAGGCAATGCGCCGTTTGAGATAGCCCCGCAGGTCTGCGAAGCCAGCCGAATCAATCATGCTGCTACCTCCTTAAAAATTTATTCCCGGTGCGCTGCCGCACACCTTTGCGATGTAGGAAACGCCGAGGCCGGATTCCTCGGCAACAAGCCCTCCGCCTGATGTACCGCCGGATGTGGCGGTTGCCGGATGCAGACCAGCTGTCAGGTCGCCGGATGCCGGGGCCGCGTATGTGCTGCTGCCGTCTGCGGTCTGCACAACAACATACCCCGCATCATCGAAGCCCTGCGTGGCCGTCTCCGGGTAGGTTCCAGCCAGTTTCTCCGGTGCATAGGCTCCACCATTGTCCACCGTCAAAACCTCGATTTCCGAGGCGGCAGTGTGCCCCTGTGTGGCTGTGGCCGGGAACGTGCCAGCGTCAAGCTGCCCGGTGCGGGGGTGAGCGTAGCTGCCGCCGAACTCGTCCGTAACGATGATGATATTCCCAGCGGAGATGCCGCCCTGTGTGGCCGTTTTGGGGAAAGTGCCGCAGCGGCGCACCGCATACACGATATAGCCGCTGCTGGTCACGATCTCGATGCCGAACGTGCTCTGGTAGTACACACCATCGTTGTGCGACCGCAGGCTCTTGTAGTAGCCGATGGCCCACAGCACACGTTCGGTGCTGACGTAGGACGCATCGGAGCCGCTCATGTCCAGCATGACCCGGAAGTGGTACGGCTCGCCGCCATACTGCCACCATTCCTCCAGCCGGGAGCCGGGATAGATAGCCCGGATGCCCCGCAGCACAGCCCCGGCGGTTCCCCGGTGACGATGGATGTAGGGCGCGGACTTGATGGTGCGCCGCTTTGCAGCGAGGTCGTAGTCGTGGTCGTACCAGTCTACGGCGAAGTCCTTTGCCAAAATGTCCAGCAGGTCTTCCGGCAGCTGGTCGATGCGCGTGTAGATTTGGCCGAGGTTGATTTCATCCAACCGCTGCTCAAGCACGTTGGCGATAGAGTGCGCCAGAGCAACCATTTTCGGGTCTTTCTGGAGCGCAAGCGGAAAGGAATCCATCATCCGCTCGGCGGTCAGGCCGTTATTCATCCTCGTACCCTCCGCTCTTCACAGTGACCGTGCCCACCTTTGCTACCTGCGGCACCTTGTCGGAGGTCAGGTCAACGGACGGTTTGCCATCTTCCAGCGGAGTAAAAACGGGCTGTTGCAAGTCCACGCGCTTGATGCCAACTTCCAGCAGCAGATACCGTAGCTTGTCCGGGTTGATATCCCGGCCCATCTTGCCGGACTGCCAGCTGATGTACTGCTGCACAGCCTCGTTTACGCGAGTCTGTGCGTCCGCAGCAGAAATATCTCCATCGCGGGTCAGGTAGTAGGTCAGGTCGATGTTGTAGTTCACCACATCGGGATCTCCAGATATAACACGGTCTGTCAGAGGCCGTACCTCATCAGCAGAGCAAACCTCCACCATCGCTTTCTTGGTTTCGTCCGGGGCAACGCTGCCATCGTCCATGACGGCATACAGGCAGACGGTGCCGGGGCTTGGGCTGTTCGCCACCACATCGGCGATTTTGGTAGACACGCTCTTTGCGAAATACTTGTAGCTGCCAACAGGCCCTGCGCTGGACCACGCTGCCTGACTATCAAGCAGAAGCTGGTAGAACTCGTCATCGTCCGGGGCATCGCTGCCGTTTGCGCTGGCCGTGACGTTGGAGCAGCCAGAATAGTAGTCGTACACATCAACAATGGTATTGATGTCGCCGACTGCAAAGTCGTTTCCGACAGTGCCGGAGGTCTGGCATACCACCGTAACGTCCGTATAGGTCGAACCGATAGGCACATATTCATCCGCCGTGGTTGCCCAATACAGTGAGGCGTTTGCGTCCGTGACGCGAGTGCCGGCAGGAATGAGGATTGCACTCTGCCGCGCCTCGCTGATGTTGAAGCGCATGGTGCAGGTTGCCGCAGTGGGCTTTGGACGCTGCTGCAAGTAGAACAGCTCCGCCAGCGCATCCAGATTCTCGCCCTCTGCCCGGCTGGGCAGATTCTGGTTGTCAGCGTGGTTGTTGAGGGCACGCTCGTAGATTATCGCGTCCTCAATCCACGAGATGAACAGCCGTTCCGGGCTGCCGGGGCGCACGGATGTGCCAAAAAGCTGCTCATACCCCGCACAGAGCAGCGCATCCAGTTCGTCAACGTCGGTGCTGATGAACTGGTGGTCTGCGGTACTACGCATTGATGCTCACCTCCACAACGGGAAGCATCGTTCCGGGGTTGTCCTTGGAGGATTTGAACGTAGTCCCCATATAGGTGGCTCTCGGTTCAAACCGTTCGATGGCTTCCTTGATGGCGGCGCAGAGCATAGGCTGCGCCACGTTTTCCGGGCGGTCAAGAATATCCGAGATGTCGATGCCAAACTCCCGGTAGCCAGGCACGGTGCCTTTCGGCGTGGATAGGATGACGGCGATGTTCTGCAGAACGCTGGCCACGGTATCCTGCTCGCCGAGGGAAATGGCGGTCAGGTCATTTGCCGACACCAGATAATTGCTCATAAAATCGCCTCACTCTCTCGGATATTCCAGTAAAGTGACGCTCGCAGTAATCCATGTCGGAACGCCGAAAGCGTCTGTGTACTTGGTCTTGAATTTCACGGATTTGATGACCCACCGATAGCTACCGAAGACTTCGTTGCCGAGGACAAACGGCAGCGTCGTGTGATTATCGACATACCCCTTCAGGATCTCGCGCTGCTTGCTTGGAGCCACGCCAAGGTACGCCGAAAGTTCAATATCGAACGTGATGGTGTCGGCATCCGTGCCCGTAAACTCGGCCAGAGCCTTGCCTCCGGCTCGCTGGTGGGTGGTGTATCTGGCAGACACGCTCTGCGCCATGTCCTTGATGGTTTTGACGTAACCATCGAACACGGCAAAGATAATGTCTCCGAGGCATCCAACAATCACGGATAAATCCCTCCCAACACGAAGCCGTCAGCGTTGAAGCACGGCAGGTACAGACAGATCACGATGTCATCAATGGCGGGCACCCACCACACCACATGGGATTTGTGCTGGTGGTTGGTCGAGTTGTCCGCTCCTGTGACCTTTTCCTCTTCGTCCCAAATCTGGCGGGTGCCGTTCTGGGTGTTGAGGATTTTCAGTGGATACGGAGCCGGGTGCGTAAACTGGTGATCATGCAACCCCGCCTCCTCAGTGTATACGATAGCATTGTAGTGCTGCATCACAGGCAGCCAGCCAGATGTAATCCCGGTGTCCTCGAACTTCACGCGCACAAGGCGTTTTTTCTTGTTCACATCGGTGACTTTTCCGATGCGAACATCGACGTTCACGTTCATCAGTAACCTCCCAGCGTATGACGGCCAGTGACTTGCGTCGTGTACCCGCCGGAGCCGGACACCATGTGCTTAGACTGCTTCACGATGTACTTGCCATCCCACGGTCCGAACTGGTCAGCGTTGAACGTCAGTCCAGCAACTTTTCCGGGGTCGCCCGGATAGGTAAAACTTATCTGACGCTCATACTTGTTGTAGAGCCGGAGTTTCTTTGCAGCCAGTTCTTTCGCCTCTGCCTTGCTCGTGACCGGGGCGTAGACTTCCAGCTGCTGATTGGTCTTGCTCTTAGCATCGTAGTCCTTAACGTAGGCAATGCCCTCGATAGCCTTGCCATCAGGCCCAACGTAAGATACCCGGCAGGACGCATACTGTGTTCCAGCCTGACCGAGTGAATGACTATACTTGATATAGCTTTTGTCGCCCAGCGTGGTAGTCCACACAGCGTCCTTGCCCTCGTACTCCTGCTGGTCAAAGATGACGATTTTGCCATCAGTGCATTTCAGCGACAGCCCTGCATCGTGGCAAAGCTGCTGCAAAAAGTCGATGTCGGAGCAGCGGTACTGCTCCACACGCTTGTACTCAGGGTCTTTCTTTGCAAGAAACTGGGTCGTCATGCCGTTCTTGGATGCCATTTCATTGGCAATGCCGGACAGCTTGTACTTTTCCCAGCCCTTGCTCTGCTTGGTCTGCCGGATCTGGCTCGTGTAGGGCAGCCCAATGGCCTTGATGGTGATAATGCCGGGCGGTCCAGACGCAACCACGCTGTCCAGTTCAAAGGTTCCACAGTCCAGTGCTTCATCTTTGCCATCACTGTGCCAGTTGCAGGCGGTGATGGTAGCCCGGATTTTCAAGCTTTCTTCTCCGCTGCCGGAGGAGGAGCCAGAAGAGCCGCCGCCAGACTTGCCGGAGATCTCGCTGGCATCCACCCAGCCGTAGACGCGAGATGTGCCATCGGTGTGGATGACGTGGTACGGATGAAGCGCGCCCTGCTTGATGATGGTGATCTTGGCAGGTCCAGCCTTTGGGTTGCCATTTGCCTTTTTATCAGTGGATGCCTTATAGTGCGGACCGCCAAGGAACTGCACCACATCGCCGACCTTGTAGCCATCGGAAGATGCAGCCGATACATCGCCGTCTATCATCTTCTGGAGCCAGTCGGTCATCCAGACGCCCTCACGGTCTTGGAGTTTGATTTGCAGATCATCGCTGGCATCTTCCTCGTTGTCCGTAAAGGACAGGGAGAGCAGGTAAGGGGCGATGCTGCTGGTAATATCCACACCGTCAAACTCCACCGTACACTCGGCATGGCGGGCAGTATTTTCATCGCTCATGTGACCACCTTCTTCCACGGCGGCAGGGTCGAACTGGTCTTGGTTTCGATTCCCGGGAGCGTCAAAACGATTCCGGCAGGAAACTCAAAATAGTTCAGATACTGCGAGTTCGCAGCCATCAGGCGGGGCGCAAGGGCGCAGCTGCCGAGCTGCGTGTATGCCACGCTGTCCCAGCGGTCGCCCTGCACGGTGGTGTAGGTTTTGCTCATGCGTAACCCCTCCTGAAATTATCGGTGTCGTTGTCGCTCACGATTTCCAGCACAGCTTCCCGGAGGTCGTCATTCTGGGCGTTCAGGACGCTTCGCAGTTCATCCGTATCTCGCATACCGTAGATGTGGTAAACAGGCGCAACGGCGATAGGAGCCGCGCTGCTGGTGTTGGAGCCACCAGATGCAGAGCTGCCGGGCAGCTGCACTTCCGTAACGGAGCGAGTTTCGCCGCCGTTGAAGTAGACCGGACCGCTGCCATTGACGGTTTCTACATACCGACTGTACCCATCACGCAGCGTCTGGGCTTCCTTTTCCTCACGGATGGCATCCCAGACAGCAGACAGGTCGATAGTATTTGTGCTGACGATCTGCTCCAGCTGCAGCGCCTCGTTGAACGCTGCGCTGGTTTCCGGTGTGGTCGAAACTGTTTTTCCACCGCCAAAGTAGACCAGTTCCGGGCCTTTCTCACCGACCAAAGCAAGTCCGCTCTTGGCCGAATCTGTTCCGGCTGCGTAACTCCCGCTGAGATAGACCAACTCGGAAACGCTCTTTACCAGAGAACTATACGAATTTGCTTCTTTTTGAAGCGCATTGTATTCGTTCCTTTTCTCGACAATCTTCTGAATTTCTGACGAATCTGAAAACTCTCTCGTCGATCTGATTTCGGAGTCCAGTGCAGAAAGACGTTCCGCCTTGTCAAGAACAGTACGTGTTTCGGTTGCGGTCAGAACGGTTTCGCCGCCATCAAAGTAGACCAGTTCCGGGCCTTTCTCGCCGACGATGGCAAAGCCCGGCGCAGCGGATTCCGTACCGACTGCGTAGCCCGGAATATTGCCTCTGCGCTGGTGCAGATTGTAGTTGGAGTTTGCGGTGGACAGAGCAGAGGTGGCAGCCGAGGCAACCCGACCGTAGGCTTCTTTGACGAGCGGAGTCATGTTCTCCGCACCGTCGATAAAGCCCTGAATCGTTGCCTGCGCGCTCTTGACTGCCTCATCGCTCAAATCCATGTCGGACACGGAATCCGAAAGGTCTTGTGCGATTTCGTCCAGAGCGTTGCTCATCCCGGTCTGGAGGTCGGCAAGGCTATCGCTGGTGCTTTCCTGTGCTTCTTGCAGGGAACGGTAGTTCTCTACCATTTTCGCAAGGTCAGCGTCAGAAGCGGATGCCATACCAGCAATGGCGTTGACAGAATCCTTGCTGCCATCAGCAAAACTGGCTATGACCTCGTTCAGACCGTCAATGTCAGCGGCCCGCTCGTTCAGCTTTTCGAGGTTCTGGTTGTAGTTATCCCAGTAGGTAATCTGGCTTTCCAGTGCAGAGTTGATGCTCGATGCGGAGGTGGCCACGACCTTTTCGGCAGAATCCCACAGGTCATACTGGCCGCTGACACTCTTGTACGCAGCGTCAAAAGCGTCATTGTAGGCCGATATGATGTCCTGAATTTCGGTTTCGGCATTGGAGATAGCGTCGGTTACGGTCTGCTGCTGCTCGGCTACGCTGTTGGCGCTGCTGGCAGCGTCCTCCTGCGCTGAGTTCAGGGAATCGACTGCATCGATGGCTTCCCGATACTCGGCCTCAGCTGCATCGATGGCTTCCTGATCCTGCTCTACGGCCTCGGTGTAATTTTCGACTTCATGCCGGGCGGTAGCGAGGTCTTCCGAGTAGCCCATGTACTCTGTGCGCAGTCGCTGCACATCATCGCCCATAGAACGCCACGGAATATCCTGAACCGTGCCGTAAGTGGACTTGAATTGCTCATCCGTCATGTCGAGCGTGGAAAGCAACTTGCTGTAGGTTGCGTCCATGCCGGCATTGGTTTTTTCGACCTTTGCCTGTGCAGCAGCCAGCTTCGCTTCATTCGCCGCACTTTCGACCAGCACATCGTTGTACTGCTCGTAGATTCCGTTCAGGTACTCTTGCCGAGCCTGCGCTTTTACATCGTCCGCATAAGCATTCGCGTGCTGGCGCAGAGCTTCTGTGCCGCCCTTGATGGAATCCGTTTCAAGGTCAATATCATCAGCCAGACTGGGCACCAGCGCAGACAGACGGGCAAGGGTATCGTGATACTCAGCGTTCCCGGCAGTATTGCCGTTGGTGGCAGCTTCGATGGCCTCCAACTTGCTGATGTACTGGTCCGCGACACTGGCAGTGGCTTCCATGTTGGACAGCGTGGAATGGTAGGTGTCGCTGACCTCGTCCATGCTACTGCCCATATCGCGGGCTGCGCTGGTCAGTTCTCGCACATGCGGGACACCATCATCTGCTGCGCCGGAAATTCCACCGATTACGGCAGCGAGAGCCGTTCCTGCAATGACAACGCCCGCAAGAACAGGAGCCGTCACTCCAAGGGATGCAGAGAACAGGCCCATAGCTGCGCTGCCAATTTTTATTGCCGCAGATGCAGCAGTCATAACGCCAAGGAATCCTCCAAGAGCAACAGTCCCGGCTGCAATCGCTTTGACTGCACCGGGATGTTCCTCAACGAATCCCTGCATCCATCCCAGCACTTTAGCGCCGACATCGTACAGCTTGGACAAAGTCGGGGTCAAATCCTCGCCGATGGCGATTTTCAGGCCGTCAGCGGCGGACTGCATCAGAACCAATCTGCCGTTCATGTTGTCCAGCATGGTGCCGGCCATTTTGTCGGCAGACCCGGCGCAGTCGTTCAGGGCGGCGGTGTAGTCGGAGAACGACTGCCCGCCCTCGGCTGCTGCTTCGCTGCACCCGGCCATGATGGTTTGCAACTTGGAATACTGGTTCGTGCCAGCGATGGTCTTGGCAAGGTTGGCTTGCTCTTGGTCGGTCAGGTCGCCCCAGACCCCGGCAATCCCGGTAAGGATGCTGGACAGGGACTGCATATTGCCCTGTGCATCGTAGATGTTCACGCCGTAGGTCGCCAGCTCGTCACCGCACTTTTTTGTGTTGGTGGCAAGGCGGGTGAAGATGGCGTTCAGGGCTGTGCCAGCCTCGCCGCCCTTAACACCGGCATTGGCCATGGTAGCCAGAACTGCGGTTGTTTCCTCGACAGAGTAGCCGAGGGAGGTGGCGGTAGATGCACACGCCTTGTATGCCTCGCCCAGCTGGATCACGTCCGTGTTGGAGTGAGCCATAGCGTAGGCCATCACATCGACAAAGTGAGCGGTGTCGGAGGCTTTCAGGCCAAAGGCGGTCAGATAGTCTGTGACAATATCAGACGCCTGTGCCAAGTCCATATTGGCGGCAGCAGCCAGATTCAGCACCGGGCTGATGCCCTCCAGCATAGACTGGGTGTTCCAGCCTGCCAGAGCCATGTAAGACAAAGCGTCCGCAGATTCACCGGCGGTGAACTTTGTGCTTGCGCCCATCTCCTTGGCTTTGTCGGACAGGGCTTCCAGTTCATCGCCGGATGCGCCGGACAGGGCTTCGACGTTGCTCATGGATGCCTCAAAATCACCTGCGGTGTCGATGCAGTCCATGTATGCGTCTTTGATTTCGCCGAGGGCTTTTGCGATGCCAGCCGTGGCAAGCACAGATTCAACGGCATCGAGGGCTTCGACAGATTTCTCGCCGAAGCCCTTTGCGCCCTCTCCGGCCTCGTCCATGGTCTTTTTGAGGTCAACCTGCTGGTCTTTCAGCTTATCGACCTCGGTTTCCAGCCGAGTGGTTTCTGCTGTCAGCTGTGTAGTGTCCACACCAGCTTCCCGCAGGGTGGTCCCGGTGGCAGCCAGACGCTGCTCATAGGTGTGCAGGGAGGTCGTGGTCTTATCGATCTGCGCCTGCTTGGAAATCAGCTTGTTTTCCAGCGCAGAGGAATAGCCCTCGGTCTCCTGAATCTCTTTCTGGATGTTATCGTACTGCTGCTGCAAGACGGCCAGCCGCTGCTTGGTTGAGTCAACGGCCTGCTGCTGCTTCTGGTACGCGGTTATGTCGGACTGTACCTTGTTCAGCTGTTGGATTCTGTTCTGTGTTTCCACAAGAGCCGACTGTGCAGCCTTGAAGGTGCTGGAGAAGTTGCTGTTCTGTTTGGCGGACAGGTTGAACAGCAACTCCCATTCTTTTCGAGCCACTACTTCGCCTTTCTCGCCTTTTCGCGCTCGGCGACAATGGCATTGTTGGTATCAATCCATTGCCGCAGTTGATACAGAGGCATTGCAAGCCAGTATGGTGCAGGGGTGTTGTTGCCCTGCGCCATCAGAAGGGCTTGCCGCCGCAGCCACTCTCCACCATCATCAGTTACACATCCGACAGCATCAAAAAATTTCTTGCTTTGGTGCGGATGGTGTTGTAATCCCGAATGCTCATTGCGCCGATAACGTCAACGCCGATGGGCTGCGTACACGCCCGGCAAGCCATCCGAATCAGATAGCCCGCACTCATGCTCGGCACGATAACCGGCTGGCGCAGAGCGGACATTTCAGCCTCGATTGCAAGCGAATCGTTGCCGGTCAACTTGCCGAAGTCAAACGTCAGGGTGTCGTACTTCTTGCCCTCATACTCAAACGGCTGAATGAGCTTGTGGACGTACACATAAGGGTCGGTGGCAGCTTTGTTCGCAGCGGCGATGGCTGCATCGTACTCTTTATCGCTGATGGTGGTGTTCATAGCGGCTGCTCCTTTCGCAGTTAAAAAATAGGCCGGAGCCGCAAAATGCAGCCCCGGCATAACGATTGGCTCTGATTACTTGCCCAGCACCTTACGGACAGCTGCCAGATAATCCGTGCCGTTGATGTAGCAAATGAAGTTGGTGGGGTCCAGTTCACGCACCTTCTTGCCATCGAGATAAGTTGCCCAGTAGCGAACAGCGTACTCACCAGACCCGTTGGCGGGAGTTGCCGGGGCGATAGTGCCGCCCTTGGTAGACTTCGGGATGACGACCATGACGTGCTTTTCGGAACGAACATCAACGGTGCCGTTGATGTTGTCCTCGTACTGGTTTGCCACACGGAGGTCAATCTGATGGCGGCGGATCTCTGCCAGTTTGACCGACTGCGGCGTGGTGGTACGGAAGTTCAGGCCAAGGGTCATGGCTTCCAGATGACCCATGATGACAGCCTCGATGTTGCCGCCAATGCCAGAGCCGGAAACGGTCTGGGTCAGCATGGTAACATCAGGCAGAGTCACCTGTGCCATGCCTTCGTATTCGATGCTATCCTCATAGACAGCAAAGTTGATAACAGACTGGTCCATAGATATACCTCCTCTTTAGGACTGGAGTGCGCTGGTCACATAGTCAGCGTCATACTCCAGCACGAAGTCGATTTCCTGCGCCGGAGAGGGCGGGGTCATGTAGACGTGCAGCTTGATTTTGCCCGCCATCAGGCTGGTCAGGGGGTTCTCGCTTTCCAGCATCTCCACGCGGGCACCCAGCAGGTAGCCTGCGCCAACCAGACCATTCAGCCAGATGTTTGCGCTGTCCAAAATGGTGTCAATCAGGCGGCGGTTCATCGGCTTGTCCAGCTTAGACCAGAAAGTCTTGATAAGCGTGTTGGAAACATAGTCGAACATCCGACTGATGGGGATGAAGTAGTCCTTCACGTCAGTGGACTTGGGGTAGCAGCCAGTGTGGTTGCCCCATGCGGTCCAGCTGCCCATGAAGTTCAGGAACGTGCAGATGCCAGCGGCATCGACCACGTTTGCCTGGTTGTAGGTCAGGTTGATGGCTGCACCGTCATCATCGCACAGGCCGTCGATGTGGACAGGCTTGTTGGAAGGGCTCTCGTAGGGGATGCCGCCATTTTTGGTGTCGGTCTCCGCAAGGCAGCCCGCCATGACGGTAGAGCCGTGGAATTTCTTTTCGCCCAGAGTGCCGTTAGGCCAGCACAGAATGGACTTCTGGTCGTAAGTACCAGCGTTCTTGGCCTGCACTGCGGCAGTATAGGTCTTTGCAGAAATGTCCACCAGAGCCTTGCCAGGGAACATACCGTTGATGGAGCCCGCCTTCGCAGCCAGCGCAGCAGAAACGGTAGCCTCCTTGGAGAAGCCGGGTGCCATAATCAGGTCAGGCACAATGCCGAACATAGTCAGGCAAGCCTCGACCTGCTCAACAGCAGCTGCCACAGCCTCGGCCTCAGCGTTTTCCGCGAGCGGCAGGAAAATGACCGGCTGGCAAGCGCACAGATTGAAGTGATAGTACATCACCTCGCAAACGGTGAACTTTTTCCAGTCGTTGTCATAGCCCAGCTGTTTCTCCGCTTCGGTATAGCTCGTGCAGAGCACCGGGGTGCCAGCGGTTGCGGCGGTGCCGGTTGCCTTGGACAGCGGTGCAGTGCCGATGACAAAGGGAATGCCGCAGGTTGCGGCGTTCGGGGTCGCCACGGCGGTGTCGGCGCGGCTGACGTTAATACCATGATCTGCCATAGTATGTAATCCTCCTTACTTGGATTTGGCGAGCATCCGGGCATACGCAAGGATGGCCTCGCCGCGTGCTTTTGCCTTTTCAGGCGTGGTGTTCAGTTCGGCCACATCGATGATGAAGTCGGCCACGCCGGGATATTTCTCGGTGGCGATTTTCACATCGTCACGATTCACCGCCTCCGCAGCAGCGCAGGGGTAAATCGTATTTTTCTGGATATAGCCCAGAATGGACGGACCAACGTAAATGGAAACGCCGGGCTTGCTCTGCGCAGGCTCGGCGTTCACGGTGGTTTCGGCGGGCTGTTCCGCCGCGGTCTTTTTTACCGCCATAATTTAATATCCTCCGTTTGCTGCACGGTCGGCAGCTTCCAGTGGGTAATCATCTCTCCGGCATAATACGGCTTGGTTTCCTCATCGTAAGGAACGCTTTCCAGCTTATGACCGGGAGACAGGACGAGCGTAAACTGGTACCGGTGCTTTCCATCAGTGCCAGTGCCGCCCACCTTGCGGACTTTGAGCAATTCCACGCGAAACCGCTCCATCATGTTCAGGAGAGCGAGGTCGCCCTCCTGTTCATCCGGGTTGTAGCAGCAAAAGATAGAGCGCACAGAAACTACCGTGCGCTCCTCGCTGCCGGGCTGCTGCTCCGTTTCCAGCGGAATGACTCGATGGATGATGTACGGGGCTTTCTTCTTGGCTGAACGGCTGTCAGGCAACCGCATCAGATAGACTTCCGGGGCACGGTAGGCCTGTTCGGTATCGCCCTGCTGCATAGCCACCGGGAGAATCATATCGGCCATGATTTTCTCGGTAAACGCTTTCAGCTGCTCAAGCAAAACAACACTGGTCATATCAGACACCCCATCCGTTCAAAATTCGCGTGATTTCATGCTCAATGCGCTCCTCGTAAGTAGATGCCATTTTCTCCTCGATGGAGTCCATGGCATTCTCGTTGGAGTACATCATCTGCGGGGTGGCAGGACCAAACAATTCCTTGACCGGGAACCGTTTTTCTCCCTGCCTCTCATAGATGCCATAGTGAGAGCCCATCTTCGCCTCAAAAGCATGGTCCAGTGCCTGTCTTGCGCCGGATTTCTTCACGCGAGTTACCACGCGGCCGCTGCGGTCCACCTTGGTATCGAAAACTCTAAGGGGGATGACGCTGCCACGGTAGCCGAAGTTGATAGAAACCTCGCCATTGCTGCCCCGCTGGATGTTGTTGATATTCTTTGTGCGGTTGGAAAATTCGCTGCTGCTGATGGCATACTCCTGCGTGACTGCCCGTTTCGCCACCGTTTTTCCGGCGGCAGCGGCGCGAGCCAGCGCAGATCCTACAGCACGATTGGCACCTCCGGGAATTCCGGCGAGGAGGGCAGACACCCGGTCAAATCCTTCCTCTGCAATGTCAACGGTGATGCCAGCAGCTACGCTGTGCATCATGGTGTCCGTTGTCACATCACTCATTCGTCAATCGCCTCCAGTTCCACCCGCAGCATCCCCATCTCGCAGACAGAGGACGCCACATAGTAGTTTCGGACGAATCCATCCTCGTCAATGCCCAGCTTGCAATCCTTCTCAGGCTGCTTTCCGCCGAGGGCCGCAATATCGCAGTGCAGCACCCGGCTGACCCGGTACAGGCCCTGCGCATGGTCGCTGATGGCCTGGCGTACACGTTCCTTTTCAGAGAGGCCTGTCAGAACCAGAGGAACGTCAGGGTATTCCTCTCCATCATAGTAGACCGTGTGCGTTTCGGCGAACTCATCCAGATTCAGAAAGACGCTGTTCAGGTCTTCCTGCACAGCGTCTTTAAAGGCACTCACGCCGTGGGCATCGCAGCTGCCAGTTCAGGGCCATCGGTGCACTCGTCACCGGGCACAACGTCCTCGGCGCAGATAGCCTGAATGAGTGCGTCCTTTGTCTTGAGCTGCTTGGTGTCGATGCCCATATCTGCGGCCAGCTTTTTCAGATTGGCAACAGTCATGTCGTGCAGCTGGTCGGGGTCGAGGTGTGCCGCCTCAGAGCCGTTCTGCGAGGCTTCGGCTGCGGGGGTGTCGTTACCTTCCGCAGTTGCCGGAACGTCCGCAGGGGCGGTTTCCGTGGCAGTGGGCGCAGAAAACGCGCATTTCGCCACACCCAGCCCGATAAGGCGGGCCGCTTCGGCATCGCTGACCTCGCACCGCTCGCCATGCGCAACAGTGTGAACGCCAGTCTTGGTGGGGCAGCCGTAGCCACCGCAAAGAATTTCAACAATCATCGGTGTACTCCTTTCAGGTCGGACTTAGCCGACCATGTTCTTGGCGCGAATCCACGGAATGTAGTTCTTGGGTGCAGCCAGAGGACGAGACTTCAGGGCGGTCTTGCGAGTGTCGTTTTCCTGATCGATGCTGAACTTCGGAACACGGCGGCCAGAAATGGTGGACTGGATGGTGTCGCCGTAGTTGATCTGAGTGATAGCGCCATACATCAGATGGCCGCAGCCGGGAGCCGTAATCACGGCATCGGTCTTGGGGAAGTAACTCTGCTCCTTGTCGGTGGAATCCACATAGGTTTCATCAACAGAAATCAGATTCAACTTGTAGCCGCGGAAGTTGAGGGTGCCACCGTAGACAACACCGTCGTATGCGCTCAGCTGCTGCTCAATCTGGCCGATGATGATGCCGGAATTCTTATCCAGCAGACGCTGAACCTTTTCGAGATTCATCACTGCGTCATAAACATCAGCACCCAGCAGCAGGTCGGCAGCGCGCAGACCACGCTTGGACAGCAGCCGGCACATAGCCGGAACGTCGCCAAAGAAATTGCCACCTTCCTCGTTCCACTTGTGGGCGGCAGTGTAGATGTGGTCGTTCTCGTGGCCGGGATTGTAGAAATTCACGACCTTTGCCTCGCCCTTGGTCACGTTGTCGATCATCTCCTGCATAACGCATCCGTTGTCCAGCATGGTCTGTGCGCACATCCACTCCTCGGTGCGGGTGATACGGCCATCCATGTCAGCCAGATCGTTCTGGACCAGTTTTGCGGCACGCTGGGCAGGGGTGCTGTTGGCATAGATGGCCTCGCCGAAGCCACGCTTCGTCAAGTCATCAGAGGTCAGAGGGCGGCTCACACCGATGGACGCAGGCTCAAACTCGTGGACCTCGTAGCCCGTGCGCTCCATCTGGATTGCGCCGACACGAGGCGACACAAAGGCTGCTATCTTGCGGTCGCCGTCCATGTACTCGGTCAGCACCTTGTTGGAGCTGAAGATGTCGCCCTCCTCCGTGGGAAAGTAGCGGTCACGGAAAAAAGTCTGCTTGGGCACAATGCGCTTCTGCACGGCCATCAGGGTATAGGTGTCAAAGAAATTCAGTTCAGCAGGCATTGTAGTTCCTCCTCTTACAGTGCAGGTGCAGCAGCCTTGAAGAAAATGCCGCCGTTACGCAGGGCATCCTTCTCGGCCTCGGTGATGGTATGGTCATTGATGGTGACGCACTTGTTCAGGTTGAAGCAGCCGGCCAGATAGACAGGAACGGTCACATCATCAGTGGTGCCAACCTCAACATCATCGCACAGGATGGCGTATGCGGTCAGGGTCTCCGTATCGCCGCTGGCAGCGGTGCCCAGTGCCACCAGCTTGTTATCGCCTGCGGTACCGCCGGACTTTGCCAGAATGGTGCCGCGCTTGATGGTGCCGGCAGCACCCAGCTTGCGGAGGGTGCCGCCGCTGACAACCAGCTTGGGGTTGATGTCGGCAATCAGGCCGTCATACTCCATGGTGCCGAGAGATTTGCTCAGTTCGCTCATAGTAGTGTTCCTCCTTACTTCTTGTCATCGTCGAGCAGTTCGGCGACGGCTGCGTCGGCAACAGCCATGCGCTCGGCCTGCGTCTTGGGCGCATTGCCCTTTGCATCGGGCAGAGATTCCGGGCTGCCAGATGCAGACGCGCCCGGAACAGCCTCCACGTTCTGTGCACCAGATGCGGCGTTGTCCGCTGCCAGATTCTTCAGGAACTCGTGACCCTGCGCAGCAGCAGCCTTGGCGGCGCGGAATGCCAGCTCGCGAGCATCGCAAGCGGTCTCGCCGTACTTAGCCTCCTGCACCAGAGCGGGGTCAAACAGGCTTGCCACCGAATCGATTTCGGCCAGACGGTTGCGCTCCGCGCTCACGGCTGCGTCAACTGCGGCCTGCGGGTTTTCCGCTGCGGGGGTTGCAGGGGTGGGATTTGCATTGTTTGCCATAGTGGATTGTCCTCCTTCGTTGGACTGGGCGGCGGGTGCCGCCGGTGTATTTGCAGCAGCGGCAGCAGGTGCAGCCGCTTTAGCCATAGGAATGTTGTCGGGCAACTTTACGCCAGGCATCAGGCGCAGGGCGTGACCATTTGCGTAGATGGTATGACGGTCTGCGCTTGCGGAGATTGCAACGGGTTCAGCATCATCCAGCAGTTCGTCGGCAAAGCCCTTTTCTACGGCCTCTTTGCCTGTCATATAGGTAGTGTCGGCCATCATGTGCAACAGCACAGTTTCAGACATCCCAGTCTTGCGCTTGTAGATGCTGACCTGCGACTTGTCCCACGCATCGTTGGCATCGGCAGCCTTGCGCAGTTCATCTGCGTTGTATGCGCCAAGAACAAAACTCCAGCATTTGTGAATCATCACGAGGCTGGACGGATTTACGCGGACGGTATCGCAGGCGCACATGATAAGGCTGCCGCCACTCATTGCTACACCGTCCACGATACAGACCAGCTTGGTGCCTTTGGCCGCCAGCTCCCGGAGCCGATTGTGAATCAGGATGGAAACGCCTGCATCGCCGCCCAAACTGTCCATGCGGATGGTGATTTGTGAACACCCCTCAATCTGTGCCAAGTCGTTCAGAAACTCACTCTCAACGATGTACTGGCCGGGAATCGGTTCATTGGTCCATCTGTCGATGGGCTGTTTTTCCACGATATCGCCGTACATGGTAATGTCGGCGGTCTGGCCGTCAGTGCTAGCCATTGCGTAACAAGGCCGCTGGATGTTCACCTGCGGTGCGTTATTCGGTTTGGGCATTTTGCTTACCTCCCTGTGTCGTGATGCTGGCGGTGGTTTCGATTGCGCCCTCACTGCCAGCTGCTTTCAGCAGCTCATTTTCACGAGCCAGCTGTTCGGCGTTTTCGGTCCAGTCACCGCCGCCCATCTCAAGGGTGACCTGTTCGTGGGTCTTAAAGGCGTGGTGCGTCTGGAGAATGGCTGCATTGACTTCCTTGGCGGGGTCAAGACTGCCCTGCACAGGGCCAATCCAGCGGGCACCGCACCATGCAGCACGGAGCAGCGGGTCATCAAAAAAGCCCGGAGCGATTACTCGCCCACGGGCTACGGCCTCTGCCAGCCAGATTTCATACGCGGGCTGGCAGAAGCTGTCCACCAGCCATGTGCGGCGCATCTTGAACGCCTCCCATGCTTCCAGCAGGGCAGCGCGGCTTGCCGAATAACTGGCATTGAACTCTTTCAGCAGCAGTTCATACGGCATCTCGATGGCTCCACCCATCAGCTTGCACATCGTCCGAACGAACGTATCAAAGCCCGCAGTCGGGAGATTCGGATTTCCAAACTTGACATCCTCGTCTTGGCCGAGGTGAAAAACCTGACCGGGCCCCATCTCATATTCGGAATCACTGTGGCTGACATTGCTGGCCTGTGGATTATCCACAGGAACACCGCCGAGGTCACCGCTTCCAGTTTCGCTGAACGGAATGCCGCTCTTGGACGTGTTGGTGACAATCCACGCCGTGAAGTAGCTCTGGACCAGTGCTGCAATCAGTTCCGATTCGGTGTATCTGCGCAGCTGGAGCAGCGGTTCGATGATGGGCGCAATGAGCGGAACACCGCGGTACTGGTCCGGGCGTTCCGATTCCATGATGTGCAGGATCTGGGGTAGCCCGGTAGTTGCGCCGACGGCCTCTACCCGCTGCCATGTGGTCGTATCGCCCTTCCATTCGTGCGGGTAGGTGTTTCGCACCCAGTAGGCCACGATTGCACCGCTGCTGTCTACTTCCACGCCGTCATAGATTTTGTTTCCGTTGCCGGGGTTCTTGCCCTCGGTGTAGCCCAGACCATCCAGCAGGCCGCCGCACTTGTCCGGGGTGGACACTCGGTCGGCCTCTACCAGATGCAGCCGCAGGCCATAGGGATGCAGCTTGTCCGGGTTGCGGATTTTCACCACGGCGAACACATCGCCGCTCATGAGCCAGCTTTTCAAGGCCAGCTGCTGCAAGCCGTAGAAATTGTTCAGCCCCATGGCATCGCAGCTGCGGCGGTTCTCCGCCCACAGCCGGAACTCAGCCTCGGTCTTGGTCTGCCATTCCTTGGCCGCCTCCGGGGAAATCCCCAACACATCCCGGTCAATAGTTGCTTTCAGGTTCAGGCCAGTGCCGACCACCTTTGTGCGGTTGGTGTTGATGGCACTCGTGGCAATCGGTGCGCTCATGTAGAGCATCCGGCTGCGCTGCCGCAGGGTGTCGGCGTTGTCGTGTATATCGCTGCTCGGCGAGTTGCTGTTGGGGAAGAATGCCCGCAGCGCGCGCCGCTTGTAGGATGCGCCCGCTTCGCTGTATCCGCTGGCTTGCGGTACAGCAGTGACGCGGCATCTGACGCTCAAAAGTAATCGCCTCCGTAAATTTCAAACTAAGCGGGCTGGCTGGGGAAAGGAGTAAAAAGCAGCCAGTCCGCGGCAAAAGCCCAGATGGGCTGTCACCCTAAAAAATCACCAATCGCGCGGAATAACGGCAAATGCCTTGCGGGCACTCTGACCGTTCAGCAGCGCAGTCAGTTCATCGACTTTTCCCTCGGCATCCTTGATTTCATCGCTCAATTTGCCGAGGTCGAGGCGCGTAAGTTCCCGGTCATCAAGACGGTAGCTTTTCACGCCGCCGGAAAGCAGCTTGTTGTAGGCCAAATACAGGTTGTCGAGCCGCCTCGTGTGGAACTCCAGCCGCTTTTTGATGGTCACGGTATCCATACCTCACACCTCACCAGTCATCCAAAAGTTTCTCCCGCTTCCTGCCGGTTGGCTGGGAGCGGGAGATGGGTTGTTGAATATTTACCGCTGCCGGGGTGTCGACTGCCTTGCCACGCAGCTGTTTCAGCCTGCGGTCAATGGCATCGAGATCTTTCGGCAGCACCTTGAAAGCCGCCAGAGCGTAGTTTCTACAGTCCAGCGCCTCGTTGCGCTCGTGGCCGGAGATTTTCTCCCACTGCCACGGATTGCGATGGCCATCCTTGTACACCAAATGCTCAGACAGCAGGCCATTAAAATAGCCAAGGCCGTAATCATCCCGGCGCGGGAAGTGGCAGTACCGGGCGCCCGGCTCCTGCACTTTCAAATCGTCCATGATGATTTGCTTGCCGGAGTCAACGCCCAACTGGTACTGCCAGCACATCCCGATGTAGCGGTTCTGCACCGTGATTTTTTGCTGCTTCGGAGGGCTGGTAAACGGCCTATCAGAGCCAGGAAAACCCTTGATGCAGAAAACCTTTTTGCCTATGCGGTCATGGCACCGCTGGCGTATTTCTTGGGTGAAATGACCGCCCTCGTCCACAAATTTGATGGACACAGGCAGTTCCACGCCATCAGCAAATTTCAGCTTGCGGTCAAACACCAGTTCGTCCAGCTGCTGCCAGACTTCATCGCTGTCAGGTCTGCCGCTGACGATGCCCTTTTCGATGCGCTTGGCTCAGGTGCTTGTCCTGCTGAAATTCTTTGGCGTGG
>ERZ773112.702-NODE-702-length-21785-cov-150.402485_pt1 | contig 21785 bp, 21 predicted proteins | sample MGYA00580566_ERZ773112 | MGnify/ENA primary metagenome ERZ773112 (study PRJEB29015, sample SAMEA2737842) | human gut metagenome | biome: human gut; feature: human-associated habitat; material: faeces | place: China | collected 2012 ... | reverse complement strand
AAAAACAAATACACAAATGAAATCCATTATCTAGGATTAAAACTACATTCGGAAATACCAGATATCCTGCAAAACAGTGACGTAGTATTATTTCCCTCCCTAAGTGATGGATTTGGTTTTGCTGCTGCAGAGGGGATGGCTACAGGCTGTCCTGTAATTGCAAGTGATAATTCGGGAATATGTGATTTGATAACTGATGAGGTTAATGGTTTTATTGTCAAAACACAGTCTACAGATGAACTGTATAACAGAATGATGTGGTTTATTGATAATCAAGACAAGATATTTGATATGGGATTAGCAGCGAGAAAAAGTATTGAATTGCTAACAAGAGAAAAGTATAATGATAATATAAACTATATTTTATCAAAAATCATCAAAGAAACTATGGGTGAAGAATAGATATGGATATAAAGCAAAGAGTACTGCTGATTTTGTGTAAAACGATATATAAACCAGTAAGGTTAGAAAAATCGGATGCAATTAAAACAGTTTTTGTTAATCATTCTGATGTACAGTATATAAAAGAAACAACTTTCAATGTTTTAAAAGTAAAAGTAAATGGGGAATATAAATATTTTAGAGAATGTAGAGAACATGGTTGTTTTAAAGCATATTTACACCAAATCATTGATGATTTTTTTGCAAATTATAATAAGTATAGTGAGTTTAATAAATACAAGAATAAGATATATGAGAAACTTACTTCTAAAGGAAATATAGATAAAGTATATAATTTAGGCATTATTAATGATGAAAACTCTTTGGTAACTAAAATATTCAAGGAAAAAAACATTTCTTTAATTGGTCTTGAGGATTTTCAAGTTTTGCCAATCATTTATTTTTTAGATTTTTTCCAGTTTCTATGGGGGGAAATATATTCATACAGACTCAATGAAGGAGTACCTGAAGGTTCGCTTCAAAGTTTTTGTGCTAGTAGAATTTTAGCAACGAAAACTTTGGCTGATCTATTAAATTTAGGAAGAATTATTCCGAATGTAGAATTAGTAGAGTTGCATGTCGGCGATAAAGATGTACGTTATGGAACATTGATGGATGAGGTAATGGGAGTTTCCCCTTCTTTATTAACTGATGAAGAAAAACTAATGTTATCACCTAACTTTCAAAGAGATTGTTCTGATTTGAATTTGCTCGATGCTTTGACTAACGAAAAAGATCATCGTCCAGGTAATTATTTAGTAAGTTTTGATGATAGATTAATACAAGGATTACAGGCATTTGACAATGATTCTCCTATGTCTTTTTTTATAACTCCTAAAATTAATTTATCAACATATTGGGGAAGCACGCCGTTTGTTGACTCAAGGGGAATTATAAGTTTGCCTTATTTATCTAAAGATACAGCATTAGGTATTTTAAATCTTGATGAAAATTCAATAAATGCAAGCTTTAAATCAACATTAACCGGAATACAGATTTTCTTTTTGAAATTACGAATAAGAAAAATGCAAAAAGCAATAAAGAAAACATTAGGGAATAATAAGAGATTCTTACTAGAAGATAATGAATGGAATGATTACACTCTTAATGAAGAGTTGAATATGCAGAACTTAAATACTTATCTAAGAATTTTTTGCTTCAGTAAAATGAAAGAGCATAATTATGAGGAGATTTAAGATGAGTAGAATTGTTTTACTAGGTGATAGCATAACGCAGGGGTTAGGTAGCCAAAAAGTAAATTTTACGTCTGAATTAGAAGCATTGAGACAGGATGATGAAATTATTAACATGGCACTTACTGGAACGACAATTAAATATGCATGTGATAACGTTAAAGACATATTAGCTGCGAAACCAGATATGGTTATTATTTTATATGGAAACGTAGATGCACAGATAAGACCAAGCAGAAGCGGGAAGATTTTTAGGCTACTACCTTCAAGATTTGCTCACAAGGATGGCAGTATGCTTTTACCTAGACCGTTTTATTCTAAGACATTTATCAAACGTTTTGCTCAACATATAGAAAATTTTATGAGAACCTTTTTTAGAAATTTGATTTATGCTATAGATGGTAAGGAACAGTGGGTGGATGTCGATAAGTTTAATAACCTATATACGTGGTTTTGTGATGAATTGGCAAAGCATAATATAGATATTATATGCTGTTCAACGGTATATATCGATGATGATAAATTTCCTGGTAGTAATAAAGAATACATTATCTTTAATTCAGTAATAGAGCGCATTTCCCAAGGGAATAATAAGCATTTTTTAGATATATATAATCCATTAAAAAAGTTAGTATCTAAATACGGTTGGGGAAATGTTTACAACTATGATCATTTTCATCCTAAAGGCTATGGTTATAAGTATATTGCTAAATGGATAAACGAAAAAATTGAAGAAGTAAAGGTACCGGAATGTATAAAAGATTGAAGACAAAAATATTATTATGCATTGGAAAATATAATAGTCTAAGTGTTGCAGTAAAAGCAAGCTTGTGGTTTGCTATTTGCTCAATAGTACAAAAGGGCATATCAGTCATTACAATGCCAATTTTTACAAGATTAATGAGTACGGAAGAATTTGGACAATATAATATTTTTTTGACTTGGTATAATATTTTTCTTTTGATTATAACACTTAATGTTCATTCTGAGATTTTCAATAAAGGATTAATAGATAATAATGATAAGAAAAATGAATTTACAGCTAACCAAACAGGGCTGTTGATTTTTTTATCATTGGTAAGCATATTATTATATTTACCTTTTAGGGGGTATATTAATTCTTGGATAGGAATGCCGACGTTTTTGGTAATCATATTAGTTTTGGAAATTTTAGGAGCTTCGATTATAGCACTTTGGTTTGCACGAAAACGTTTTGATTTTGAATATGGAATTATAGTTAAATTGACGCTGGCAATGTCTCTGATTACTCCTGTGATAGGTGTGATTTCGGTATTGATTAGTAGTTATAAAGCAGAAGCTAAAATAATTTCAAATGCAATTGTGCCAGTGATAGTCGCGTTTTTTTTGTTATTCGTAATAAAAAAATATGGGGCTTTATTTGGGCACTGGGATTGGTGGAAAAAGTCTATCATAGCAGCTATACCTTTATTACCGCATTATCTATCGTTAGTTTTACTTAATCAGTCAGATAAACTAATGATAAATGCATTTTGCGGAGCTGAAAAGGCAGCTATATATAGCGTTGCACATTCTGCTGGGCTTTTAATGACTATTGTAAACAATAGTATTAATTCTTCTTTCGTTCCATGGGCATACAATAAAATGAAATTATCTTATGGTGAAGGGATAAAAAGCGCAGCAAGTAAATTATTGGGAGTAGTTTTTATAGCCAATATTAGTTTGATTCTTATTGCACCAGAGGCAATTAGTTTACTAGCTCCATCGCAATATGCAGAAGCTGTTTATTGCTTAGTGCCAATAGCGATAAGCGTTTATTTTTATTTTACATATACAATGTTTGTTGATATAGAAATATATTATGGAGCTAATCATTTTGTAGCCTTAGCATCTATTGTTGCTGCTGGCTTAAATTTACTCTTGAATTATATATTTATACCAAAATTTGGTTACTTAGCAGCAGGATATACTACATTAGTAAGTTATTTTTTTACTATGCTTATGCATTACGTGTTCCTGAAATGGACATTGGCTAAGAATAAATTTACCAATGTGTTATTTTCTAAGTTACATATAATTTTATTTGGAGTATTATTGATTGTAAGTTCTGCTATCATAGCTGGATTATATAGTTATACTTATGTCAGATATCTGGTTTTTAGTGCATTTCTGGTTTATGGCTATAGAAACAGAAATAAGTATTTAATTAACAAGCAATCTTAAGATGAGGAAAATGAACAAAAGAATACCATCACATATTTATGCAAAAGGTATCTTAAACAGACTTTTTACATAATAGAAGAAATTGTTATTGAAGTGTTGCTAGGATTAATTTGTTCCATAGAGATACTGTTTTTAGTTTTACGTATGGTAATGTAATTCTAAAGCAGGAGAAGTTAATATTTTTTTAGTGTGCAATTTAATTATAGAATTTGCCATAATCAAAATATAAAAATAGGAGCTTTTTAAGATGAAAAAAATAACCAAAGCTGTAATCCCTGCTGCAGGCTTAGGCACCCGCTTTTTTCCCGCAACCAAAGCCTGCCCCAAGGAAATGCTGCCAATCGTAGATAAACCCACAATCCAATACATCATAGAAGAAGCACTTACTTCCGGCATTGAAGACATTTTGATCATCACCGGTCACAACAAACGCTCCATCGAAGACCACTTTGACTATAACCCTGAGCTGGAACAAAACCTGCGTGAGCATGGTAAGGACGAGCTGCTGGCGATGGTCAAAGCCATTGGCAACATCAACCTGCACTACATCCGACAAAAGGAACCCAAAGGACTGGGACACGCCATCCTGTGTGCCAAATCCTTCGTAGGCAATGAGCCATTTGCAGTGCTCTTAGGCGACGACGTTGTTTATAACGATGAATACCCCTGCTTAAATCAGCTTATGGACGTATATAACAATACCGGAGCAAGCGTGCTTGGCTGCCAAACAGTGCCGCAGGAAAAGGTTTCATCTTATGGCATTGTAGCAAGCGAGGCAACGGATGCAGAGCGTATCTATAAAGTAAACGACATGGTAGAAAAGCCTGCTGTAGAAGAAGCACCCAGCCGTTTGGCGGTATTGGGACGTTATGTAATCACGCCGGAGATATTCTCCATCCTGGAGCATACCGAACCTGGACGTGGCGGTGAAATTCAGCTTACTGATGCATTGAAGGTGCTGGCTAAGGAACAGGCCATGTATGCTTATGACTTTGTTGGCCGTCGCTATGACGTGGGCGACAAGCAGGGCTATCTGGAAGCAACGGTAGAATATGCGCTGCGCAGACCGGACTTTAAGTATAAGTTTTTGGAGTATCTGAAGGGGATTGTAGAGTAAGATTGAAAAAGCGCTTGTCTAAAAAATAGGCACTATACTAATTCAAAATGTTCTTGACAAAGGGACAGTTTAGATAGCAATTATTCACAAGCATGTTTAATATTTTATAGTTTGTAGTGCGCTTTGAGTACTTGTATAGTGAGGTGGAATACAATGGTAGAAAAATTTATTGAAAAATTTATTGAAAAATTGCCTCAAATATTGCCTACATTAGTTGGGTTGGTTGCTCTTTTAGTCTATTATTTACAAGAAGGTCAAAAGAGAAAAGAAGCTGCTTCTTTAATAGTATTACAAATAAATGAATTAACAGAAAGAATAAGAGAGATTTCAGGATATATAACTGAAGGTGGTATTGATTCAGTGTCTTTTTATGAATCGGTACCTATTTTGGAAACCAATTATTGGAATAAATATAAGCATTATTTTGTTAATAGCATGGATGGCAATAGCTTTACAGCTATTAACCAATTTTATAGTTATGCTTTAGAAATACAAGAACAACAAATGTTTGCCAAAGAGTTACAGAAAAAAAGTCTTTTATTAGTACAACAAGCTATAAATAATTTAGAGTTTGAGTTTATAAAAAATGGAATTAACAGTAATTATGGAAAGATTGATTTAAATAGTTTGCTGTCATCACTTGCTAAATCTATGCCAGCAGGCATGAGTGAGGAAGATAAAAACAATTTACTTAATTTTAGTAAATTGATATTAGATCAAAATCCAGGATTCGACATAAATCAATTTTGGAATGTATTTGATAAACAAAAAGTTCGTATTAACTTAATATTTAATAGCAGAGGGAATATAATTACAAATTACTCACCGATACAAGTAGCCGTTAGTTTAAAGAAAATTTTTGTAAAAATTTCGTTACTTACGATTATAGGGTGTAGTGGATATACAAGTTTAGAAAAAATAGCCAATAGCACGGCATGGCTATTGTATAAGAGATGAGATACTTATATACTTTTGTATATAGCAAGCGTTAAACCAATCACTGAGAGATACATACAAGTGCATACTTTAATTATTATTTAATTAAAATTTTGTTGCATCAAGGTGTCTGGTTTACTAAACTATATTAAAAGCGAGAGACAAAATTAACTTTGCAAAACAGAGTGCAAATTTTGCATTTGATGAGGTGAGATTTATTGGCATCCAAACTTCTTATAGTAGGCGCCGGTGGCTTTGGCCGCGTGACGCTGGAGCACGCCAGCAGGCAGTTTGACTGTGCATTTGTCGACGATGGCCGGGCAGCTGGTGCAGTAGTCGACGGTGTGGAGGTAGTAGGCGGCAGCAGCGATTTGCAGCGCCTGCATGACGAGGCCGGCTTTGACCAGCTTATAGCGACCATTGGCAACAACAAGCTGCGCGAAGAAATTTATAGCAAAGCTAAAGCGCTTGGCTACAGCTTTCCCAACATTGTCTGCAGCAGCGCTTATATCAGTCCACATGCCCAAATAGGCTGCGGCTGCGTGCTTTTAAACAACGTAGTAGTGCAAAACGGCGGGCGCGTGGGTGATGGCGTGCTGCTGAATCCCGGCGTGGAGGTGCATCATGACAGCTTTGTCGATGACTGCTCGCTGATTTATACCAACTCCGTTGTCCGCACTTTGGCACATGTGGGCAAGCGCGTGCGCATAGGTAGCAACGTCAGCATCAGCAACAATGTAAACATAGCAGATGACAGCGATATTCCCAATGGGACAACGCTGTGAGTATAAAAGAGAAAAGATAAAAACTAGGAGGGTTCATACATGACCGCATTTTCTGGAGCAACATTGATGATTACTGGTGGCACCGGTTCCTTTGGCAACACGGTGCTGAAGCATTTTCTGGAGACCGATATCGGCGAAATCCGCATCTTCTCCCGTGATGAAAAGAAACAGGACGACATGCGTCACAGCCTGCAGGCAACGCATCCCGATACAGCAAAAAAAGTAAGATTTTACGTAGGTGATGTGCGTGACTACCGCAGCATCCGCGACGCTATGCCCGGTGTTGACTATATCTTCCATGCAGCAGCACTCAAACAGGTACCAAGCTGCGAATTTTTCCCCATGCAGGCCGTAAAAACCAATGTAGAAGGTACTGACAACATGCTGCATGCAGCCATCGAAGCTGGCGTAAAACGTGTAGTCTGCCTTTCTACCGATAAAGCTGCTTATCCCATCAACGCCATGGGCATTTCCAAGGCCATGATGGAGCACGTAATCTATGCCAACGCCCGCGTAGCTGCTGAGCGTGGCGGCACTGTAATCTGCTGCACCCGCTATGGCAACGTAATGTGTAGCCGCGGCAGCGTTATTCCTCTGTTCATTGACCAAATTCATGCAGGCAACCCTATTACCATCACTGATCCTAATATGACACGCTTCCTGATGAACCTTGATGAAGCAGTAGACCTGGTAAAATTTGCCTTTGAGCACGCTAATCCAGGCGACCTCTTTATCCAAAAGGCAGATGCATCTACCATTGGCGACCTGGCTAAGGCAGTACAGGAATTGTTTGGCGATACCGGCACCAACATCATCGGTACACGCCACGGTGAAAAGCTTTATGAAACACTGATGACTCGCGAAGAACGCCTGCGCAGTGAAGATATGGGTAACTACTTCCGCGTAGCAGCAGACAGCCGCGACCTGAACTATGATAAATTTGTAGTCAAGGGACAGGTACACACCATGGCAGATGAATCTTACACCAGCCACAACACTACACGTCTGGATGTGGCCGGTACCGTGAAAAAGATTCTTACTACCGACTACGTACAAGAAGAGCTTAAGGGTATTCGTCATTATTAAGCGGGGGTCAGGCAAATGAAAATACTTGTAACAGGTGCTAAAGGCTTTGTTGGGCAAAACCTTGTAGCCAACCTCAAAAACATTCAGCAGGGCAAAAACCGTACACGTCCTGCACTGCAGATAGATGAAATTTATGAATATGATATTACTTCCACACAGCAGGAGCTGGACAAATACTGCGCACAGGCAGATTTTGTCTTTAACCTGGCTGGCGTAAATCGTCCCAAGGACCAGAGCGAATTCATGCAGGGAAACTTTGGCTTTGCCTCCACTTTGCTGGATACCCTCAAAAAGCACGGTAATACCTGCCCGGTAATGCTGGCAAGCTCGATTCAGGCAACACTCATAGGACGCTACGGTGAATCCGACTACGGTACATCCAAGCTGGCAGGCGAGGAGCTTTTCTTTGCCTATGCCGGGGAAACAGGGGCGCAGGTGCTTGTATACCGCTTCCCCAATCTTTTTGGCAAATGGTGCAGACCAAACTATAACTCTGTAATTGCCACCTTCTGCAACAACATCGCCAACGACCTGCCGATTCAGGTCAACGATCCCAATGTAGAGCTGGAGCTTTTATATATCGACGATTTGGTAGAAGAAATGCTGGACGCACTGGAAGGTAAAGCACATCGCTGTAATTATGATGGTCTTGCAGCGCAGGCAGCAGCAGATGGACGCTATTGCTATGCGCCGACAACGCACAAGGTAACGCTAGGCGAGATAGTTGAACTGCTTGATTTGTTTAAGGCACAGCCGCAAAGCCTTGTTATGCCGGAAATTCCCTACAACAGCTTCGCCAAAAAGCTGTATTCCACCTATCTTTCCTATTTGCCGGCGGAAAAGACCATCTTCGACCTGAAGATGAACCAGGACGAGCGCGGCAGCTTTACAGAGCTGTTGAAGACGCTGAACTGCGGCCAGTTCTCTGTGAATATCTCCAAACCGGGGATTACCAAGGGCGAGCATTGGCACAACTCCAAGTGGGAGTTTTTCATCGTCGTTGCTGGCCATGGCCTGATTCAGGAACGCCGCATCGGTTCGGACGAAATCCGTGAATATGAAGTCAGCGGTGACAAGATACAGGCAGTACAAATGCTGCCTGGCTATACGCATAACATCATCAACCTGTCACAGACAGAAAACCTGGTAACAGTAATGTGGGCCAACGAACAGTTTGATCCGCAGCATCCTGATACCTTTGGCGAGAAAGTAGAGGCAAAGCATGAGTGATTATAGCAAGGTAAGCTTCCAAAACAACGGCAAGCTTAAGCTTTTGATTATCGTAGGCACCAGACCGGAAATTATTCGTCTGGCTGCAGTTATTAAAAAAACACGCAAATATTTTGACGTAATCCTGGCGCATACAGGACAAAACTATGATTATACACTGAATGGCGTCTTCTTCCATGATTTGGAGCTGGCAGATCCTGAAGTGTATCTGAACGCTGTAGGCAGTGATTTGGGCGAGACCATGGGCAATATTATCGCTGAATCCTACAAGCTGATGGCAGCAATTAAACCAGACGCTGTGCTTGTTTTGGGCGATACCAACAGCTGCCTTTCCGTTATCGGTGCTAAGCGTTTGCATATACCCATTTTCCATATGGAAGCAGGAAACCGCTGCAAGGATGAGTGCCTGCCGGAGGAAACAAACCGCCGCATTGTAGATATCATCTCCGATGTAAACATGGCCTATTCTGAGCACGCGCGTCGTTATTTGGCAGACACAGGCTTGCCGAAGGAGCGTACCTATGTTACAGGCTCCCCAATGGCAGAGGTGCTGCATATGAATCTGGCGAAGATTGAAGCATCTGATATCCATGCGCGTCTGGGATTGGAAAAGGGTAAATACATTTTGCTTTCTGCACATCGTGAGGAAAATATCGATACAGAAAAAAACTTTACCTCGCTGTTCACCGCGATTAATAAAATGGCGGAAAAATATGATATGCCGATTCTGTACTCCTGCCATCCGCGTTCTCGCAACCGTCTGGCAGCCAGCGGCTTCGTACTGGACAAGCGCGTAATTCAGCATGAGCCGTTGGGCTTCCATGATTACAACTGCCTGCAGATGAACGCCTTTGCTGTAGTATCTGATTCCGGTACACTGCCGGAGGAAAGCAGCTTCTTCACGAGCGTGGGACATCCCTTCCCGGCGGTGTGCATCCGCACCTCTACGGAGCGCCCGGAAGCGCTGGACAAAGGCTGCTTCGTGCTTGCAGGCATTGACGAAAAAAGCCTGCTGCAGGCTGTAGACACAGCAGTGCAGATGAACCTTGATGGCGATGACGGACTGCCGGTGCCTGATTATGTAGATGAGAACGTATCTACTAAGGTTGTGAAGATTATCCAAAGCTACACAGGTGTGGTTAATAAGATGGTCTGGAGAAAAGAGTAAGAAGAGCAAATATATACTCGAATATCGTGCAATAGAAAAAGCGCTTGCCGGATGGCAAGCGCTAAATAATATGGTTGTGATGTGCGTACATGAACCATCAATATAGAATATATAACGGAAGGTAATAGATAGCAGTAGTCGTTATTGGAGGCTTTTGTCCTAATACTTTAGGAGTCATTCAATCATTGAGCGAGAATAATAAAGGCATATTAGGATTAAATAGTACCTATGCTAGTTTGATTGTAAAAAAAATATTGTAGTGATATAATGAAAGTACACACTTTCATGGTTATTAGATGAATTCCGCCTTGTAGAATTTATGTAATATGAGAGTGTCTTGCAGAAATAGTATGGTTGATATATTACGTATATTGCAATATATTGACTATGCAAAATAAAAATCCAACATAGATATACGAGTTGGAGATGTAATTATGCCTAAAAAATTAAAATTAACGGAATCTCAAACAAAGCTTAAATCTGAACTTGAAATCCTCCATAACCAAATTTGGCAATACATAGAAAGTGACCAAAAGTTACTTTCTGGTGATGATGCTAGTAGGCTTTATGACGAAATGGCTAGAAAAGCTCATGAATTACATATGTCTTTAAAAGACAGCGGTCATGAGCCTAAGCATCATAAGTATATGATTGAAAACCGAAGGTGTACACCTGATGATGTACGCTTTTATGAGCATGTGCATCCAGTTCAAGATTTGTTGGCATTTATAGATGATGTTCATGCTAATGATGATCACAAAGATAAAACTATAGGCAAGACATTTACATTAAAGTTTTTTACAAAACGCTGGCAATATATTGAGCATTATAAAATTACAAGGACAGAAAAAGGATGGGATATTAGAGTATTTAGTGATGCGTACTCAAGTAATAAATCCATGAGTCCGGAATTAAACCATTTATTAGATAATGATGGTGTTTGCTATCCTAAAGATATAAATTTATTTTTTGAGTGGCTTTGGGATAAAGCTGCTGAGGAAGGTTTGACTAAAGCAAAGGTTCAAGCAGCTATCAACAAAATAGGTAAATGGATAAGTGAATGTGAAAAGAAAGCCCCTAAAGATGGAGTGTTTGAAGGATTGATTTGATAAAAAAATATTAAGTGATTAAAATAATATAGTTGGTCAGTTTTTCTAAGAATCGAAATATTTTTCGAGAAGGGTGAAAAGAATGACAGAAAGCATATTTGAATTAATTAAAAAGTTAAATGCGTTTATATCAGGAGATGAATTATATACTCATAAGTTGACATTCACTATGAAAAAAAGGAATAATTATTTTTCATATGCTCCTAACTTAAATTTAGACGTTGCTAAGGAATTAGCAAAGCATATTGTGACTCAATTAGAAAAGGTTAGTGATTTGACACCAGTAGAATTTAATCCAATACAGGGTTGTACTGATCAAGAAATAGAATGTTCAGAAATAGATAAGATAGAAAGAATTAAGGATATTATTGCTTCAATTGACACAACCCAAGAGCTTGATATAAATCACGCTAATGATTTATCCTTTTATTGCTTAACAATTTATGACGAAGATTGCAATGCATATAGATTTTTTAGGCGTGTAGTCAAATTTAAGAAATTATCACAAGAAGGTATGTTGTTTGCTATTCAAGGTAATACATTTAATAAATTAAGTTCTGATATTTTGGGAATTGACGGAAATGTAGATGTAGTCATAATAAATCAAAAGGTGTACATAATAAATAGAATAGCGATGGAGCGCATTTTTAGTATGCAAAGTTCTTATGAGAATAATGCTAATATTGCGATGGATATTATTGAAAAAACAAAGAAAATAGCAAATTTTTCTGAGTTTAAGAAGGATTGTATAGGTGACAGCAGATTTCATAAAACTTTAACAAGATTACTGAATGATGATGTGGATATTAAAGATGCTTTGGAACATACAGAAGAAATCCAAGACGTAATAGAAACCTTTGATCTTAATATTGAGTTGACCGAAGGTAAATCTCCACAAATTATTTATAGAAATAAAGATGATCGCATGGAAATTCTTCGTATTATTAATGATGCATATTGTCGCACCTGTATTAGAGTTCGCAATGTGGTTAAAATGTAAATAATATGAAATCATCTATAGTTATTAAGTCTGGATTCTTCTTGTCTTCTTATTTTCCTTTATATATTATTTTATTTTTAAAAAATATTAAGTATCTCTTTCAAGAGAATGTTTTGGGTAGCAAACTTTGGTGCTTCCTGACTGTTGATACAATTCTTCTTTTTCTCTCTATCTATGTTGTTAGATGTGTGAGTATGGGTGGGAAAAGTAATAGTCTTTTAGTTGATGAAATAGAGAAACCTAATGATGATGTTATAAATTATATTTTTACGTATATCGCACCAATTATATCTTTTAATCTTAACGATTTTGATTCAATTGTAGTAAATCTAGGATTATTCATGTTAGTCTGGTATATGTATGTTAGGCTGGATTTGCTATACATAAATCCGTTATTATTAATGTTTGGGTTTACATCATATAAAACTAAGAGAGGTTATTTAATTAGCAACGTGAATTTCAACGAATTGAAAATGTATGAGGGAACAATGGTTAGCGGGTATTTTTTGTCGAATAATATATTTGTAGTAAAGAATGATGAAGCAGATACCTGAAGAACTTTATTAAGTGAAATATTTATATATCGATCTGTATTCTAAAGCATACGTTCCTGTTATGCTAAACAGGTATTAATTTGTATTGTGAAAATACTATTATGGAGGCGTTTATGATAACTGGTAGTGAATTAATTACTTACTTATCAAATTTTCCGATAGCTCAATCTGCTATTAGTCAAATTAGTGGTGCGTTAATTGCTGTAATTTTTATGAGAAAAAGAATGTCTACTAAGGAATTTGAAAAACTTAAAGCTGGAGAATTTAAAGAAGTATTGCATGATTTAGTTACGAACGGAGAGATAAGTTATAAGGAACTTTATGAAGCCAACAACTATTTAGCTATTGCTGAAAAAGCAGATAAATACTATCACAAAAAGAAGAATGATAATTACCAAAATAGAGATTTTGATTTTTTCTATAGATTCTACGATAATGCAGGTAAAGTCAGTGATGAGGAAATGCAAGAATTGTGGGCAAAAATTTTGGCAGGGGAGATTAATCAGCCAGGAGAGTATTCATTAAAAACTTTATTGGTTCTTAGTAGTTTTAGTAAAACAGAAGCAAGGCTATTAGCGCATATATATCAGCATACGCTAATATTAGGTGAGAAGTTGTTATTACCAAATTATGAAAAGTATTTGGCTGGTAATAATATAGCTGCAACAGATATTTTACTGTTAGATGATTACGGAATTGTAAATTTTTCAGATAATATGATATATAATATTGAGCTGCAAAAAGGGAATATTTCACTAATGCATAGTGCCAATATTAATTTAGTTGTTGAGTCTGGTATAGATTGTAATTTTAGCGTTAGACAATATCCGTTTACTAAAGCTGGCTGTGAATTAGCCACAATTTTTGATATTAAGAACGATGATGATGACATAGTACGCTTTGGGAGAATTTTAAGAGAAGCAAACCAAAACTTAAATTTTCACGCAGGGAAAATAATATCCGTACATGGAGATAGTATGGAATGCGATAAGATTAATCTCCTTAACTTACAAGATTAACAAATCCCTAAAAAAGACCTTCTGCTGAATTAACAGCAAAGCGCAAAATAAATATCAACTGCGCCATAAATCATTAATAATAACAGGTAATTTTTTACAAAGTATTAAAGAACATTTTATTCAATAGTGGTATAATATAACATAGCATACTATTATGCTCGTGTAAGGAGATTGTATATCATGCAAACAATTTTAGTAACCGGTGCCGCCGGCTTCATCGGCAGCAACCTTGTTCTGGAGCTTTTGCGCTCCATGTCCCCGGTGCAAATCATCGGTCTGGACAACATGAACGACTACTACGACGTATCCATCAAGGAATACCGTCTGGAGCAGATTGCTGCCAGCGCTGCCGAGCACAGCGACTCCCAGTGGACCTTCATCAAAGGCAACCTGGCTGACAAAGCGCTGATAGATAAAATCTTTGCCGACTACCAACCGGAAATAGTAGTAAACCTGGCTGCACAGGCAGGCGTGCGCTATTCCATCACCAACCCGGATGCCTATATCGAAAGCAACCTGATTGGCTTTTACAACATTCTGGAAGCCTGCCGCCACTCCTATGACAACGGCGCCAAGGGCGTAGAGCATCTTGTATATGCTTCCAGCTCCAGCGTATATGGCTCCAACAAAAAAGTGCCGTATTCCACCGATGACAAGGTAGATAACCCTGTATCGCTGTACGCTGCCACCAAAAAATCCAACGAGCTGCTGGCACATGCCTACAGCAAGCTGTACAACATTCCCTCAACCGGACTGCGCTTCTTCACCGTATATGGTCCTGCAGGCCGCCCGGACATGGCCTACTTTGGCTTTACCAACAAGCTGTTGGCTGGCAAAACTATAGAAATCTTTAACTACGGTAACTGCAAGCGAGACTTCACCTACGTAGATGATATCGTAGAAGGAGTAAAGCGCGTAATGCAGGCACCGCCGGAGCGTAAGCTGGGCGAGGACGGACTGCCCCTGCCGCCGTATAAGGTATATAACATTGGCAACAGCCATCCGGAGAATCTGCTGGACTTTGTGACCATCCTGCAGGAAGAGCTGCTGCGCGCAGGAGTACTGCCTGCTGATTATGACTTCGAAGCACACAAAAAGCTTGTACCCATGCAGCCCGGTGATGTGCCTGTAACCTATGCTGACACCACGCCGCTGGAGCGTGACTTTGGCTTTAAACCGAGCACGCCGCTGCGCGAAGGTTTGCGCAAATTTGCTGAATGGTACAAGAAATTTTATAACTGCTGATTATATAAATAAAGGAGTATGATGAACATGAAAATTGCCGTTGCCGGTACTGGTTACGTTGGACTTTCCCTGGCTACGCTGCTTGCGCAGCACAATTAAGTAAAGGCCGTTGATATTATCCCAGAGAAGGTTGAACTGATCAACAACAAAAAATCTCCGATTCAGGATGATTATATTGAAAAATATCTGACTGAAAAGGACCTCAACCTTGTTGCTACGCTGGATGCAGAAATGGCTTATAAAGACGCAGAATTTGTTATTATCGCTGCACCGACCAACTACGACAGCAAAAAGAACTTTTTCGACACCAGCGCTGTAGAAACAGTAATCAAGCTGGTTATGCAGTATAACCCCAATGCCATTATGGTAATCAAATCCACCATTCCCGTTGGCTACACCAAGAGCATCCGTGAAAAAACCGGTAGCAAGAACATCATCTTCAGCCCGGAATTTTTGCGTGAAAGCAAGGCGCTGTATGATAACCTGTACCCGAGCCGCATTATCGTGGGCACCGATCTGGAGGACGAGCGCCTGGTGAAGGCTGCGCATACCTTTGCAGGCCTGCTGCAGGAGGGCGCAATTAAAGAGAACATTGACACCTTATTCATGGGCTTTACTGAAGCAGAAGCTGTTAAGCTGTTCAGCAACACTTATCTGGCACTGCGCGTTTCCTATTTCAACGAGCTTGATACATATGCAGAAATGAAGGGACTGGACACCCAGCAGATTATCAACGGCGTTTGCCTTGATCCGCGTATTGGCAGCCATTACAATAACCCCAGCTTTGGTTATGGCGGTTACTGCCTGCCTAAGGACACCAAGCAGCTGCTGGCGAACTATGCAGACGTACCGGAAAACATCATCGAAGCGATTGTTGAAAGCAACAGAACGCGTAAAGACTTCATCGCTGAGCGTGTGCTGGAAATTGCCGGTGGTTATGAAGCAAATGCTGAATATGATGCACAGAAGGAAGGCAAAGAGCCTGTAATCGGCGTATACCGCCTGACCATGAAATCCAACTCCGACAACTTCCGCCAGAGCAGTATTCAGGGAGTAATGAAGCGCATTAAGGCTAAAGGTGCGAAGGTTATTGTTTACGAACCTACGCTGGAGGACGGCAGCACCTTCTTTGGCAGTGCTGTGGTAAACGACCTCGAGAAGTTCAAGGCTGAAAGCCAGGCGATTATTGCTAACCGCTATGACAGCTGTCTGGATGATGTGCAGGAAAAGGTATATACCAGAGATTTGTTCAGAAGAGATTAATATGGAATAAAGTGAAACACCGACGTCCGCCGTACCGAGGTTACGGCAGATGCCGGTGTTTTTGATCGCTTTAATATTTGAGAATTATACTCGAATATCGTGCAATAGAAAAAGCGCTTGCCAAATGGCAGGCGCTTTTTGAACAGGAGCCTACTGCTCCTTAGCTAACAGGTCCTTGAAGTACTGGTGTTCTTCAGGCGGTGTTTTTAAAATATCCATGGCCTGGTCAATGGAGACATTCATTGTAGACATAAGATTTTTGATGCTTTCAGCTTTGCCTTCAGCCAAACCTTCAGCCTTGCCTTCAGCTCTTCCGTCATTAATGCCAGCCTCATAAATTTGCTTGCTGAAATTATCCATAGTTGCGAGTCCCTCCTTTGTGGTTTTGAGATTGTTGATACATTGTGAAAGCTTTCCTTGGCTAAAATCACCTGCGTCGGCGGTAGCAAAATATTGCATAAGCTGCGCAATACTGCTGTTATCGTCAACCTCTGCGTTGATATAGCACATATGCAGTCCGTCATTGTAGGGAGTATTGGTATCGCCTAAAAACTTTAAAATAGGGTAGCAGGTTTTGCCGAGCTTCCAGATATCTGTCTGGCTGATAAAAAAAATGTGCAGCTCGGGTACAGATGCATAAGTCTGGTCCCCTTTAAAAAAGTATTCATTGATGATAGTTGATGCGTAATAAAGCATCCTCTTTTCGTGTGCAATGCCGCCATCTGCCTTCTGAATTTCAATTTCATAAAGCTTGTTGTTGGCATCCTCAGCTAGTACATCCATGATGATGTTGTGCGAGGAGAGCTTGCTGATGACATACTGCGTTTTGTTCTTTTTGATTACCAGTGTTTTGATACCGGTGAGAACACGCAGGATATGCTCGCAGGCCTCTTTGTCCTCTAAAACAGCTCTGGCAAGCAGGTCGTTGAACAAGGTCATGCCCAAGATGTGCTTTTGCAGCTCTTCCTGTGTCAGCAGAAGACTGCTTTTGGATAGTTTTTTGGTCATAGTTTCCTCCTTTAATTATAATCTTTGCTTCAGCAAAATACAACATGAGGTGCTTAAGAAAAAAAGCAGTACACATAGCATCCGGAAGTTCCGGATACCGTAGGTACTGCTAAATACTACCGACATTAGCCGGTAGGCCCTGCTTATTTTGTTGTGAATGTGAAGCTAAGCTAAGTATAAATAAGAGGACAAGAAAAGTCAAATGAAGATTCTGAAAAATCGCATAATATTATGGAGCGGCGGTAAGCCCTCGTTATATAAGATAATCTTAAAAGATAGAATGTAATTTTTTCAACAGAACAGCTGACGCTGAGCATAATGTTCTTTATAAAACGAATAGTTGCATCTGAAATGTCTTTAACGTCTTTGGTAAAAAAGGCCGATTTTCCAAAAGACAGCAAACGTCTTTGGTAAAAATGGCTGATTTTCCAAAAGACAACTAAGATCTTGCAAATTGCTGTACCTACTGTAGAAAGAAGATGTTAACGGTATAATTTTCTTTATCTTATTAAAATATCTGCTCCAGTAAAATACAACATAGGGTGTTTAACAAAATGGGCGTGATGTAGGTGAAGTAGGTTAGGAGAAAGAGTGTTAGTGCTGGTGTGATTGTAATAACAATATGGCGGTGTTATAATTAAAATATACACAGTTGTTTGACAAAATTTAGAGAGGTGCAAAGTAATGAAAAATTCAATTATAGAACCTATACGAACATATCTAGAAGAAGAACAGACAGATTATTGTGTTATGATAACAGGGAAATGGGGTTCTGGTAAGAGCTTTTATATTAAGAACTGTTTGCAAAGAGATTTATTAGATGGGGCTAATAAAAAGCTAATATATATCCCATTGTTTGGAATAAAAACAATAGAAGATTTATACTTATCCGTTTCAATTGGCATCTCTGAAGGATTTAGTAAAAAAGCCTTAGAGAAGGTGGAAAAAAGAAGCGATGTTGTCAAGGTTACTGCTGATGTTGTTAAAGAAACTTGTGAAAAATACATAAAAGGTATCAATTTTAAAGGAGCAGTGCTTAAGTGCATTAATTTACTACCGCAAGCGGAAGCGGTTAAATCAATTTTAAGCAGTATCATAGAAAATACAAATTCCTTTAATGATTATTGTTTAGTGTTTGATGATTTTGAAAGGTCTAAGATTAACAAAATAGACTTGTTAGGAGTATTTGATGTTTTAGCTGAGCAAAATAATGCTAAAATTATAATAGTATCTAATGAGGAAAGACATAATGTATACAACGAAGCTGGAAAAGAGGAGGATTTAAAGCTTTATAATGAAATTAAGGAAAAGGTTATAGGCTTGCAAATTCAATTTAGTTATGGTTTAGAGGGAGCTTATAATGATATTGTGAAAACTGTTGCAGGGCAAGAAGAAGCAGCGCTTTTTATGTGCTACAGGGATAATATATTAGAACTCTTTAAATGTACGGAAAGCAGCAATATTAGAACTTTTATTTTCGCGGTAAAGAGATTTAGAGAAATACATAAAATAACAATGGATTTATATGAGCAAATTAAAACAAACGTTTCTATAGATGGATTTCTTTTTAAATTATTAAGAAATACGATTTGTTCATCTATAGCATTTAAAGAAAAGAATATTAAAAACTGTTATAGTGATGGTATACTCAGCCAATTTCTTAATTTAAGGCAGCTGGTTACAGGCAAGAAAAATGAGAATGATCCATTGAGACTTAGTGAAAACTTTATTGCTTATCAGGCTGTAGATGAATATCTTTATAGTTTGATATTGGATAATGATTTACTCAAAAAGCATGTTATGCAGTATATTAATGAGGTTGAAGCTGATACTGAATACCATATTAATATCTTAAATAAAGCCTTGTTAGCCGATAATGATGTAGAAAGTAAACAAGGATTAGATGAAATAATTAGTTTAATTAATAGAAATGCGATTAACATCAATGTTTATCCCAAAATAATTAACGAACTATTTATTCTATACAGAATTCATTATGATAAAAGTGCTCTTGAATCTTTGAAAGAGAAGATTTTAGAAAATGCTTTAGCATCTGCTGAAGATTTCAATCAAAGTGAATATTTTCCCTGGATTGAAGGGGATGAGGAAACAATAAATTTTGAAAAAAAGTTGAAACAAACGCTAATCAATAAGAAGGATGAAAATAAAATCAGAAATTTTATAGAATGCTTTAAAAAAGATGATGGATTCATTGATGCTTTTAGTAAAAATATCGATAGTAATTATTTATTACATGTAAAAAATAAAGCTGTTTTTAAAGGAGTTCATCCAGAAGATTTTGTGGATAGAATTATGAAGCTTACTCCCCATGAACTGCTACGTGTCAGAAGCATATTAAAAAACAAGTACGAAGATGATGCTGTAACAGACGTTTATGCTGGCGACAATGAGTTCTTTAAAACTATTTGTAGTATGTTAAGTGATGAAATAAAGCAAAGTAAAAAAGATAAGATTGTTTTATATCATATTGATTTATTATTTAGTGAGATGCAAGCAATTCTAGCTAAATCCTCTCGTGAATAATGTTAAATAAGTTCGTTTTATACGAAAAGCTAACGTTCCTGAAGGTCATTCCTATTAATGTCATCGTAACTGGCGGTGACTATCGCAATAGCTGCCTGGATGATGTGCAGGAAAGGGTATATACCAGAGATTTGTTCAGAAGAGACTAAGAAAGAATGAAATGTAAAAACACCGCCAAGCGCATGTGCGCAGGGCGGTGTTAAAACTAAACAATTTTATGCAGACTTAATTTCAGACTGTAACTCTTGAATTTTACTCATGGGTAAATCAGTAATCAGCATAATATCTTGAAGGCTTTTGCTAAGAGCAAGCATACGCTTAGCGGTAGCAAATTTTTCTTGAGCTTTGCCTTCAGCTCTAGCTTCAGCTCTGGCTTCATCAAAACCAAGCGATACAATCTTTTTCATAGTGAGTTCATCTCCTTTGAGTTTATGCTGCAAAACAGATTAACGAAAGTGAAAATCAGAATAAATCGCTATGACTGCCAGTACGTGTTAATACCAATATTAGTTTATCGTCATAAATTTTATAAATGAGAAGCCAATCCGGTTCAATATGGCATTCACGATAGCCTGCATAGTTTCCACTTAATTTGTGGTCTTTATATTTTTCTGGCAATACTGCCTGATTAACAAGAAGCGAAAGAACATCTTTTAAATATTCTTGATTATAGCCTCGCTTGAGCATGCGCTTGAAGTCCTTTTTAAAACTTCTTTCATATTGGATTTCAAGCATTTAAATCCTCCATGAGTTCATCTACAGATTTAAATTTACAGCTGAGATTTTTACCAGCTTCTACATTTTGTATTGCCTTTAACGTTTTTTTGTTTTCTGCGTTTAAAGCTAATTTAAAGGGTAAAGCTTGTTTGCGTACCATAGCTTTAGCAAAAATATTGATAGCGGTAGATGTAGTAAGTCCAAGTTCCTTACATAACTTATCAAGTTCTTCTTTGAGATTCTTCTCCATACGTATATTAAGATTAACAGTTGACGTAGACATAAAATCACTCCTTATATAATGTATTTAGGTTGATAAAGGTAACCTATAACCCTTATTGACTGTATGATTATACAGGATATTCCTGTATAATAACTGTATTAGATAGAGTGTCATCGTTCCTTCCTTGAGGCTACGACTTCGTACTTGAAAGACTGATGCCTCTGTCTGATAAACAGTTTACGAATGAGTTAGATGTCGGCTCTTTTAGAGTACTTCGTATTTCGCATAAGGTGGTAACGTTTATCAGTACAGTGGATTCTATCTAAAATAATTTTTATTGGTGATATTTATGTTTTTCTTAGGTATTGATATTGGTAAAAATACCCATGTCGCTTCTTTGCTCGATGAAAAAGCTAAAATCATATTCAAAGCCTATTCTTTCGCTAATACCCTAGATGCTGCTGAAGCACTTTTAGTTAAACTAGAACCATACAAAGATTCTCTTGAAATAGGAATGGAGGCTACCGGGCATTATTGGCTTTCTCTTTACTCTTTTCTTACTGAGCACAAGTTCATCGTTCATGTTCTCAATCCTATTCAAACCGACGGCTGGCGTAAAGGTATCGAAATCCGTAAGAGAAAAACTGATGTCATTGATTCTGTTCTTATCGCTGACTTAATAAGATACGGAGATTTTCTTGAAACATCTTTAGCTGATGAGGATATCCTCTCTTTACGTAACCTCTCACGTTTTAGAGTTTATTTAGTAAACTCGGTATCTGATCTGAAAAGAAAAGCTATTGCTGTATTAGACCAAATATTCCCTGAATATGCTTCTGCATTTTCTAATGTATTTGGGCAAACATCTAAAGAACTTTTGAAGTCCTTATCTCTTCCGTCTGATTACGAAAATCTGTCTGCTACAAAAATAGAAGAAGTATTGTC
>ERZ773112.701-NODE-701-length-21807-cov-15.544915_pt1 | contig 21807 bp, 20 predicted proteins | sample MGYA00580566_ERZ773112 | MGnify/ENA primary metagenome ERZ773112 (study PRJEB29015, sample SAMEA2737842) | human gut metagenome | biome: human gut; feature: human-associated habitat; material: faeces | place: China | collected 2012 ... | reverse complement strand
CAATATCTGACGGTGGAATGGGTAAAAGAGGCGCAAGAAATAATCGACCGATACGAACAAATAAATCCCGCCAGTCCCTATCTTCTTCCTATTATTCAGCAAGATGACGGAACTGAAAAAAAACAATATCATCGTATGTTGGAGAACATCAACTATAATTTGAAGAAGATAGGTGAAATGACAGGGTTGAAAATGCCACTCACCACATATACCGCACGGCATACATGGGCAAGCATAGCGAGAGACATGGACATACCCATTCCAATAATCAGCGAGGGCATGGGGCATAACTCCATAAAGACAACGCAAGTGTATCTGAACTCCATTGATGTGTCGAAAATCAACGAGGCAAATAAGAAAATAATACGGAAAATAAGCAAAAAATAGCATGTTGCCTTCTTTTTACTGAATACAAATCCCAGTAAAAAGAAGGCAACATAACGATAAGAATAAGGACAGTCCTAATCATCGTTACCAATAATAACATATTTTTGTGTCGGGCTATTAGGAGAGTTTGGTTCTGTCATGCGGAGAGACTTGCCCAATAGTGGGTCTATAAGTTTTTTCTTCATCTTATACTTCTCCTTCAATTTAAGAAATTCACTAATTTCAGACAAGCTTCTCGGTTCAGAACAAAAGGCAAGGAGTAATTCTTCTTTACTTACTGCCTTTTCACCTATACTCCTTGCTTTTTCGTCTTCACTCCTTGCCAAGGAATCACCACTCCTTGCTTTTTCCGTATTACTCCTTGCCAAATCACAGCCGATGATTTCAGTCTCATTGTGTTTTTCTGCAAGGACACGATAAATGCAAACAGTAAACTGGTTTCCATCTTTACTATCTATAAATTTGACATGGCTATCCTCTGACAATACTCGAGGAATGCCTGACCCCAATCCGCGATACGGCATTGTCTTGGCGCAGAAATTTGCCATGAGAGGATTTCGTGCAAAAGAATTGCCGAGCATCACCTCCTCTATGCTATGTCCACCCATGATGCAGCCAGGATTGATAATCTCCACACGGTCGTCAAACACAAGAAGACGAATTGCAGCAGTCTTTAGCAAATCGGCATGAACCAAAGCATTCTGTAGTAATTCCTCCAGTACCGTCTCTGGAATTTCCAATTTTCCCACAGAATTGAAAGATTGTCCACTTTGTGTCCGATGGAGAACATCTGAAAATCGAAGTTTGCGATATGGATATATAGAATATACATTCTACGTTACATTAGGACAACTGAAACTCTTGGTTGTTGGCAATGCTATCTATAATAGGATGATATATAGCATTGTCCGCCACTGCGGTAATTGTTGTAACCTTATTGCCCCCATCTTTAGAGGATGCGCCACAATGGTAAATTTGCTCATTGTCTGTATTGTAATCAATGACGATATACCTATCATGAAATATACCACCAGCCCTTTTGAATGAAATGCTGAGAGGATATTCGCGAATAAAGTCGTCAAATTCTGTTTGATGCAAGCGGTTGCCTACATTGTCTGAAACAATGGTGATTTTTATATTTGTTGAAACATTTTTGAGCAATACCAAAGTTTTCAGACCAATATAATTGTCTATCACAAGTATTGTGTTCTTTGCAGACGAATATATTTGTTGATATGCCAAATCAGATTCTACAGGCTGCCCATTAAGTATGAGCCATCCACGTCTTATTGAAGGACTGCCAAAATCAAGCATGACATTAGCCAACTCTGACTTAGTAACGACAGTACCTAAAGTATCTATTATTTCTGCGACCTTATCATCGACTGCGGATAAAGAATTGCGCAGTTCGAGCAAATCTTGGGTATTCTGAGTGGTCTGCAAAGATAATTGCAGAAACTCTCGTTGCCCAAGCAAAGATTGATTGTCTATAACATAATCCTTCATTTGCTTGAAAATGCGAATTAGAGTTTTGCTTTGTTTGGTGGCCAACGGCCCCTTCAATACAGTCATAAGCATATAGATACCTTGTTCTGTAAAAGCATATGGATTGTATCTACGACCACCCCAACTTGAGGTGGAATTTTTGCACCTCAAGTTTTCATACTCTTCGTCGGTCAGTTGAAACATGAAATCTTGATCAAACTTCTCTATATTATTTTTGACTTGGCGATTAAAGTCTTTTGTACTATAGCCATAAATATCAGCCAAATCCATATCAAGCATAACGCGGGTTCCACGAATGCAATATATCAATTTGCCAAGATGGTCTGTGTCTATTTCTCTTATGGTAATTTCGTTGCTCATGCTAATGTTATTGTATTAGAATACAAAGGTAACCAAAATTATTCGCAAAATCGTATACAGAAGAGAAAAGAGTCGTATTGGTGCAAAAAATAAAAATTATTCAGTTAAAAGCCAGAACCGAAATGTTTAACAAATGTGTGGTCTCTCATCCGTATTTTGTACGTCAAAATACGGATGAACCGAATTGGGACTGAAAATCAAGGTGTTTTATGGTTCTGGCATGGCAGATTTATTAAACATTTCTACGGAAAATCGCAAAATGGCGGAAGATTTTCGGGAGAAGATGATAATAAATGCAAGAAAAAATGTACCTTTGCAGCACGTTCCGTATTTTGACGTACAAAATACGGATGAACGGATAGAGACACAAAGCCACTATGAGGTGAAAATGCGGCACAATCAGCACATTTGATTTGTAAAACATTGAATCCCATAACTGGACAAACATACACACAGATAGTATGAATTTATGAACAATGTTATTGTAAAATTGGCATCGTCATCCCAGGTGATGACAGCCAACAGTGACATAAAGTAGCGGAGAGGTTATGAAGCAGGATTGCACGGTTTCTCAGTCTACAGCCGACGAAATAAAGAGTTTTCAGACAACTGAAAGCAAAGGATTTCCAGAGGGCACACACGTTTCTGAGCCAGACGAAATGACTGGTTCAGCGATAAAGAAGTGTTCGCAGGTGAACAAGGAAACTGAGACTGAGAAAGAAAACGAATCCATTTCTGTAATGGTTCCAAGTAACGACGATAAAGATAACTGCACGTCATGGAGTTATCTTTTTGTACACAACCAAAAAGTAAGGTCGATAGAAGAACAGTTAAAGAAAGATGGAATAACCCATTTTGTGCATAAGACAATAAAATATGTCCCCCGTTACAGGAACAGAGGCGGAATGCGCGAAGTGGAAACCCCTTCGGTAAGTGGACTGATATTCTTACAAGGTGACCCAGAATTGTTACAGGACTACTTAGATAAAAACATAAAGCCATACAAACTCTGTAAAAATTGTAGTACTGGAAAGGTAGCCACTATCCCTTGCAACCAGATGGAGCCATTTATGCGTGTGGCAGAAACCGAGCCAGAACGTCTCCGTTTCCTTCTTCGTCCTTTTGTTTATTATTCCAAGAACCGTACCTTACTTCGCATTGTTACTGGTGAATATGCCGGGCTCGAAGGTTATGTAATCCGCATAGCCCGAGACCGCAAGCTTGTCATGGATGTCGGTGGAATGGCTGTAGCTCTATCTGGTGTACATGCCGAACGGTTCGAAGAAGTAAATAAGAACGAGGCAGACAGAAAAGAGCGCGAATTGTTCTACAAGCGCAACCTGCATGAGCGCAACGCCTTTATCGATCGATACTTTCATCAAGTGAAGACTGCCCAAGAGGTGTCGGCTCAAGTAGAAAATATAGAAATACTCCGTCTTCAAACTCTTGCAGATGTAAGAGACAAGAAATTGGATCTGAAAGATGCCTATGACACCTTCTATTTTATGATAGAAGAGATAGGCTACTACTATGCACCTTTCATCGACTATTTCAAAGACGAGCTTAGACCCATCTTTGAAGCTGGAAGAACTGTAAAGGAAGAGATAGAGAAAGTTATAAAGATATTCAAGGACAGCGACAAAGAACTGCATAATCGCTGCGAAACAGAATTTGAGGCGTTGCAAAACAACTACGGCTATCTGTTTGAATAGTTTTTATTAGTCATCGTAGAGAAGTAAAAATGGAAACCGATTTCTTCGCATATTCTCGTCGAAAAATAGAAAAAGACAAAGAAGAAGGTCACTTTGAGGCTGCTCACAATCGTGAGATGGCACTCCGTTGCTTTGTCAACTTCTTGGGTAAAGAGGAATTGTCATTAAACGAATTGACTCCAAAACTTATGGTAAAATTCGAGGAATGGTTGAATGCCAAAGGGCGTAAACAATCAACGACTCGACTCTATCTATACCAAATCAGTTCGGTATATAATATTGCAGTAAAAGAAGGAATTGTTCCAAAAATTAAATTACTGAAAGGCGTAAGAGTTGCTTTGCCAGCCAAAAAAGAACGTGAATTGCTGTCAGTTGATGAATTACGTAGAATGCGTTATGCCGACCTGTCTGATTCCATACCACAAACTTTTGCCCGTGATATGTTCTTCTTTTGCATCTACGGCAGAGGCATCAGTTTTACAGATTTGGCAAACATCAAGAAAACCGACATCAAAGGATTCACATTAACATACATCTCACAAATACCAGGATTGCCACGTATAACCGTACAATGGGATGCAGCCATGCAGGAAATCGCAGACCGCTACCCCTCTGATTCAGAATTCTTATTTCCTTTCATCAAATCAACAGATATGCAAATGGCGGATTGCGAGGTGAAAAGGGTGCGACAGAATGTGATGAGAGCCTTTAAAAGAATTGCCACTCGTTGCAACCTATCTGTTGTTCCGTCAATGGGAATGGTAAAAGATATCTATCAGAGAGCTATTGATGGGGTGAGTGTGAGCAAGATAATATAAAATTGAGAAAACTAAATCAAACAAAAATATGCGTGATTTTAAAGACATTAAAGTTGCAGTGGCCGGTACAGGCTACGTGGGACTGAGCATAGCAACATTGCTATCTCAACATCATCATGTAACAGCAGTAGATGTAATTCCTGAAAAGGTAGAAAAACTAAACAATAAGATTTCACCAATTCAAGATGATTATATCGAAAAGTATTTGGCTGAAAAGCCTTTGAACCTTGTTGCCACACTTGACGGCAAATCTGCTTATGCTGATGCCGACTTCGTGGTTATCGCAGCTCCTACCAACTACGACCCTGTAAAGAACTACTTCGACACTACTCATGTAGAGGAAGTCATCGACCTTGTATTGGAAGTAAATCCCGATGCCATTATGGTCATCAAGTCAACCATCCCAGTTGGCTACACTCGCAATCTCTATTTGAAGTATGCCCAGAAAGGAGTTAAGAAGTTCAACCTTCTCTTCTCTCCAGAGTTCCTTCGTGAGAGCAAAGCCCTTTACGACAACCTCTACCCAAGCCGTATCATTGTAGGCTATCCCAAGATTATCAACAAGCCAGAGTTTGAGGCCGAGAACAAGGCAATAGAATCAGTAACAGATGTTGATATGCTGATTGAAGCAGCCAAGACATTCGCAGCACTTTTGCAAGAAGGTGCTATCAAAGAAAACATTGACACCCTCTTTATGGGCATGAAGGAAGCAGAGGCTGTAAAACTCTTTGCTAATACCTACCTTGCACTCCGTGTTAGCTACTTTAACGAGCTTGATACCTATGCAGAAGTAAAGGGTCTTGACTCAAAAGCCATCATTGAAGGTGTAGGTCTTGATCCACGTATCGGCACACATTACAATAACCCATCATTCGGTTACGGTGGCTACTGCTTGCCGAAAGATACCAAGCAGCTCCTCGCAAACTATCAGGATGTACCTCAGAACATGATGTCTGCTATTGTAGAGTCAAATCGCACACGCAAAGATTATATTGCAGATGCAGTGCTTCGCAAAGCTGGATGGTACGACTATTCAAGCAATAATCAATATGGTGCCGAGCATGGCAACTGCGTTATTGGTGTATATCGTTTGACTATGAAGTCAAACTCCGACAACTTCCGTCAATCTGCTATTCAAGGCATTATGAAACGCATCAAAGCAAAGGGTGCAGAAGTTATCATTTACGAACCAACCCTTGAGGATGGTACAACATTCTTTGGTAGCAAGGTGGTCAACAATCTTGCTGAATTCAAGGCACAAAGTAAGGCCATTATCGCCAATCGCTTTGATGACTGTTTGAAAGATGTAGAAGATAATGTATATTCACGTGATATTTTTAGAAGAGATTAAATTATGTTCAACTTAGATAAATTTATTGCTGACTACGTAATTAATCGTCCTGTCAGTATGTTTGCTCAAGACATTGAGGCAAACAAAGAAACACTTACTGCTGAAATTAAAGGCAAGAAAGTGTGTGTGATAGGTGGAGCTGGTTCCATCGGTTCTTCATTCATCAAGGCTGTACTTCGCTTTGAACCACAGAGCGTAGTTGTTGTAGACTTGAATGAGAACGGATTGGCAGAGTTGGTTCGTGACGTGCGAAGCACTGAAGGACTTTATGTACCTGATGAGTTCCGTTGCTACACCCTCAACTTTGCAGACCCAATCTTCGAACGTATTTTCCGAGAGGAGAAAGGCTTTGATATTGTTGCAAACTTCTCAGCACATAAGCATGTGCGTTCTGAAAAGGATAAGTATAGTGTTCAAGCTCTCATCGAGAATAATGACATCAAGGCAAAGAAACTGATGGATTTGCTTTGCGTGTACCCACCAAAGCATTTCTTCTGCGTATCTACAGATAAGGCTGCTAATCCAGTTAATATCATGGGTGCCAGCAAGCGTATCATGGAAGACCTGGTGATGGCTTACAATGAGCATTTCAAGGTAACTACAGCTCGTTTTGCTAATGTTGCTTTCTCTAATGGTTCTTTGCCTGACGGTTGGATTCATCGCTTGCAGAAGAAACAGCCATTGGCAGCACCATCTGATGTAAAGCGTTATTTCGTATCTCCTGAGGAATCTGGTCAGATTTGTATGTTGGCTTGTATCCTTGGTAATGGTGGTGAAGTATTCTTCCCTAAGTTGGGTGAAGAACAGATGCTTACTTTCTCTTCTATCTGCGATGACTTTGTAAAGGCAGAGGGATTTAAGAAAGTGGAGTGCAAGAATGATCCTGAGGCAAAGAAGTATGCTGCAGATATGGATTACGAGAGTGATAACTATCCTGTTGTTTACTTCAAAAGTGATACCACTGGTGAGAAAGCTTACGAGGAATTTTACGTTCCTGGTGAGAAGATAAATATGACTCGATTCTCTGCTCTTGGTGTAGTAGAAGAAACAACCCGTCGTCCAATGCCAGAGATAAATCAGTTCTTTGATGAGTTGGAGGGCATCTTTGCAGAGTCTGATTTCACCAAGGCTGAAATCGTGACATCAATCAAGAAGTTTATACCTAACTTCGAACATGAGGAAAAAGGAAAGAACTTGGATCAAAAAATGTAAATAATATGTACGGATTTACAATACTCAAAGGGGTAACGCCATATAGCCAATCAGAGAGAACCCTCTCTTTTTCAGATTGTGTTTGTGTCAATAATATGATACACAAGTTTGAGGGAGATAAAATATTTACAGAAACAGATGAATATATCGTTATATTGGATGGGATAACACTCAATAAGACAGATTTATGTAAGGGTGAATTTTGGTATAAGACAGTTATACAATTGTACGAATCTTATGGAGATTCATTCTGTTCTTATCTTAGAGGGTGTTTTTGTGGAGCTATTTATGACAAGAAGAAAGACAAATGGGTTATTTTTACAGATCACTTAGGACAAAGATATATTTATTACTATGTGAAAGAAGGAAAGCTTATATGTTCTCCTATGATGTCAGAGATATACAATAATTTACGAGCAAATGGAATTGTATATCATATGGATAAAAAAGCTCCGTATATGATTTTAACGTATGGCTACATGCTTGAGGGATATACACTCTGTGAAGAAGTAAAAAAAATACAACCAGGGTGTTATATTACTTATAAAAATTGTCAGGTTACGGAACATAATTATTATCAATTAAAAAATGATCCTAACAATCTTACAGAAGAGGAGTGTATTGAAAAATTAGATGCACTTTTTAGAAAAGCTGTTGCTTTGCAGTATAACAAGGACAAAGAATATGGCTATAAGCATATTTGCGCACTATCCGCAGGTTTGGATTGTAGAATGACCACTTTTGTTGCTCATGAACTTGGCTTTACTCGTCAAATGAATATTACCTTTTCTGAAAGTGGGTTTTCTGACGAATATATTCCAAAGAAAATGGCACGAGCCTTGAAGCATGAATGGATGTATAAAGCCCTTGATAATGGTATGTGGCTTTATGAAGTTGATAAAATTACTAGAAGTACATGTGGAAACGTTCTCTTTATGGGAGTAGCTCATGGGGACAGTCTTTTCAGATATATGAATTTCTCAGAGCTTGGTATGATTCATAGTGGTCAGTTAGGAGATGTAACAATAGGAACACATATGAAAGATTATAATGAGAAGTTTGAACCAGGAGAAGGTGCTTACTCTGTAAAATATATCAAATATTTAGATTTTGAATACCAAAATCCATACCCAAATAAAGAAATAGGCTCTTGGTATAATAGATATCTTAATGGCGCCATTAATGGCCAACAGAATGAATATAACTACACTGAAACCTTTTCACCTTTTACGGATTTAGATTTTTTGGAGTTTTGTCTTTCAATACCTGTAAAGTATAGATACAATCATCATATTTACAAAAAGTGGATTGTAAAAAAATATCCTCTTGCAGCAAGTTTTGAGTGGGACAAGTTAGGTGCAAAATTAACTGCTCCATGTATTACTATTAATAATAAACAGATTGCACTTTTATCATCTCCTAGCAGATTGTTCAGAAAGGTTTTGGTTAAGTTTGGAATTGCTCCCGAGTCTTTCAAAAAAGGAATGAATCCTATTGCCTCTTATCTTAAAACAAATAAAGAATTATCAGATTATTTAGATTCATATTATGATAATTTAAATGTAATAGAAGATGTAAGGTTGTGCAATATTCTAAAAGATATAAAGGAAAATGGTAATTCTTTAGAGAAGAATCAAGCAGTGTCATTGTTGGCTGCTGCAAAAATGTATTTTAATTAAATTTATTTCTTATGACAAATTATAAATCAACTGTAGATTTCATAAAATCAGTTTTTGGCAATCAGGACTTTACTCCATTGGCAGTTCCTGTTTTTGTAGGTAATGAAAAGAAATATCTTAATGAGTGTATCGAAACTACCTTCGTTTCATCAGTAGGTAAGTTTGTGGATCGCTTCGAGGAGGATATGGCAAAATACACAGGTGCAAAGAAGGCTGTTGTGTGTGTAAGTGGTACTAATGCTTTGCATATGAGTTTGCTTCTTGTTGGTGTAAAGCAAGATGATGAGGTTCTTACACAGGCTCTTACATTTATTGCTACATGTAATGCGTTGAGCTATATCGGTGCACATGCAGTGTTTATTGATGTAGACCGGTCTACAATGGGACTTTCTCCAGATTCTTTGAAGGCATGGCTTCATAAGAATGCTGAAGTACGTAAGAATACTCGTAAGGGGGAACTTCCAAAGAGTAGAGATTTTGCTTTTGAAGAAGATGACTTGGCTTGCTATAACAAGAATACTGGTCGCCGTGTAAAGGCATGTGTTCCTATGCATTCTTTTGGACATCCAGTTCGTATTGATGAGATTGCAGCTATCTGTAAAGAGTGGCATATAGAACTTGTAGAGGATGCAGCTGAGAGTATTGGCTCAACTTTCAAGGGACAGCATACTGGAACTTTTGGTAAGATTGGTGCTATTAGCTTCAATGGTAATAAGACCATTACAACTGGCGGTGGTGGTATGATGCTTTTTAATGATGAAGAGTTGGGAGCATACGCAAAGCATATAACAACACAGGCAAAGATACCACACCGTTGGGAGTTCCGTCATGACCATATTGGTTTCAACTATCGTATGCCAAATATCAATGCTGCGATGGGTTGTGCTCAGTTGGAGAATCTTGATAAGTATGTAGCGAGCAAGCGTAAGGTTGCTGCTGAATATGAGGAGTACTTCAAGAATGTACCAGATATAGAGTTCTTCGTGGATTCTCCAAATACAGTTTCCAACTATTGGCTCAATGCTGTTATTCTGAAAGATAAGGAAGCACAGATTGAATTCCTTACCCAAACAAATGATAATGGTGTAATGACTCGTCCAATTTGGGAGTTGATGAATCGTTTGCCGATGTTTGAGAAATGTGAGAACGATGGCTTGGAGAATACTATCTGGTTTGCCGATCGTGTAGTAAACATACCTTCAAGCGTACGTCCAGAAGATCTTTAATCAACTATTCAATTAGAAATTATTATATGAATAACATATCGAAAATCAAAAATAAAATCATCAGCATCAATGATTCCGTAGTTTCGGCATTGAGGCAGATGGATGGTCACCGTACTAAACTTGTGTTTGTATTTGATGGGGATAAGTTTGAAGGTATTCTTACCATCGGTGACATACAAAGAGCAATCATTCGTCACACCAATTTATCTGATCCAGTTTCCACAATTCTTGTAAAGGATAAAATCTATGCTTCGGAGAATGACACTTTGGAACATATAAAGTCAGTTATGTTTAATGAACTGATTGATTGTATGCCTGTGTTGAATGCTGTTGGTGAGATTGTCGATGTGCTATTCTGGCACGATGTTTTTACAGAGAAGGTAGAGGAGAATCGTCCAAAGATAGATCTTCCTGTAGTTATTATGGCAGGTGGTAAGGGAACACGTTTGAAGCCTATTACAAACGTGATTCCCAAACCTCTTGTACCCGTAGGTGACAAGACTATACTGGAAGTGATTATGGATCAATTTGAAAGCATTGGTTGCCATAAATTTTATATGTCAGTCAACTATAAAGCTGATATGATGGAATTTTACCTTTCGCAGCTCGATCATAAGTATGACATTGAGTTTTTCATGGAAGACAAACCTCTTGGAACAATTGGTAGTGTTTCGCTTTTGAAGGGAAAGATTACTACTCCATTTTTTGTGAGTAATTGTGATAGTATTAATGAACAAGATTATCGTGACGTGTATGATTATCATGTTAACAACCATAACGATATGACTATTGTAACTATGGTGAAAAGTTTCAAAATTCCTTATGGAGTTATTGAGACTGGTGAAGATGGTCTGATGGTTAGTTTGAAAGAAAAACCCGAACATACCTATATGGTCAATACTGGTGTCTATATCCTCAATCCTGAACTTATAGACGAGATACCTGAAGGTGAATTCTTTCATATAACTCACCTTATGGAGAAAGTAAAGACTAGTAGGGGACGTGTCGGATGTTTCCCCGTTAGTGAAAATGCATGGAAGGACATGGGGGAATGGCCCGAGTATTTGAAAATGATAAAAGTGTTATGATGTTAGAACTGTAAAAATAGGATGGATAATAAAAAAACTGTAATATCAGGAGCGAAATGGATGTCAATATCTACCATTGTATCATCGTTGGTTGTTGTATTGAGATTATCAATTTTAGCACATTTTCTTGAAAAATCGGATTTTGGGATAGTTGCTATTTTGACATTCATTCATGGCTTAACAATCATGTTCTCTGACATGGGGTTCGCAACAGTTGTCTTACATAAGCAGGATTTGAAAAAAAGTGAATTTGCAAGTTTATTTTGGGTACAAATGCTTATTTATTCAGTTTTGTATCTCTTAATGACATGTTTGACACATCCTATTGCTGTTTTTTATTCAGAACCGTTGTTGCATGTATTATTGCCACTTTCTTTAATAGATTTGTTTTTTACAGCATTTGGCAAATTATATGAAGCTGTTTTACAAAAGAATTTTCAATTTAAAATAATAGCAGTACGTAATATCACATCAAATATTCTTTCTCTTTTATTGGCGGTTGTTATGGCAATAATGGGTTGTGGTATATATACTTTGGTTTTTTCTACATTATTTGGAACTCTTATTTTAGCTATTTGGAATTTTATTATTGGGCAAAAACATATAAAACTACAGTTCCATTGCTCAATAAAAGAGATTTCTCCTCTTGTTAAAATAGGTTTATACCAAACGGGAACTTCAATTGTTGATTATTTTTGTTCAAAACTTGATGTTCTTATTATAGGGAAAATGCTTGGAATGGAAGTACTTGGTGTATATAACTTATGCAAAGAACTTATTTATAGATTTATATTAAGCGTTAATACTATAATAAACAAAGTAATGTCTCCAGTATTCTCAAAGATACAAGATGATACTGACAAATTAAGAAAAAGCTATTGTACTACGCTATCAAAATTAACTACTTTGTCGTTTGCAGCATTAACGTTAATAGCATCTTTAAGTTCACAAATTATGTCTGTCTTATATGGAAATTCATATCAAGAATCCGGACTTTTAACTGCTTTATTGGCATGTGTTGCTATGGGTACTGCTGTGGGTAATCCTGTTTCTTCTATTATCATAGCTTCAGGTAGAACAGATTTAACATTCAAATATGTTTGGATAAGAGCTTTGTATACTGCTCCTTGTATATATGTGTGTTCTCAGTATTCAATTTACGTGGTAGCAATAGGCCAGATATTATTAGCTGTATTGGATTATATCTTCCAAACTATAATTGAAGTAAAACCAATATTGAAAATTACATTATATAGGCTTACATCAACATTTTATAAACAGGCATTAATATCTTTGTTTTTAGGTATAATTGGATATGTAGTATTTTCAACTAATCCCTTTAATATAGGCATGTCTGTGCTTCAATTGACTGTATACGCGCTCATAATGATTAGTGTTTATCTTATAATATATGCAATGTTAATTAAAGATGAATTTATCTCATTTATGGTTTTAGTGAGAAATTTAAGAAGAAAAAAATAATAAGTAATATAATAATTATGAAGATATTATTAATAGGTAGCTTATGTGATGATAAGTGGATTGGCAGCCTTATTAGAAATTTAAAAGCAAAAACTAATATAGAAATTGATTTTTTTCACGTTTCTACATTGGTAAATAGTTTTTCAGATGCATCTCAACTTTGTAACAACGTGTATTCAGCAACAAGATGTTTTCCTTCTTTTTTGTATAAAATACCTAAGTTGGGACTGTTGCTTTCATTGGTAGATGTTCCAATTTCTTTGAATAATTTTTTAAAAAGTAAGGCTAATGAGAGATTTTATGATATAATTAATATTCATTATCCCCAAAATAAAGTGCTACGTTGTTGGAAAAATTTAAAACATATTACCAAAGCAACAGTAATAACTCCTTGGGGTTCTGAAGTCTTAAGAATCTCAACTTTTGCACAGAAAATAATGGCAAACTATATTACTCATTATGATTATGTGATGAGTAGTGATAATCCAAGATTCAAAAGTCAGATGCAATCTATTCTCCATATTCCGGAAGAAAAATTCTTGCAGTGTGATTTCGGCTCGGAAATGATAGATGAACTGTGTAAATCAACTATATCAAAATCGGAAGCCAAATCTCATTTTGGTATTGGTAATCAATATACCATTGTCTGTGGTTATAATGCTGGTATTGCACAAAACCATATAAAAATAATAGATGCTATTGCGCAAGTTAAAGACAAATTGCCAAAGAATATTATGATTGTTCTACCAATGACGTATAATATCAATCATTCATATATGGCAGAAGTAGAGCGTAAATTGGTAGGTTATAAACTTGATTATATCATATTAAAAAAATATCTATCAAATGCAGATATGGTCTGTCTACGTAAATGTGCAGACATGTTTGTGCATGCCCAGAATACAGATGCGAACTCCGTTTCTTTAGCAGAACATCTTTTGTGTGACAATGTTGTTGTGAATGCTAGTTGGCTGAGATATGAAAACCGTGAAATATGGGGGGTACCATATTATTTGTTTAATACATTTGAAGAACTTCCAGGTACAATAGAAAATGCATATAAAGGTGGTCCTATTGTACCAGAGCAATTAAAGAAGTCTATCGCAAGTGAAGGATGGAATTCTGTTATTAATAAATGGATTAATATTTTTACTACAATTTCAAAAGATAAGAAATGAATGCAGTTACTTTTTATATTTACAAATTTCTTTCTAAGTTTTTAGGCCATAAAATAATAATTCAGTACTATAGAAAATTGGGGATGACAATAGGAGAAGATACTCATATTTTCTCTCGATTGATATCTAGTGAACCTTTCTTAATCTCAATAGGTAAGAATGTAACAATATCTACAAGTGTTAGCCTATTAACACATGATGCAAGTGTTGGTGCAATAGTTGGTAGACATGTTTATTCAGATATTGTAGGACCAATAACAATAGGAAACAACTGTTTTATAGGAGCAAATTCAATTATATTGCCAGGAGTTAGGATACCTGACAATAGCATCGTAGCAGCAGGATCTGTTGTTACAAAAACTGTTGTTAATCATTTGACTGATAATACTCATCAGGAGGAAGGAATAATTATAGGTGGCAATCCTGCTGTTTACATATGTAAGACTAACGATTTCCTAAAAAAAAGAAAGAATAATTTTCTAAAGCTACATGGTCTGTCTTTAACAGATAGAAAAAATATTATAATGAATAATAAAGAAAAATGGATAAATAAATGATTATGAGGTTCTATCAATTATTAAAATATACTTTATCATTACCAAAAACCTTTTATTTCAATTTTAGAACCTTGCCATTTAGGCAGGCTATAAAATTTCCCGTTCTAATATCCTATTCCACAAAACTTATAAATTTGCGCAAAGGTTGTTTAGTTTTGAATAAGTCAATACACAATAAACCCTTTACCATAGTTATTGGTTTTAATGGAACAGAGGTAATACCACCGCAGAAATCAATGATTAGTCTAAAAAAAGGAAATATCATTTTTGAGGGGAAGTGTCATTTTGCTGAAGGATGTGTTATTGATATTGATGGTGGACAACTTACTTTAGGAAAAGCCTTTTCAGCAAATAGAAATTGTTGGATATCTTGCAATAACTCCATAACATTTGGAAATAATGTTATGTTGGGTTGGAATACTCATTTTTTTGATGCTACAGGTCATAAGGTTTTCAGAAATGGAAAGGAGAAGGATGCCTTCAAACCTATAACAATTGGAAATCATGTATGGATTGGAGCGGAGAGTCATATATTAAAAGGAACATCTATTCCTAATGATTCAATAGTTGCTTATGGAAGCATTGTTACAAAAAGTTTTCAATCATCAAATTCTATTTATGGAGGTTCTCCAGCGGTATTTTTACAAAGCGAAATTTGTGGAAAAAATAAAAATTTATTGTAATGGTCTATCTTGTTCCTATTTTTTTATGTCTTTTATTTTCTTTTCAATATGACAGAACGAATGGGTTGTGTATATTAGGAGAAAGTACATACTCAAAAAGAAAGTTTAATCTGATATTTATATGGTTGGTTGTTATTTCTGCCTTGCAATATTGTGTAGGGTATGATATTCCGATTTATATGAATGCATATGAAACAAATAAGAATATTTCAATAAATGATATTTGGGGGGACGTTCGCTATCGACCTGGTTGGCTTATGTTACAAGTTATTTGCCACAAAATATCAGATGATTTTGTTATTCTGAAGATAATCCAAGCTCTATTTTTGAATTTCTGTGTATACAGATTTTTGACAAGATATAGTAAATATTGGTATCTTACATTGTTTTTTTATATATTGTATTCTTATGGGCAATTGAACTTCGGAGCAATGAGACAGTCCTTTGCCGTGGGTTTTTTTCTTTTGGCAATACCATATCTTGAAGATAAAAAGTCCTCTAAAGATACAATTGTAGCACTAATAAAGTATTTTGCATTCGTATATATGTCAACTATGTTTCATACGTCTGCTTTTATTTTATTTTTCGTGCCTCTTTTAAAATATTGCGTTGTTAGTGCTAAAAGAATCTCAATAACTATCGTAACTGTAATAATAGCCTCTGTTGTTGTCTTGCAAATTTCAAATTTAAACTTATTACTATTCAACCTAATAGAATCTTCTGATGATATTGCAAGGAATGCTGAGTACTATTTGACTGTAGGTGATTATGTAGGAACAAAGGCTGGTTTTGGTTTAGTATTTGCATTTATTCCGATATCATTTATCTATTTGTGTCTCTATTTGACTCGTCATATTAATGATTCTCGTTATAAGGTTATGAAGATGCTCTTATTAGCATATATCGTAATGACAACTCTCAATATTTCGGTTCCTATCTTTTACAGATTTAATGACTATTTTGGGTTCTCGTATATAATATTGATACCATTAGCTATATATGAAGGAGGAGTGAACATCTCTATTTTACAAACATCGTTAGCAAAATTTCTACTATTCCTTTTGTTTATTTTGTATCCTGTGAATCATCTTGTAGCAGTACATCCTTCATTCGGATTTCCAGGATACAGAATATATTATCCTTACCATTCTATACTTGATCCACAAATAGATCCTGAGAGAATGAAAATTATTGATTTTTAATTAAAAACATAAATGAATACACCATTAGTAAGTATAATTATTCCCACTTATAAACGTGCAACAATGCTCCATCGTGCTATATTGAGCACTTTGGAGCAGACGTATCAAAACATTGAGGTTCTTGTCGTAAGTGATAATGAACCTGATGATGAATTTACTGTAAAAGCGCGTGAAACAGTAGAGTCATTTAATGATTCTCGAGTTCGATTAATCACACAAGAAAAACATATAAATGGTGCAGTAGCTCGAAATGTCGGTATCAATGAATCTAAGGGCGAATTTATTTCCTTCCTTGATGATGATGATTTTTATGATAAGGACAAGATAGAAAAGCAGGTCGCTTTGCTGTCTACGTTAGATGATTCTTGGGGTGGTGTTTGCTGTCGTTATAAAGTTTATAAGAAAGGAAAACTTGTAGAGGTGATGCCGTTATTTAAAAGTGGTAAAGTCTATAAGGAGATTATCATGCGTCTGATAAAAACTCAGACCAATTGTTTGCTTCTTCGTAGAAATGCTCTGTTCAAGTCAGGACTTTTTGATGAGACACTTCTTAGACATCAAGATGTTCAACTCTTAGCTCGTTTTACATATAACTATAAGTTGATGTGTCAAGACGAGTTCTTGAATAATTTAGACCAGGACGATAATATAAATCGTGCTAAGCCTGAAAAGATAATGAATCTTAAACGTGCATTCTTCACATCAGTACAAGATATAATTGATAGTTTCTCTCCGTTTGAAAAATATCGCTTCATGTTGCTCACGAGGTTCGATATTGGTGCATTATATATACTTGATGGTCAGACATTAAAGGGAACTTTAAAATGCTTGTCTATTTTACTATCTCCCGTAGCTTTATTTCTGTCCGCTAGGAAAGTTATATCTAAAAAAAAGATGGCCAAATTGGCACAAAAAATGGAATCTACAGGTAAATACCCATATAGAAACATATAATTATGACAAGAGATTTTTCAGTACTTATTTCAATCTACCGCAAGGAGAATCCTAAGTGGTTTCGTGAAGCCTTGGATAGTGTATTTTCACAAACCGTACAACCTACAGAGATTGTTTTGGTTGAAGACGGTCCACTCACACCAGAACTATATGCAGTAATAGATGAGTATTGCAAGAAGTACCCTATATTCAATATCGTAAAGAATGAGACGAATATTGGATTAGGATTGGCTCTACGCAATGGAGTAAATGCTTGTAGTAATGAAATTATTGCACGTATGGATACAGATGATTTATTACCAACTGATAGATTTGAAAAACAACTAAAGAAAATAGACGAAGGTTATGATGTGGTAAGTTGTATGTCAATGGCTTTTCAGGATACAATTGATAACGTAATTGCAGTAAAAAAGCGTCCTGAATTTCATGATGATATAGTAAAACTTGCACACAAAAGATCTCCGGTTTGTCATGCTGCTTGTTTCATGCGTAAATCTAAGGTTCTTGAAGCAGGTAATTATGTACATAGACAATATTACGAAGATTACAATCTTTGGGTTAGAATGATACTGGCAGGTTCTAAATTCTATAATATTCAGGAAGTATTGTATTATGTAAGAACAGATGAACGACAAGTTCAACGTCGAGGTGGAATGGCATACTTGAAGAAAGAACTCAAATACTTGTATGAATTTTATACTTTAGGTTTCTATTCAAAGAAAGATTTGATTGTAAACTCATTGATAAGAATTGTTGCTCGATTAACTCCGACCTCAATAAGATCAAAAGTCTTCAAGATTATCTGGAATCATTCTTCTAATAAGGTATGAAACAACAGCAGCGATATAGCTATAAAAAGCCATCTGCATCAAAACGAATAGGTCAGGTTCTAAATGCGTTTTTCTCATTAACTAATGCAAGATGGCTTTTAAGCATAGCTCCATATATGTTAATGCACTATGTGTATGGACGAAAAAAGGCAAAAATAGGTAAAAGCAATATACATCCTACAGCTTTAATACGTGAGGGAGAAAACGTTACAATAGGTGACAATTGTCTTATCAATCATAACAACTTATTACAAGCAGGAAAGAGTGAATACGGCAAGATAATCATTGGAAATTATGTGCATACTGGTGTGAATGTTATGTTCATGGCTTTTAACCATGGCTTTTATACTCGTGATATCCCAACGAAGGAGCAAGATTATATGGATGCGCCTATAGTTGTAGAGGATGACGTATGGATAGGAGCTGGGAGTATTATTCTTTCTGGTGTAACTATTGGCAAGGGAGCAATAATAGCGGCTGGAGCTGTTGTAAATAAAGATGTGCCTCCTTTTGCTATTGTTGGTGGCGTACCTGCTAAAGTTTTAAAATACAGAGAAAAATGAAAAAAGTATTGATATTGGATGGCGGAGCGGCTCATGCTATGGCAATTGCAGAATGTCTTCATAAGACAGGGTATTGGGTTGCAGTAATGTGTGACGATAAAAATGAATACGGCTATCATACAAAATTTGCGAATGAGCACTATTTAGGTAAGGATAGTCATGATTCTGAATATGCGGAGTTCATGTTGACATTTTTAAAAGAACACCATTTTGATGTGTTAATACCCACTTCTGATAAGACTGCTGAGTTTATGAGTTTTCACAAAGAACAACTACAGAGGCTTACTGGTGTTCTGATGCCAGAACGCAATATTTTTGAGAAGGGATATGACAAAAATCAGTTGATGACAGTATGTAAGGAAAAAGGTTTTCCTCATCCATTGACGGTAGATATGGCAAAAGTCAAAGATTTTAAATCAAAGGATTTAAAAGAGTTTCCCTATCCTGGACTTTTAAAGCCTAATTTGACGAGTGGAGGTAGAGGTATGACGTTGGTGAACTCACTTGACGAACTATTAGAAGTTTATCCAACAATTCATGAACAGTATGGTGAGTGTCATTTACAGCAGTTTATAAAGGCAGGGGGACGCCAAGTGAAGGTTCAAGTGATGACTGATGTAGATGGAGAACCTAAATATACAAGTGTCATATGGAAACAGAGGTATTATCCTGTTAATGGTGGTTCAAGTTGTTGCAATATAACTATAGATGACCCAAAGATTGCAGACATATGTGGTAGTGTACTCAAGGCTATTGGATGGGTGGGATTTGCCGATTTCGACCTTATAGAAAATCCTGATACGGGGGAATTGTTGATAATGGAAATAAACCCTCGTATTCCAGCTTGTATACGTTCTGTTTTTAAGAGTGGTATTGATTATGCGACAATGATTGCAGACACAACACTTGGTCTGCCATTGCGTAGATATAAATACGAAAGCGGAAAGCGTTTGCGTCATCTCGGATTTGAAGTCTTATGGTTTTTAAAGTCACCGTATCGATTTAAAACAAAGCCGTCTTGGTTCAAATTCTTTGGACGTAATTTATATTATCAGGACTGGATAAGTGGTGATTTTATGGCTTTCTTTTGGGGTACATTAGGAAATGTAAAGAAACAGATGAATCCTGAATTTAGAAAAGCGAAAAGTGGAGTAACATTATGTAAATCGTTAGAAATAGAGAATAGAATGAAAGAGAACTCTCAAAAAATTGGTCTGGGGGGGGTAAATAGTAACTTTACCCTCATACAGTTTCATAATATTAACCTTAAAATTGCTTAGTATTATGAAACAGAAAAAATTAAGTACTACATATAAATTATTGCGTGCTTTTGGATTCAATTATTCAGAAGAGGAGTATGGGGATGTGAGCCTTATGCGTGTAATAAGGCAAACCTTTGGAAATATTTATCGCAAGCGATTGGAGAAAATGATGGATTGGCCAATACTTGCACCTATATGTCCACGCAAGTTGAGGCCATGGCTTTTGAGACGCATAGGTTGCCATGTCGGTAAGAACGTTTTCATTGGTGATTATGTGCGTATAGACTTGAATCATGCGGACTTAATCTATATTGATGATTATGCTCATGTTACAGCTGGTTGCCGTCTTCTTTGCCATCAACGTAATTTGAAGAATTATAGGGTTGGAGATAATGCTGCCAAAGTAGGATACCGCTTGGGAGAAATACATATAGGTAAGGGCGTAATGGTAGGTATGGAAACAATGATAATGCCTGGTGTAACTATTGGTGATGGTGCAATAATTGGTGCTCGTTCAATGGTTATAAAGGATGTTCCTGCATATACTATAGCTCTTGGAAGCCCTGCTAAAGTTGTTAAGGAAGTAGTCCAAAGAGATTTAGAACATCCAATTAATCCAAAGGAAGCATTTGAAGAATAAAAATGGGATTTCAAATATCTAAAGAAGAAAAATTATTATTACAATTTTTAAGAGTCGCAATAGGAACTTCTGAATTGGAGGTTATGCCTGAAGGAATTGATTGGTATGAGCTTTTTGGTATAAGTGAAAGACATGGTGTTAATGCTGTTGTTCTTGATGGATTCGGGAAGTATCGATTGAATTCTATAAGTTTAAAAAAATTATCACAAAGTTTTGCAAAACGAAAACTTCAATGTATAGCCTTGGCTTTAAAAATTGAATCGGAATATGATCGAAAATTAGATGTGGTAGAAAAGCTTATCAGACTTTGGAATAGTAATGGCATTCGTACAATCGCCTTAAAGGGTTTTGTAACATGCCAATACTATCCTAACCCCAAACATAGGCCATTTAGCGACTTTGATTGCTTCTTATGTGGTGATTTTGAAAGAGGAAATGAGGTTATACGTCAAGAAGGTATAGAAGTAAAAGGTAGTTATAAGCACAAGACCTTTGATATAGACTGTTTACATGTTGAGAACCATCAATATTGCACACATTTTAGGGGACGTGATAAGGCTCGTAGTTTTGAGAAACTTTTAGAGAATTATATGTTGCTTGAACAACCTATATATATTAAAGGAACTCAAGTAGAGATTCCATCTCCAATGTTTAATGCTTTATTTATGGTATGGCATACACGTAGTCATTTTTTTGATGAGAAAGTGACGTTGCGTCAATTATTGGATTGGGCATTGTTGATGAATTTTTATAAAAAAGAGGGATTAGATTGGGATGAGTTCCAATCGGTATGCAAAGAATATAACCTTTTACGTTTTGCTCAAGCTTTGACTCGAGTTGCTTGTAAACATTTAGGAGTCGAAAGCTGTTTAATATGCGAAGCTAACGATGAAGATGATGATGCTTTAATACAAGATATTTTTTCTGATGAACATATTCATGTGCAATATGGTACTGGCATGAAAGCACGTATACAAGTATTAAGAAATAAATTTAAATGTAACTGGAAATATCGTCGTTTTTCTGATCAGTCTATTTGGGGTTCTCTTTGGCAACAGATAAAAGGAGTGATAATGGAGAAAGAGCCATATTTGGATTAGTAACGAATTTAAATTAA
>ERZ773112.696-NODE-696-length-21905-cov-44.269382_pt1 | contig 21905 bp, 17 predicted proteins | sample MGYA00580566_ERZ773112 | MGnify/ENA primary metagenome ERZ773112 (study PRJEB29015, sample SAMEA2737842) | human gut metagenome | biome: human gut; feature: human-associated habitat; material: faeces | place: China | collected 2012 ... | reverse complement strand
GACTTATAAGACACAACGTATTATTGATTACGAATTTGATGATTATTATTGGTATCATGATAATAAGATTCCTACTGGATATGTATGGAATAAAGTGACTCCAAATATGTTTGGTGTTGTTATAAGTAATGAAGGTAGAATGCATGGAAAGCTAAGGACTCTTTTTAATACGTTTACCAAAAAATTCAAAGAAATTGGTACGATTGCGAAACAGAACAATGGCGCAATTGTATTCTCTTTGAAGAATGGAATGAGAGCTGTTCTTACAATGGCTAAAGATAAAGTATCTGTTTTTTGGGGAGATCTTAAACCAGTTAAAGATATAGATATAAGTGAATACAAAGATGCTTGTGAGGAAGATGATTTGTCGAACATTTCCTATGGCTATTTGAACGAACTTTTCCCAGACAAGAATATAATAGAGGCAGATACAACCGCAGTTGATACAGTAGTAGTAGATTAATGAAGCGGAACACTGCCTAATCACCCTTTCCTATACGCCTTTGTCTTGCGCCCAACGCAGGATGAAGGCTTTTCTTTTTTCAGCGGTATGCTTCGTCTTCAGCACTTCCATCGCTTCGCTATTTGCACCTTCAGCTTTTGCAATCTCTCAGGCGTGAGAGTCAATAACGAAAGGTAGCCAATCCCGATTTTCAAAGGAGTAAGGCGTGGCGCACCGCCTTTCCTGCACTTTGTGCATCTTTCCTATGCTGTTATCTTGGTAGCTTGTTCCACCGTCCCATGTAATGTCTGTGGACGAATCGGCTTTTTATTCGCCACCCAAATGACAAGTATTCATATATGATGAAAGGCAAAGATTATGAGCAATACCAAGAAGTCTTAAAAGAGATACACGAGTCAAGGAATTCTGATTCTGAAGAAGAGTAAGCTTCGCTATGCGCCATGCACTCGACTATATACAAGCCAAGTAACAATATACTCTTGACAGATTGTTTCGCTTGTTATGTATTCCTGCATAACGTCACCAGCGACACCGTGCATCCTTTCGGGCTTCAAAGTAATAATACGTTCATCTCAGCAAACATTTGTTGACCACCTCCTCGTCGGCAGGCAACCATTTCACCGAGCCTAGCTGCTCTTTTGTGAGCCAACGTGCAGCCTCGTGCTCAAGCAACGTAAGACCACCGTTTACCACCTCACAAAGGAAGCAATGCATGGTTAGATGAAACTTAGGATAGTCCCACTCCACAGTTGTGAGCTTTTCTCCCACCCTAATGTCCGTGACAAGCTCCTCTCTGATCTCTCTGCGAAGAGCTTCTTCAGCCCCTTCGCCTTCTTCAACCTTTCCACCGGGAAACTCCCACCAGTCTTTCCATTCACCATATCCTCTTTGTGTGGCAAGCACCTTATTGCCATCACAAATTATGGCAGCCACAACCTCCACATTTTTTCGTTCTTTACACATCGTTTAAAAGCAGTTATAAAAATCGTCATACGGCTCTCGGAGCCAGCATTATACAGCACTCAAGAAGCTAGGGAGAATGGGCTGATGCGTTCTCCAGCTTATCTTCATTGGCTTATCGCCCTTAGAGCTGATATAGTCGATCAGACCGAAGCAGATAAACGGACAGGTGTTACCAAACCCGTCTTGCTTGTTCTCGCGCACGAAGAGCAGAAACTTCTTTCCGTTCTCCTTTTGTCTTACATAGCGCCCACCCCTGCCGGCGTGTGTGTCGGTGTTTTTCGACTCCCAATGAAACTCGTTTTCGCTGACAACATAATCGTTATACATCGTCTCGGCAGAAAAATCTTTGTCCGATTTGTTAAGAGTTACAAAGAATAGTTCGGTGTTCAGCTCATCTATATTGAAAACGCCAGCTACCGATCCTTGCATTTTCTTGTCTGCCGTCTGACGGTCAAAAATGGCAAACACCTCCTCACGCGTGTAGCAGCCATACTGTTCAAGCGTTTCAGGCATTCCTTCACCCACGGCAAAGGTCTTTTTGCCTACATTAGCCACAAGATAATTGGTAAGTTCCAACACCTCGGCCACGAACACAGGATAATGTGCCAATCGTGCTAATGCCTCGCCTATGCTCTTCACGCCAACCTTGCTTATCTTGTCGCCAAACAAGCTGTAATAAAGCATCACAGCAAAAGTTTCTTCTTGTTTGCCGTCACAGGTCAAGCGGCCCTTTGCCTTCATGACCTTGCGTATGAAGTGGATATACGCCAAACTGTTGACGTGCACCAAATTGCCAATTCCCTTTGTAAAACGTTTCGTGTTCTCGTCCTCGGCATACACACATAGGCCCGCCTCTTTCTTAAGACTCGACCAGCAGTTGCCTCCCTTATAAATCAGGCGAATGTCCTGCCCGTTGTTGGCGATAAACTCGCCAAGCGACGGCAAAGAGGTGTAGGTGCGCAGCTCCTTCACAAGACGCTTCTTGTTATAGATTGCAGCCTTAATGTTCTGCAACACATAGTCTCGGGCCTTCTCCTCCATGTGTATGGTACACCCATGAGGCAAAAGCGTGAACCCATTCTTCACCTGTTCTGCCACGCTCTTGTCTGTTCGTGTGAGCAGACTTCTGAAACGGCTGGCAAAATCGTATTTCTTGTTTAGCTGGGCAACAAAATCGAAGACCGTGAGTTGCTGTTTGCCAGGATAAAGACGAAGGCCACGACCCAACTGCTGCAAGAAGACGGTTAACGACTCGGTTGGACGCAGGAACAGCACGGTATCGACAGAAGGAATGTCCACACCCTCGTTAAAGATGTCTACAACAAAAAGATAGTTTATCTCGCCCTTAGCCAACTGCTTGTTGAGCGTTTGACGCTCCTCATCGTTGTCTGACGTAAGAAAAGCGGCCTTCAAACCCACATCACAAAACCGCTCAGCCATGTATTGAGCATGGCGCTTTGTGGCACAAAACGCCAGCGCCCTGCAGCCGTGCTCGTCGGGCAGATAATATTGCAGACGGTTCACAATAAGCCCCACGCGCTCCTTGTTGCAAAGCTTTTCTGTAAGCTTGGTAGCCACATAACGGTCTCCCTGCATAAGCTCATCGTCGGTAAGGTCAGTATCGTCGCTTATGCACAAATATTGAAATGGTGTAAGCAATCCCTCGTCAAGAGCTTTTGGCAGACGTATCTCGGCACTTATCTGGTTGTCAAAATCGGGGAGCAAGCTCACTCCGTCCATACGCTCTGGCGTGGCCGTGAGACCTATGAGCAGCTGCGGCTTAAACTTGTCAAGAACCGTTCTGTAGCTGTCAGCCACAAGGTGATGAGCCTCATCAATGACAATATAGTCATAATAGTTGTCGGGCAAGCGGCTGAAGATGCTGTCAAACTTTGAGTTGAAAGTCTGAACAGACACAAACAGGTGGTCAATACCATTGACAGGGCGCGAGTCGCCCACCCACACATCACCAAAGTTAGCGTTTTGCAACACGCTCCTATACGTAAGCCTCGACTGCTTCAGGATCTCCTGTCTGTGCGCAATGAACAGCAACCTGTGTTTGCCGTCTGTCTGCTCCGTGAACAGTTTATAGTCGAAAGCCGAAATGACAGTCTTGCCTGTGCCAGTGGCAGCCACGACAAGGTTGCGCTTGACCCCTCCTTCGCGAATGGCGCAAAGCCTGTCCAAAATCTGCTTCTGGTGAGGCAGAATGGTGTATTTGCTCAGCACATCAGTTGCAATCTTGGGCGTTCTAATTCTCTCCAGCTCATTGTAGAGCTTGTCAACGCCGCCCACACGAAAGTCTTCAAAGTTGTTGCTGTTCCAATATATGTTAAACGTAGCAAGTGCAGCATCTATAATGTGCGGATTTTCAACGTTCGTAACACGAATGTTCCATTCCAGACCATCTGTCTGCGCCGACTTTGACAGGTTGCTCGACCCTATATAAGCCGTGCTGAAACCTGAGTTGCGCTCAAAGATATACGATTTTGCGTGCAAGCGCTCAATCTCCGTGTTATAGGAAATGCGTATCTCCGTGTTTGGCAGTCCGGCCAGCCGTTCCACAGCCTTGGCATCTGTAACGCCACAATAGGTCGTCGTGATGATGCGTAGCCTGTGCTTGCTGTTGTTACAGAAGCGTTTCAGCTTGTCGTATATAAGGTTAACGCCCGACAACTTCAGAAACGATACAATCATGCAAATGCTGTCAGCGCTCTCTATGTCGCGCTCAATTTCGCTGCTTAGCGACACGCCGCCATGACCACCTGTGAATAGGTTGCTCGTTCGGAAGCCCGTCAGCGGCCTAACCAATGTTTGTTTTGTGGCCTTCAGCCGAGACTCTTCTTGAAGCGACACAACAGCCGAGAGCATCTGCTTGTCGTCTGCCAACTTCTCATCATCATCTTCTCCAAGAAAATCTATTAACCGGTTAACAAACGACGCGCGTTCTTCGGTTGTAAGATTCTCGTCTTTCAGCCTGTTACGAATGATCCTGCTTATGTGCTCGGTCAGCATGCTTGGCTCCTCAGCGCCGTCAATATCTTCTTTTTTGCACACCAGACCCTCTTCCGAAGCGTCAAGCATGTCGTGCTTCAGCCCATCGGTAATCAGATTCTCGTATGTTCCTTCTATTAGTTTCATAGCTTTTTACTGCTTGTTGTTAACATTCTATTAATATATCCGAAAATCCTACATTGAGCAGCTTTGATATTTTTATCAAACACTCAACGTCTGGCAGGCTTGAATTGGTGCACCATTTTGAAATGGTTGTTTTATCTTAACCAAGTTGCTCAGCCAACCATAAGCCTGTTTTCTTTTTCTTAACAAGCCATAGCTTTAGGAGATTCAACTCTTTGTGTGCCATAACATTTTATTTATACCGCAAATTTACTAATTATTATCAACAAACTTGCAAAAACAGCCTTATTTTATCCTATGCCCTCAACAAGTTGAAAACTATTCAATAGGTTTATGTCTTTTCCGAGGATTGAGCTACAACATATCTTTGCCTCAAAAACAGCATATTATGCCCGATACACTAACATTTACATCCGTCCTAACATCCCCGGCACCCATGCCTCCGCAGCCTTCACCTCCAAGACATCTGAAGTCTTTAAGGAGGAGCACAACATCGCACCAATCATCATCAACGACAAGATGAAGTACATCCCATGGGGAGGTGACAACCAGATGCCGTACAACATCATTGACCTCATCGAGTCTGACGAGAAGATGAGCACTTGCCAGGTGTTCAATACTGAAGTCTGCTATAGCAGTGGACTTGTCTATGACACGGAGCTTGCCACCGCACAAGTGCAAGCGCAAGTGGATGACTTCGTGCTGGACAACGACCTCGCAAGTTACTTCCTCGGTGTGTGTCAGGACTTCAAGCTCTTCGGGTTTTGCGTCAGCGTAATCATCCTCAATGAGGATGCCAGTCGCATTGTCCGCATCGTGTGCAAACAGGCGTGCTATAGTACCACATCGAGATTGCAAACTCCTTCTAGAACAATATCTTCAAAGTCGAGGGCATAACAGACCGTGTCAAGCAGCAGGAGCGTGTCAACGAGGAGAAGGACAACATCATCAACTTCCTTACCGGCATGGAAAATAGTGGCAAAGTACTCTTCTCCACGTTCTATGTTTCACCTAACGGCGAGGAGCAGCATGACGTGGTAATCAACAAAATCGAGACGGATAAGGAGGGTGGCGACTGGGCGACGGACATTGTCGAAGCCATCAACATGATGTGCTTTACCATGCGTGTCCACTCCAACCTCGTCGGCTCGGTGCCAGGCAAGTCGCAGACCAACAACTCCGGCAGCGACAAGCGAGAGCTTTACACCATCGCCCAGGCTTTACAGAAGCCTTACCACGACCTCCTCTTCTCCGTTCACCGACTGATCATCCGTTTCAACAAGTGGACAGCGGTCAAGCCGGACAGCCCATTCATCCAGCTCACCACGCTCGATGAGAATAAGGACGCAAAGCAAGTTTTACTCAACAAACCCAAAGACAATGAGCTATCTGATAAATGACAACAAAACCCTAAGAAAGTATGTTCCCAACACGCTCAAAGCGGTAGCTGGTGAGCTATCTCTTTTTGACAAGATACAATATCACCTCTTACAGGCGGAGCAATGGCTTACCGACACTTTCGTTTCGTCCGACACGATGAGTCGCATCCGCACATACTCTGACAGCACACCGCTGCTGCACTACTGCCGCATCATCACGGCTGCAGAGGCGATGCTGCACGCCGTACCACAGCTCGACCTTATACTTGCGCCTAACGGAGTTCTTCAGTCCGGAGCTCATGGACATACTTCGCACGGCCAACGCTCTCAACAAGTGGGATATGACTCTCGACACCGCCCAATACAAGCGGATGTATCAGCGCATCTCTGCCATCGAGTTCTCCATCCTCCGTATCGGTGAATACCCGATACCAAGCATCATCGACATCGTGAACAGCATACGTTTAGCCAAGGGCAACGTATTCGCTGAATGGAAACAGTCTGACACCGCCAAACTCTTTGAAGACCATGGATATAAAAATAAAAAGCAAGCAGGAGGCTACTTTTTCTAAACAAAAAATAAGGGGTTGGCATTGCCAATCCCCTTGTCAGTTTCTTTTATAGTGCAGTATGATAGCATATAGCATATCAAGTGCACTGGCTTAATCCGTTGCAAAGATACAACGAATTTTTGAAATAACAAACTTTTTATATCTTTGTTTATCAACTAAACTATTTTTTTCTTATAACGTGTTAATGTCAAATCCTGAATTATCACAAATTATCTTCTTTACGATTTCAAATTCAACATTATCAAATGCCCTACGCATATCGTCTACTAAATCGTGCTGACGGTTGGTTGACACCTTACCGAGGATATACTTCAGTATATAATATGCTCCGGATAGCATGGTCTTACGACTGCCCAAATCTCCTGCAGGTCCATTACTTATTGCTACAGGAAGGTTTGTATCGTAAAGGACTTTGCCATGGGCGCAGAAATTCCTCAAACGACGAATGGTATTCATATAGTTGGAGAACTGAGTGGAAGAGCCCATACCATATTCCATTGATATTGCATGTTTTAATCCACCGTCCTTAAGATTGTCAAACAGAGATATGACTACTCCAAAAGATAAATATTCAAGAACTTTCCATGCAGGAGCGTGGCTTCTGGAATATCTGTTCAAGTCTTGTTTTACAATCGTTTCTGTATTTGCATCATGAATGGCATCTTGAAAGGCTTTACTATTCAAGAAACTCTTCTCAACATATTTGCTGTTAACATACCAAAAAGGATCCTCCTTATACTTGTTTGAAGCCATATAAATCAACTTCGTTCTGAAGTTTATTTCTACACGACTTATGTAACGGAGAAAAGAATTACGCAAATCAAAGTCAAAATAATACAACTGAATTGCATAGTCAATCTTCGTTCCATCTTTAAATATATGGTCTCTTTTTTGTTTACGTGGGTATGATTTCTCAAAAGGAAACCAGTAAAAACCTAATCGGAAATATCCTATATCCAACAGGTTTTCTTTGGCTTTCTCTATGTCCTCTATCACCATTCCTCTCTCAACAAGTTTGGTGATTTGTTCTTCTATATTAGTGGCAAACTTTAAGTTCTGATTCATAATCTGCAAAATTACTGCTTAAAATCCAAAGTGCCAATATAATGACAAAAAATCCATTGTTTATATATACTATTTGTCATTTTTGTCTTTCTCGAATTACTAATCAGATGTTATTTTTGTGCCATGATACACACATTTAACTTATCAGTCCCCAAAGATTGGCAGTCACTATCTGACAGCCAACTTCAATATTTCTTCACGCAGTTCTCGCATGATTTGCCCATGGAAGAAATACTCACGCTCTGTCTGTTCAAATGGGCAGACCTAAGAGTGTTATGCAAGACGTATGACGGCAGCTATCTCGTGAAGCGTAGACACAAGCAAAAGCAGGAGGCTACGCTCACTATCAGACAAGTACAAGTAGCCACGGCATCATTGGACTTCCTACGACAATTTGCTCCGTTGCCAGTTCGCATCTCCAAAATCGGAAGAACCACAGCCATCGAAGCCGACTTCCAGGGCGTGCCGTTCTCGACATTCATCTCTGCCGACAACTACTATCAGGGCTTTCTCCACACCAAGAACGAGGCTTTGCTTAGCCAACTCGCCACGCTTCTGTACCCAAAGGTCAAGTCGCATCACCTCACAACACCGCTTTTGCTCAACGCCTTCTATTGGTTCTCATCGCTGAAGCATTACTTCGCCCGACTATTTCCACATTTCTTGCAGCCGATGCCAGCCGACGAGCAGAACCTACTTGGCTATGCACCGCCCATCGGCGAGATGCTGCGGACTGCCATGAATGCACAGATCCGTGCCCTCACTGGAGGTGACATCACCAAAGAAGAAGCGGTGCTCTCGATGGACACATGGCGAGCACTCACAGAACTTGACGCTAAGGCTAAAGAAGTAGAAGACATCAAACGACAAACGAAATGACAGACAAGAACATCAATTGGGATGCCACCGCCTTCTTCGCATCCCTTACAGAAACAAACAAGTTCGCCAAGACCCATGACTTTGTCTTCGCAAAGGTCAGCGGACTCGATGGCTTCGAGGAAGCCTTGCAGCAGCTGCAATCCGCCACGGCTATCATAGCTGTCAGCGACATAAGCCAGGGCTATATCGAGGTGAACAACAGTCCGCACACTCGAAGAGTGAAGACGGTCTTCCTCGCCATGCGCCACGCCATTGATGATATGGCTGCACGCCAGCTGTGCATGGACACCATGCGCGAGCTGTTCCGCCAGTTTATGAGCAAGCTAATCCTCGAAAGGACGAAGCAGGAGCAACATAATATCTATCTCGACTCTCGCATCTCCTTTCAGGAAATCGACCAATACTTCTTCTCTGGCTGTGCCTGTGCTTTCTTCCAAATAGCCGTTGACACTTATACCGATTTACGCTATGACCCATCTGAATGGCAATGACCCACAACTGCAAGAACGTGAGAAGTTTGTTCTTGCCTTCAACGATACGATGCTCAAAATATGGCGTGAGCAAATGACACTCCTCGGTGTAATCGACACCGGACGTTTGCTACACAGCCCCAAGTCCCTCCCTGTCCGTGCGGATGGTCGTTTCATTGAGTTAGGACTAAGCCAGTCCTTCCTCGAATATGGCCTTTGGCAGAACTTCGGTACGGGTAAGGAGATTCCAAGAGGTAATCATGGCGACATCGGACGTGAACGCAAGCGCAAAAAGAAACCCTGGTTCAGCCGTAAGTACTACGCTTCCGTCATGAACCTCCGTGACTTCCTCTCCGACAACATCGCTCATGAGTTCGTTGGTGTCGTCGCTCAGGCACTCGACGACAAGTATGTGCGCTATAATCACTAACAATGTCTTTTCTCCATCTAAAAGTCAGCCATACCTTTGCTGAAAACAAGCAAAAGTATGGCTGACATTTCATCTATCACATCTCTCATCACCTCATTCCGCAGCGAGACGCGCGAAGAGGCTATAACGCCCGAAGTTCTGGGCGCATTGTTGCAGAAAATCGCTGACCTTTTGGGAAAAGCTGCTCTGCAGACGGACATGAGTCGCCTTGATAATTGGCGCTCGGCTCTTGGACGCATCGGCTATGTGCTGACATCGCTCACCATCGGTTCGGACGACCGCAATAACGTGTATTTCACATTGGGAAAGGCGAACCTCTCTACTGGAATCAATCAAATTGCAAACAATTCCATTCTCATCCGCCAAGCCACTACCGAGCGTGCCGGTGTCATGCGTGCGCAGCAGGTGCAGGACTTGAACAAGTGCAAGTCCGAGCTGTCTTCATGCATTGCTTCTATGAATAAGGTGCAGGAGGCTCTTGTGAATTTTCAAAAGGCTACTCAGAGTCTGAGCCTGCGCATTTCAAAGAACAACATTGAAATCGGAAACAACGCTGAAAGCATACAAGTTCTTCAATCTGACCTCAAATCAGTTGCGTCGCAGATAAAATCGTTGCAGACTGACATTCAGAAGTTTGCCACGATGAAGCAAGCTACGCAGATGCACATTGAATGTATCATCACTGACAGTACTCTTGTGATACAGGATGCCTACCGTTATATCCGGCAAGGGCTTACACCGGTCATTTTCCGACACTCGGTGCGTACAAGTCGCAAGCAGGAGGATGAAAACGGTGTGCGTGAGTATCTTCCACGGCGACGTGGCTGGAACCGCTTTTATGACGACCGAAAGATTAGTGTGAATAATGGCGACGAGATTTCTTTCCGACTGGATAAGGAGGGCGACCCGGACAATGGCAAGTATTTTACGAAGCCTAATGTGTTGTTCAGCGACTGCCGTGCTATCATCGACCCCGAAACGCAACAGCTTTTGGAAGTCCGCATTTACTTTGGCAAACGCTCATTTAACATTCTCGGTATCAACCGACATTTCCGCTTCGCCATCGGATTTTACAAGAAGTCTAAAGATTACGGTCCGTTCCAGTTCGGAGAACTCCGAACTAACCTCGCTGAGTTCAAGGTAATTGCAAGAGCTGATAGAGTTGATGGTAGCAACAATTACAAACTCACCTTCAATTTCAGTATGTAAACGAAAAGAGCCATGGTTTCTCCGCAAGGAGGCCACCACAGCTCGGATGCAAAATGGTGTTCGCGACACCACGCTGCCAAAGAGCAATGGTTCAATCGACCACAACTCAATCGCAAAGATAACCACATCATATTAACTCTCAAAAGACAATTCATTATGACAAAAGAAACTAAGGAAAACGTGCAGATTGTATCTGCCATAGCTATGCTCATCGGAGGATTCCTCCTCGCTGTCGCAGGATTCATCGTACCGCCCACCGGACAAATTCACGAGTCTGTCCTGGGTGTATTCGCAGAGTGTCTAATCTATGCCGGCTCAATCTTCGGTGTCACTATCTACATACAGACTAAGTATGCAGAACTACGCTCGTACCTCGACGACAAGCTGAAACGGAAGGAGGAGAAGAATGCGCAAGATTGATCTCATCATCGTCCATTGCTCTGCCACGCCTGAAGGCAAGGACTTCACCACGGCAGACATCGACCGCTGGCATCGGCAGCGAGGCTTTGCCTCAATCGGATATCACTTCGTCATCTACCGCGACGGCTCTGTGCATCATGGCAGACCGCTCGCACAAGTGGGAGCGCACTGCCAAGGGCACAACGCCCATTCCATAGGCATCTGCTATATCGGTGGTTTGACCGCCGACGGCAAACACCCTAAGGACTCTCGCACGGAAGAGCAGAAGTCCGCATTGGTGGCACTTCTTCGTAAACTCAGAGTGCAGTTCCCCAATGCAAAAATACGAGGACATCGAGATTATGCAGCTAAAGCGTGCCCATCATTCGATGCAACGGCAGAGTATGCCAACATCTAAACCCTACGATATGAAACATATCCTAATCCTTATTCTTTGTGCATTTGTACTGGCGTGCAAGAGCACAAAGACAGCATCATCCTCCAATGAAAGTGAGCGAAACGCCGTTTCGCAAGCTCAATGGCGATCCGCTCAGAATCTTTCATTCAGTTCTCTACAGCGCCTCTCCGCCCTTTCATTCGATAGCTGCGTCTTCACATTCGGGGGTGTCGACACGTCGGCAACCCCTCAATGTTCCGACCTAAGCTATCCATCGGGCAAGCCCCTGTCCAATGACAAGGCAAAGCCTCCATCTTATCACGGCAAGCCGTCATCTCTCAGACTCTACGGACTTCACCTTTCCCAAGAGGAAAAGGAGGAGTCCGCAGCTGCACAGCAGGTGGAAGACAGCATCGCAATAGCGAAGCAGTCTTCATCCGACAAGTCGCAGGAAATTATCAAGTCAAGGTCTTCAGTTCCCTTCACGGCAAAGCTCGCTATTGCCGTCCTGATGATGATAACGGCAGTAGCCGTCTTAATGCTTATCCGTCGCTATCACGCCGGCAGAAGGAAACACTTCGGTCACAGGCTCCCGAATTCATTACCAGGCAGCTCCGGCGGTGCATTGTTCGGTGGCGAGGACAAGCCATTGCATGGCTAAGTGAAATTGTGGGGTGTTCCATTGCGTTCCGTCGCTTTGGGCTTCTGTTGCAAAATAAGTATGCCACTTCCCTGATCCGTACCATGTCTCTTTTTCTCGGATGTGAGGAGGACAAATCGCCTGAAGTCGAATAGTCCTCCATACATTCGAGAAAAGTGCAAGCACACGAGTCACGGTACGGGGTAAGCAACATACACATTTCTCCACGGCAGCCCAAAGCCCCTCCACTTCATTACACGCCCCACAATTTCACGGCTACGCCAGTCCTCGCCACCGAACAATGCACCACCTACGCACATGATTGACGCATCACCCAGCCAAGCAACGCTTGCAGCGAGCTTGACTGACCTCCTCGTCAATCATCAACACGCAAGCGTCATCCGTCTTCCACGTCATTTCATTCCGTCATTCTTCTCCACATCTGCGATGTCATTCTGTTTTTTAGCACATCAAAGATGTCTATCTATCATCAAAGGTGAATAGTGTTGCACACCCTTCACCTTTCTTAATAGGTACGGACACACGCTCCATTGCATTGCGCATAAGTCCGTACAGCTGCGTTCTATTGTCTATCATCTCGCTATGCTCAATCTTCTCTCCTTCAGCCGAAAGGCAGTGGCTCTCCACTCCCGTGTCCGTCCGTTATGCGCTACATCCTTTCGTCCACTGTTGCGAAAGGATATTGCGCTACATTCCATTACGTTATCATTCCGGAGTTTCTCTATGACTCTGCGAGCCATGGAGAAGTCCTACATTACCACTTCATTACATTCCACTTCATACCCATTCGCTTCGGGTAAGGCAGTGCCTTCTGTTTCCTATAAGGCTGCGCCTTCATGGTTTGGTAAAGCTGCGCTTTCTATTATCTATTAATGCGAGAAAGCCGTCTGACTTATGGCAATCAAGATTGCTATAAGTCTGACAGCACTCTCGCTTATTCAAATAGGTATGGCAGAGGTATGGGATAGAAAAGGTAGTGCGCCTATTGTCGGGCAAGACCGACAGGCGCATTACCTTTTTATCCCTCACCACTGCCGCATTACCGCCCGATGGGTCGGGCGTGGCGTGGTGGCTCGCTTGGGTGGGGGCGGTGGTTCAGTAGCACGAAAGAGCGCAGTATGAAGCCGAAACCCTCGCTTTTTCTCGCATATATTGCAACATCCGCAAGCCATTGATGCCCATACGATACCCAATAGCCTTTCGTGGTACGGCAAGACCTTCGGTTTGCTCGGCTTGGAGGTTTAAAGTGCCGAAACTCGGTGCTTTGCCGAAACCTTTTGCTTATTTCAGCCTTATTTGCTCAAGGCGAAACCCTATATCGTGCCGAAAACTCGGTGTTCTTCCGAAACCTTTTGATTGTTTCAGCCTTATTTGCTCAAGGCGAAACCCTCGTTTTTCGTGGAACTTGGAGCGGTTGTGCATCAGCGTGAAACCTCGGCTCGCTTTTGTCATCAGCGAAACTTGCAAGCCTTTTTCGTCACTTTCTGCCTTTTCGCCTTTTAGCGCAACTAAGGCGGTTTTGCGTGTGTGAGAAACTAAATATTAACATTTGTTTACATATTCCGCAAAGGTCGGGCGGTCGTAGCCGTCAGCAAGGACAGGGCGGTCGGGGGGTCTTTATCAAGACGGGTTAAGGGAAAATCCCTTAACAATTCCTTAACGGCTTGATACACAAGCCTTTCGTTTTTCTATCGCTTAAATTTCGTCGGTTTTTGTCGGCGCCAGCGTGCCTAAATCGGGCGAAACTGCCTTATTTCTCGTCTTTTGAGTGGTGTTTGAGCGGTGTTATTTTTGCGTATCATTAAACCATTAAAATTGAAAGACGTATGTCGAATATAAACACCAATGCGACCGTTACGCTCACTGTAACCGGAAAACAGGCGGAAGATATGCTCCTGAAACTGAAATATCAGGCTGCAAACCTCGAAAAAGCCATTGAGAAAGCTGCAGCAGCAGGAAACAAACAACAGCTCACGAAGCTAAAGCGTGAACTGAAGGAAACTAATCGCCAAATCTCGCAGATTGAAAATGCTGCAAAAGGGGTCGAGCATGTTCTGCAACGACTTGATGAAACTTCGCCAAAGGAACTGAACCGCACGTTGGCACAGCTGAAGCGTAACCTTAATGGGCTTGAACGTGGAAGCGAAGAGTGGAACAGACAATGTGAGGCTATCAAGCGTGTAAAGGCGGAGATTGCCAAAGTGAACTCGCAACTGCGAGAGAATGAGAGCCTGTGGGAACGGATGAACCGAAAACTGAACGACTGGCAGACAGCTCTTGCCGGCATTGCTGCTGCCATCACAGGTATCATCATGGCAGGACGCTCGGCGGTGAACGCTTTTGCGGACATGGACCAGGAGATGGCGAATGTGCGCAAGTTTACCGGAATGAACGCTTCGGAGGTGGAGCAGCTGAATGAGGACTTCCAGAAGATTGACACCAGAACGGGGCGTGAGGAATTGAATAAGTTGGCGCAGGAGGCGGGTCGATTGGGCAAAACCTCGCAGGAGGATGTCTTGGGCTTCGTGAAAGCTGCCGACCAAATCAATGTGGCTTTGGACGACCTCGGTGATGGGGCTACGCTGACTCTTTCAAAATTGACAAACATCTTCGGTGACGAGGAACGACTCGGCACGGAGAAGGCTCTGCTTGCCGTGGGTTCTGTGATCAACGAGTTGTCGCAGAACTGCACGGCTTCGGCGCCATATCTTGCCAACTTCACACAGCGCATGGCTGGCGTGGGTGCCCAGGCGAAGATGACTATCCCGGAAATCATGGGCTTCGCTGCGGTGCTGGATAGCCAGGGACAGGCGGTGGAGATGTCGGCAACGGCGGTTTCTAAGGTAATCATGGATATGTTCAAGGAGAACGACAAAATCATCAAGGCTACGGGTCTTAATGCTAAGGAGTTTAACGAAACGCTGAAGAAGAGTACTAACGAGGGACTTCTTATGTTGCTGGATCGTCTTCACGAACTCGGCAACATCGACGTACTGGCACCAGTCTTCAAGGATATGGGCGAGAACGGTGCTCGTGCTGCGCAGGTGATTTCGGCTCTTGCTGGCAACCTCGATATGGTGCGGTGGGAGCAGGAGGAAGCTACTAAGGCGTTTGCGGAGGGTACGTCTGTCACGAATGAGTTCAATGTGCAGAATACTACGGTGCAGGCAGGACTTGACAAGGCTCGCAAGGGTGTGACGGAGATGGCGGTGGCACTCGGTGAGCAGCTGCAGCCGATAATGAAGCATGTCATATCTTCCACTACGTTGTTGTTGAAGTTCATGTCTACTTCAATCACGTTCATCAAGGAGAACGCTTTTACCTTGGCTTCGCTGACAGCTGCTTTCATTGCCTATAAGATTGCGGTGAACGCTTCAAACATTGCTTTCAAGGCGCATTATGCGTGGCTCGTTATTTCCAAGGCTGCGACTACGGCATACAAGACTACGGTCGCCACATTGCACGCTGCGCACTTACTTCTGCAGATGGGACTTGCCAAATTGCAGGGCAACTGGGTACGTCAGTCATGGCTGATGTCGGACCTCAAAAAGCAGGGTGCCCTTCTCGCATCGGGCTATGGCGTGATAGCAGCCGGAGCCATTGCTCTCGGTGCGGTTCTGTATAAGCTTTACAAGAAGATGACGGAGGTGTCGCAAGCAGAAAAGGATTTGCAGGAGATACGCAAGCGTGGGCAGGAGGGCATCATCGACGAGAAGAACAAGATTGATGCGCTTATTGCGGTGGCTCGCGATGAAACGCAGTCGCTGAAGGACAGACACACGGCGATTGATGCGCTCAACAAGATTATCCCGAACTATAATGCCCAGTTGGATGATACCACGGGCAAGTATAAGGAGAACAAGAAGGCTCTTGATGATTACTTGAAGTCGTTGACTCGCAAGTATGAGATTGAGGGTGCCAAGGATAAGTTGCGTGATATCGGAAAGCAGCGTGTCGACCTTAATCTGGAAAAGCAGAGGCAGGAGCGTGTCGTTGCCATGGATGAGATGGAGGCAAGGACGGAAACGGTTATGCCTGGTCAGGAGGGAAAGGTGGTGCAGTTGGGTGTCAACTCGTTGCGTGCCTCGAACAGACGTGCGCTTGCCAAGACAAAGGAGGACCTGGCGGAACTCGACCAGCGTGAGGCGAACATCTTAGGCATATATGGCGAAGACATCAAGAAGGAGGCACTCAATTACGCGAAGAAAGAACAGAAGCGGGAACAGCAGACGCAGAACCCTCCATACACGCCTCCTAAGACGGACAAGAAGACAGAGGATGTGCTGAAACCGCAGAAGGACTGGAAGACCAGGGAGCAGGCTCTCAACCGCATTGCGTATGCCAAAGGTGAGAAGGACTTCGAGGAGTACACGAACCGCATGACAGAGATTGATATTGAGTACAATCAGAAGGTCATGGCGAACAAAAAGGCATCGACGGAGCAGAAGATGGAGGCTGAAGCATCATACTATGAGGCGAAGAAGAAGCTCGTTGATGACAAGAATGTTCAGTCGGCTAAGCAGGAGAACGACTACTACAATGAACTTGTTGCTACGGAGAAACAGCGGTACATTGATGGTAAGGTGGATCAAAAGACGTTTGATGATGCGCTTGAACTCATGGAGTTGGAGCATCTGCGTCGTTTGACGAAGGTCTACACGGACGGTTCTAAGGAACAGCTGCAAGCGCAGAAGAATTATCAGAATAAGCTCGTTGAAAACCAAAAGCGTAATCAGAAGACCGTTGAGGACAACGAGAAGAAGCATCAGAAGGAGCTTGCCAAAATCAAAGAGGACTACTTCGGGGATAACAAGTCAGAGAAGAAAGAAAAGTATGATAAGGACTCTTCCGCTTTGGATGAAGTATATGCCCAGGAGATAAAGGCTGCTGGCGACGATGCTAAGGAGAAGTTGCGTATCGAGGAAGCGTATCAAAAGGCAAAGGTAGCACTGGCGAAGAAGTACGGCCAGGAGTATAACGACACGAGTAAGAACTTCCTCGAAAACATGACGGAGGACATCACGGAGTGGCTGAACTCAGACCTCGGACAGGCGGTGCAAGGCTCTTTTGACACGCTAACGTCGGGCATGTCTTCGATATTTTCGGGCATGACTTCGCTCATTCAGGCGGAGCTGGAGATACAGACTGCTGCCATCGAGAAGCGGTATGACAAGGAGATATCGCAAGCGGAGGGCAACAACTACAAGGTGAAGAAGCTCGAGGAGCAGAAGCAGAAGGAGCTGGCAAAGAAAAAGAACGAGGCGAACAAAAAGATGTTTGCCATGCAGGTCATTCAAGCGGTGGCGCAGACGGCACAGAACGCCATCTCGGCGTATGGCTCGGCAGCGGCAATTCCGCTTGTGGGTTATATCCTGGCACCAGTGGCTGCTGCAATGGCGGTGGCTGCAGGAGCTATTCAGATTGCTGCAATCAAAAAACAGCAGCAAGCGAGTGAAAGCCAGGGCTATGCCAAAGGTGGCTTCACACCTAATGGCAGTAAATATGAGGAAGTGGGCGTGGTTCATGCCGGGGAATGGGTGGCGTCGCAGGAGATGCTTGCCAACCCGGTTGCGCGTCCCATCATCAACGCCCTGGACTATGCGCAGCGGACTAACACCATCGGATCCTTACGAGCCGATGATGTGAGTCGGACTATTGCGCCAGTAGCATATAGCACGCCACAACAGCAACAGCCTATCATCGTGCAGCAGCAGCCGGACGGACTGGCTACGGCTGCAATCGTGCAGAACACAAAGGCTATGCAGAGTTATGCTGATACGATGAAGCAGTTGGAGAAGCGATTGAGCGAGCCTTTCGTCACGGTGAACACGGTCACGGGTGACACTGGCATCAAGCAAGCGCAGGACGAGTATGACACACTAATCCGTAACAAGACACCAAAGAGTAGGAGAAAGTGAGTAACCTCTGGTTAATGGTGAGCCTCGCCAATTGTCATTACATACATAGCAATAAATAAGAATATTAGGAGCAAAATCCATGTGGCAAGCGATATGTATGATAAAGTGGCAAGTGTTCGTCTTGCAGACTTACCTTTCACATATCTACTTAAAATATACAGTACGACACTACTTGCAATAAGAAATATGAGCAAGTGTGGAAAATCGAAATTCCAATAGTCAATAAAGACAAGACTTGCAACAAAAAGTATCAAACTTGCGAATATTATAATTAGTGTATGTTTCATTTTGCAAAAGTAATAAAAATGGAAATAATAATCAATGGCAAACAAGCTTTTTTGAAGAAGAACACTTCGTTTGACTTCATCTTCGAGAACCGTCTGTTTACGGGTAGTGACAGCTACACCTTGACAATTACGTTTCCACTAAAGGGATGCACCCGAAATATAGCCATCTTCGGGCACATCCACAGAGCGGATGTTATCAAGTCGAAGGTGGTGTTTGACTGCGACATCCGTGATGGTGCCTTCCTGAAGTCTGGCTCCATCACAATAACAGAAATATCGGACGTAGAAGTAAAAACGCAATTCCTGGAGGGACGCAGCGAGCAGAACTTTGACGAGACATTTGACGATATCTATCTCAATGAAATGGATTTGGGATATCCTACCAAGCGCGATAATCTTATAGCAGCAGAAGCGTTCAAGCCATATCCAACGAACAACTGGGTGCCGTTGCCGTGGGTAAACAACTATTCCGGCAATCTGCAAAATGCTGTTACTACATCTGTCCATTTCATCACTGGCTTCGAGAATGTCAAAAGCACTCTTTCGTTCCAGCCATACTTATTGTATATCTTGAAGCGTATTTGTTCGCAATTGGGGTATGAGGCGAAATTTGCTGAACTGGAGCAATCGCAATATAAATATCTCTTGATTTGCAATACGCTTCCGGCTGCATGGGCTGCGTGGAACTTTGCCATTGCATTGCCTCATTGGACATTGAACGAGTTTTTTGAGCATCTTGAAAACTTCCTTTTCGGAGATTTTGATATCAACCATAAGGCTAAGCGCATCGAGTTTCATTTCTCTAATAGTCTGGCAAAATCGGCAGGAGAGGTAATCTTAAACAAGGTCTTGGACTCTTACACAACAGAGGTGTCGCAAGAAGATGAAAGCAAGTACATCGCTTCGGCTAACTTGAAATACGCTGATAATGATGCGCTTCTGTGGTCATATTACTCGTGCGACTGGTTTATAAGAGCCAACAAGTCAAAGGCTTTGGTCTATGATACATTTCGGGAATTGATTGACAAGGCAATGACGTTGAAGATCAGCGGTTATTACAAGTCTACGGGGCATAGCGGGCATGGATACAGCGAGTCTTTCAGCCGTGGCTATCCAGTTGGAAGTGACGGAAACAGACTGTTTTATTGCAAGGAGATTGATACCTATTTTATAATGTACTGCTACAAATCAGAATTTGTCAGCAAGCATAATGGCATGAAGTGGTACAAGTATTATAATCGTCTGATGCCTGTAAATCAGTTCGGAGATTATTTTGTTGATAATGATGCTGACGATATTGAACTGAAAATCGTTCCTGCATGGATAGAGGGTACTGACGACAAGTATGGCAATTGTATGTTTCTCGACTGCGGAGAGTTGGGCAGTAGAGAAACATGGACTATATCGGAAGACGGTACAGGCTCTTCTGGCTCTGCATCTTCTGGCATCTACATAGGACAAAGACCGAACAATGAAGGGCAATTATCATCGGTACGCTATCACGATGATGTCGACTATGATGCAGGAGACTTGGCACAAGGCACTGCAAGCTATGTGATTGGCAAAGGAGAAACCGAGAAGTCATCTGCATATTTTGATGTTATATATGTTGGCTTTTGGAGTGGACATTATCTTTTCGGCGGTAATCAGCCACATCCTATAATAGATAAGGTGGAGGTTACTGACTCGTTTGGGTATAACAGAACTCAATTCACCTTGCGATTGAAAGACGGCATAGCCAATTCTATGCGCTTGTCAATGCACAAGATTGATGGAAAGCAGAAGTTCCATTTCTCTTTCCTCTCTGACACAATACCCAATCCTCGTGCATTATTCTACATACGTGGACAGAGGTATATATGCGAAAAAATAACTGCCACCTTCCATGAGTCGAGAAAGTCGCAGTTACTAAAGGGAATATTCTATCGTGTCTTAGCTGATTGAACGCTGCAGGGCTGTGGCATGGCGCTCGATGGTGGTGCGCAGCACCTTGGCATAAATCTGTGTGGTCTTGATGTCCTGGTGCCCAAGCATACGAGCCACATTCTCTATAGGCACATCGTGAGCCAATGCCATCGTAGCGAAGGAGTGGCGACCCGAATGCACAATTTAAGCAAAAGCAACGGAAAGTGAATATGAGAGGAATGAACTGCAAGTGGTTGAGAATGAGCAATATTTCATAATTCTGCCAATTGTCTGCAAAGCAAAGCCGAGCAGGATATTGAGTTATTTCAGTTACCAAACCGTTAGCGGTCAGTTACCGAAACCAACACTGCTAACGAGGTGAAAAACAAATAGTTTGTCACCAGTGTTTGTTGCACTGTTCTGCACAACTTTCAATGACGGAGAATGCTTACTGATTGATTATTTTTGCAAACTAAAAAAGTAAGCAGATGAAAGTTGAAAAATTCAAGGTGCTGCTCTACCTTAAAAAGAGCGGATTGGACAAGAACGGTAAGGCTCCCATCATGGGACGCATCACCCTCAACCGAACAATGGCGCAGTTCGGTTGCAAGTTGTCATGTACGCCAAAGTTATGGAATCCACGTGAGAGCAGACTTGACGGCAAGAGCAAGGAGGCTGTGGAAGTGAACGCCAAGATTGACAAGCTGTTGCTGGCTATAAACTCAGCCTACGAGTCACTTGTGGAGCGCAAGACGGATTTTGACGCAAAGGCGATAAAGGATCTGTTTCAATGCAGTGCAGACACTCAGATGACCTTGTTGAAACAGCTTGACGCCATCATTGCGGATATTGAGTCAAGAATCGGCATCGACTACAAGAAAGGTACGCTCCCAAACTACCAGTACACTCGCCTGACATTGGGATTGTTCGTCAAGAAGCGTTATGGAACTGACGATGTGGCATTCGGTGAGCTTGACGAGCAGTTTATCCGTGAGTACATGGACTTTTGCTTGGACGAGAGAGGTCTTGCACTTGATACAGTCCGCCACTATCTCGCCATATTGAAGAAGACCTGCCGAATAGCTTTCAAGGCAGGACACTCCGAGCGTTATCATTTCATGCACTTCAAGCTACCTCAAAAGAAAGAGAATCCACCAAAGGCATTGACACGTGAGGACTTCCTGAAAATTCGTGACCTCGAAATACCAGAGCGAAGAAAATCGTTGGCTTTGACCCGTGACCTTTTTCTTTTCGCTTGCTATACAGGCACGGCTTATGCCGATACTGTTTCTATCACGGAAGAAAACCTCTTTCGTGATGAGGAGGGCAGCCTTTGGCTGAAATACCACAGAAAGAAGAACAAGATGCTTGCACGTGTGAAGCTGCTGCCAGAGGCGCTTGCCATGTTGGAGAAATACAAAGACCCGACAAGACCTACTCTTTTACCGCCACAGGAATTTCGAGTGCTGAGAGGTAACATGAAAAGTCTCCGAGTACTATCTGGCATAAGTATGGATTTGGTCTATCATGTTGGACGGCACAGTTTCGCATCGCTCGTTACGCTCGAAGAAGGTGTTCCGATAGAGACTATCAGCAAAATGCTTGGTCACAACAACATTCAGACCACGCAAATCTATGCACGTGTCACCCCGAAAAAGCTATTTGAGGATATGGACAAGTTCATCGAAGCCAACAAGGACTTCAAGTTTGTCCTGTAATATTATCACAAAATAAGAAAGGAACATAACAATGAGAAGTACATACAAGCAG
>ERZ773112.694-NODE-694-length-21967-cov-5.942817_pt1 | contig 21967 bp, 16 predicted proteins | sample MGYA00580566_ERZ773112 | MGnify/ENA primary metagenome ERZ773112 (study PRJEB29015, sample SAMEA2737842) | human gut metagenome | biome: human gut; feature: human-associated habitat; material: faeces | place: China | collected 2012 ... | reverse complement strand
TCGTGCTGACAATACTCGGAGGGCAGCCTCCCGGGAAGATAAGTCGACGCCGACACAAGTTACCGCCCACTAATACTGGGCGGTAGAAACATTCCTCCTTAGCTCAGTCGGTAGAGCATGCGGCTGTTAACCGCAGGGTCGTTGGTTCAAGTCCAACAGGGGGAGCCATCTCAGAAGCCTTGAGCCTCAACAGGTTCAGGGCTTTTTCCTTTTCTAAAATAGCTCGAAATTCCCATGTGTCTAACATTTTGTCTAACACGCCTGTCTAACACTTTTTAGTTCTTTAATATGAATATTTCACGCTCTAAGAGATTAATCTTTTAATACATAATAAACTAATCGACTATTTACAACCTAATGTACTTATTATAATGTCTAATGAGCTAATAAGGCAGACAGTGCTATCTGGTACGGATATTCGTAATGATTTTCGTAAAACAGCAAAACCGGAGCCGGCACACATATTTACTTACCGATCTGTACATTCGATTCAGGCTGCCTTCTTCGATATAATAGTTGCAGAATATCAAAGGAGAAACGGCGGATAAAGCCAAACTATTATCTAACGATTGATACGGCAGAACGTAGGCTTATCCTCGGGGGCTTGAATAACCTGCAGAGTAGGTTTATTGCAGCTGGACAGGTTACCGATGTTGTTGATGAACTACTACTCAAATTTGTAAACGCCAAGGTAGAAAAATTCAGGGCGTTTATACGGGATGACAGGAGATAACGATAATGACAAAATAAGAAAAGATAGGATGTATATACCGTCAGGCGGTGCCTTTTTACTCCGCTTTGTTGAACTTTGTAAAAAGTCCTCGTTAGGGACACCATAAGACCCGTTCATGGAAAAAGATTTGTTAATCAAATGCGGTTTGTCAAAAATTATGATAAAAGCGTGTATGTTTCGACACTTTGAATTGAAAAAACTAAATTTTTGCGCTATAATAAATAAAGCTGTTTGTGCTATATATTTGTCATCTAAACGCGCCTAAAAGGAAAATTTAAAAATGGTTAGATACAATAAGCCGTGGAAAATCCTAATTGATAGAGTATGACGAATGAGTATAAAGTCCGATTTATCGGACACGGATTTTGTTATAATCAGAGTGGGTGTAGAAAATGGAACTTATAAATAACACCACAAAGACTCTAAAATGAGGAGTTATCGCTCTATGAAAACCTTACACTGCATACCGAGCAGGAAAACCTGAAAAAGCAAATAGAAAAGCTGGAAAAGCAGGCACGGGCTGAAAAACAGCCGAAGAAAAAGTTTGAGCTTGTGCAGCAGATAAAGGAACTAAAGAGAAAGATGGTGAGCGAGAAATGAGTTGGGCGGACATTTGGAAGATCATCCTTGCTGCGTTGGCGAGTGTTGGCGGAGTCGGTGGATTGATAATGCTTGTGATAAAGTTTTCATCTAATCTGATTGCAGAACGTCTTTCACAAAAATACCAACTTTCGCTTCAAAAAGAATTGGAAAAGTACAAGGCTGGCGTTGAAAACAAAACATATATAAGCAAAGCAAGGTTTGACCGCGAGTTTTCTATGTATCAAGACTTGTGCGAGAAGAATATCACAATGGTCTATGACATGGGTGCAGCCGTAATGATTACTCGTGGTGCAAAGTATCCCAATGTAAGTAGCACACAAGAATTCATTCACCTTGCGGCGCAGCACATTGATGACGCAGAAATGCTTAACAAACGATATGCCCCTTTTATTGCAAAAGAAATATTTGAGAGCTACAAGGAATTGGGAAGCAAAGCATATTCCATTATTTCTTTGCTTGACTTGTGGGACAGATTTGAAACACAAAACTACATAATCAATTATAACGGAACAGCATACACAAGAAATAAAGCAAAAGATGAAATAGAAGCCAAACAGAAAATAATATCAAAACTTTCTGATGACATTCTTGATAAGCTGAGAGATTACCTCTCAAGCCTTGACACTTTGGAGGACAAGCCTAATGGATAAACTGAGAATGCAGACAGCGAACAAGGCTGATGAAAATTTTAGAAAGCTGGCGGCGATGTTCCCGAACGCTGTTACGGAGACGATTGACGAAAACGGCGAGGTCGTCCGGGCGATCGACAAGGATGTGCTGATGCAGGAGATTTCCTGCACCGTGGTGGACGGCAATGAGGAGCGCTATCAGTTCACTTGGCCTGACAAGAAGAAGTCCGTCCTTCTTGCCAATGCCCCGATCAATAAGACGCTGCGCCCCTGCCGTGAGGAAAGTGTGGACTTTGACACTACCGAAAACCTCTATATCGAGGGCGATAATCTTGAGGTGCTGAAGCTGTTGCAGGAAACATATCTCGGCAAAATCAAGATGATTTACATTGATCCTCCGTACAACACCGGCAATGACTTTGTATATGAGGATGACTTTGCTCAGAGTACGGATGAGTATCTTGCCAACAGCGGGCAGTTCGATGAGGACGGCAACCGTATGGTGCAGAACACCGAAAGCAACGGTCGTTTCCATACGGACTGGCTGAATATGATTTATCCACGGTTAAAGCTGGCAAAGGACTTGTTGACTGATGATGGTGTCATTTTTATTAGTATTGATGATAACGAAGTAGAAAACCTGCTGAAATGTTGCGGTGAAGTTTTTGGGGATTGTAATTTTGTAGCACAAATTCCTTGGAGAAAACGAACCGCAAAATCTGATGTGCCGTTTGGTGTATCACAGGATTATGAATATATAATATGCTTTGCAAAATCCAGCAATTTTTCAGCAAGTGTAGAGGGGAAAGAACGCAAATACTATGAAACCCCGGATTTTGCAGGTAGACCGTGGCGAGTCCACGATTTGACAAAGCAGACAACTGCAAGCGAGAGGCCAAACAGCTATTTCACAATCGTTAATCCGAAAACCGGCGAGCAGTATCCAGCAAATCCTAATCGCACTTGGGCAATCACTGAGGACACATTTAGAACATACTATGCCGAAAACAGAATTGTATTTCCCGGTGATTATGATTTTTTGAACATTCAAAAACCAGTTCTGCGTTATTGGAAAGAAGACGATATGAAAAAAGCCGGAGACAAATTTGGCAAGGTGGCTGTAAGTACTAAGTTGCCTGATAATATCGGAATGTCGCAGGACGGAACAAAAGAAATCACCAGTCTGTTAGGAACCAAAGTATTTAGCTTTCCAAAGCCATCTGCTTTGATTAAGTATTTGATCTCCACATCAACAGAAAAGAATGATCTTGTTCTCGACTTCTTCTCCGGCTCAGCCACAACCGCCCACGCTGTTATGCAGATGAATGCTGAAGATGGCGGACACCGCAAGTTTATTATGGTTCAGCTTCCCGAAGCGACCGACGAAAAGAGTGAAGCCTATAAAGCTGGCTACAAAACCATTTGCGAAATCGGTAAAGAAAGAATACGTAGAGCAGGGGCAAAAATTAACAAGGAAAATGAAAGATTAAAAGATGTACCTTTGTTAAAAGATGACAAGGATATCCAACTATTTAACAGTATTGCTCAAAACGGACATGATGCAGTCGAACGCACCAAATCAGCGTTTGAAAGGTGTGATGTTAGTTATTCACTCGATACCGGTTTCCGTGTTCTGAAGTGCGATACCTCCAATATGAAAGAGGTCTACTATAACCCTGCGGAGTATGAAGCCAGCCTGTTCTCCAGCCTTGAGGATAACATCAAAGAGGACAGAACGCCGGAGGATCTGCTGTTCCAAGTGATGCTGGATTTGGGTGTGCTGCTCTCCAGTAAAATCGAGGAAACCACCATTGCCGGCAAGAAAGTGTTCAATGTGGAGGACAACTATCTGATTGCCTGCTTTGATGACAACGTAACTGAAGATGTGATTACAGAGATTGCAAAACAGAAGCCTTACTATTTTGTGATGCGTGACAGCTCTATGGCAAACGACAGCGTGGCAACCAACTTCGATCAGATCTTCGCTACCTACAGCCCCGATACGGTAAGGAAGGTGCTGTGAGATGGCGAAGCTGACCAAAATTGAAGTAGGGACATTTTTGAAGTTGTTCAACCGGGATGGATATGTGCTCGATTTTACGACCAATGATTTCGATGTCTTTACTATGGAGAGCATAGGTGTCGCCCTGTGTAGCAAATATAATATGTCTAAAGGAAAATCACTTGCTGCTTATGTCAATGAGGCTCCTGATGAGAGCGTTGAAAAACTGCTGAAAGACTTGCTGGCATACTATGAAGAAAACTTTGAACAGGAGTTCACAGAAGAAGCAAACGAAGATCCGTTCGGTTATAGCAGATACAATGCAGAATATGCTCGCCTTTATAAGAAGTGTCGCTCTTATATGGATAGGATTCTCAATGTTACAACTCCACTTGCTCCAAATGCTGTTGAATTGCAGGAGAAATTCTCAAGCGAGTATCTTTCAAAGCAGATAGAGTTGATGCTGAAGATGCAAAGTGAAAATCCTACTGATGCCATCGGAAAGGCAAAAGAGCTGATTGAAAGCTGCTGTAAGACGATCTTAGACAATAGGGGCGTAGCGTGGGACAAAAATTGGGATATGGGTAAACTCACCGGAGAAACCCTGAGCCTCTTAAATCTGACGCCCAAGTCGATACCGAACACCGACCCAGTTTCCGACAATATACGAGCTGTTCTTGGCAATCTAAGAGGCATTACAACAAAACTTGCTGAAATCCGCAATCCCTATGGAAGCGGACACGGCAAGAGCGCCGCCTTTACTGGACTGGAAATAAGGCACGCAAAATTGGCTGTCGGCTGTAGCATCACTTTCGTGACTTTCCTTTGGGATACATACGAAGGAGGCTGTGTTAATGAAGTTTAATTTCAAAATACAACAATACCAAACCGATGCGGTGGATGCTGTTGTGCGTGTCTTTCAGGGACAGGGCTTCCACGACAAAATCAGCTATATCCGTGACCGGGGCAAGGTCAAAGCGGAGCCGTATCAGATGACCCTCGGTATGTCCGATGAGGAGCTTGAAGTCATTGACCCGCTGAACGATACCGGTTATAAAAATGAAGCGGTAGAGCTTTCCGACGAGCAGCTTCTGCACAACATTCAGACCTTGCAGAGTCAGAACAATATTAAGCTCTCTGCTTCCCTTGTCAAAGACTTGGGGCGTTGCAGCCTTGATATTGAAATGGAAACCGGTACGGGCAAAACCTATGTCTATATCAAGACGATGTTCGAGCTGAACAAGAAGTACGGCTGGAGCAAGTTTATCGTGGTCGTTCCCTCTATTGCGATCCGTGAGGGCGTGAAAAAATCCTTTGAGATCACCGCAGACCACTTTATGGAGCATTACGGCAAGAAAGCCCGCTTCTTCATCTACAACAGCTCCAACCTGAACCAGTTGGATAACTTTTCGAGCAGCTCCGGCATCAATGTGATGATCATCAACACGCAGGCATTTGCCTCCTCGCTGAAAGAGGACGGCAAGAGCAAGGAAGCCCGCATCATCTACTCCAAGCGGGATGAGTTCGGTTCTCGCCGACCGATCGATGTTATCAAGGCAAACCGTCCGATCATTATTTTGGACGAGCCGCAGAAGATGGGCGGCGATGTGACGCAGAAGGCGCTGAAAAACTTCAATCCTCTGTTCTCACTCAACTACTCAGCTACCCACGCCAAGCAGCACAATCTTGTCTATGTACTGGATGCGCTGGATGCCTTCAACAAGCGGTTGGTCAAGAAAATCGAGGTCAAGGGCTTTGAGGTCAAGAACTTCCGTGGCACAGACAGCTACCTCTACCTTGAGCAGATCGTTCTTTCCAGCAAAAAGCCGCCGATGGCAAAAATCGAGCTGGAGATTGGCTATAACAAGTCCATCAACCGGGAAACCCGTATTCTCGGCGTTGGTGACGACCTCTACTTTGTTTCGCAGAAAATGGAGCAGTACAAGGGATATACCATTTCGGAAATTGACCCGCTGCGCGGCACCGTGACCTTCACCAACGGCGAGGTTATCAAAGCCGGTGATGTGGTGGGCGATGTGTCCGAAAAGGATATGCGCCGCATTCAAATCAGAGAAACCATCCTCTCCCACTTTGAAAAGGAGGAAAAGCTCTTTAATATGGGCATCAAGTGCCTGTCCCTGTTCTTTATCGACGAAGTGGCAAAGTACCGCCAATACGATGAAAACGGCGACGAGGTGCTTGGCGAATACGGCGTGATGTTTGAGCAGGAGTATCTTGCCATTCTGAACGAGTACATTACAATGTTTGACACGCCGTATCAGAAATATCTCAAATCCACTTGCAGCGATGTGAGCCGGGTACATAAGGGCTATTTCAGCATCGATAAGAAAACCGGGCGCAGCGTGGACAGCCAGCTCAAGCGTGGCAGCGAGTTCTCAGACGATATTTCCGCCTATGACCTGATTCTGAAAAACAAGGAACGGCTGCTTTCCTTTGACGAGCCGACACGGTTCATCTTCTCCCACTCTGCACTGCGTGAGGGCTGGGACAACCCGAATGTGTTCCAAATCTGCACTCTGAAGCACTCTGACAGCAACACGGCGAAGCGGCAGGAAGTCGGTCGTGGTCTGCGCCTTTGCGTCAATCAGGACGGCAACCGTATGGATGTACAGAGCTGCGGCGACAGCGTTCACGAGATCAACACGCTGACGGTGATCGCCAGCGAAAGCTACAAGACCTTTGTAGCAGACTTGCAGTCGGATATTAAGACCGTGCTTTATGACAGACCCACGGTTGCTACAAGCGAATACTTCAAGGGCAAATATGTCAAGGTGGACGATGTGCCGACGCTTATCGACGATGAAAAAGCCAATGCCATCGAGTTCTACCTCATTCAGAACGGCTATGTGGATATGAAGCGCAAGGTGACGGACAAGTACCGTCAGGATATTAAGAACGGAACCGTTGCAAAGCTGCCGGAGGAATTGGGGCCGATTGCAGACGGTATCCACACGCTCATTCAGGCAGTCTATGATGACAGTGTTCTCAAGGATATGTTCTCCGACGGTCACGAAACCAAGGTCAAAGATAACCCGCTTAACGAAAACTTCGCCAAGCGAGAGTTTCAGGCGTTGTGGCGTGAGATCAACCACAAGTACGCCTACACCGTTGATTTTGACAGCACCGAGCTGATTCGCAAGGCTATCGCTCATATTGACGAAAAGCTCTTTGTTTCCGAGCTGCAATACACGACCACCATCGGACGGCAGAAAACAGAGATGAACGAGTATGAGATTGAGCGTGGAGCATCCTTCACCGGTGAAAAGACACGGACAAAGACGCTCAAACACGCCGAAACCAGTCAGATCAAGTACGATCTCATCGGAAAAATTGCAGAGGGCACCGTTCTGACACGGCGCACGGTTTCTGCAATCCTGCAAGGCATCCGTGTGGACAAGCTCTATATGTTCAAGAACAACCCGGAGGAGTTCATCACAAAGGTCATCCGGCTCATCAATGAGCAGAAAGCCACGATGATCGTGGAGCATATTTCCTACGACACCATTGAGGGTGAATATGACAGCTCTATCTTCACGGCTGAAAAGGCAACGCAGAGCTTTGATAAGGCATTTCTTGCAAAGAAAGCCATTCAGGACTATGTGTTCACGGATGGATCGGCGGATAAGAGCATTGAGAGAAAATTTGCTGAAGATTTGGATGCTGCGGATGAGGTGTGTGTCTATGCCAAGCTGCCAAGAACCTTCCAAATTCCCACGCCGGTGGGCAACTATTCGCCGGACTGGGCAATTGCTTTCTATGAAGGTACGGTCAAGCACATTTTCTTCATAGCCGAAACGAAAGGCACAATGGAAAGTCTTGAGTTGCGTCCTATTGAGCAGGCGAAAATCTCTTGTGCCAAGAAGCTGTTCAACGAGATGTCTACAAGCAATGTGGTGTACCACGATGTAGATAGCTATCAGAGTTTGCTCAATATTATGAATTCTATTTGAATACATTGGTTGGTCAGGGGGCACCCTGATAAATACCGTTTTTTCAAGAATAGGAGTAAAAACGGTCTGCCTGCTAAAATAACGCATTGCAAAATTGAATACCAAAAAATGCAGAGGCGCAGCTTTTGGAGTGATCTGTTGGCTGCGTCTTTATTGCGCTTTGAAAAATATTTTAAGCCATTTGCAAAAAGCCCCTGCCCCAAAAGCACTCCTTATCTAGAGTAGCTGAGGAAAAATTTTTAATGAGAGAAAATATTTACGACCTCATTATTTTCTGGGCTATATTGATATCCCGAAAGCGCCGCTGACGGAGTATTATGTTACAGGAATTGCTGTGGAGTACATCCCGACATAAAAAGAGCAGGCCAGTCTTGCTCAAAAAAGAAGCACAAAACGAGTGTTCATAACTCAAATCTGTTATGAACACTCGTTCTGAAAGTAGTGACCTATTTTGATACAAAAAGGACATACTGCCGACCTTTCATTAAAAGGTGTACCTATCGTTAAAAAGTGTTCCTTTTGTTAAAAGGTGCAACGCTCATTATGTGTAAACAAGCAAACACCCACTCCCTCAGGCAACGTCTATGTTCCTACCATATTGAATACAAAGAAAAAGCCCTTCTCCAGCACAGAAATACCGAAAAAGGGCATAAACCAAGGGCTTTCGAGGTCAATCGCTGACTTCGGAAGCCCTTGGTTGCGTTATGAAATTGAGGTTTGCCGGTCAGCTGCACGGTGGGATGTCAGCCTTGCGGTGTAATAAAAACTGAATAATTAAAAGGTGGGGCAAAATTAAAAGGTTCATTTATCACAGCCAAAGAAAAAACGCTGCGTTGGTGCAGCATTTTTAGAAAAACTATTGCAATTTTGCAGCGGGTATGCTATAATGATTTAAGAGGTGGATTGACATGAACAGCATCGGAGATTATTTAAAAGAAGCACGGAACAAATGCCGCCTGAGTCTCAAGGATGTACATGACCGCTGTGGTGTGACAGATTCTAAACTCAGCAGGATGGAAAGAGGAGAAGGAAAGCCTCTTGATCCCGCTGAATTGAAAAAGCTGGCACAGTTATACGGAATTGGTGTTGTTCCGATTTATATTATGGCAGGTTATTTGGACGAAAGCGACCTATCAGATTATCAGCTTGTTTTCAAAAATGCTGACCTTCTGGACGAGGAAGAGAAAAAAAGCATTCAGACGCAAATCGACTTGCTCACTAAGGGAAGGCAGGTATGAAACAATGAACTTTAGACTTGGAGAACTTTTTTGCGGACCAGGCGGCTTAGCTTGGGGGGCCACTCACGCAGATATTGGAGACCCTAATTTCAAGATTACCCACGCATGGGCCAACGACTATGATGAGAACACTTGTAAGACTTATCGCCGTAACATCTGCCCAGACACCCCTGAGACGGTTTATCATGCCGACATTCGAAAATTCGATCTTACAAAGCTGACACCCATTGATGCCTTCGCTTTCGGCTTTCCCTGCAATGATTTCAGCGTTGTTGGGGAGCAGAAAGGCATTGATGGAGTCTATGGTCCTTTATACTCATATGGCGTCAAGGTGCTGAAAATGTACAGGCCGCAGTGGTTTTTAGCCGAGAATGTAGGAGGACTCCGCAATGCAAATGATGGAAAAGCCTTTACTATGATTCTTGATGCTATGAGAGCCGCAGGCTATAAACTTTATCCGAATCTTTATAAATTCGAAACTTATGGTGTGCCGCAGGCCCGCCACAGGATTATCATCGTTGGAATCCGTGACGATTTGGATTTCGAATTTAAAATCCCGTCCAATGCTCCCTATGCAAATGTGGACAACACCTGCAGAACCGCTATTGAAGTACCGTCTATTCCCACTGACGCGCCAAACAATGAACGTACTGCTCAGTCAGCTACTGTAGTGGAGAGACTCAAGTACATCAAGCCCGGTCAGAATGCATTTACTGCTGACCTGCCGGAGGAACTGATGCTCCATGTTAAGGGTGCAAAAATCAGCCAGATATACAAGCGTCTTGATCCCGAAAAGCCCGCCTACACCGTAACAGGGAGCGGCGGCGGCGGGACTCATATCTACCACTGGAGCGAACCCCGTGCTTTGACAAATCGTGAACGTGCAAGACTGCAAACCTTCCCAGATGATTACATTTTTGAAGGTAATAAGGAAAGTGTGCGCAAGCAGATTGGCATGGCTGTTCCATGCCAAGGAGCCAAAATCATCTTTGAAGCAATCCTCAAAACATTTGCAGGCATTCCCTATGAATCAATGGAAGCTAATATCGAAGAATAATTTACCTAACCGTCGAGGAATATTAACCTCGGCGGTTACTAAATTTTATATCCAAATTTGCAATTGGACTTGTTGATAAATCTAATTCCTATAGCTTGTAATCGAATACTAATCAAGTGTTCCCTTAAATTGCTTAATGGTTTTCAACTCCTTGATTTAGTTTTCGTTTATTTTTTTATCTATTTCTGTAGAAATATCTTTGTATCGTGGTGTATCTGGATTAATCGTCATTAAAAGTTTATCACCAAAAAAATTAGATAAAAACTCACTTGCAGTTTGTGCCATTTTAGCTATTTCTCTATACTTTACATCTAATTCAGCTCTATTTTCCGGAGACAATTGATTAATCATATTTGCTAGGTTTTTAGACCTGTTTTGCCAAAACAGCACAATTTCAGCAATATACTCTGGTTTAAACATGGATATGCCATATCCAGCATCTAACCTTTGTTTTTGCTCCGTTGCGGTAAAGTTGATCGCTATGGGAAATGCACGTTTTTCATATTGCTCATCTTTTAGAAACTGCATCACTTCAAACAAGCAATTATCCCTGCGTAGATATGTATCAGATACTAAAAAAACGACATAGTCTTCTTTTCTAATGGTTTTCATGAATTCTTTCAGACTGTCCCATTTTTCCACATCCCGGACATCTCTTTTTACATCAAAGTTGAGGTCTTGTAGTGCTGAATCAATACCGTCTGCTATTTTACTGTTTTTTTGTGCATATGAAAGAAAAATTGTTTTCTTTGGCATAATCAAATCTCCCACTTTCAGATTATATTTCTTGATTGAATGTATGAAACATTCATACATCGCTGACATATTTTCATTCTTTGTTAATTCATCAAATTTAAATCGTATTGTAAACTCTTTAGCTTTTATTATAGATCCAAGACAAACAATTTCATTTATAAGAGTTATATCATGCCACTTATATGCTTCCAGCATACATATACGCATAAAGTTTTCAATACACATTTTTTTCTCATGAGTAATCATACTATTGTGAGGAAGACCTTGAATGAAGTTTTTGATAGTATTCAATCCTATATCAAGAACAAAACATATCTGAGTGCTCTTATATATGTTTAGTATTGCATTAATGCTACCAATACTAAACTCTAGTACTATGCGGTCAAGTACCTCTACAGCCATCAAGGAATCTTGATAAGACCAGTTATTTCCTAAAAATAGTATTCTAATTAATGATGCAAAATCCGAATAATATCTTGCAAATCCCTCAGCGAGAACGTTGCCTTTTATCGAAGAAGCATTCTTAATAAAAGAAATAAAAGCGTTTCTTGACGGCTTTCCAAAGCATATTTTATTATTTGAAGTTGTTATTTCGCTAATAATTCCCAAGAAAAAATGCTGAGTTTCATTAATTGCTTCATCAATTCCTTTCTGAAGTGCCAAATAATATGAAAGCACATCAAGCCATAGCAACTTTCCATTGTTAGGTAGTATTAATCTGCTCTCATAATCAGGCAGATCCGTTTTATACATTATTTTTGTTATATCACAAATGTATTCATAGTCTTTCAAAGAGACTTCCTGATTTGCTAAAATAAACAGGTTACATGGACCAAAATGATTATTGCTCAAGTGGCGAACAATCTCGTATGTATCGAAGTATACTGAATTAGAAAATATTTTTTCCTGTAACTGTCGGACATTATTTATTATACCGAAGCCTTTTATTGAAATTGAGGAAATTGACCTCGGATCACTTGCAGTTGATTTGTTTTCAATTTTAGGCAACAAAGGCATAATCAAAATTCCATTTGTTTTTGATTTAGCAATTTCATCTATTATTCCAAGATTTTGTGGTGTAGCCCTAACACCAACTATAAAAGTAGTTCGTGCGCCTACACATCCAAGTTTATCATTCTGCAGTTCTTTTAGATAGCGGATTTCCTCATCGGTTAATGACATAGCTGAGGAAACGATTACTAACGGTGCGTTCCCTGCAAGATTGTAATAAACATTTTTCAGTTCATTCAATGAAAGAGAACATAATACAGACGCAATCGCATGAATTTTAAGCTTCCTACGAGCTACAGTTATGAATGCCAGTGAATTTGAAATATGTGATCTGAGATATTTACACAATTTCTTTCGATTATAGGCTGAATTATGTCGTGATAGGTAAGTTAAAATTCCGTCAGCAAAGCATCTATTTATGCATGGAGCATTTGCTATAATTCTCTTTCCATCTGCAATAACTATCTGGCTATTAAAGGATGCAGAACCATAAATTTCTTCTAAAAGCTCAGTTTTTCCTACGCCCTTATGAGCAACAACAAATACAATCTCGTTGTCAATATCATCGGCTATAATACATTTAATATTTTCTTTTGCTTCTTCTTTGGTTAAAAACATAATTAATCACCGAAAGCTCATTAATTACCTATATAAATACTATATTGAAAAATCCATGTAAAAAGTTTCCTCATCAAGTTTAACGAATTTTACATCCGTTCTGCCATAACACTCAAGATTTTCTCTTGTAACATAGGCACCGTTTGACAACCCAAGCCTGTTGCGGAAATATTCACCGAGATCACTATTGCGAACAGGCGTAGTAATGGCCTTATTATTTTGCTGTTCCACTCGCAGGGTCAGCTGATGGCGGTCATCCGTTATTGCAGTAAAATGACGCTTTTCCAACGGGAAAAATCCGCTTTTTGCTATCCTGCTAGGAAGAGGTATATACGCTTGATTTGGTTCCCGGCCTTTTCGCTGGCCCCAATTCAAACCGGAGCGTGTGCCCGGTTCACCAGATTTAGTGACAAGGCTCAAACTAACCGAATCTAAATCATCAAGTTCATTGACAAGGTTGCATTCCAAATCGAGAACCGGATGCGTTGGACGCAGTATTATGTATTCTTCAACCTCCGCATGATTGCAGTAAACTGTTCGAGGAACAACCGATTCGTAATAGCGCATAGCTTCCTCAGGATCGCAGGTATCCATGAGTTCATTGCGATGTCTGCCAACAAAAGAACTCTGTACAAAATTGGCCGAACCCATAAACGCAGAAACAGGCTGTCCGCCTTTGCACCAAATAAACAGATTGCCGTGTTCGGCCGGTTTATCTATTACATAGCTGCACTTCATTGATGCTATTTCATGCGGAAACTCAGATGACACGAGGTCTTGAAAGCCCTCATGAACGCTTACACTCAAATTATCAAAGGGAACCATGCCAACGATTAGGTTGATTTTTATTGGCACTGCTGTTTTGTGGTATATATTTTTCATATACCATGACAGCATATTTGGGGTGGCGTATGCCGAGAGAATATACAGTTCGTCCACTTCACTCTGGAGGGGATCGAATAATATTTTTTGAGTAGAATCATTTTGAAGCATTACACTCACCTCCACAAATCAGCTAAACAAAGATTTGAACCATGAGCCAAACCGATTAAATACATTTTCTTCTGTGCTTTCTACATTTTCAAACACTGCCGGTGAATTGGATTCAGGCTTTTGATCTTCTTTCTTAGGTGTCAGCCTGCCGAAAATTTCACGAGTTGTCTCACCTGTGTACGGATTTTTATAGTTGTCAGTAAGCGATTGTTCGGGTGGAGCTACCAGCAAATATTCCACCAGGTGATTTAGATGCTTATATAAATCCTTAAATCGAATTTCATAGTTATCGGCCTGCAGATGTGTCTGGGTTCCAGGCAGAACAGTTCCTTTTCGAAGGACAATAGTTGTTGGAACACTTCCCTTTAATTTCGCAAGAGACACCGCTCCTTGATAGCTTACCTTGCCCGTCGGTTGATCAGTGCTGCGATTCCAGTCGACCGTGAACATGACAAACAAATGAGAGAGGTTGTTATCCCTCTGCCGAAAGTTCAATTTATTCCATTCGATAAGCATCCAGCGCCCGCCAGAACGAGTGCCTTTAACATCAACGCGCCATCCGTTAATTTCTGCATCTTGGTCATCCCATTGGCCGCGCGGATAATAATTGAAATCCAGCGGCACATCTATGCCGTAGTTTTCTTTCATCATCTTGCTGAATGCAACCTCTGCTATTTTTCCTATGAGGTTATCACGGGCGATTTCCTTTTCGGAGCGTGCCTTTGTTGTGTGCTGTCCGAACTCAATAGCCTGCTGTGATGCGGCGCTGATTCGAGAAAACTCACGGCATTTATTCATCTCAGCATCCGTCAGAATAATATTAAACACATCTACCACAGCAGATCACAACCTTTCAATAATTACTTCCTGCTTTCAATGGCTTGCAGGATTGTTTCGACACATTCGCTGAGATGCTTGCGAATCTGCCATTCCCAAAAGCGGAGCACCAGCCACCCCTCATTCTGCAAAGCCGACGTAACCTCTCGATCTCTTTCCATGTTTCGTTCAATTTTCGGCACCCAGTAATCACGGTTAGATTTAATGCGCTGATTGCGGTTTTTCCAATCATATCCGTGCCAGTAGTCAGAGTCGCAAAAAACAGCAATCTTATATTTTGTGATGGCAATGTCAGGCTTTCCGATGAGTTTCTTGTAATTCTTTCTATAATGAACGCCCCGCTCCCATAAGGCTTTTCTAAGACGCAGTTCAATTGTAGTATCCTTGCTTCGGATTGCCTGCATATTTCGGCGGCGCTGCTCTGGGGTCAAATCATCAGCCATGATTTACACTTCCGTTTCATCGGCATCTACAACATCGTAATAAACGGTGTTGTTCGGCAGTTTGATGTTCGGAACCCAAAGTTCACGTCCATTCCAGCCTTTTCTACCGGTCACTTTATACATCGTCAATACAACCTGGTTTGTAAAGGAAGCGCCAAGACTCCAGTCATTCGGAGACAGCAATGCGCCGGTGCCTTTGGCAACATCTCTGCCTCGGCGGACGATAAGTATGCCCTGGGCTGCCGGTTGCTCTGCAAGAATGGTGTCCAGAACGGAAACAAAGCTCCTTATGTCAAAGTCCTCGTCTGATGTCACATGGGCAAAGATTTCTTTCATTAGACGGAGGTTGACTTGATAGGACGGTTCATCCTCGCCAAATGGAGCCAGAAGATTATCCAAGTCCTCAATGCTGTTGTTTTCCGGGTTAAACGGATAGTAGTTTGTTCCGCCAGAGAGCATAAATACTTTCTGATTATCAAGCACATTTGCACGTGTAGGGTTCAGACCCTTCGGATAGAAAACTCTTATATGTTCCGTTCCGTTTTCTACCTGTGCGATTATAGAGTTATTAGTTGCGTTGATATCCGAGAACAGCTTATAAAGAGGCTCATCAATATACACACGCATCATCCCAGGATCACGGTCATATCCAAACATACGGCTGTGCTGCCACATAGTATCAGCCTGGGGCTTTTTACTGGTTCTCGTGTAGTAGATAGTATGAAGGGACGGGAATGTTACGCCCCGGCCAAGAGTATTCCCGCCGATAACTATATTCGAGCCGGAAGAATACTCTTCACTGGCGATGTCATTTTTACCGTTCATTACAAGGACCTTAATGCATCCGTTCAGAACAAGGTCTCTCACACAAGCGTATACGGCATCAAAATCTGCTTTCTCGCTCTTCTGCGGATTCAACCCATGATATTCCTTTTCCAGCTCGGATTTAAAGTCATCGTCAATGTGCTGAACGCACCAATCCAATTCTGCTTTGACTGCCCGCTCGTATTTGCTATGAACCGCCTGGCGTACACTTGGATGGATCAGACAGTTGCAGGTTGAACCACCTGACGCAAGAATCTGCCCAGACACAGCAAGGTGGTGCAGTACGACTTGTCTCTCTGGCCGTGTAATAGTCTCTATGTAGCTGATGCAATCCGCTTTCTTATTCTTAGGAAAGAAAAAGTCTCCTCCAAGATATCCATTTCCGGGAGCAAAGTAATATGTAAAATACGGATGCCAGCCGGATGCCATTGTCTGAAGCAGAATTGCCTGCGGGGTTCCGGTAACCTGGAGATAAATACTGCTGGAAGAACCATTTTTGATGGAATCCAAGTATTTATTGATAGATGACTGCCGTCCTCTGTTTACCAGCGTGTTAAGGGATGCTGCATCTGCCTCGTCATCAACAATAAACAGTGGATTGCCCTTCATGAAACCAGTCGATGCAAACACATTAGCCCACAGACGGAGAATGCGGACATTCTTTTTCAGTACGATGATTGCGGGTTGCATGAGCCTGTTTTCGATGAATAGACCGGAGTCATTTTCTCCACAGATACAGAACCCTTTTAAGTCCGCTTTGACACGTTCAAGGGTCTGCTGTTGAAGCACAACATTGTCTGTTGTAAGGAGAACAAAAGCCGGGAATCCCATATCAGCAGCTTTGCAGATAATGCCGAACATCTGACCAGTCTTCCCTGACTGGACATTTCCAAACAGCAACCCGATTTCATGACTGCAGAAAGAAAAGTTTCTTATATGCTGACTGCCGACATCTTCCGCAGTCTTTGCTATTGATTCAGCGAGGCGGATATTGCCTCGGTCGGTGATCGTTTGCAGATAAGTTTTCAAATACAGCATTATTCATCTACCTCCTCTTCCTGGATAGCTTCAAACGAAAGGAACCATACATCAAGAAGATTTCCGTCCTCGTCTTCCATCTTTTGATCTGTTTTGGTAAGCACGAGCGTATCACACCCATAAGCCGCCAGCATCTCCTTGGTAATCATTCCAAGGCGGTCACGGTCAAGCTGTGTGTCATTTACGGGAGTGACCAATCCGGCTGCGGCCAAACGCCCTTTAATCCATCTGCCGAGAATAAGTTCGTCGCCAACGGCACTGAACTGTTTATTGCCGTCGCTTGTAGTGTGGGCTTTGAAGGTATACCCATCATCAGTTATAACATAGAAAGTCACGTTCTTTTCGGGATATCCGGGAAGCAGGGTGATACTCTTGTTAACGGTTAACTGTGTCTCATACCAGTCACGGGATTTTCTCGCGCTTCTTGGTGCCGCGTAGCTGACATTCAAATTGGATTTGGTGTAATGTTTCCCATCATCCATGTGACGCTCATCAAATGCCGGTACCTTAATCGGAAGCACAAACGAGATTTCGGTCTTATGGCGGTCATAAATTGCCACTTCAGCTTGAGGTATCTGATCTACTGTGTCAACCCCTGTCAAAGAGGTATTAACTTCACGGATAATCGGCATATCCGTAATGTCGGCAATATTTGCAGAGCATCTGTTGTCCTGCAGTTTGCGAATCAAATCGAGAATCTCTCTGCTTTCAGCAGGGTCAGTAGTCAGGCTGGATACTTCATACTGTCTGCGGTTATTTGCTTCGAGCTTAATTACACCGAGGTTAGCAGAACCGATAATTGCAGACTTCACATCGCCATCTTTATGGAATACATAGAGTTTCCCATGATACTTGAAAGCACGAACCATACGGATTTCGCCTACCCCAGCGGCTCTCCATTTTTCATTGAGTGCCAAAGCAGTACGGTATGTTCCCTCCGGCATACCCTCAATATAGTACATTCCCATGACAAGATTGATATATCTGATGTTATTCTCTGCAACGAGGGCATCCAATTCCTCAAGAGCCGCTTTGGAAACATAACCGACGGCTATATCCACTCCATCGCAGTCGCTGATTTGCTCATTAAAGCAATCCGTCACGGTAATCTGATTTTTATCAAGGCCAGCCGGTAGGATATCAGAATATAAGAGTTTCATTTACTTGCCTCCTTCTTTTCTTCAGCGGCGGGTTGATCATCCACTGTTTCCATGATGTCTTCCAGATGGCACTCCATAGCCTCGCAGATTTTTATCAGAACATCCGTGGTTATATTGTCACCCTTTCCGAGCTTGGCAATAGAAGCAGAGCTGATGCCCGCTTTGTCTCGGAGGTCGCTCTTTTTCATGTCTTTGTCAATCAGCATTTTCCAGAGTTTGTTATAGCTGATACGCATTGTTTTTATCCTCCTTAATGAATCCCCATCATCATGTCGTAGTGTTGTTTTTGGTTCATAGATTCAAAAATTATCTCAAAAATGTTTCTGCACTCCGCAGCGTTGAGACATTCCTCCACATAATCCATTCCATCGTTCATACCGATGGAACTGGCATTTATATAGGCAAGCATTGCAGATGCCAACTGGAACTTCTCCTCATCGTCATTGCCGTCTGCATCTTTAAATTTACCATCGGCCTTGCCCTTAATCAGAATTGTCTGACGAAGGTTCGCACCCTCATAACCGCAAATCTGCAAAAAATAATACTCCAGAATTCGCCGGATGACATTCATCAACGGTACGGCAGACTGCACCTCTTTATACTCATCCCACAGAGCAGCGTAGGAATTCTTGACCGGGTTGACATTCATTCGCTCGGTCGGGATGTTGGGGTTCACATCGTCACACAGCTTTACCGTGGACTTGGAGTCCAGCTTCCGAATCAGATAGTACGAAACATACTCGTACTTGGAAACATAGCTGTATGTAATCTCCCGGTGGAAATAAGCGTTGTGGGTCAGAATGAAAATCTGCTTGATAAAGTTCCCCGGCACCGTTCTGTTCCTATTATCGGCATTGTTCCGGCAAATTTCAATCATCTGTCGCACCAGGGTGCTGACAATAAATAGTGATCCGCTGTCCATACTGGAAACAGGATCATCGATAACCACGATTTTCTCCCTGGTTTCACCCTCGGCAGAGTCGCTGCCGTATACCAAATGATAGAAATACAGGAACGCAATGAAGTTCTTTTCGCCCTCACTCAAATTATCTGCAATGCTCCCATCGGGACGGCGAACCTCATAAACATGATCCACTCCGGCTTTGGGTTGAAGGCTGAACCCCTGCATTCCGGAATCACGTAGCATGGCATTGATGCTTTCCTTCGCGGTCTCGGTTTCAACCGTTTGACCCCGCAGAGATTTCAATGCCATTTTGATGCTATCAAGAGTGGTGTTGTGTGTTTCAATTTCGGCATCGAGGGTTGCCAATTCCGTTGTCATTTGGGCATCGCTCTGCTGGTAAGCAGCAATCACATCTTTGAGACGGAAAGCCAATAGCGAGAATGCTTGCTCGATGCATTCAGCCCTTTTCTTGGGGCCGGCATCCACGATGGAGTTGTTTGCATCAATCAGTGCGTTAAAACCGTTGATAATGGCTGCCATCTCCTCCAGAATTGGAGCAATACCAGAGAGGGTTGCCACTGATGCCGGATTATCGATTTTTACCTTGATTGCCTCAATGTTTGCCTGAATAGCGGCTTTGAGAACCTCCAGCTTGTCCGTGTATGGTTTCACATCAATTTGAGGATAAACCTCGCTCGGAATATTCTGGAGGGGTACAAACAGCGAATTGGCTGTGCTTTTATAAAGGTTAAGGAATTCGGTCAGCTTCTGGAGGTTTGTCTGATATCGAGTATCGAAGCTGGCGACCACTGTCTGCTCGAAATCGTCTGGAAGATCTCTGCCACAATACGGACATTTCCCATCAGCATGGTGAGAGAACTCATCGTGGCCTTGACGCATCCATTCGGTTGCTCCAATCTCCCGTAAAAATCCAGCGAGTTCGGTATCTGCACTGTTTACAATGGCAACAGCCAATATGCCGCTTCCAGGAATGGTATCCATAACTGCAGTATTGTCGATAGTGGCAAACCGCTGATATCTCTTTGCCGTTTCAGAGAATGCCGAATCGTACAGCCTACGGAATTCCTCTATGTCAATATTCTGAGGTGTGTGCCTTAATATTTCTTTGGTGAACTGTTCGGACTTTCCTTTGCCGGATTGAGTTTTTGCGAATTCTTCTCTGAATTCCTTTTCCCGATTCCAGCAATCCTTATAAAAATCCTTTCGCAACTTTTCTTGAGCTGTGGCCTGCTTTATTCGCTTATCGGTTGCTGCGGTCAGTGACTTTTTTGTGGCCGTCCGCTTCTCGGTCAAATCATCGATCTGATTTTGAACAGTTGCGTTTTGCGCATTAAGGGTAAATACCCCTTGCAAATTTCGGTAGCTTCTGAAATTTGCATCAATGAAATCCTGGTTGTACACCAGGGGCAGATAGTCCGCCGCTGTTCTGCCAGAAGCATAAGTTACGCCTTCACCACTTAGGATTGCCTTGGCAATTGTAGATTTACCTGTGCCGTTATTACCAAAGAAAAAATTAACATAGGTGGGCTCGATGTGACAGCCTGTTCCTTTGTAACTTGCTTCAAGCAAATCAATTCGAGTAATCTCTGATGGAATTTTTTTGGTCATCGAACCACCTCCTTATACCGGCATAGGCATCCCCGGAATACCGGCTTCTTTGAAAGCCTCGAATACATTGACTTTGCGAACCGACCAGGCACTATGGTTAAGGTCGGTAATCGCACAGTCCATGTTCAGTCCGAAGAACATAGCATTGCGCTTGTCACACAGTTTTATTTGTTGAATAGGGGCGATGGGCTTGAAGGCAATCTTTATGTTTTTACCTATTACCATCACCTTTTGAATATAGCAAAGCATACAGTATTGAGTCGGGGAAGTTATCCCGTTCATCGCTGTATTTTCTTGGCATATGATTGCCGGAAATCGCTTGAGTTCCGCAATACCATCTTCTGTAAGGGTTGAACATCTCTCGAATATTTCGGGAGGCACATTGTATTTTGTCAAGGCTCTGTTTGCGATAACAGATACAACCCCATCCTTGAAAACATCCTCATCGCAGGTAACAATCAGTTGATAGTATTCCATGCTGAAGGACTGGATGGCTATCATCATTTCAGCAGAAGAGTCTGCTGCCTGTGGGTAGTTTATATTGTAATTTACATTGACCACGCCACCGGCCTCGTTGGTCACATGAAGATTGTTCTTTCCCGTTTGTTGCAACGTGCCAGTAGTCGGCAGTCCACTCTGCGGGTTCATTATTTCATTGCTCATGTTCTGCCACCTCAAAAGTTAAAATTCATCGTACCATTATTCGTAAGATTAAAGTTGTTCTCACCGTTTTGAACTACGTTGGTCTGCTTCTGAATAATGGTTATTTTTTTATCTTCCTCGGCGGCACCTGATGGCCTTTCGTCATCCACGACCTCCGCCTCTATAGGTCCGGCATCATCCTCTGACGATGCCGGCCTTTTTCTTGTTGCCCCGGCCGCTGTCCAGATGATGCCTGCAAACAAACCGGCAATTTCTTCTCCAACATTACGGGCGTTGATTTCCGGCAAGTGGGGTTTGAATCTTTCGCACAATTCCAATTGGGCTGATTCTCCGGCTTGGTATATAAATGAAGCGAACTCCACCGGGTCAATGTGAGGACTCATCGCTTTAGCTATCTCCGTGATTTGTGTGTTGCCATTAGCGTAAGCCTTATAGGAACTGTCGCTATAGTCATCAAGAATATCTCGCCCATCATCGGTCAATATGGCGTCAAACAGACTGCGGACATATTTCTGTACACCGCCTTTACCGCCGATGACAGGGCGTGTTAACTGAACAAATTCTTTGAAATTCATATGGCAATCCTTTCCTTGTCCGTGCCTACCCAAATCTATCGGAAGCTGCCAACGGCTATCCATCCGATTTTCTATAATAATTGCAGAAATTGACACAAAAACAGTTTCTACGACAGGATAAGCCCTTGCATCTATGTCTTTAAATTACATTATAGCAGATGTTTGTGATTTTTTCTACCCATTTAACCAATTTTCTTTCTGCGTTCGCAAATAAAAAATCGCAATTGCAAATTTGTCCTTTCACGCCGTCAAATAGCGCATCATCTTCCGGCGGCAATCCCA
>ERZ773112.693-NODE-693-length-21967-cov-11.910506_pt1 | contig 21967 bp, 20 predicted proteins | sample MGYA00580566_ERZ773112 | MGnify/ENA primary metagenome ERZ773112 (study PRJEB29015, sample SAMEA2737842) | human gut metagenome | biome: human gut; feature: human-associated habitat; material: faeces | place: China | collected 2012 ... | reverse complement strand
GCGGCGCGGGCAAAAAAGAGGATTTTCTGGAGCTGTTCCACCACAAGGGCATCGACGCCGGGCTGGCGGCGGGCATCTTCCACCAGAAGCTGCTGGGCATCCGGGAACTGAAGGAGTACCTGAACGCCAACGGCGTGGAAATGCGGCTGTAAAAAACGCAAAAACACCTTGCATTTTTATCTTGAATACGATAAAATACACAGTATCCCCATCCGGGGAGGGAGAACCGTCATGGAACTGAAATTTGATGAAAAAGGCCTGATCCCCGCCATCGTGCAGGATCACTACACAAAGCAGGTGCTCACCCTTGCCTACATGAACGCCGAAACGCTGGCGCTGACCATTGCCGAGGGGCGCACCGTGTTCTGGAGCCGCAGCCGTCAGGAGATCTGGCGCAAGGGCGAGACCAGCGGCAACGTGCAGCGGGTGGTGTCCATTACCGCCGACTGCGATGCCGACGCACTGGTGGTAGAGGTCGTGAAAGACGGCCCCGCCTGCCACACTGGAGCGGAAAGCTGCTTTTTCAACGAGATATACGTCTCCCCGGAGCTGAAGCAGTTCAGCTGGCAGGGGCTGTATAACCTCATCAAGGGCCGCAAGGATACCCCCACGGAGGGCAGCTACACCACCTACCTGTTTGAAAAGGGCAAGGAGAAGATCCTGAAAAAGGTGGGCGAAGAGTGCACCGAGGTCATCATTGCGGGCGAAAAAGAGGACAAGGCCGAGACGGTCTACGAGATCAGCGACCTTGCCTATCATGTACTGGTGCTGATGGTCAGCGCGGGCATCACCGTAGAGGATGTGACCCGGGAGCTGGAAAAGCGCCATGTGATCGACCACAAGGTCAAGCAGGAAAGGATGCAGTGAGAAGCCTATGGCAGATTACAGAAAGTCCAGCGTACATTGCCACTCTACCCTGTGTGACGGCAAGAACACCCTGCAGGAGATGGCCGGTGCCGCCTGTGCACAGGGGCTGACCACCCTTGGGTTTTCCGGCCACAGCTACACAACGCCCGACCGCGAATACTGCATGACCCCCGGCCGCACCGCGCAGTACCGCGCCACCATTGCCAAGCTGAAAAACGAGTACCGGGGCAAGGTGGATATCCTGTGCGGCATCGAGTGGGACCTGCTGAGCGAGGGCACGCCCAAGGGCTTTGATTACTGGATCGGCAGCGCGCACCATCTGTACGGCAAAAATACCGGCAAATACTACGAGATCGATTTCCGCCCCGAGGATCTGCGGGACTGCATCAACAACGATTTTGACGGTGACCCGCTGGCAGCGGTAGAAGCCTATTTTGCCGAGGTGGAGAAAATCGCCGCCAAAAAGCCGGACATTCTGGGACATATCGACCTTGTCAAAAAGCTGAACGCGGACGGCAGCTTTTTTGACGAGGAATCCCCCCGCTACAAGGCCGCGGCGCTCAAGGCGCTGCAAGCTGCCCGGGAGAACGACTGCATTCTGGAAGTAAACACCGGCGGCGTATACCGGGGCTACCGCAAGGACTTCTACCCCGGCGCATGGCTGCTGGGCGAGTGGAACAAGCTGGGCGGCAGGGTGATCATCACCGCCGACGCCCACGACACCGCCGCGCTGACCTTCGGCTTTGACGAAGCCGCCGCCGCCATCAAGGCCGCAGGCTTTACCGCCCTGACCGTGCTGACCGTCAACGGGTTTGAGCAGCAGGAGTTATAAAAAAGTAGTTGCGAAACACCTACGGTGTTTCGCAACTACACAAATAAAATTTTTTTAAATCGTTTAACCGCAAAAGAGGCCACTGCACACAAAAAATGTGCAACGGCCTCCTTTTTGCGCGAAGAAAGGAATCCTATGACCCAGACGCGACCCCTGAAAACAAACCTCTTCAACCGGAATGCAGACCTGCTGCACGGGCCTATTTTCAAGAACCTTTTTCTGTTCATGCTGCCCATTCTGGTGTCCAATTTATTCCAGCAGCTGTATAATACCGTGGATACCATGATCGTGGGTAACGTGCTGGGCGATACCGCACTGGCTGCCATCGGCTCCTGCGGGTCCATCTACGAGCTGCTGGTGGGCTTTGGCATCGGCATCGGCAACGGGCTTTCCATCGTGGCTGCGCGCTCCTACGGGGCGCAGGACGAGGACCTGCTCAAAAGGACGGTGGCCGGTTCGCTGGTCATCGGGCTTTGCGCAAGCTTTGTCATTACCACGGCGGGCTTTTTCGGCCTGCGGCCGCTGTTGCAGCTGCTGGACACCCCCGCCGAAATTTTAGAGGACGCCTACCGGTATATCATCGTCATCGATTTGGGCGTGCTGGTGATGTTCCTTTATAACCTGTGCGCCGGGCTGCTGCGCGCCATCGGCAACAGCGTGATGCCGCTGGTGTTCCTGCTCATCAGTTCGGGGCTGAACGTGGCGCTGGACCTGTGGTTCATTGCCGGGCTGGGCATGGGCGTGCAGGGTGCGGCGGTGGCTACCGTCATTGCGCAGGGCATCTCGGTGGTGCTGTGCATTCTGTATGTGATGCGCCGCGTGCCGCTGCTGCTGCCCGCCCGCAAGCATTGGGCGGTGGGACAGCATTTGTACTGGGAGCTGTTCAGCCAGAGCATCTCCATGGGGCTGATGAGCAGCATCGTGTCGGCAGGGTCGGTGGTGCTGCAATACGGCATCAACGGGCTGGGCACGTTGACCATTGCAGGGCACACCGCCGCGCGCAAGCTGTTCTCCTTTACCAGTATGCCGCTGATCTCCATGGCAAACGCCGGCTCCACCTTTGTCTCCCAGAACCGGGGTGCAGCCCAGCCGGAGCGGGTGCGTAAGGGAATGCGCACCATGTACCTGTGCTCGGTGGTCATCATGGCGGCAGAGGTGGTGCTGATGCAGCTTTTTGCCCGGCAGCTGGTGCAGCTGATCTCCGGTTCCTCCGCGCCCCTCGTGCTGGAAAACGGCGCACGGTATCTGATGTGGAACGCGCCGTTCTACGCGGTGCTGGGGGTGCTGCTGTGCACCCGGTACGCCCTGCAGAGCCTTGGGCAGAAGGTGCTGCCGCTGTTTTCCAGCGTCATCGAGCTGGTGGGCAAGGTGATCTTTGTGCTGGTGTTCATCCCGCGCTACGCCTACAACGCCGTCATCCTGTGCGAGCCCATCATCTGGTGCTTCATGGCGGCGTATCTCGTGGCAGTGTACCGCCGCGACGCCTTTGTGTATCCGAGGAAGAAAACCATCTGAATGCGCGCCGCGTCCGCTTTGCGCATATTCAGCGGAAAATATATTTTGAATTTTGGGGTTCTGAAAAGTCTGCGGACTTTTCAGAACCCCTTTTTCACAGAAGGGAACCATAAAAACACCCCCGGACAGTACGCAGAGCTGTCCGGGGGTGTTGTGTTATGATTTATGATACTTTTACCATACGGAAGGTCTTTCCGCGCTTAATGCAGTCCAGCAGCAGGTCGTACTCTGCGGGCACTTCACCGATGACGTTTACCTTTTCGTCTGCGGGTAAGTCAGCGCGCACAAGCTGAATCTCGCCGGAATAGCGGCCGTAGCCGATGTTATCCATGGTCACGCAGCGGCGGCGGCGCTCTGTGCAGTTGTCCGGCTGCACGGTGCTGCCAAAGCAGGAGTAGAGCCGGGATTCCTGATACCGCACAAGCCCTTTGGGCGAGTCCGGGCGGCAGGTAAAGGTGCGGTCGTACAGGGTCTCATAGCCGGGGCGCAGGACGACCGGCAGGCAGAGCTCGCCGGTGGTGCAGAAGTGCCGGATATACTCCTGCTCCCGCGCGCTGACCTCCGGGTCGCCCGCAAAAATGCCGTCCAGCCCATAGTTCAGCGCCAAGTCCGCAAAGGCCGCCGAGGGGGCAGCGGTGCGGTGGGCTTCCAGCGTGGGCAGCCCCTGATACAAGGGGCCGCGCAGCAGGGCGTCGCCGGGGATAAAGCCGTACACCTGCAAGCCCTCCGCCTGCAAAGCTGCGGTGCTCTCGCGCAGAAATTCCGGGTCAAGGCCGGTCTCCGGGCGGGGGTAGAAGTTGTGCATGGCGATGACCGTGCCACCGCCCGCCGCCAGCTGCCGTGCCACCTCCGGGGTGGTGGTGGAGGCATTGACGGCAACGGGCAGCTGCTGCGCAAGGGCACACATCTCCTCCAGCGAGAAGCCGTAGTCCAGCCGCAGACCCCACAGGTGCAGCCGCTTTGCCAGCGCGGTCAGGTCGGCACAGCCGAACTGCCGGATGGTCTTTTCCGACACATCTGCCAGAATGCGCCAGCCCTGCGCGGAGAGAAAGTCGCACATTTCCTGCACGCGGGCGCAGTAAGCGGCATCAAATTCTTCGCTGATATGCAGTGAGATAAAAACAGGCGCGCCGCCTGCCGCAAAAGCGGAAAGCGACGCACGCTGTTCCTCAAACTGCGTCAGATACACTGACCGTCCGAGTGTTTTAAGCATTGGCAACGTCCTCAACAGAGACCATTGCGTTGGTCACGATAAAGCCCATGATGTAGCAGATGACCAGACCCACTGCGTAGCAGCCAACGGAAGCAGCCACACCGTGAGGGCCGGCGGTCATGACGAACAGAGCCAGCAGACCGGAGGGGCCCCAAGCAGTAGCAGCCACCTGCATGGCCATGACGAAGGCACCGCCGAAGCCGGCACCCAGACCGGCGCTGATGAAGGGCTTGCCCATAGGCAGGGTGACACCGTAGATCAGCGGCTCGCCGATGCCCAGCAGACCTGCGGGCAGTGCGCCGGTGATAACGTTCTTCAGGCGGGTGTTGCCGCACTTCTTAGCCTTGAAGTAGATAGCGACAGCAGCGCCAACCTGACCTGCACCGGCCATAGCCAGAGCGGGGTACAGGGTAACGTAGCCAAAGCTCTCCAGCTGCACGGAGTACAGAGCGACCAGACCGTGGTGCATACCCATAGCGACCATGGGCAGGAACAGAGCGGTGGAAACATAACCGGCAATGATGCGCACGATCAGGATATCGCTCATGCACAGCTTTTCAACCACCCAGCACAGCGCGGTGGAAACATAGCCGGTAGCGGGCATGATGATCAGGATATAGGGCACGAGGCACAGGATCATGGTGATCAGCGGGGTGAACACGATGTCCAGAGATTCGGGCATCCACTTGCGCACCCAGCGCTCGATCTTGACAAGGCACCATGCGCCCAGCACAACGGCCAGCACGCCGCCGCGGCCTGCACGCAGGATGGAATCCAGCGGCACAGCCTCGTTGAAGAGACCCAGAATGGAAGAGATCTTGTTGATGCCGTCCAGACCGGTGATCATGCCCAGCATACCGCCCAGAATGGGGGTGCCGCCGAACTTTTCGGCTGCGCGGTAGCCGACCCATGCGGTCAGGTAGCCCAAGAAGCAGGTGTTCATCAGACCCAGCAGGGTGCTGATAAGGGCCAGTGCGGGGATGTCGGCGTAGTTCGGCACCACCTGACCGATCAGGGAGTTGATGCCGGCGCACAGACCGGAAGCCACAACGCCCGGGATCAGGGGGATAAAGATATCGCCGAAGGTCTTGAACAGCTCCTTGACCTTGCTCTGCTTCTGTCCGGCCTTGACTGCGGCCTTGTTGGTCTGCCAGTCGTTGGCGGTGGAAGCGGCGGCGTCCGCCGGGATGCCCATGTCGCGGCAGATATCTGCGCACTTGCGGCACTTGCCGGGGCCGACCACGATCTCCACATAGCCGGTACGGTCATGCACGATGCCCATCACGCCCTCGATGGCCTTCAGGCCCTCGTCGTCGATCTTGGCGTCATCTTTAACGCGCACCCGCAGACGGGTCATGCAGTTGGTTGCGGTGAGAACGTTGCTCTTTCCGCCGACCTTCTCCAGCGCCGCGCGGACCAGTTCTTCATTCGTCATAAGTGGGTCCTCCTTTAAAACAGGTGTATATCCGATGCGGCCTTTGCCGCTAAGGAACTTAGAGATATCTTACAGCACTTCCAGCCGGATGGCCTCCCGCACATGGCCGCGGGCCTTTTCCAGCCGCCGGGCGGCTTCTGCGGCATCGCAGTCTGCCAGCAGCATGGTGATGGCAGTCTTTACGCTGCCGCCCGCTGCGTCAATGGCGGCGCGGGCTTTCTCCCGCTCCACGCCGGTGGCGTCAATGACGATATTCTCGGCGCGGGTGTGCAGCTTTTCGTTGGTCTGCTGCACGTCCACCATCAGGTTCTGGTAGGCCTTGCCGGTGCGCACCATAGAGCCGGTGGAGATCATGTTCAAAATCAGCTTCTGTGCTGTGCCGGACTTGAGCCGGGTGGAACCGGTCAATACCTCGGGGCCGCAATTCACCTCAATGGCAAGCTCTGCGGCCTTGCCGATGGCGCTGCCGATATTGCAGGCAATGGCGGCAGTGTGGCAGCCCACGCTCTTGGCGTAGTCCAGACCGCCCAGCACATAGGGCGTGCGGCCGGAGGCGGCAATGCCCACCACAAGGTCATTTGCGGTCAGGCCGTGGGCTTTCAGATCCTCAACAGCCAGCTCCCGGCTGTCCTCTGCGCCCTCCACAGCCTCGATAAAGGCTTTTTCGCCGCCGGCGATGAGCCCTACCACCATCTCCTTCGGCACACCGAAGGTGGGCGGGCACTCGGCGGCATCCAGCACGCCTAAGCGGCCGGAGGTACCGGCGCCCATATAGAACAGCCGTCCGCCTTTTTCAAAGGATTCTGCCGCCCATGTCACCGCCTGCGCGATCTGCGGCAGGCACTTGGCAATGGCCAGCGGTACCCGGGCGTCCTCCTCGTTCATGACAGTCACGATCTCCAGCGGGGACATCTGGTCCAGCTGCATCGTGCGCGGGTTGCGGGTCTCGGTGGTCATCCCACTCAGATTCAAACCCATATCCTGCACCTCAACTTTCCGCCGCACCCCTTGCGGCGTGATTGTGACTAAAGTATAAACTTTTTCAAACAAAATGTCCACAAAAAGACTATTTTGTGGTACAATGTTTTATGCAAGCATTGTTTTTGAAATTTTTGCGTACAAGTACGACTTTTTTGTGCAGCTTGTTCAATCCATCCTGAAATACAACAGAGGTATCTATATGCAGAACGTTCTTTTACGCCTGCGGGAGGTGCAGCCCTCCCTCAGCAGCACCGAGCGGCAGATCGCGCAGTTCATTCTGGAAAACCCGGACGAGACCACCACCCTTACCATCCGGGATCTGGCGCGGCGCTCCTTCTCCTCCCCTTCCAGCGTGGTGCGCATCTGCCGGGTGATCGGCTTTCAGGGCTACAAGGAACTGCGCCACGCCCTGACGCTGGAGCTTGCCACCCTTGGGGAGAACGGCAGCCACCGGGAAAAGGACATCACCCCGCAGGACAGCCTGCAGGAGATCGTGGACAAGGTGACCCACAAGAACATCCAGAGCCTGCTGGACACCCAGCGGCTGCTTTTGCTGGACGAGCTGGAGCAGTGCGTGGAGCTGATCGCCAACGCCCGCACGGTGCTGTTGTTCGGCATCGGTTCCTCGCTGTGCGTGGCAAAAGACACCTACCTGAAATTTCTGCGTCTGGACAAGCCCTGCGTGGTCAACGAGGACTCCCACTCGCAGCTTTTGCAGGCACGCAACGCCACTGCGCAGGATGTGGGCATCGTGTTCTCCTACTCCGGGCAGACCATGGAGATGATCCAGTGCATCAAGGAGATGAAGGCGGGCGGCGCACCGGTCATCGCAGTGACCCGCTACTACCCCTCCGAGGTGGCACAGCTGGCCGACCATGTGCTGTATGTGGCCGCCAACGAGAGCCTGTTCCGCAACGGTGCCATGTCCTCCCGGCTTTCCCAGCTGAACGTGATGGATATCCTGTACACCGCCTACGCCAGCCGCAACCACGAGGACACCATGCGCCGCCTGACCAAGACCCATATCTATAAGCCCGGTGACCCGGAGGTGCTCACCCAGCCGTAAAGCGGAAGCCGCGCCGCAGGGTGCAAAAAAGGCGCTTAGCGATCTTCTCACCAAGCGCCTTTGCTTCCGTTCGCGAAAGTATAGCGTTTTTTACGGCTTTTTTCAATCTGAGCAGAAAAGCGACTGCTTTCCTGAAGAAATCCGGCATTTACACCAGACTCTTGTAGGCTTCCAGATAGCGCAGACCCAGTGTCCGCAGACTTTCAGTCGTGAAATGCAGCCCGTCCGGGCGGGCAGCAAGGTCAGCGGCGGAAACTACAGCACACTTCGGCAGCTGCGCGGCCAGTTCCGGCAGACGATGGTTGAACTCCTTCAATAGTTCTGCAGGAGTTCCGTGGAAACCGTTTTCCGGATAGCCCAGTTCCCCCACCACGATGGGCAAATCGCCCAGTTCTTCCCGGAACGCCCGCATAGTGCGCAAGAACTGCTCCGGGTAGGCTTCCAGCTGCTCCGGGGCAAGACAGTCGCTCTCGCCCTGATGCCACAAGATCGCGGTCAGCGCGGAGGTGCGCATAGCCAGCTTTGCCTGAAAGACTGCATGGTCAAACAGCACCTCGCCCGGTTGCCACTGGCTGATGCGGGTACCACCGTCTGCGCAGGGAATCAAGCCGATTTTAGCCCCGGTTTCTTTTTGCAGCTGCGCGGCAAAGCTTGCGGCAAGGTTTGCGCCGCTGCGCGGAACTGCCCCCTCTGCCACCGCGCGGTCCACATTGATGGGCTCGCTCATGGGCTGCCAGCGCCCCATGCGCAGCATGAAGCAATCCGGGGCGGTGATGGTGTTCTCCGGGGTCAAATCGCCCCGTCCTGCCATGTTAGACTGTCCCACCAGCAAAAACGAGCGGATGCCCTGCGCTGCCTCGTGCAGACCATCGTTGATCCATAGTGCCATAACAAAACGCCTCCTGCGTGTTTTTTACCCCAGTATAGCACAAAAGCAGCCGACATTCACGAACAGCTGCTTCTATGCTGTGAAAATGATGAAGAAGGAGAGATCGTTTTGCATACGCTGTTGATCGTGGACGATAAGGAGATCGAGCGCGAAGGGATGGCGCAGTTCATCCGCGACCACGGCAGGCCGGAAGATCAATGCCATAACAAGCACAGCCCCGCTTTGGCGAAGGAGAAGCCAAAGCGGGGCTGTATTCAATGAAGGAGAAATGAAAGGAATATCAGGTTACAGATTCAGCTCAAACTGTTCCACCGTAACAGTTGCTTTGCCATCGGCAGCAAAGGTGATGCCATCGGCAGACTGGGGGGTGTAGATCCATGCGGTCATGGTCTGCTCACCGTCGTTGGCGAAAACTTCGATGCTGTTTTTATCCAGCAGGATGCGGAGTTTCAGGGCACCGTTCTGGCTGCGCACCTTGCAGCTGCGGCGGTGAACAATGTCGGCACGGGAACCGGCATAGCTGCGATCCAGCGTCAGCTCGGAGGTGTAGGGGTCGTAGGTCAGGCTGGTGTGATGGTCTGCATCGGCGGCCAGCTTCAGGGTAAAGGAGCGGTATTCGCCGGGCTGCACCGTGACGGTCAGGTCGGCCACACGGCCCTTGATGCCTTCCAGAGAAGTTTCGCTTTGCACCGTCACATTTTCGTGGAAGGTGCGCTTGCCGTGGACGGCGTCCAGCTCCCGCACCGGGGCCTGAACAATGCGTCCGTCCTTGATGTGCAGCTCGCGGGGGCAGATGGTCTGCCCGAACCACTTGCAGCCCTTGGGCTTATCCTCGGTGTCCGACCAGGTCTGCAGCCATGCGGTCATGATCCGGCGGCCATCCGGGGCAAGGGTGGTCTGGGTGGCGTAGAAGTCGATGCCGCCGTCCATCAGCTGCACGTTTTCCTTGGTGAAGGTGTGGGTGGCTTCGTCGTAGCTGCCGATGAAGGCAATCACGTTGTGACCGTTGTGGAACTCGCCCTTGGGCAGCATCTCCATGGGGCCGAGCATCAAGACCTGCTTGCCGTCCAGCGGGAAGAAGTCCGGGCACTCCCACATTTTGCCGTACTGATTGTTGCAGCGTTCCAGCACCGTGACAAAGTGCCAGTCGAAGCCGTCCTTGCTCTGGAACAGTGCCGCTGCGCCGCTGCCGTCCTCGGCCAGGCAGACGGTGACGGCGGAGTAGGTGCCATCGACCTCACGCCAGATCTTGGGGTCCCGGAAGTCGAACTTGCTGAAGCCTTCCGGCAGGTCTTTCTGGGTCAGCACCGGGTTGCAGGCAGGCTTTTCGTAGTTGAGACCGTCACCAATGGCAATGCTCTGGGTCTGGATATCCCGCATCTCCCCATTGGGTTGCTTTTCTGCAATCACGCTGGTGTACATCAGCAGCTGCTTGCCGTCATCCATCACGGTGGCAGAGCCGGAGAAGCAGCCGGGGCCGTTGTCCACCGGGGAATCCGGTGCAAGCGCACAGGGCAGATACTCCCAGTGCAGCAGGTCGGTGCTGACGGCGTGACCCCAGTGCATGGGCGCCCACCGCACATCGTAGGGGTTATACTGATAGAACTGGTGATACTTGCCCTGATAGAACGAGAAACCGTTGGGGTCGTTGAGCCAGCCCACATAAGGAGTCATGTGGTAAGCAGGGCGTTCCGCCGGGGAAATGGCTGCGCCGTGCTCGGCCTCGTAGGCACGGGCTTTTTGTAAAGTCAAATCGTTCATGGAATCCTCCAAAGGAAAGAATTCTTATGCGTAGTAAGCATCCAGATATTTCTGCATAATGCCCAGATAGTCGGACAGGCCGTAGTCTTCCAGCTTGCTCAGATATTCGTTCCACTCTGCATCCGTAGTGCCGTTCATGATCCAGTTGGCCTTCTGCGTATTCATGTAGGTCTGCAGATCTGCCTGCAGGTTAGAGACCTGCTCGGTGTCCTCGTTGCTCATAAAGACATTGGGATAGACATAATCGTTGTTCATATCCGGGGTGTAGATCTCCTTGATCCAGTCCAGACGATACTGTGCATCGTCCGGGCAGGTAACGTATACACCATAGTAATCATCCAGAACCGCCAGAGGTCCACTGACACACTGCGCTTCACGGACTTCCACGGGAGAAGCATCGCCCAGAGGAGCGTGCTTCAGCATGGGCTCGCCCTTATCGTTGGTGGACAGTTCAAAGATGTTAAAGCCTTCCGCATCGCCGTAGGTGCCCCAGTTGTTCTGCGGAGACTGGAGGGGTGCGTACATCTGATCCAGCCATGCGCAAACCAGTGCGGGGTTCTCCGCCTTTGCGGTGACAACGCATCTGCCGCGGGCAAAGCCGCTGGTGAAAGAGCCGTTCTGCGGGGTGATATTGCGGGTATCGGCGGTCAGGGCAGGCAGCGGCTCCCAGTCGGTCAGGTTGTCAATGTTGGCAACATCCCAGCTGAAGCAGACACCATAGCGGCCAGCCTTGCCCTTGGAAACATAGGTGGACCACTCCTGCGTGAAGCACTCCGGGTCAATGAGCTTCTCGGCATACAGCTTGTGCAGCCAGTCCAGACCATCGCGGTAGCCCTGCTGGGTGGCGGCACAGATAACTTTCCGGTCGTTGGTAACGGCAATATGGCGGTCTTTGTCAGCATCGCCGTAGCCTTCGCCAAAGCCATTGATGAGGATGCTGGGGTCCTGATCGCCGTTGTTGACGATGCAGGACATGGGGATGATGTCGCCGTCAATGCCATACTCTGCCTTGATAGAAGCAGCGTTATCACGGAATGCAATCAGCACCTGCTCAAACTCGTCCACCGTGGTGGGCATCGACAGACCGAGGAAGTTCAGCCACTTGGTATTGATGAAGCTCATGTTGCCAATGGTCTGGATGGCGGTCTTTTCTGAGCCGAGCTGCTCGATCCAGGGCAGTGCCCAGATGTGGCCATCGCTGTCGGTGCACATGGTGCGGTACTCCGGGTACTGCTCAAAGACCTTCTGGAGATAAGGCATATTGTTGTCAATGTAGTCTTCCAGATTGAGGATGACACCCTGATCTGCGTAGCGCAGCAGATTGCTGTCGGTAAAATCAGCAGTAAAAACAAAATCCGTCAGGGTGTTGGGGTTGGACATATTCAGGGTGATCTTATCGCTCCACTGGTCGGACTGGATGGCGGTCCAGTCGATGTGCACATTGGTCTGCTCTTCCAGACGCTTGAAGATGGTGCGGTTGTTCGGCTCGGGTTCGCTGCCCACAGGGAAGCTGGTCATACCGGTAAAGGTGACCTTTTCAGACAGCGGAAATGTAACGGCACCGGTCACGTCCACAGCTGCGGCAGCAGAATTACCGCTGCCGGTGGATTTGCCGCCGCCACAGGCAGACAGAGCAGCGGCAGAGCCCGCCAGAGCGCAGACCTTGAGGAAGTTGCGGCGAGAGATCAGCTTTTTCATGGTATTTTCTCCTTTTTTATGTTTCTTTTTTCGTGTAACAGATGAGCGTACCCGCTTATAAAATTCTGGAATATCCTCAGCCTTTAATGGAACCAGCCATGATGCCGGCATCAAAATACTTCTGGAAGAAGGGATACATCACCAGCAGCGGCAGACTGGAAATAATAATGGTTGCATATTTGAGCAGCTCTGCCATCTTGGCACGTTCGGCAGTGCTCTGGATATCTGCGATCATGCCGGATTCCGGCTGGCTCTGGATCAGGATGGAACGCAGCACCAGCTGCAGCGGCTGCTTCGATGCGCTGTTCAGGTAGATCATGGCGTCAAAGTAGCTGTTCCACATTGCCACGAACTGCCACAGGGCCAGAACTGCCACCACCGGCATACAGACGGGCAGCAGGATCTTGAAGAAGTAAAGCATCTCGCTGGCTCCATCCACATCCGCAGCTTCACGCAGCTCACGCGGGATGCCTTGATAATAGGTACGGGCAATGATCATGTTCCACACGCTGAATGCTCCCGGCAGAATGACCGCCCACATGGAATCCAGCAGACCCAGATTGTTGATGAGCAGGTAGGTGGGGATCAGACCGCCGCTGAAAAACATCGTGATCACAAACAAGGTGTTGAAGATCTTTTTGCCTTTGAAGTCCGGCAGCGACATGGGATAAGCGGCAAGCATCGTCACAGCTACCGAGATGATGGTGAAGATGATCGAGTAAAGTATTGCGTTCTTGAAGCCGACCCAGATCTGCTTGTCCGAAACGACACGCTGGTAAGCATCCAGACTCCACTTGCTGAAATCAAAGGAGATACCCTTGTTTTGCAGAGTGACCGGGTCCATAAAGGACGCGATGACGATGTAGATCATCGGAACGATGATCGCCAGCAGGAACAAGCCCAGAAGTGCGTAGCCGCAGTACAGGATGATCTTATCTTGTCTGGTGTAGAGGGCCATTTTTGATTTTTTCTGTTTTGCCATGGTAAACCCCTCCTTACAAGCCCTTGCCATCGTTCATTTTGGCAACGACCTTGTTCACTGCGATCAGCAGGATGACGTTGACAATGGTGTTGAACAGACCGACTGCCGTGGAGAAGCTGTAATCGCCGTCCAACAGGCCCTTTTTATAAACGTACGTTGCAATGATCTCGGCAGTGTTCAGGTTCAGGTCCGTTTGCAGGGCATAGGCTTTTTCAAAACCGATGCTCATGATGTTGCCTGCCTGCAGGATGAACTGAATAACGACCATATCCTTAATGGCGGGCCACTCCACTGTCATGATCTGCTGGATCAGGTTTGCGCCGTCGATCATAGCAGCTTCCTTCAGATCTTTGCTGGCGTTAGAAAGGGATGCGGTGTACATGATGGATGCCCAGCCGGCACCCTGCCAGATGCCGCTGATGATGTAGATGGGGCGGAACGCTTCCGGCAGCGTCATGAAGTTGATGCTGGTGTGAAGCAGGCCGTTCACCGGACCGGTGACACTCAGCAGCACCCGGACGATACCGCACAGCACGATGACCGAGATGAAGTTGGGCATATACAGCACCAGCTGCACCTTCTGCTTGATCTTCTTGCTCTCGATACGGTTGAGCAGGAATGCCAGCAGGATGGGGATCGGGAAGCCCCACAGCAGACCGTAGACGCTCAGCTTCAGGGTGTTGATCAGATAGCGCTGGAAGTCCGGCGAGGACATGAAGCGGGTAAAGTTTTTGAAGCCTACCCACTCGCTGCCCCAGATACCTTTGAAGGGATTGTACTTCTGGAACGCGATCAGCACACCGCCCATGGGAGCGTACTTGAACACCAGCGTCAGCACCACAGCAGGCAGCAGAAACAACAGGTAAAGCTGCCAATGCCGTTTAATGTAGACCCATGTGTTGTGCAGCTTGCGTTCTGCTGTCAGCACAGCCGTTTCCGGCGAGGCCATCTTTGCTTTCATGAATCATTCTCCTCCTTTTGATTTGTACTTTACATTTGCACCTTTGAATTTTACGTTTTTTCATTTCGATTGTGCAAATGTAAAATTCTCTAATTCATTTATACCACGCATACAAGCGAATGTCAACGATAATTCATGGTATACATCAAAAATTATTGTGGATTTGTACAGATGCACAAATCCGAACGTGCGCAAATATGCAAAATGATGATTTGCATTTTTACGTTTGACTAATTTGTGCATTTGCACTATACTGGAGGCATAAAGAATAAGATCCGTCACCAGACTTTATCTATAAAAGAAAGAAAGAAAGAACATCCGCCCCTATACTATAAGGAAAGAGGTTGACTTATGGCAACCAAAGTCACCATTCAGGATATTGCAAACGAACTGCAGCTTTCCCGCAACACAGTTTCAAAGGCCATCAACAACACCGGTGTGCTGGCAGATGCCACACGGGAGAAGATCCTGCGCAAAGCCGCCGAAATGGGCTATAAGCAGTTTGCCTATCTGCCGCTGTTTCAGGAAGACGCTGCAAAAGCAGCAGAGCCTTTCCTTCTGCCGAGTGACAAACGGGAGATCGCCATGCTGACGACCCAGTTTCTGAGCAGCTCTCACTTTTCCTCCATGATGCTGGATCGTTTCCAGGCGGAAATCGACCATCTGCACAGCGGCATGACCATTCATCGCATTTCTCCCATAGAGCTGAAAGAGAAAAAACTTCCATCTTCTCTCAACATCCAGCGCACAGCCGGCATCATCTGCTTTGAAGTATTCGACTATGACTACGCACAGATGCTGTGCGATCTGGATGTTCCGCTGCTGTTTGTAGACACCCCTGTGATGGATATGCGTCCTCCTCTTAAAGCTGACCGCCTTTATATGGAAAACCGCATTGAGATCCAGAATGCGGTGGCCCACATGGTCCAGCGCGGCAAAAAACGCATCAGCTTTGCGGGGGATAAAAACCACTGTCAGTCCTTCTTTGAGCGTTATATGGCTTATAAGGATGCAGTGGAGTACTTTGGTCTGACAGAAGGCCTGAGCACCTGTGCGATGCCATCTGGACAGCAGAACTATCCGGCATCCCTGTACGAAACCATACGTCGGTTTAAAACGATGCCGGATGCCTTTGTCTGCGCCAATGACTTTGTTGCCATGGATCTGGTCAAGGCATTGAATGAGCTGGGGTATTCGGTTCCCGATGATATCTGGGTCTGCGGCTTCGATGACAGTCAGGAGGCTTCCTACTTTGTCCCCCGTCTGACTTCGATCCATATCCATGAACAGATCATGGGCTACACCGCTGCCAATCTGCTTATGACCCGCATCGAAGAGCCATCGCTGAACTATCGCACCGTCTATACGGAAACCAACCTGATCCTGCGCGAATCCACAGGAGATTGAGCGAAAGGAGAACCCCCATGCGTGACCTGTGCAATACGGACAAGCCGCTGTTTGCTGTGCTGACGAAATTGACTTACAGTGCTTACCTGAACATCTTATGGCTCGTGTGCAGCCTGCCCATCGTTACCATAGGGGCTTCTACGACCGCATTGTTCTACGTCACACTCAAAATGGCGGAAGATCGGGACGATGGTCTGACCCGGATGTTTTTTAAGGCGTTCCGGGAAAATTTTAAGCCTGCCACAAAACTCTGGCTTATCCTGCTGGCAGTCGGCAGTTTCCTGGCTGCGGATGGCTTTGTGCTGCGCCGAATGTGGAGCGAAAACATTTTCTGGACGCTGCTCACTGCAGTGCTTATTGGTGCGGCAGTTCTGTACGGCATCGTTCTGCTGTATGCCTTTCCTCTGCTGGCACGGTTTGAAAACACCACCTTCGGCATCCTGAAAACAGCGCTTCTCGTGGGTGTCCGGTATCTGTTTTGCACCCTGCTGATGGCGGCGATCTATGGCATCATGGGGTACGTCATAGTGTTTGTGTTCACGCCTGCATTCCTGCTGGGCATGGGCTTCTGTGCCATGCTCTGCTCCTTTCTGATGCTTCGGATCCTCTATCTGATCGGTGGAGACCCCGATGCAGTACACGAGGAATACGACCATGACAAAAACTGACCGGGATACGCTCCGCTCCCTCCATGGGCGCAAAAAGTGGGAGCACATCTGGGCATATTACAAGCTGCCCATTGCGATCATACTCATCGTCGTCTATATCCTCGGGTATGCAGCCTACCGTCATGTGACGAAAAAAGAGGATGTGCTTTACCTTGGTCTGGTAAATATCACTGCCGGGTCTGATCTGACGGAACAGCTTACCACCGGCTTTGCCGAGGCGCAGGGTCTGACCAAAAAGCAACAGGTCGATCTGCTGTCCGGCTTGCTGCTCAGCGAAAGCGAACGCGCAGAGGAGCAGTATGTATATGCTTCGGAGATGAAGCTGCTGGGTGCAGTCAGTGCCCAGCGGTTAGATGTTGTTCTGATGGACGAATATGCACGGGATCGACTGTTGGCAGATGATTATTTTCTCGATCTGCGGACACTGGATGCGTCTTTCCATGCACTGTCGGGTCTGAACGCCGGTGGGACCGTGCTGGATATTTCGGACACGCCGTTTGTCAGGCAGGCAGGTTTTTCTGGCAAGGTCTATCTTGGGGTGGTGCAGAATGCACCGCACCCGGAGCGTGCAGCCGCTTACATTCATTATCTGTTCCAGCGGTGATCGTTGGGTTTCACATCAAGAATAAGGAGAAGTATCATGGACATTTTAACGATTGGTGAAGTTTTGATCGACCTGACCCAGACCGGCAAGGATGCGCGCGGCATTCCGCAGTTTGCCGCAAACCCCGGCGGTGCCCCGGCCAATCTGGCGGTGGCTGCATCCAGACTGGGTGCACAGACCGCCTTTATCGGTAAGGTGGGTGCGGATGCCTTTGGCCGCTACCTGAAAGAGGTTCTGGCAGAGAACAAGGTGGATGTTTCCGGCATGGCTGTGGATGCAGACCACCCCACCACCATGGCGGTGGTCTCGGTGGATGCCACCGGCGAGCGGGATTTCAGCTTCTACCGCAGTGCCAACGCTGACGTGATGCTGTGTAAAGAGGACATTTCGGACGAGGCTCTGAAAGCTGCCAAAATCGTCCACTTTGGTTCTGTCAGCCTGACCGCCGACCCCTCCCGTACTGCCACGCTGGACGCTGCCGCCCGCGCCAAAAAGCTGGGTGCTGTCATTACTTATGACCCCAATTACCGTGCAAACCTCTGGAAGAACAAAGAGGATGCCATTGCCCAGATGAAAGCTCCCCTGCCGCTGGTGGATATCCTGAAAGTGTCCGATGAAGAGCTGCCCCTGCTCACCGGCACCACCGACTGCGAAAGCGGCACGGCACAACTGGCACAGAACGGCATCCGGCTGATTTTCGTCACCTTGGGTGCAAACGGCGTATTCTACCGCTTTGGGGACAAGACCGGCCATGTGGCTGGCGTTCCCTGCAAGGTAGGCGACACCAACGGCGCAGGCGATACCTTCTTTGGGGCTGCCCTGTCCAAGCTCTGCAAGGAGGAGCTGAACACCCTGACTGTGGACAAGCTGGAAGGCATTCTGGCCTTTGCCAACAAAGCGGCCAGCATCACCACCAGCCGGCATGGTGCTATCCCTGCCATGCCCACCCTTGCGGAAGTGGAGGGCTGAACCATGGCAGCAAAACAGGAATTTGCGTCCCGGTTTGCCAAGCACAAGGACGAGCTGGAATGGCTGTTCATGGAACTGTACCACAACCGGGAAGGGCTGGAGGTTCTGGAGCGGGAGATGGCAGAAGCCTACAACGCCCGCAGCGCCGAGCTGAAAGCACTGGACAAGGCACGCTCTGCCGACCCGGAGTGGTACAAGCGTGGCAATATGTTCGGCATGACCATGTACACCGACCTCTTTGCCGGAAATCTGAAAGAACTGGCAAAGAAACTGCCATACCTCAAGGAGCAGAAGCTGACCTATCTGCACCTGATGCCCCTGCTGCAGATGCCCCACCCCCACAACGACGGCGGCTATGCAGTGGAGGATTTTGACACCGTAGACCCGGCCCTTGGCACCAACAAGGATCTGGAAAACCTGACACGGGAACTGCGGAAAGCCGGCATCAGCCTGTGTCTGGATTTTGTCATGAACCACACCGCCAGCACCCACCGCTGGGCTATGGCGGCAAAGGCGGGCGATCCGTGGTTTCAGGCGTATTACCACCTCTATGACGACCGCACCATCCCCGACCAGTACGAGCAGACTGTGCCCCAGGTGTTCCCCAACACCGCGCCCGGCAACTTTACATGGTGTGAGGAGATGCACAAGTGGGTGCTGACCACCTTCCACGATTATCAGTGGGATCTGAATTATGCAAACCCGGCGGTGTTCGTAGACATGACCAAGAGCATTCTGCACCTTGCAAATCTGGGCGTGGAGGTGTTCCGCATTGATGCGGTACCCTATATCTGGAAGCAGCTGGGCACCACCTGCCGCAATCTGCCGCAGGTGCACACCATCGTGCGGATGCTCCGCATGGTGCTGGAATGCGTCTGCCCGGCGGTCATCCTCAAGGGCGAGGTGGTCATGGCTCCCAAGGAGCTGGCGGCTTATTTCGGCACCCCGGAAAAGCCGGAATGCCACATGCTCTACAACGTGTCCACCATGGTCAACCTGTGGGGTGCCCTTGCCAGCCGGGACACCCGGCTGCTGAAGGCGCAGCTGGATGCCCTCCACGCCCTGCCGGACAACTGCTGGTTCGTGAACTATCTGCGCTGCCATGATGACATCGGCTGGGGTCTGGATGAGGCGGTGGAAAACCGGCTGGGCATCGACCCGCAGAAGCATAAAGAATATCTGTACCACTTCTATGAGGGCAATTTCCCCGGCAGCTGGGCAAAGGGCGAGCTGTACAATTACGACCCTGCCACCGGCGATGCCCGGAGCTGCGGCACCACCGCCAGCCTGTGCGGCGTGGAGCAGGCACTGGAAAAAGACGACAAGACCGCACTGGACTACGCCGTGAAGCGTGATCTGCTGCTGCACACTGCCATGGCGTTTTTGCAGGGTTTCCCCATGCTGAACTGCGGCGATGAAATTGCACAGCTCAATGGCTGGGATTACAAAAACGACCCCGACCGTGTGGAGGACAGCCGCAACCTGCACCGCAGCAAATTCAACTGGGAAGATGCCAAGCAGCGCACCCGGAAGGGTACGCTGCAAAACCAGCTGTGGCAGGGCATGGAGCAGCTGCGCCAAATGCGGGCAGACCCCTGCTTTGCCCCAGATGCGTGGGTGACCACATGGGACAGCCACAACCCCGGCGTGCTGGCACTGGTACGCAAGCGCGGCGAGGAAACGCTGGTGGGACTGTTCAACTTTACCGAGTACCCGGCTGGGGCAAGTCTGGACGCTCTGGGCGGCGAGTATCACACCCCGGAGGGCACTTCCGTCTGGCTGGCGGATGTGGAGCTAAAGCCGTACCAGGCACTGCTGGTAAAAAACAAATAAGCAAAACGAGCCCATCTGGCTCTCTCTTTTCGCCAAAGTTTTCAGAGTATTTTCTCGCAATCTGCCGAAAGTAGCGTGTTTTCAAAACTTTTTGTTGACACGGCTCGATTTTTGTGGTAACCTACTCCAACAATTTAATATAACATATTTACTTAGAGTTCCAGCTCGGCTCCCGAAGGAGCCGGAGCAAGTTTTTAACTTTCTATCGCTACATAACGAACCCGAACCAAGGCCATCCCGGAAGGGATGGTCAGGTTCAGGTTGTTGTGTGGCGATTTTTTATTGCCAAATCCAGCACCGCACCTTGAAAACCGCATGACCGTCTGCATGGGATACCCGGCGATGACCCCCAAGTGGGAGAGCCGGAAAACGCCGCCGGAAGGGGGCAGGAAAGCCATGCAGGGAGAACGGCAGGACGTTGATTTTCCAGTTACGGAGTAAGAAAATGTGGTCAATTTGACCACATCGTTTTCCGTAGCGCCAACGAAAGGATGGAATGCCTATGAGTAATTTTACCCCCGCATGGTTCAAGAAGGGCTTTTTCAACGAATCCCTGTTCTGTGACGATTTTCTGAGCACCCACCAACTGCTTTACTCGAATGGCGCATTTTTCACCCCGGACGGCAGAATGGTGGACCCCATGCCCCTGCGGTGTGAGATCTTCGAGATGATGCGTGAATACGTTGGGGCGAACCTTGCCAAGAAAGTCACCAATGTGGTGGACGTGCTGAAGCTGGCGGCACAGGTGGAGGACTTTCCGCCTGTCACCGACCGCATCGCACTGGCAAACGGCACCCTGTATCTGGACGGTACCTTTCAGGAGGGCAAGCCGGAGATCGTGCGCAACCGCCTGCCTGTCAAGTATGACCCGAAAGCCGTCCAGCCCGTCCACTGGCTGCAGTTTCTGTCCGACCTGCTCTACCCGGAGGACATCCCCACAGTGCAGGAGTTCATCGGCTACTGCCTGATCCCCAGCAACAAGGGGCAGCGCATGATGGTCATCAAGGGCAGCGGCGGTGAAGGTAAGTCGCAAATCGGCGTGGTGCTGTCCCGGCTGTTCGGCTGCAACATGAAGGATGGCAGCATCGGCAAGATCTCGGAGAACCGCTTTGCCCGTGCCGATTTGGAGCACACCCTGCTCTGCGTGGACGATGATATGCGGATGGAAGCCCTGCGTCAGACCAACTATGTCAAGTCCATCGTGACCGCACAGGGGCAGATGGATTTGGAGCGCAAGGGCAAGCAGAGCTATCAGGGCTGGATGTACGCTCGCCTGCTGGCGTTCAGCAACGGCGATTTGCAGGCATTGTATGACCGCTCGGATGGCTTCTACCGCCGCCAGCTCATTCTGACCACCAAGGACAAGCCCCTGTCCCGTGTGGACGACCCGGATATTGCCGAGAAGATGGCGGCAGAAGTCGAGGGCATCCTGCTGTGGGCATTTGAGGGCTTACAGCAGCTGGTGAAGAACGGTTTTCAGTTCACCGAGAGTGACCGTGCCAAGCGCAACCGGGAACTGGTGAAGCGGGACAACAACAATGTGTTCGATTTCCTCGAATCCGAGGGCTACATCCGCCTGAAGGCGGATGCCTGCACCAGCTCGAAAGAGCTGTATGAGGTCTACAAGATGTGGTGCGAGGAGAACAGCCTGAATGCGATCAAGGCACGAGGGTTCAGCGATGCGCTGATCGCCAACCAGCGCAGGTATAATCTGGAATCCACCAACAACATCGTCAACTCGTCCGGGCGGCGTGTCCGGGGCTTTGTGGGCATCGAAGCCCTTGTGCAGCCCGACCTCACCCCCAATAGCTGGCGGGCATGACCCGCTTTTGATCCCCCTATATGGTGCGTTTTCGGTCTTTCGCTGCGTACGTGCGTACAGAGAAAGCCGCCTGTTGCGTACGCACGTACGCAGCAAAACGCCAAAGTTCTCCTTTATAGGGGGGGCAAAGTGTCAGGTTGACAGTTTGCCAAGAGTGGTAAGTGACGGGAAACGGTACTTACCAGCTCCTACCCAATTCCCCAAAATGGGAATCAGGGTGGGATGGCCGTTATCAGACCGTCTATCTGCCTGTTACCATTTTGGGAACAGGCAAAATCAGTTGGTCAATTTGGCCAACTGAAAAAGCCGGACGAGCTGCGGGCAGGGATTCGCAAATCTTTGACCGCCAGCTTGCCAAAATCAACGGGCCAAAATGGCCCGTTGAAGGGAGTCAAGGGGGAACGCCTTGCCCAGTGATATGATGCTGTGCGTCATATCCTACTGGGTATTATCTGGCGCAAAAC
>ERZ773112.669-NODE-669-length-22269-cov-13.170073_pt1 | contig 22269 bp, 19 predicted proteins | sample MGYA00580566_ERZ773112 | MGnify/ENA primary metagenome ERZ773112 (study PRJEB29015, sample SAMEA2737842) | human gut metagenome | biome: human gut; feature: human-associated habitat; material: faeces | place: China | collected 2012 ... | reverse complement strand
GGTGAAAATCACCGTAATCCGTGAAACCCGCTCGGTAAGTTTCGCTAAATAGGAGTAACGCCTGACAATGGTGTATTAAATTCCAATCATCCACCAAACAAATGAAACCAGAAACTCTTCTTCAAATAGCACTGTCCGCCGCTGTGGAAGCTGGCGAGGCCATCATGAAAATATACACCCATCCCGACCTGGACAGGGAAGTTGAACGCAAAGCCGACAATTCGCCGCTCACCCTGGCCGACCGCCGCTCACACGCTGTCATCGCGCAGGCGCTCGACATGACGCCCTACCCTCTGCTCAGCGAGGAAGGCTGTCACGAGGACTATGCCGTTCGCAAACAATGGGAAATGCTGTGGATTTGCGACCCACTCGATGGCACGAAGGAGTTCATCAAGCGCAACGGGGAGTTCACGGTCAACATCGCCCTTGTCAAAAACGGTGTGCCTGTCATGGGCGTTATCTATGTGCCCGTGTCGCGCACGCTTTTCTGGGGACACACGGAGGCATTCAACGGACAAATCGCGGCCTGGCGTTGCGAAGTGGACGAAACGGGCAGCCTCGTCGGACAAACGGCCCTGCCACTCAACGATGACGCCGAGCGGCCCTACATCGTGGTGGCTTCACGCTCCCACCTCTCTCCGGAAACGGAAGCTTTCGTGGCCCGTGAGCGTGAAGCCCACCCTGGCCTCGAACTACATTCTGCGGGCAGTTCGCTAAAAATCTGCCTCGTGGCTGAAGGCCGGGCCGACATCTATCCGCGCCTCGCCCCCACCATGGAATGGGACACGGCTGCCGGACACGCCATTGCCCTCGGTGCTGGCTGCGAAGTGGTGAAAGCTGAAGACGGCAAACCAGTGGTCTACAACAAAGAGGACCTCCTCAACCCGTTCTTCATCGTTCGCCCAGCAGCACAGAAGGGGTAAGCCCCCAAATATACCATATCTTAAACAAAACACGCTACGTTCACCTCCTCTTTTAAACAACCACCGTGGGATTCCAAGCCATATTTGTCATCATCATATTGTCGGTGCTCATCATCGCGCTCATCAAAGACCGCATGCGCCCTGGCCTCATTCTGCTTTCGGGTGCCGTGGCCTTCATGTGTGCCGGCATCTTGAGCCCGAAGGAACTTCTTGAGGGTTTCTCCAACAAGGGCATGATCACCGTGGCAATGCTCTTTCTTGTGAGCGAAGGCGTGCGGCGCTCCGGACTGCTCAGCACGCTCCTTGAGCACCTATTGCCCAAACGTCGCGCCACCATACGGGGCGTACAGGCTCGCATGCTGCCCGCCGTGGCCTTCATCTCAGCTTTTCTCAACAACACGCCAGTGGTGGTTATCTTCGCCCCGATGATCAAACGCTGGGCGGAGCGCCACCGACTTTCGCCAACGAAGTTCCTCATTCCTTTGTCATACGCCACCATCCTTGGCGGCGTGTGTACGCTCATCGGAACAAGCACAAACCTCGTTGTACACGGCATGGTCATTGATGCTGGATATACCGGCTTCTCCATGTTTGAACTTGGAAAAGTGGGCATCGTCATTGCCGTTGTCGGACTCCTTTATATATACATCGCCTCGCCGCGCCTGCTCCCCGACCGTCGGGAAGACCGCGAAGAGCAAGTCACGAGCGAAGAGCGGCGCGAGGGTCTGCAACGCATTGAAGTGGTGCTTGCGGCCCGCTTCCCAGCCATCAACCGCCGTGTGCGCGACTTCGACTTCAAGCGGAAATATGGTGCCACCATCCTGGAGATACGACGCGGCGGCGACACCATCATCATCCACGATATGCGTAAGGAGCGCTTTCGCGAAGGCGACACACTTGTTCTGCTGGCCGACAAGTCTTTCATGGAAAACTGGGGCGACTCCTCGTTCTTCCTCATGGTGTCGGACGGCCGAAAAGAAGAAGCGCCGATGAACAAATCGAAACGCTGGCTGGCTGTCGGCCTCATGGTGCTGATGGTGTTGGGGGCCACCATTGGCGAACTGCCCGCCGTGAAGCAGGCTTGTCCTGGCATGACGCTCGACATGTTTTTCTTCGTGAGCATAACGACCATCATCATGGCATGGCTGGGCATGTTCCCCGCACGGAAATACACCAAATATGTCTCCTGGGACATCCTCATCACCATTGCCTCGGCCTTTGCCATCAGCCGCGCCATGCAAAATTCCGGCATGGCCGACGCCGTGGCATCCTTCGCCACGGGCCTGAGCAGCAGTCACGGGCCGCTGGTGTTGCTCGCCGTTGTGTTTGTCATCACCAATGTGTTCACCGAACTGATGACGAACAACGCCGCGGCGGCCCTGGCCTTCCCCATCTCTCTGTCAATGGCGCAACACCTCGGCGTCAGCCCCATGCCTTTCTTCGTGACCATCTGCATGGCGGCATCGGCGAGTTTCTCCACACCCATCGGTTATCAGACGAACCTCATCGTGCAGGGTATCGGCAACTACCGCTTTGCCGACTTCGTGAAAGTGGGCCTCCCGCTCAACCTCATCGCCCTCATCCTAACGGTGTTGCTCGTGCCGCTCATCTGGCCGTTTTGACCGTTTTGAGAAGGGCCGCCATCTCTGCCAAATCGCAGGAGGAAGACGCGGCACCGCCATGCCGCTTCACGTTTGCGGCAAGACTAATAAGTAGGTGGTCAAAATACTAATTATCTGCTCGAAATGAGTTCCCGCCACACTTCCATATCGTAAAATTTACTTCCAAATGATACGAAATCAGGCATTTTTTACCATTTGAACGAAACCGGACACCTTTTTGGTTGCCCGGTTTCATTCGTTTTTACTTAATTTGCACATCGGACAACGGCAAAGGTGCCGCTGTTCAAGACGAAAACCTCTCAGAATGTATTAGCGAAGGAAGGCTATATGAGGGCAACGAGCAAGTCAAGAATGCCCCCACAAATTAAAAGAACAAGAAAGGGATGCGGCAGCCGCCGCTGCAATGCTCCCGCCAGAAGCCTTTTATTCTTGAGGAACATTTATTCATATATTATCTCGTGTGCCACACACAGAACAATGGGATGAACGGCACACTCAGCGTTTTCATGGAACAAAAGCGGGTGCCCACCAAACTTGTGACAAGCAAGGGACGGTGCCCGCTTTTAATTGCACCACCCAGTGCAAAGTTCACGCTCTCCCGTTTGCCCCGCCTCGTTTTCCAAAGCATCCCCAAAAAATCAGTCCACCATTCGCCCATTTCAAGCCTTTTCCTTAAATTTGCTTATTCATAGAATCGGGAGAAAATACTGACGGAACGACAAGGGATGCCCATCATCAATTCTCACAGCATTTCTGTTGTCTCCTGCCAAGAAACCCTTCTCCCTTTCCGTTTATTGTCCTATATAATCAAGGCGCCGACCTAAGTAATGGTAAAAAATCTTTCACCATTACTATAAAGCATTGCATACCCCAACCGAAAGCAACTGCCGCCGCGCCTGCCATCTAAAAAACAAAAAAACATCATGAAGACTTGTTCTATATGCGGTCATCAGTTTCCCGACGACCTGAAGGAATGCCCCGTGTGTGGCGCACCGGCCCCTGACGCCGATGCCAACACAAACACCACCATTAACACGAACAACGGCACAACGCCGCCCCCCGTGCCCGACGACATCCCGCCAGTGCCGGAAGTCGATGCTTCACCAAAAACGCGCATCGTCAGCAACGGCACCGTGCCGCCCTCCAATCCTGGCGCCGTGCCACCTTCTGGCCCTGCAACCGTGGTCTCTGGTGCCGTTCCGCCGTCAAACCCTGGTACCGTGCCGCCGTCAAGCCCTGGAACTGTGCCGCCCTCCAATCCTGGCACTGTGCCGCCCTCTGGTTCTTTCAACCAGCCGCCGCGCCGCAATAACACGGTGCTCTGGGTCGTCATCGGCATTCTGAGCGCCATTATCCTCATCGGCGCCACGTGGTTTATCGCCACCAAGGTGTTGGGCGACGATTCTAAATCAAGCGACAACAGCGAAGACAGCATCGGCAGCGATGTGGAAGTAGTGGATTATGAAACCGACGACACACCGACACAATCGGACACCTACGATGCCGACACGCTGGCTGAGCCCGACGTTGAAGAAGTGTACAACACCGACGACACGTCAAACAGCCATTCGTCCAGCACTTCCAGCGACGACAACACCAACGTCATCACGGGTTATCTCCACCACAGCGATGGCGACAAATCGTGCTACGTACGCCTCGTGTTCACCGTTGACAACGACAGCGAAGTGAGCGGAACGGCCAGTTTCAACAACACCACACTGGACATCTCGGGCAACTATTATGACGGTTCGAAGAAACTGCTCATCTACGAGAATGGCGGCGGTCGCTATGAAGGCTACGTCAACGGCAGCACCTACTCTGGCAAATATTACGACAACGACGGCACATGGTCGTTCAGCATGAACGTCAACTAACCTTCCCTCTCGGAGGTCAACCCTCCCCCATTGCCTATGCACAACCATTTGAAACTCCTTCCGAGCGTCTGCCGCATTATGGCGCTGCTGCTCTTTGCGGGCTGCAGCCTGTCGGTCTGCGCCCAACAACGCAAGGTGCAAAACAAACCGTTTATTGATGAGCGCCGCTTCCATTACGGATTCACCGTCGGCCTACACGACCAGGGGCTTTCTCTGACCAACAACGGTTTCATCGACCCCGCAACGGGAGCACAGTGGGTTGCCGCCAACGACCGCCACAATTTCGGGTTTTCTGTCGGCGTGCTCGGCGAATGGAAACTCAATCCGACGTTCTCCCTGCGCCTTATCCCCTCGCTCCACTTCGGCAGCAAGCACATACGCTTCCGCAATCTGGCCGACGAAGGACGCAACTCGCAAGACATGAAGTCGACCTACGTGGCACTGCCCATAGACCTCAAAGTGAGTGCGCCGCGCTTCAACAACTATCGGCCCTACGTTGTGGCAGGACTCTCGCCGATGTACGACCTGACGGCCAACAAACATACGCTCCTGCGCACCAAAGCCTTCAACCTCATGCTTGAAACGGGAATCGGATGCGACCTCTACCTTCCTTTCTTCAAACTCATCCCAGAAATCAAATTCTGCTTCGGGCTGGGAAACGTTTTGGAGAAAAACCGCAAAGACCTCACCGACCCCACGCAATTTGTCTATACACAGAGCATCGACCGCGCCACGACCTCAATGGTGGTGCTCTCCTTCTATTTTGAGTAGGTGGTTTTACGCAATGTTGAAAGCATTATTCTTTCACCACCACTAAGTTTTCGACAATGGGGGTGTTCCGAACCGCATGGTTTGGAGCGCCCCCTTGTCTTTTTCTTCTCGGCCATCCTTCAAAAAACAATATTTTTGACCACCGGCTAAAAAAAACTTTCCTTTTCTTGTCACAAAATCCATCCCTTCGTGTTATAACAATAGAAACACGCCACAGAAGGCAGTCACCTCCAGCCTACACTTCGGCTCTAACCTCAACGGCATGAACACGCAAAGCTTCGAACAGAAATATCTCCAACTGACTCCGCGCCTCTACAGCGTGGCCTTTTCTGTTCTTGGCAATGCGGAAGATGCGGAAGACGCCGTGCAAGACACGTTTGCCCGCCTGTGGGAAAAGCGAAATGAACTTGAACGCATGGAAAATGCCGAGGGTTATTTCATGACCACGCTGCGCCACATCAGTCTCAACATGCTACGCAACCGCCACGCCGCCGCCGACATCGCTGAAGCGCACAACGCGCCCACGGACATCGACGCCGCCACGGCACAGGCTGAGATGGAACACCGCGAAACGCACGGCCTGCTAAAGCGCCTTCTGGCGCGGCTCTCCCCGCGGTCGCGCCGCGTTGTGGCCCTGCGCCACGTTGGAGAATGCAGCTTCCACGACATGGCAGAGATTACGGGGGAAACGGAGGTGAACCTGAGAATGATTCTCTCCCGCGCCCGTCGACAATTGCGGGCGGCCTACGAAGAGGAAATGAAACACGGATAATCCAACGGCCCCATCATTAACCAACACAAAAACCCAATACAAAATGATGACTTCTGAAGACATACGCCAACTTTTGCAACGCTTCTACGACGGAGAAACGACGCACGCCGAGGAACACTCGCTGCGGGAGTGGTTTCGCACGAACGATTGCCCCGAAGACCTGCAGCCCGACCGCCAGATGGTGATGGCCCTGTCGGAAACGGCCGACGTGCCTATGCCTGTGGGCTTGCAGATGCGCATCTCAAACCGCCTCCGAAAGCGTGAACGCCGCCGCCATCAGCGTGCCATGCGATGGCTGACCATGACGGGTATCGCCGCCAGTGTCGCTGCCCTCGTCGTCGGCGTGTGGTGCTGGATGATACCGCAACAGACGGTCTACGCCGACACATGCCAAACGCCACAAGAGGCCATCGAGGAAGTACACCAAACGCTCAACATCATCTCGCGCGACCTCTGTCAGGGACTCTCTGGCGAAGAGGACTTGGGAGGCCCGATGCCTTGACAAATTGGTATCTGATTAACTCTGACCACCAACCTACGCCTCATCCATTGCCCAGAACAACCATTATCATAACCGTTTGGAAGTGTTCTAAACTGAATATTCTCAGGACACTTCCCTTAGAAATGCTGAAAGAATAAGTCCAGCATTTTTCCACCATTACTTAAAGCGTGGGGCACGACAGGCGGCGGGCATAGAAACCTGCCGATATTTTCTGTTTTGCACAGGTCGCTCGCGACCACCCAAAGGTAACGAAGTAGGTTTTCTTTGCATAGATTTCATACGCCGTTTCACTTGCCCAACCGCCCTGCCGTCCCCACGCCTCTTTAGTAATCACTTATCCTCATCAAACCAACTCCACCATGAAACGATTCATCCTTTCCTCCATCCTCCTGCTCTGCGGTGCGCTCCCCCTTCCCCATGCGCTCCACGCTGAAGAAGTGCCGGTGGTTTTGACCATCACGGCCGACAGCAATGTCAAAGTTTTCTATTCCTTCGACCATTATGCCAACAACAGCAAAATGGCCCGCACCTACGTGTCGGAAGAAATGCTGCAAGCGGCCAAAAACAGCAACATGCTGCAAAGCAACGTGTGGGACGTGTCGGGCGTCATATCGCGGCTGACAAGTCTTTTGGCGCTCCACACGCATTCGCGTTCCACGACGACTTCCGTGCGGAAGGACATGGAACGCGTGACAGCGAAAAAGGAATACGAGCGCGTGATGCACTCTCAATGGGATGACAAGGAGATTGCTGTGTACGTTCACCGCACACACGGCAAAAACATCAGCGAACTGCTCATCTTCAAGTTCCGCAGCAACTATTGTTCACGCATCATCCAGCTCACGGGAAAACTCCGCACCACCGACATCGCGGCCATCATCCGCATGAATGAAAACAAATACTAAGTAGGTGGTCCCACCGCTTCACTAACCCACCATCCTTACACGACCTTTATGAAAACCTTTTCCAAGGCATCCATCAATACGCTCCTGCTCGCCCTCCTCGCCGCTTGCTCGCTCTCGCTGCACGCCGACAAGGTGAAATTCGTTTCGGGCGGGCTTTACCAAATTCGAACGGTCTGCCGAACCGACGGTTGCATCATGCCATCGAGCTACATCGAACAGGCCATCACTTACAACATTGAATGTGAGGGCAACCAGGTCCAATCGGTGATGTATCTCAACAACGGCGAAAACATGATGCGCAGTGTCGCCGTCGACAAAAGCGCATGGTGGGTCATCACGAAAGATAAAGATGGGAACTACACCATCTGCAACGCCGCCACCAACCGCTATTTCACCTTCGACGGACAGCGCACCGCCAACCGCCGCTACATCTATCTCAGCACGAACGACCACGGCAACAAATCGCGCTGGACGATTTATGCTGCCAGCATCGGCCTCGGCATCAAAAACGTTCACATCCCCTACCACTATCTCGATGTGCGCCTCAACAACCACATCGTTGGCACCTACGGCAACACGAGCACCACGCTGCACGACAACGAGCGCTTTTTCCTCATCGATCAGAAGGGGCGCGTGGTGACGGAATTTAACGGAGAAAAGGTCAACCTGCCGAAAAACTGCTTCAGCGGCAACGCCAAGACGCGCACCTACACGGGAAAGACCGTCCGACACAAGGCACCCTCCGTGGCCGTCACCACAGAAGTGCGCCGCATTCAGAGCAACACGCAACAGCTCTCGTTCACCATCAACGGCATCCGCCCGGTGTTCAACAGCCTTTCGTCTTCCCATCTCTTCGCCATCAGCGAAAGTAAAAACGCCAAGGAATTTACGGGACGCATCGCCACGACTGAGAAGAAGGGAACGCTCTTCGTCGACGGCAAGAAGGTGGGAACGGGCGGCACATTCCGCTTCACGAAGCCCACCGACGGCCACACCTACCGCCTTACCCTCGTGCAAAACAACGACACGGTGCAGGGGGCATGGCTGACGTTTACCTTCCTGCCCGTCATCGAACTCACCACGAGCCGCGCGGTCTCGAAATCCAGTTTCAGTTCGGCCACCTTCCGCCTTCTCGACCCGCAACACCGCGACACCGACTCCACGCTCACTGCCGCCGTGCGCCACCGCGGCGACTATGCCACGCTCTTCCCGAAGAAGGCCTACGCCGTGAAGTTCGTCGACGCCACTGGCAAGAAGCAAGACCGCCATTTCCTCGACCTCCGCACCGACAACTATTGGATTCTCGACGCTATGGCCGTTGACCACGCCCGCATGAGAAACCGCGTGGCGATGGACCTCTGGAACGACATGGACGTGCGCCCTTATTATGCGAAGGGGAAGGTGAAGACGGGGGCCGGCGGCCGCCTGGTGGAAGTGTTTGTCAACGGCAGCTACCAGGGCATCTATAATTTCTCGGAACGCATCGACCGCAAACAGCTCGACCTGGCGAAAACGGAGAAAAACGGGCCGCGCGGCCTGCTCTATAAGTCGAAGCAATGGAGCACATGGACGCTCTTGGGCTACGACCGTAGGACAAACAGGACCGTCGGCAGCCAGCCGCCTTCGTTCGACAACGCCAGCGGCGTTTGGGACCACTGGGAATGCAAATACCCAAAAGTGGAAAACAACCACAAAACCGACTGGACACCGCTCCACGACGGGGCAGCACTCGCCGCTTCGGCAAGCGACGAGGAATTTGTTGCCAACGTGGGAAAATGCTTTGACCTCTCTGCCGTTTGCAACTATTATCTCTTCATCGAACTGCTTCACGCAACAGACAACAGCGGCAAGAACATGTATTGGGCGGTGGGCGACGTGACGAAATCGAAGAAGCTCACGCCGATTCCCTGGGACCTCGACGGCATCTTTGGTCGCGACTGGGGAGGACGGCAATATGGCTGCGACGCCACCGACAACTATCGCAACTTCCTCCGCAACTCCAACACGCAAAATGCGCTCTTCGAACGACTGACGCACCTGAATGCCAACAATTGGAACGAGATGCGGGCTAAACGCTATTGCGAACTGCGCCGCACGGTTTTCGCCCCCGACAACCTCAACCAACGTTTCTCTGCCTACTGGCAACTCATGAGAAGCAGCGGCGCCATGAAGCGAGAGGCTAAGAAATGGCGTAGCGCAGGCAACGCAGGCCTCAGCTTTGAAGCGGAAGCCGACTACATAAAAAACTGGATTGAAACACGCGTGGCCACGCTCGACGCGCAATATGGCTACAAATAAGTAATGGTGAAAGAATAAGTTGAGCAATTTTGACCTGCATTTTTGTTGGTTTTGGAATTTGGAAGAGGGAGCATAGCGGGCTATGTGACCGATGACAAATTTCAAAAGCGAAAAAAATACAGGGCATAAGAAATAAATCCTTACTCCACAAAATTGGTCAAGTTATTTTTTACCATTACTAAATACCTGCTTGCAACAATTAGTGAATCATACCCCCAAGGGGCAATACGGAAGAACCTGTTCGGAGGTATTGCCCCTTTCCTTCAAGAATTTATGCCGTCGCATTTCTTGACGTCGAAGAAAATATTTACTTTTGTACTTACAAAAAACGCCCCCATCGTATGAACAAAATTCTCTCTCTCATCTGCTGCCTGTGTGTCTGCGCCGCGAGCGCACTGGCGGGCGGCAAAAACGTAAAAATCAAAGTCGTGACGCCTGGCACACTGACGGAACTGCTGAAAGGCTATGCCGACAACGAGATAAAGGGCCTCTCTGTCACCGGCACGCTCAACGCCAACGATGTGCAAAGCCTGCAGCGCTTTGCCGGACGCAACAACTCGGAGAAGAAGCATGAAGGCGGCCTGTTGGAAGTGCTCAACTTGGGAAAAACCACGCTGACCGATATGGAAAGCGGATTGAATCTGGCCGAGGTCATCGAAGGCTCAACAACGCTCCGCAAGGTGATGCTGGGCAACGTTTTCTACGTCAGCGCCTACACGTTCTCCGCGCTTCCCAACCTCGAAAGCGTGGATTTCATCGGAAACGTCGGTCACATCGACGGCTTCGTCTTCAACAACCTTCCCAAACTTTCCCGCATCACCTTCCATCAATGCGTACTGAGCACGGGCGGCGCACAGTTTGTCAAAAACTGCCCCATGCTGACAAGCGTTGTCTTCAAAGGGCCCGTCATCAACACATACTACGGAGAACCCACTGAATGTCCGCAGCTGAAAAACTACACGCTGAAGGCTCCCGTACTGCAAAGCAACCATGCAAACTTTTTCCCGCAAACTGCCAATGCCAAAGCGCTCAAAGCCTGCGATTGGAAAGGTTGCGTGGCGTATGTCGGGACGTGGAGCAAACTCTGTCTGACGAGCACATCAGAATTCTTCACCCAATTTCCAGAGCACGTCATCAACCAACTCCTCGATGTGGCAAAGAAAACGGGCAACGCCTCAATGACAAAGCAACTGGAGGCTGTTTCAAAGAAATTCCAAGAGGCCGCTGCGGCGCGGCCGAAGAAAGAGACCAAACTGGAGATTCTTAAGCAATCGGCACCCTACAAACGCACGGGACAAACAATGCCAGCCTTCACCTACGCTTCGCCCAACGATTCGCTGCTCAGCCGCACCCGCGATTTCTTCCATCTCGATGAGGTGGCTGGAACGGGCGACGACCTCTCACGCATCAAACGTCTGCTCTATTGGCTGCACGACCTCGTGCGCCACGATGGCAGTTCAAGCTGGCCGAAATGCCGTTACAACTGTGTGGACCTCTACCAACTCTGCCAAACGGAAAAGCGCGGCCTCAACTGCCGCTTCATGGCGGAAATGCTCTGCGAAGCGCTCTTGGCGGAAAACATTCCGGCACGCTACATCACCTGCCAGTCGAGGGAATACGACACAGACAACGACTGCCACGTCATCACCATTGCCTGGAGCCGCCAGCTGAACAAATGGGTGTGGGTTGACCCCACTTTCTGCGCCTATGTGACGGACGAAAACGGCCTCTGGCTGCATCCGGGAGAGGTGCGCGAACGCCTGCAGGCTGGAAAGAAACTCATTCTCAACGAAGATGCCAACTGGAACCACGAAAGCAAACAGACGGTGGAAGGCTACCTGGAAGAATATATGGCCAAGAACCTTTACATCTTAGCATCGAACCTCCATTCAAGGAGTGAAGCCGAATCGCACGACCGCACCCAGAAATCGGAAAGCATCACACTCGTTCCGGAAGGATTCAAATACAAATGGGGGCAAACAACCAGCGACGACGAATATTTCTGGCAAGCACCGCCAAAAGAACTGGTTGAATAATAAGAAAGCAGGTGATCAAAAAGGTTTTGCCTTTCTGACCACCTGCTTGGTTTATAGGGGGGGACTAATAGGTTGGGGGCAAGAAACGGAAAAACTTACCTTTCATATCCCTCATAATAATAGCTCTGCTCAATTCCCTTGAATATAACTTCGCGGTTCTCCGTATCGGAGGTTAGATTCTGCGAGAGGAGAAAGCGGAGTTCAAGGTCGTTGACGGGTGAGCGCTCCATAGCGGAGAGATAGTGGTCTTTGTCCACATACTGCCAGTTGACCACTTTTCCGAGCGAGCGTTTCAGCATCATGTCGAGCCAGATGCGGGTGGAACGGCCATTGCCTTCCATGAAGGGATGACACACGTTCATCTCAACATATTTCTCTATGATATGTTCAAAGGTATCTTCTGGCATCCGCTCCACGGCAGCCAAAGCAGCGTCGAGATAGAGCGTATTGGCAAAACGGAAGCCCCCCTTGGCAATATTCTTGTCCCGAATGACGCCTGCAAAAGCATACAAACCTTCAAACAGATATTGGTGTATCTGCTGAAGACCAGCCACAGTGCCGACAGGAATCTTATCTAAATCGCCAGACTCAAAGAGGCGGCGTGCGTTATCTAACGACTTTTCATCTATTTCATTTGTGGTCATAACTCAAATTTCGGATTTAGAACTGGCCATTAAACAAAAGGACTTTGAGTACTTCCGTATATCACGGAAAATGAGAAAATTAGATATAATAAATAACATCACTCAAAGACTCAAAGCTATAAGCAAAGATACAAAAATCCCATCAGAAATCCATAGCTTTTTCAGTAAAAAAGTCGTTGTGCTGTTATGGCCGCTGACCACTATCTCGACAAAGTATTTGTTTATATTCCCCCCCCCGTGAAGACAACAACTCCCCACCAACGTTTCCTGCCCCCTTTTCAAAGTCATCTACTCGCGGCCGCGAGTAGCGCTACCTGCGGCCGCGAGTAGCACGAACGGCGGCCGCGGGTAGCACGAATCGCGGCCGCGAGTAGCACACTTCTTCTTAGCCTGGCGAATAACTTTGGCCTTAAGTAATGTTGAAAAAATAACTTCCGCAATTTTGCCGTTGGCAAAAAGGCGACAGCGCCCTCGCAGCGGAGTTTTACACTTGCCCGCATAATCGTCTGTTGCGGCGCCAGCATTGTAGCTCACTTTGCTCGCAAAGTGAGGGCCACGAACACGTAGCGAATATGGCCAGCGCTTTAGGGCATATCTTCGTTGGATTTTTAGCCGTGTTTGGCCGCCAGAATATTCGTTGCCCTCACTTTGCGAGCAAAGTGAGCTACAGTGCTGCGCCTCAGACCTTCGCCAAGCGCGGAGCTTTTTCTGAATTTTGAACACCTACTTATTATCCGTTCTTGTATTTTCTATGCAAACAAGAGAACGAACACCCTCCCAATGGACAATTTTTTCTGTGTAGTCTCCGGTCGCAAATCAGCGGCAACAGCGCAATTCTTTGTTGCAAATCAGTGGCAACATGGGGCTAATTTTGTCGCAAATCATGGGCAAGCGTGGCTCATTTACAAAAAAACGCGAGGATTACACGTCGCCTTTAGGGTGGGAAAAGGGAACGTGTAATCCTCGCGTAATGTGCGTAGGTTCTGTTGTATATTTTGATTGTGTTTCAAGTTGTAGGCAAATGAGGAATGCCCTCAAGCTTGTTGCACCAGAAATCTCTGTGGTTTGCAGGCAACGCCAACATCTCATTTCTTCAACACCGCCTCCAGTTCTTCCACTTCGTGGCGGAACGTGCGGTCGGAAGTGATTTTCTTTCCCACCTGATTGCAACTGTGTAACACGGTGGAATGGTCGCGCCCACCGACACTGCGCCCAATCTGGCTGTACGACATCTCTGTGTATTTATGACAGAGATACATCGTGAGCTGGCGGGCTTTGACGATGGCCTGCTTGCGGCTCTTGCTCATCACCTCGCGCTGCTTGGTGCCGAAATGCTGACAAACGGCCGAAACGATGTCGTCAACGGTGAGTTCTTTGCGCTCCATGTTGACAATGCGGGCCACGACGCGGGCGGCCAGATGGAGGTCTATATCGCAGTTGTCGTAGATGGAATAGGCCATAATGCCATTGACAATGCCTTCCAACTCTCGCACACTGCTCTCGGCATTCTGCGCGACATATTGCACCACTTCATCAGGGAATGTCAGACCGTCGCGGCGTATCTTCGACTCGAGGATGGCCTTGCGCAACTTAGTGTCGGGCTTTTCCATCTCGGCCACCATGCCCCATTTAAATCGCGTCAGCATACGGTCTTCAATGCCTTCGAAGAGCACTGGCGGACGGTCGCAGGTGATGACGAGCTGGCGGCGGTTTTGCTGCAGATGGTTGAAGATGTGAAAAAAGGCCTGCTGCGTTTTCGCCGTCGTGATTTCCTGAATATCGTCGATGATCAATACGTCTATCGACTGGTAGAAGTTGATGAAATCATTGGTGGTGTTGTGGATGACGGAGTCAGTGAACTGCGTTTTAAACACATGGGCCGATACGAAGAGCACACGTTTGTCGGGAAATCGTTGCTGGATGGCAAGGCCCATGGCATTCACCAGGTGGGTCTTCCCAACGCCCGACGGCCCATAGAGGAAGAAGGGATTGAAGGTGGTCTGTCCGGGATGTTCCGAGATGGAAACGGCCACGGCATGTGCCAACTTATTGCTCTCGCCTTCTACAAAGCGGTCGAAACTGTAGCTGGAATTGAGGTTGGAGCGCAACGGCGGCAACTGGTGTTGCTTGTTCTGCTTGGCCTGCTGCTGTTGTTCATCCTTGCGTTTCTGCTCCTGCGCCTTCGCCCATTCTGCCATCTTCTGTTCGTCGCGAAAGAAGATCTGCGTGAGCTGTCCGAAGGAGACATTGACAGCCTCCTGCAAGACAACGCGGTGGTTCTCACGGATATAGTTGCCTACATACTCGTTGGGCACACTGATGGTGAGCTTGTTACCCTCTGATTTAAAGAGGGCAAGCGGCTCAAACCAGGTGGAGTATTCTCCAGCAGGTAACTTACTTTGTATGTATTGCAAACAAGCGTTCCACTTGTTCTTGGCGACTTCTTCCATGATATATATTCAACTTATATTGGACGCCTCGTTCTTTTTCAGAAGACGAAAAGCCTTACAAAGTTCTCATTTTTTTTTGAATTTCACAAGAGATTGGATAATTTACGACAGATTATTGTTTGCCGCAAGCCTCAAAAACGCCCTTTCCTGCGCGGATGGAGGACGCCGAACGGGGGACGCGAGCTGTGCGTTTTCCGTTACACTCGTGCTGCCTTCGACATATACGCATGAAGCAATCTGCACACGGGCATCTCTGCGAAAAGCACTTAGGGGTGTCCTGAAAGAACCGTAACGGAATCTTCAGGACACCCCTTGTGTTTAGCAATGGTGATGAAACCAGCAGAGTTTTCCCGCCGAAAGGAAGGAAAGGGAGGAGGGCTTGTCAGCGTCCGTTCTCCCAGGCTTCAATCTTGTCTTTGTTTTCCAAGAGAAAGTCGATGTCATCGAGGGCATTTTCAAGACAGTATTTCTTGTAGCCGTTGATGTCGAAATGCTCTTGGAGGTTGCTGGACGTGTTGGTGATGGTTTGGTTGGGGAGGTCAACCACCACGTGCATCTGCGGATTAGCCTTGATGTCGGCAAAGAGCTGTTGAAGGAAGGGTTCGCTGACCACAACTGGAAGGACGAAGTTGTTGAGTTCGTTTTGCTTGTGGATATCGGCAAAGAAACTGCTCACAACGACGCGGAAACCGTAGCCGGCAATGGCCCAGGCGGCATGTTCGCGGCTCGACCCGCAACCGAAGTTCTTGCCCGCCACGAGGATGGTGCCAGAATAAGTGGGGTCGTTGAGCACAAAGTCTTTCTTCGTGCCATCGGGGTTATAGCGCCAGTCGCGGAAAAGATTGTCGCCAAAGCCCGCCTTGTCGGTGGCTTTGAGGAAACGCGCCGGGATGATCTGGTCGGTGTCGACGTTCTCCAACGGGAGAGGCACGCAGGTGCTGTCTATGATGTTGAATTTCTGTTTCATAATACCCTATTAAAGAAGTGTGCGTGGATCGGTAATGACGCCAGTCACGGCAGCGGCGGCAGCCATGAGCGGCGATGCGAGACAGGTGCGTGCGCCTGGGCCTTGACGGCCTTCGAAATTACGGTTTGACGTGGAGACACAGAGTTTGCCCGCAGGCACCTTGTCGTCGTTCATGGCCAGACAGGCGGAACAGCCAGGCTGTCGTATCTCAAAGCCGGCAGCGGCAAGGATGGTGTCGATGCCTTCGGCCTTTATCTGCTCGTAAACGGGCCACGAGCCCGGCACAAGCCAGGCCGTTACCTCAGGCGACTTATGGCGCCCCTTGGCAATGCTGGCAAAGGCGCGGAAATCTTCAATGCGGCCGTTGGTGCAGGCACCGAGGAAAACGTAGTCGACTTTCTTGCCCGTCATGGGTTCGCCCGCAGAAAACTGCATATAGCGAAGGGCTTTCTCATCAGAGGCGGAGGCTGGGGCGGGAATGTTTTCAGAAATACCGATGCCCATTCCGGGGTTGGTGCCGTAGGTGATCATCGGCTGGATGTCGGCGGCGTTGAAGGTTACTTCTTTGTCGAAAACCGCATCGTCGTCGCTGCGTAGGGTTTTCCAATGGGCCACGGCCTGCTCCCACGCGGCTCCCTTCGGCGCATAGGGACGGCCTTTGACATATTCAAAGGTGGTCTCGTCGGGCGCTACAAATCCGCCACGCGCTCCCATCTCGATAGAGAGGTTGCACAGCGTGAGACGTCCCTCCATAGAGAGCGAGCGCACGGCTTCGCCGGCATATTCCACGAAATAGCCAGTGGCACCGCTGGTGGTGATTTTGCTCATGATGTAGAGGGCGAGGTCTTTGGCGGTCACTCCCTTGCCGAGGCGGCCGTCGACTGTTATGCGCATGGAACGCGGTTTGGCTTGCAGGATACACTGCGAGGCCATCACCATTTCGACTTCCGACGTGCCGATACCGAAGGCAATGGCGCCCATCGCACCGTGGGTGGAGGTGTGTGAGTCGCCACAAACGATGGTCATGCCTGGCAAGGAGAGCCCCTGCTCAGGACCAACCACGTGGATGATGCCGTTGTTGGGGTGCATCATCCCCCAATAGGAAAGTCCGAACTCGCGAGCATTGGCCGTGAGCGCGTCCACCTGCTTACGCGACACGGGGTCGGCAATGGGTTTATCTTGGTCGTGCGTCGGCGTGTTGTGGTCGGGCATGCAGAAGATGTGGTCGGGCCGAAAACACTTCAGACCACGGGCACGCAGCCCGTCGAAGGCCTGCGGACTGGTCACTTCGTGGGCATAAAGACGGTCGATGTAAAGTTGGTCGGGACCGTCGGGCACGTGTTGCACCACATGGGCGTCCCATATTTTATCAAAAAGCGTATTCATAAGATAGGTATTACTTTAAGACGTATCATATCATGCCCCTTTTCGCGGAGCGATGCTTATCTCATCACACCACCAAAAGGACGAAGCTCAAGGCGGCGACGAGCAACGAGATGCAGGCAATGGAAATGCCGGTGCGCTTCATGCCGATGCGATAGAATTCCAAAGTGGCGAAGAAGAGCAATACGGGGAGCACCCACAGAAGATTTTGCAGGATATAGTAAAGGAAATTGATCACACCGTAATGGCTCTCTCCAAACACATGGAGACCGCCGAACATATAGAAGGGGCTGGTGAGCACTGAAGCAAGGCTCGTGAAGGTCATGGCAAGAAGCCATTTGGGGAAATCTCTCATTTCTTGAATTTGTTTATACAGTCAATATAGGCCTCCACACTGGCGGCAACGATGTCGGTGTCGGCACCGAAACCATAATAGACCTGCCCGTCGTATTCCACTTGCATGTGTACCTTGCCCACGTCGTCGGAACCTTTATTGATGGCCTGGATGGTAAATTCCTTGAGCACCATCGTGCGCTTGATGATGTCTTTGAGGGCGTTGATGGCGGCATCGACCGGACCGTTGCCTTCGGCGGCGGCACGGAACTTCTCACCGGCAATGTCGAGCACCAAGGCGGCAACGGGACGTACGCCGTGGCCAGAAGTAACCTGCAAATAGTCGAGTTTGATGCTGTGTTGGTTGCTGCGCTCCGCGCCGGCCAAGACGAGGACATCGTCATCGGTGATTTCCTTTTTCTGGTCGGCCAGTTTGAGGAAGGCTTCGTAGATGCGGTCGAGCTTATCGTCGCTCACTTCAATGCCGAGCACCTCCAGGCGGTGTTTCAGCGCGGCGTGTCCAGAACGGGCCGTGAGGATGATGGCATTGTCGTCGATGCCCACATCTTTCGGATTGATGATTTCGTAGGTCTGCACATTCTTCAACACACCGTCTTGATGGATGCCCGACGAATGAGCGAAGGCATTGCGTCCGACGATGGCCTTGTTGGGCTGCACGGGCATGTTCATCAGCGAACTGACCATGCGACTGGTGGCGGCTATTTTCAGCGTAAGAGTAAAGGTACACGCCATAGGGGATGCCAAGCCGTTCACACTCGCTTACGTTGCGGTACCACTGGGCGTCATCCTGTTTGTTTTCGCCCACGCCGTCGTATTCGCTGCCAATGCCGCAGCGAATCATGACAAAATCAATGCCGGAATTTTTAACGGCGTCCCAGTCAACGGTGCCCTGATGGTAGCTGACATCAAAGCCGTTATAAGTAACGCTGCAGGTGGCAATGCCGTTGGAACTGTAGGTGGCAGCGTCCTGTTGGACAATATCCTCCCACTCGATGGCGGGCACGGAATCATCATAGATCGGCACGCCATCTTTGTAGCGGAAGCTGTTTTCCAGCCCGTTTGCCACATCATACGGTACGCCGGAATCTTCCTGTGCGGTTTCCGGCGTGCTGGTTTCGGCCGCCGCAGGCAGCGCCGCAAACAGCCCTGCTGCCATAACAGCTGCCGCAGCCAGGCTGGCTGTGCGCAGTTTTAGGGTCCCTTTCAAAATTTATTCCTCCTTCAAAGTGAACATCATTAACTATCATCATACCACAACCGCATAGCCTTGGGAATGGTTACATATGTAAAATTTGAAAGCAATACCGCATAATTCTGCGTGTCGATGCCCCCATCGACGCTTGAATTTGCAGGGAAGGGAAGGTTCGGTGCAGCCCAAAAGAAAAACGTGCATTCTGACGTGTCTTGCGCTGCGCGCTACTTGCCAATGCAGGCAAAATCGGGTATGATAACAATAAGTAGAAATATTCTGCCGGACACCCGGCAGATTGGGTAAGAAACAGCAAAGGAGAACCTGTTATGCGTTATTGCAAAAAATGTACCATGCCGGACACCCGCCCCGGTATCACCTTTGACTCTGAGGGCGTTTGCAGCGCCTGCCGCCATTACGAAAACCGCAAAAATGTGGACTGGGACGCCCGCTTTAAGGAGTTTGAAGCCTACTGCAACAAGTACCGCGGCATGAACGGCCCCGGCGGTTATGACTGCGCTGTTGCTGTTTCCGGCGGCAAGGACAGCCACTTCCAGGTTTGGATGCTGAAAGAAGTCATGCACATGAACCCCATCCTGTTCAGCGTGGAGGATAACTTCCCCATGACGCAGGCCGGCATCCATAACCTGAAAAACATCAGCGAGGAATTCGGCTGCACCATCATCAGCTGCAAGCCCAACATCCGCGCCCAGAAAGTGCTGATGCGCAAGTTCTTTGAAAAATACGGCAAGCCCACCTGGTATGTGGACCGCCTGATCTATACCTTCCCGCTGCACATGGCAGCCAAGTTCAACACCCCCATGCTGTGCTATGGCGAGAACGTCAGCTTTGAATACGGCGGCTGCTCCGATAAGGAGACTTATTCCGCCATGGATCAGATCGAAAATGGCGTGGCGGTCGGCTTTCCGATGGAAGAGCTGGTGGGCGACGGCGTGACCGAAAACGACCTGTCCCTGACGCTGGCTCCCTCTGCCGAAGAGCGCGCGAAGCTGGACCCGTTCTATATGAGCTACTTTGTGCCCTGGAACAGCTACAAGAACTACCAAATCGCCAAGGAGCACGGCTTCCATGACCTGACCCATGAATGGGACCGCACCCACCATGCCGAAAACTTTGACCAGATCGATTCCCGCGCCTACCTGGTGCACTCCTGGCTCAAGTACCCCAAGTTCGGCCATGCCGCCGCAACCGACTATACCGCCCGCTATATCCGCTATGGCATGATGACCCGCGAGGAAGCTATCCCCATCATCAAGGCCCGCGACGGCAAGCTGGATCCGCTCTGCGTGCGTGATTTCTGCGATTTCTGCGGCTACACCGAGAGCGAGTTCTGGAAGATCATGGACAAGTTCTATAACCGTGATCTGTTTGAAAAGAACGACTGCGGCGAGTGGGTGCTGAAACACCCCATCTGGGAGGAAAACAAATAATGGTACGTCATGTTATTTTGTGGAAACTGAAAGAGATGCCCGCCGCTGAACAGGAAACCGTCAAGGCGGATATCAAAGCCGGGCTGGAAGGTCTGGCCGGGCAGATCCCCGGTTTGACGGAGATCCATGTTTACACCAAGGCCCTGCCCAGCTCCGCCAATGCGGACCTGATGCTGGATACCACCTTTGTGGATGAAGCCGCCCTGAAAGGCTATGCCGTTCACCCGGCCCATGTGGCTGTGGCTGATGGCAAAGTGCGCCCCTATACCGCCGTGCGCACCTGCCTGGATTTTGAAGTATAACAGGGCTGAAAAAAGGATCAATCAATGATGCAGAATACAGAACATACCGCCGCGCCGCTGCTGGTGCGCGGGGGCCGGGTTCATGATGCCGTTCACCCGGAACCACAGCAGATCGACCTGCTGCTGGAAAACGGCCGCATTGTTGCCATGGGGCATGAACTGAACGTGCCCGCCGATATCGCCGTGCTGGATGCTGCCGGGCTGGATATTTTCCCCGGTTTTGTGGATGCGCACACCCATATCGGCCTGGATGGTTATGGCATTGGGTACGAAGGCTACGACTACAACGAGATGAATGACATCTGGACCCCGCAGCTGCGCGCCATTGACGGCATCAACCCTCGCGATCCCTCCTTTGCCCATGCACGGGAAGCAGGCATTACCTGCGTGTGCACCGGGCCGGGCAGCGCTAATGTGCTGGGCGGCACCTTTACCGCCATCAAGACGGTGGGCGAGCGTGTGGACAACATGATCGTCAAGGAAGCCGTTGCCATGAAATGCGCCTTTGGCGAAAACCCCAAGCGCTGCTATAAAGATAAATGCGATTCTACCCGCATGTCCACCGCTGCGTTCCTGCGCGGGGCGCTGGCTTCCGCCAGGGATTACGGTGCCCGCAAGGCTGCCGCCAACGGCGATGTGACCAAAATGCCCGCTTATAACCAGAAGCTGGAAGCCTTGCTGCCGGTGCTGGACCACACCATTCCCCTGAAAGCCCATGCACACCAGGCCAACGATATCTTTACCGCCATCCGCATTGCCAAAGAGTTCGATGTGGGCCTGACGCTGGAACATGTGACCGAAGGCCACCTGATCGTGGACGAACTGGCCAAGGAAAGCAATATCCCCATGGCCGTCGGCCCCAGCCTGACCTTTGCCAGCAAGTTTGAACTGCAGAACAAATCCTGGGAAACGCCGGGCGTTCTGGCAAAAGCGGGCTGCCATGTTTCCATCATCACCGATAACTCGGTCATTCCGCAGCAGTACCTGCCGCTGTGCGCCGGTATGGCGGTCAAAGCCGGCATGGATCCGTTTGCCGCGCTGCAGGCCATCACCATCAACCCGGCCAAGCACATCGGCATTGCTGACCGTGTTGGCTCCATCGAGGTCGGCAAGGATGCAGACCTGGTGCTGACCGATGGCTGCCCGTTTGAGGTTATGACCAACGTGAAAGCCGTTCTGATCAACGGCGCAGTGGTCAGCCAGAAATAAAAAGCACTGCACCGATGTAAAAAATAGGCTGGCATCTTGCAAACAGCAGGGTGCTGTGCTATAATATCCACAGAACAGCAAAGGCGCTGTCCGATAGCATTGCTATACGGGCAGCGCCTTTTTTGGTTCAATAGGAATTACCACGGATGGAATGAGAGTGAGAAATATGGAAAAGAATCCTCGTTATGTCGAAATCGATTACGCCAAATACACGCCCGATATCCCGGAGGATCAGCTGGAAGCTTATTACGGCCTGCCCAAACATGTACAGTTCTGTAATGAATGCGTGATGAGCAACCAGAAGCCGAACTCCTGCTATGAATTTGAACATACGATCAAGTCCATTAAAAAGACGATGGTCATTCAGGACGACGGCACCTGCGATGCCTGCCATGCCTGCCACAATAAGGCTAACGGCCATATCGACTGGGCCCTGCGCGAAAAAGAGCTGCGTGAGCTGTGCGATGAATACCGCAAAAATGACGGCAGCTATGACTGCCTGGTGCCCGGCTCCGGCGGCAAGGACAGCTTTTATGCCGCTCACATCCTGAAATACAAATACGGCATGCACCCCCTGACGGTGACTTGGGCACCGCATATCTACACCCCCTGGGGCT
>ERZ773112.662-NODE-662-length-22361-cov-4.957949_pt1 | contig 22361 bp, 21 predicted proteins | sample MGYA00580566_ERZ773112 | MGnify/ENA primary metagenome ERZ773112 (study PRJEB29015, sample SAMEA2737842) | human gut metagenome | biome: human gut; feature: human-associated habitat; material: faeces | place: China | collected 2012 ... | reverse complement strand
CGCCGCGCCTCTCAGCGACAGCTTTAATAGAATACCACAGCGAGAGGCCGGTGTCAACACTTTTTTACTGTAATTCCGACTTTTTCTTTCAAAGTCTGTCAAGAAAGCTGTGGCGGCCGTTTTCATCGCGCCATCCAAGCAGCTTTCCCGTATCCACATTCTTGACCGCATTGAAGATATTTGCCTCGATCTGCGGATTTCTCGACGCAAGAGACGCGATCATCTGCTTGATTTCCGCGCGTTTTGTGTCGTTTTCCAGTTTTTTCGCCGGACAGTCGCAGGGCAGGAAGGTCAGTCCGCAGAATTCCGCCCATTCCACAACGTTTGCCTCGCGTGTGAAGTAAAGCGGACGGATCAGCTCCATCCCCTCGTAGTTTTTCGCCTTCACGCGCGGCAGCATCGCCTGCACCTGGCCGCCGTAGATCAGACCCATCAGCACCGTGCCGATCGCGTCATCATAATGGTGACCGAGGGCAATTTTGTTGCAGCCGCGCTTTTTCGCCTCGGCATAGAGATAGCCGCGGCGCATTTTCGCGCAGAGGAAGCACGGATGTTCCGCCGAATGGCTGCCTGCGACGCGCAGCACATCTGTGTCGAAGATCTCGAGCGGAATGTCCAGTTTCCGCGCATTCTCCTCCAGATGCCTGCGGCCTTCGGGCGCATATCCGGGGTCCATCGCCAGAAATTTCAGCTCGAAATCCACTGTGTGCTGCAAATCCCGCAGCAGCAGGCCGAGCAGCATGGAGTCCTTGCCGCCCGAGATGCACACTGCGACGCGGTCGCCCGGACGCACCATGTCATATTCCTTTACCGCATCCACGAATGGCTTGCGAATCGTGCGCACGAACTCGCGCTGCAAGGTCTTTCTGATCTCTTCTGCTGTCATTTTACGCCCTTCTTATGCTGAAAATGGTAGGTGATGCGCGCGAGCAGGCTGTCCGGCGCGAAATGCCGCGCGACCGTCATCGCCTTCATGGCAAGGCCCGGAACGATGACCGTTTTCCCGGCGAACATCCCGTCGACCGCTTCCCTTGCCACACGCTTCGCGTCCAGACCGTTCAGCGCGAACTTCACGCCGGCTACCTTGTTGAATTCGGTGTCGACCGGCCCCGGACAGAGTGCGCACACCTTGACCGCGCTGTTTCTGTGCCGCAGCTCCTCGCGCAGCGCCTGCGTTAGACGGAGCACATAGTTTTTGGTCGCGTAGTAGGTCGCCATGAGCGGGCCGGGCAGGAAGCCGGCCGACGAGGCGACATTCAGAATATATCCGTGGCCGCGCTTCGCGAAATCCTGCACCGCGAGCTTGGTCAGGATGTGCACCGCACGGATATTCGTGTCGATCATGCGCAGCTCCTCGTCCAGATCGGTGTCCAGAAACTCGCCGAACAGGCCGAAGCCCGCATTATTTATCACGATCTCGAGATCGTCGCCGCACACCGCACTGTACAGCAGGCGGCATTCCTCCTCATCGCTCACATCCGCCGCGATCACATGGCACACGGTCGGCAGCTCGGCCGCAAGCTCGCGCAGACGCTCCTCGCGCCGTGCGCACAGCACCAGCTCGCAGCCGCGCTCAGCGAGCGCGAACGCCATTTCACGCCCCAGTCCCGAGGACGCGCCGGTAATCAGCGCCTTCATATAACTCCCTCCATTTCCCGGTGTTTCGGTATAATATATCAGTGTAGCACAGCCCGTCCCGCCCGTCAAACAGAAAACGGAGACCGTTCCTTGCAGACAGGTCTCCGTTTCGTGCGTATTTGCTATGATCTTACTTCATAAGGTTGCCGTCGTCGAAATAGTTGATCTTCATCGCGGCGCGGACATCTGCGAGGGTCTCCGCAGCCTTGCGCTCTGCGGCCTCGCTGCCCTTTTTGAGGATCTCATAGACCTCCGGCTTGCGCGCCTCCCAGTAGGCGCGGCGCTCGCGCATCGGGCCGAGGATGGACTGCATGACGTTATTGAGGAACTTCTTTACCTTTACGTCGCCCAGACCGCCGCGCGTGTAGTGCGCCTTGAGCTCGTCGAGATTGCTGTACTCCGGCAGGAACTCCGCAAAATGCTCGTCGGTGCAGAAGGCGTCCAGATAGGTGAACACGGTATTGCCCTCGAGCTTGCCCGGGTCCTCGATGCGGATATGATCCGGATCGGTGAACATGGACATGATCTTGGTGCGGACAGTCTTTTCGTCGTCGGCCAGATAGATGCAGTTGCCGAGCGACTTGCTCATCTTCGCCTTGCCGTCCGTGCCCGGCAGACGCAGGCAGGCGGTGTTGGACGGGAGCATGATCTTCGGGTCGGTCAGCGTCTCGCCGTAAATGCGGTTGAAGGAATGCACGATCTCGCGGCACTGCTCGATCATGGGCATCTGGTCCTCGCCGACCGGTACGCAGGTCGCGCGGAAGGCGGTGATGTCGGCCGCCTGGCTGATCGGATAGCAGAAAAAGCCGACCGGAATGCTCGACTCAAAGCCGCGCATCTGAATCTCGGACTTTACGGTAGGATTGCGCTGCACGCGGGAAACCGTGACGAGGTTCATGTAGTAGAACGTCAGCTCGGTCAGCTCGGGCACCATGGACTGAATGAAGATGTTGACCTTTTCCGGGTCGAGACCGCAGGCGATGTATTGCGCGAGCTGCTCGATGGTGCGGCGGCGCAGGTCGGCGGGGTTCTGCCGCACGGTGATCGAGTGCAGGTCGGCCATGAAATAATAGCAGTCAAAGATCTCGGCGCGCTCGCTCCAGTTTTTGATCGCGCCCAAATAAGACCCGAGCGTCAGATCACCGGAGGGCTGGATGCCGGAGAGCATCACTTTTTTTGCTGTTTTTTCTTCCATTTTGATTACTTCCTTAACTGTTGTGCTGAAAATTCGTATTTGTTCGAATATTGTACCACAACCTGTGGTGGAATACAACACAGAAAGTTCCTTGACAATCCATGCGATGTAAAATAAGATATAAATAATTATGGTTTATCTATCCGGAGGATACAGAGAATATGAAAGATCAAAAGTGGTTTGAAGACATGGAGCAGCGCATCCCGCACGGCGAGGTGCGCACCCGCTTTGCACCGAGCCCGACGGGCTATATGCACGTCGGCAATCTGCGCACGGCGCTGTATACGTACCTGATCGCGCGGCACGCCGGCGGTAAGTTCATCCTGCGCATTGAGGACACCGATCAGGGACGCTATGTCGAGGGCGCGGTCGATGTCATTTACAGCACCATGCGCGCCTGCGGCCTGACGCATGACGAAGGCCCGGATGTCGGCGGCCCGGTCGGCCCGTATGTCCAGACCGAGCGGCGGGGACTCTATAAAGAATATGCCGAGCTGCTCATCGCGCGCGGCCACGCCTACCGCTGTTTCTGCGATAAGGACGATGCCGCCGAAGAAAATGTTTCCGACGGCGCGGTCATCCACAAATATGACGGCCGCTGCTCGCGCCTGAGCGAGGAAGAGATCGCGGCCAATCTCGCGGCCGGCAAGCCCTATGTCATCCGTCAGAAGATCCCGCGCGAGGGCAAGACCACGTTCCATGATGAGATCTTCGGCGACATCACGGTCGATAACGACACGCTCGACGATCAGGTGCTCATCAAGCGCGACGGTCTGCCGACGTATAACTTTGCCAACGTCATCGACGACCATCTCATGGGCATCACGCACGTTGTGCGCGGGTCGGAGTACCTGTCGTCCACGCCGAAATATAACCTGCTCTATGAGGGCTTCGGCTGGGAGATCCCGAAGTATATCCACTGCTCGCCGGTCATGCGCGACCAGCACAACAAGATGTCCAAGCGCCACGGCGACCCGTCGTATGAGGATCTGATCGCGCAGGGCTACCTGTCGGAGGCCGTGGTCAACTATGTGGCACTGCTCGGCTGGGCGCCCGGCGGCGAGCGGGAGATCTATTCGCTGCCCGAGCTCGTGGAGGCGTTCGACATCAAGGGCATCTCCAAGTCTCCGGCCATCTTCGATATCGACAAGCTCAAGTACTTCAACAGCGCGTATATCCGCGCCATGACGCCGGAGCAGTTCGCCGCCGTGGCCGCGCCCTATATCCGCCAGACGGTGAAAAACCCCACCATCGACCCCGCGCAGATCGCGCCGCTGCTGCAGCAGCGCTGCGAGGTGCTTACGGACATTCCGGAGAAGGTGGATTTCTTCGACGCGCTGCCGGAGTATGACATCACGCTCTATACCAATAAGAAGTCCAAGACCGACCCCGCCGTCTCGCTCGAGATGCTCAAAACGGTGCGCCCGCTGCTCGCCGAGCTCCCGGCGTGGGATGATGAGACGCTGCTTGCGGCCATGAAGGATCTGGCCGAGCGGCTGGAAGTAAAAAACGCGAAGGTAATGTGGCCGGTGCGCATTGCGGTGTCCGGCCGCGCGGTGACGCCCGGCGGCGCGGTGGAGATCTGCCGCATCCTCGGCCGGGACGAGACCCTGCGCCGGATCGACGCCGGCATCGCCAAACTGGAAGGGTGAGCGGCATGAAAAAACGCACGGGCGTGGAGCGGGCGGTCATCGTCATGGCCGTCGTGGTCGTGCTGCTTGCGATCGCGCTGATCGTGGTCAACGCAGCCGGCATCCGCATCCACAAGTCTGCACCGGAGGCACCGGCCACGACAAATCTGCCGCAGTTTCCGTTTTCCGACGAGCCGGAGCTGATCCTTGGCAGTGGACAGACCCCGTCGCGGGACGCCCAGCAGGCAGTTTCCGTCGGCGGCGAGGATAAGACTATGCAGCTCGTGACCGGCTCGTTTGCCCAGCGTGGCGGCCCGGATTTCTCGCTGTATCTGGATACTTCCGTGTTTCTGAGCACGGAAATGGACGGCAAGTGCTGCTTTGCCCGCGCGGATGATGCGAGCATGGACGCCTATCTGGAGATCGGTTATCACCCGGGCGCGGACGCACAGACGCTTGCGGGTACGATTCTCAATGACTACGGCACGATCGCAACGACGGAGTCGCTCGGTCAGGTCAAGCTTGGAGATCTGAATGCCTACGGCGTCAACGGCGCCACGGTGCAAAGGCAGCTCGAGGCATACCTGATCCCGACGGCGTGTGGCTGCATTTCGGTCGTGCTCTGCCGGGCGGGAACGGCGCCGGCGGGCTGGTATGAGAGCCTGCTTGCCTCGGCGCAGACGCTGCAGATCGCCGACTGAGAAAAATTGCACATCAAAACCACCCTTTCCGGCAACACTAGTCCGGAAGGGGTGTTTTGCTATGAAGAAAAAAACGCGCGTGCTCATCATTTCCTACACGGCGGCGCTCGTCGCGGCGCTTGCGGTCGGCCTGATCGCCTGCCGCACGGATGCCAACCGCCGCCAGACGGCCATGGATGCCAACTACCGCCACGCTTACGGCGAGGTGCTCAACGCCGTGCAGGAGCTCGACAGCTCGCTGCAAAAGAGCCTGTATGCAACGACGGCGGCCATGGAGTGCACGGTCTGCACGGATATCTATAGCAATGCGCAGACGGCGGAGATGGCGCTTGGTGTGCTGCCGGTCAATTCGCATGCGCTCGCGCGCATCGCGCGCAACATCGCCCTTGCCGGGGACTACGCGCGCACGCTCTCGCGCAATGCGGCGGAGGGCAGAACGTTCACATCCGAGGAGCTGGAGCATCTGCGCGCCTTTTCCGATGCAACAAAGCAGCTGAGCACACAGCTCGCGGCGCTTGGCCAGTCGCTTTATGACGGCGCGGTCACGACGACGGCGCACGTGCGCAGCACGGAGTCACTGGAAAACCTGGGATCGGAGGCGGACCTGTCCGATACGCTCGAGGCGGAGCTTGCGGCGCTGGCCGATTCGTTTGAGGAGCTGCCGCTCCCGATCGCGGACGGCAGCTATCAGGTGCGCACGGCGGCGGACTATGCCATGCTGGCGGGCCACGACGAGGTCACGGAGGAGCAGGCGCAGGCTGCGGCCGCGGCCTTTCTGGATCTGGATGCGGCGCGCCTGCAGGCGACCGGCCGCTCGGAGGGCGCCGTACCGTGCTGGAACTTTGACATCGACGGCGGGGACGATACGTCCTATATCGCGGTCACGGTCTCCGGCGGGGAAGTGCTGCGCTATTACTCCTCCTGTGCCGGCGGCGAACCGGTGCTTTCGACCGATGAGGCGGCAGAAGCGGCCGCGGCGTTTTTGCGCGCGCGCGGCTATGACGGCATGCGCCTGATCGACACGGAGGACGCGGGGCAGTCACTCATCTGCACGTTCTGCTATGTGCAGGACGGTGTTCTGTGCACGGCGGATCAGCTGCGCGTGCGCGTCCGGCTCGACGACGGGACGGTCTGCGGCTTCTCGTCGGCATCGTATCTGGACACGCACCGGGCGCGCACGCTCTCGGCCGATACGATCGGCGCGGAAGCGGGACAGGCGGCCGTGCCCGGCGCGCTGCAGGTCGTGGACACGCGCACGGCATTTCTCCGGCTCTACGGCGCGCGGGAGACGCTGTGCTATGAGTACCTGTGCGAAACGGACGATGGGCAGCGCTGCGTCATCGCCGTCAATGCCCGCACCGGGCAGCAGGAACGCATCCAGACATCGGACGTGTCCGGCGGGGTGCAGATGCAGTTTTGATGCGCCGCGCAAGAGGGGGGAGCGGCAGGCTCTCCCTCTTGACGAAAAAAACCGAACAGTGTATGATAGGGAAAACAAATGCGTATCAAATCTTTACATATTGGAGGCTTCTCATGAGCGTCATTCCCAAGATCACCTGCCGGCGCTGCGGGCGCGAGTATTCCGGCCTGCGCAGCCGCTGTCCATATTGCGGTACGGGACGCAGCAAATCCGCAGAGCGCATACCGCTGCGCACGTCCAGTGAAAATGCGGGCACGCCGGCGGCGGAGCACGCTGCGGTCAATACGAAGTGGCAGATGCTGTTCGGCGGCATTTTGCTCCTCGCGGTCGTGGCTGCCGTCATCGTGCTCATCACCGTGAGCCTGAACGCCAGTCAAAATACCCCGAGCGTTGCCGAGCCGACCCCGCCGGCGACGGTTTCCAGTGCCGCGCCGGTCGCCACGCCGACACCCACACCGGAGCCGACCCCGACTCCGACGCCGACTCCGTCGGTCACGAGCATCACCATCACGTTCCTCGGCAGCAAGCGCACGGAGTTCGCGGCCAAGGTCGGCGATGAGGTGCCGCTGAGCACGACGATCTATCCGGCCGGCGGCAATCAGACTGTCACGTGGTCGAGTAAGGACGAATCCATTGCCACCGTCAGCGACAAGGGCGTCGTGACCGGCGTGGGCAAAGGCACGACGACGATCACGGCCGAGTGCGGCGGCGTGAAGGCCGACTGCACGGTCTATATCACGGCGAAGTAAAGCGCCCCATGTTCGACGGCTCCGAAAATAATCGGGGCCGTCGAAAAAAGGGGTTGACAAAAGGATGCAGATGCGTTAGAATAACCAACGCTGACACGGACGATTAGCTCAGCTGGTATGAGCATCCGCTTGACGTGCGGAGGGTCACAGGTTCGAGTCCTGTATCGTCCACCATAAAAATGCCGCGACAAACGTCGCGGCATTTTTATATTTTCGCAGCATTGAAAGAAAGAAAAAAGGAGACTGGCAGCAGTGCACAGTCTCCAAGGATGTAGTCAGCAAAGTTTGCAAGACAGGGCTGACCGCAGTGGTTTTATTATAGTGGGATTCCGGAATGCTGTCAAGATGAAAATAACAGAAAGAAACATTTCTTCCGAAAACAAGAATCGACAAATTTCGCATATTTCTCTGTAAAAATGAGAATTGATACTTGACAACCGTGTGCGTTATCATTATAATGAAAAAGCTGCATCGGGGTGTAGCGCAGATGGTAGCGCGCATGGTTCGGGACCATGAGGCCGCGAGTTCAAGTCTCGCCACTCCGACCATAATGTGGAGGCAAAAAAGATGTCTCCTGCGAAAAGCCCGAATATATCGGGCTTTTTTGCTACCCAAACGGCGATTTTTCTCTGTACCAAAACACAGATGTAAAATCGCCGTTTTCCCTTTGTGGATAGACTTGAATTCCCGAAAAGTAAATATCAGATACACAGGCAGATAGAAAGCAAAAATCTATCTGCCTTTTTTATTACCCTAAAAAGGAGAAATCAGATATGCGGTCCTTTATTTCTCTGCACAAGGAAAATTGGCGCAGTCACAGCTACGCTGCCGCCCGCTGTGTCGGGGATCAGGTGCTGTTTCAAATGCTGAAAGCGAATTCCAATATCGACACCGTCTATCTCTGCATGGACAACGATGTCGCAGGTCAGGCGGCGAACAAAAGGATATCCGACAAACTCTTTAGCAAAACGAATAGTGCGGAGTTTGCGACGACGAAGTGACAGGTGCCACCTGTCATGACGGAAGGAGAAAGTGAACTTACCCAACTGAAAAATAACTACAGCAGAAAGGAAAGACAAATAACTCTATCAAGGCAGAGTATAAGATGGAATCAGTTCGACTTGTGCAGGTCAAAGACCGCCCTTTTTCTCTGTTGTGGGTAAAAAGTGTGGCTTTTGTGCAAAGCCTTATAAGAGGCAGTTGAGAAACAGACGGATTTATGCTATAGATTAATTTGAAAAGGTATACCCAAGGAAAAACAAAAACGAATGAAGGCGAAATGGGGTCTGTTTATGACCGAACAGAAAAAGAATACTATCATAACAAGCGGCATCGCTGTACTTGCCGTGATACTGGCATATTGCTTCCGAATTGTAGGCAGGGGCAGCTTCTACCCGATGCTGTTTTCCTATCTGCGCAGCTTTATCTATATTGGCCTATTCGCTGCCTGGGGGCTCTCCGTCCGTCAGCGGATCGTGCAAAAGCAGGTGTGCAGGTTTATGACGGTCACCGCAGTACTGCTCATCATATGGATGGTAGTCCGTTCGGCAAAGTATTTTATATTCTGGCAGCCGGATGCCGTCCGTTACCTGTGGTATCTGTTCTATCTGCCCATGCTGTTTGTGCCTATGCTGGCACTGCTGATTGCCATGTCATTGGGAAAGCCGGACGAATACAAATTTCCCAAGGGAATGTCGGTTCTGTGGATCATCTCCGGCGTATTGCTTCTGCTCGTGCTTACAAATGACTTGCACCAATTCGTATTTACCTTTCCGAAGGACGCCGCCGTGTGGACAGACAAAAACAACGGTTACTCGATAGGCTACTTCATGATTGCAGGCTGGCAGGTGCTGTGCGCCTTTGCCGCACTCGTAATTATGTTTTTCAAATGCCGTGTGCAAAAAGGAAGGCTCCACTTTCTTCCCATTGTTCCTATGCTGCTGGCGATTGTTTACAGCGCACTTTACTATGCGGGTGCGGATTGGCTGCTCCACTTGTTCGGCGATATTGCCGCGTTCCAAAGTGTGATGTATATTCTGACCTTTGAGTTTTGCATCGCCTGCGGATATATACATTCAAACAGCCGTTATGTGGACTTGTTTGCCTCCTCTGTCGGCACATCGGCAGAGATTACTGACAAGGACTTTACCGTTCGGTATGCAGCTGTAAACACTGCGCCTATCTCAAAGGAAACGATGAAAAAAGCCGAGCAAAGCCCGGTCACGATGGGCGGCTTGACCGTTCACACCATGCCTGTTGACGGCGGCTATGCCGTATGGACAGAGGATGTGTCGGCTTTGCGTGACATCAAGGAGAACTCTGAGCTTCTTGCAGACGAGCTTGCCGACAGGAACGAAATACTCCGTTATGAATACAAGCGCGAAGCTAAGCGCCGCAAGGTGGAGGAGCAAAACCGCCTGTATGACCTCCTGCGTTCCGCTACGCAGACGCAGATCGACCGCATTGCGGAGCTCACTAAGGAATACCGCCGAATCTCAAGCACCGATCCCGACAGCGCCAAAACGCTCCTTGCCGAGATTGCCGTGCTGTGCAGCTATATTAAACGCCGCAAGCATCTGACGCTCCTTACCGACCGAGATATTAAAATAGCGGCAACGGAACTCCACCGTGCCTTCAATGAATCGCTCCAAACGCTAAAGCTGTTGGGCGTCCGCAGCTCGCTCTATGTGGACGAGTCTCTTTCCATGCTCTCCGGCAAAACGGCGACTGCTGTATTTGATTTTTACGAATCGGTTATTGAAGCCGATATTTTGAATTTAACAGGCATACAGGTAAGCCTCATAAAGGCAAACGGCTTGCGCTTGTCACTAAATGTGTGCTGCAAGGCCGACCTTTCCGCTTTGGCAAGCGGAGACAGTATCCGCTGTGAAAAAGAGGATGACGAGGAATACCAGCGCCTTGTATTTGAAGCGAAAGAAGGTGACAGGAAATGAGTGCATTTTCTTCCCTTTCTGAATTTTGGCAGACTATGCTGCCGTTTATCATGCTTGTGGAGATCGTCCTTGAAATCGGGCTGTTTATGTATCAGCTTCTTCGCAGCAATAAGCCGGTGCGCAGCCTGCTGAGTCTGGCGGTTATGGCGGTGATGATCCCACTGCTGTTCTCCGTTTCCCGGGCAGATCCCGATAATATCGGGGACGCATTTCTGCTGGGCGCACCGTGGCTGATATTTGCCGCTGCCATTTTCCTTGCGGCAGTTCACTTTGCCATTGCTCTGCCGCGGGAATACCGCCGTAAAAAGAACGAGCTCTCGCCGTTCTCCATTAAGGAAGCAACGGATAAGCTGCCTATGGGCATCTGCTTTGCTGACCCGAACGGCAGGATCATCCTGTGCAACAACCGTATGCGCAGGCTGTCCTTTGCCCTTTGCGGCCACGAGCTGCAAATCAAAAGCGATATGGAAAATGCCCTGAGCGTGCCGGACAGATCCGTAACCGTCAAGGATGATTGCTACATCCTGCCCGACAAGACCGTCTGGCAGTTTCGCACACAAACTATCACCGTGGAGAGCGATGACCGCTGGCAACAGATAACGGCGCACAATGTAACCGAGCTGTATAACGGCTACCAAAAGCAAGAGGAAATAAATAAAGAACTGGCAGAAGTCAATCGAAAGCTCAGGAAGATGTACGCTCGCATGGAGGACGATGTCAAGGAGAAGGAAAGCCTTGACCTAAAGGTCTATATTCACGATACCATCGGGCGGAGCCTCCTGACCATTCGTGACATCATCGGCAGCGGCGAGGACACCGAGAGAAAGCTCGAAGCCCTGCAAAACGCCGTCGGTATGCTGGCAAGCAACCGCGTCACCTCCGTCGGCACGATGCAGGAGGTGCAGCAGACCGCAAAGCAGCTCGGCGTAGCCGTTGAGGTCGAGGGCTATCTTCCGCGCGATACCGCCGCCGAGGAACTGACCGTTGCCGCCGCCAAGGAGTGCGTGACCAACTGCATCAAGCACGCAGACGGGAATGAGGTATATATCCGCATTGCCGAGCGCAATCATTGCCACGACATTACCATAACCAATAACGGCAGAGTGCCCACGGGGCCGATCAGAGAGGGCAGTGGACTTTCCGCGCTTCGTCACAGCATTGAAAGCCACGGCGGCGAGATGCATATTTCCCATGAGCCGCGCTTTGCGCTTCTCATCACGATTCCCGAAAAGGAGAATGAGCTATGATAAGCACCATACTTGTAGAGGACGATCTGTACATCCAAAAGCACTTTGTCGATCGTCTTGCGGCAGACGGCGAGTTTCATCTTGTCGGCGTTTTCCGTGACGCCTTTGAAGCGGAAAAGCACTGCGACGCCACCGTAAAGCTCGTCCTTATGGATGTGCAGACGCAGCACAAGCACTCCGGTCTTGCCGCCGCGGAGCGCATCAAAAAGGCTTTTCCGCAAATCAAGATAGTAGCCGCGACCTCGCTTGTCGATCCGCAGGTGCTGCAAAGAGCGAAAGCGGGCGCAGCCGACAGCCTGTGGTATAAAGACCACGGTACAGAGGAATTGATGAGCGTGGTAAAGCGCACCCTGGCAGGCGAAAAGCTCTTTCCCGATTCCTCACCCGCCATCGAGATGGAGGGCACAATGTCCGATAAATTTTCGCCGCGGCAATTGGACATACTGCGCCTTTATATAAAGGGCTTCACCTATCAGGAGATAGCCGATAAATTGGGCATCTCCAAAAACGGCGTTCGCTGGAATTTGGACGATATGGTGGGAAAAGGCGGGTTTGAAAACCGAGAGGCGCTCGTTGCGACCGCAATTGAAAATAAGCTCATGGTAACGACTTTGAAGGACGAATAAATGCAAAGTACCCCTTGACCGAGCAGGTCAAGGGGTACTTTGCGCAAAAAAGGCAGAATTATTTTGAAAAAACATTTTTTTCGCTCCGTTACTGGCACTTGTGCCAGTGACAAGCCTTAAAAAATCCGTAGAATAAAATGTGTATAAATATCGTTGTGTATAGACAAGGCGGTGGTGAAGGATGAAAAAGATCGTGCTGGATATTCAGAGCGATATCCATGCGCAAACCATGGAGCGAATGCTGATGCAGAAGCTGGACGATTGTCAGGTCGTGATCTCCGAATCGCCTGACACGACCGCCGAGTGGTGCAAAACACATCGACCGGACGTGCTCTTAATGGAGGTCAAGGCGTATTCACCATGGATGTTCAAAGAACGAATGGCAATCTGTGACAAGGTAAAACGAAACACGGAAAACTGCCGTGTCATTCTCTTTGTGGATGATGATACAGACGGAGAGTTGATCGAGCAGGTGCGGCAGGCAAAGCGCGAGGGTCTGATAGACGCTTTTCTCTTCGGTTCGGTATCCGAAAACTACTTTGCTTCGGTCATCGACAGTGTTTAAATCAGGCAACACAAAACGCATAGACAAATCTTCAAAATGATTTTGAGGGAGGAAATGATAGTATGACAAAAACGAACACACGAAGTCGCATCGTCAGCATCCTGCTGGTGCTTATAATGCTGCTCTCGCTGATGCCGAGTCTGATGGTTCCCACCCACGCCTTTTGGGACGACTACGACACCGGCGGAGATTGCCCCAACTGCGACCACTACCACTGGGCTGAGAATTGCTGCGACTGCCAGTTCTGCACCATTGACTGCAACTACGATTGCTGGGTTGAGACCCATTGCAACGACTGTGGTCTGTGCCTGGGCGACACGCCCTACTGGTGCTCAGAGTGCTTTAAATGCGCCGACTGCATGGAGGATACGCACTGCTCCACCTGCGCCAAGTGCTACATCGGCGAGGATGACCAGCTGTGCGGCGAATGCCATAAGGGTCCCTGCTGCTCCATAACCATCTGCGACACCTGCGGCTTCTGCGACGACTGCGCAAACGATGACAGCGACCCGATGCACTGCTCGCTGTGTAACGCCTGCTTCGGTTCGGTGGACGAGTGCGTGGACGACGATGATACCGGCGTCATCCACTGCGTCGATTGCCACACGGCCTGCGAGCAGTGCGAGGAATGCCTGCTGGCCAAGGAGAGCTGCGAGGACTGCGGCCTGTGCAAGGAGTGCTGCCGGGACAACTCCGATGCCGGCGGCTGCCCGGACGGCGAGACCTGCGTGGAAAGCGCCGAGTGGGAAGAGCACATCTGCCCGGGCTGCGACGGCTGGGTCACGGATAAGGAAGACGAGGACGAGTTCTGCGAAACCTGCGAGCTGTGCAAGGAGTGCTGCGAGGGCAACTCCGACTGCTCCGCGGGAATGTGTGCAATGGATACGGACTATGCGGATCACTTCTGCGAGGACTGCGGCCTGTGCTTCTGCGACAGCGACCCCTGCGAGGACGGCTGCGATCAGCGCTGCAAGGACTGCTGCCTCGATGCCGTGAAAGCGATGGGCTGCGATCATGACGACTGGTGCTTCAGCGACTCTGATTTTGAAGATCATCTGAAAGCGGAGCACAGCGGTGCCGGGCATACCCACATCGCTTCCTCGTCCTGGTCAGCTGACGGAACGCGGCACTGGCACCCCTGCCGCTATTGCGACGGTAAAAAGCTGAATGCCGCCAACCATGAATATGACGCCAAGGGCGTGTGCAAGGTCTGCGGCTACATCAGCGGCAGCTCCATCGTCATCACCCGCCAGCCCAAGGGCGTCAAGTGCAAGACCTCCATCTACGATGATTATAACGAAGAGCCGGAAAACGGCCTGCTGTTCTATGAAAATCACCCGGTCACCTTCTCTGTCTCGGCAAGAAGCCTGAAAGGCGACGAGTTGACCTATCAGTGGTATCGGAAGGATAATGAGCATCCCACGGCGGCGCCCTACAAGCTGCCGGAGGGTAGGTTTTACATGGGTGTGACGACCTCTACACTGAAGATGTCGGTTTCCACCCAGGCCTGTCAGGAGGACTACTCCTACTACTGCGTCATCGGCAGAAAGGGCGACGCTTCGGACACCATGAAAACGGCGGAGGCAAAGCTGACTGCCACCCATGCCTTCAGCTATCAGCAGGCCGGTGAGCCTGTGTACACCGACGACGGCAAGAGAACGCCGGAATACAAGGTCACTTGGGTCGATAAGGATGGGAATACCCATAATACTACCGTAGGCAGCGTTCGCAAAAGCGACGGCCACAAGCTCGCGTGCCTGTTTGAAGCAGGCGCAGAAGAATACGAAGCACATTATATGACCTCCGGCTCCAAGGAGCGCATCTTCCCGCATACCTTTAAGCTTGAAAAAAGCTATGACGCGGTAGGCGGCGGCAGAGTTGACATGCTCGTCTGCACCGTCTGCGACTATTTCGTTTTTGTGAAGAGTCACGTCCATGATTACGGCTGGAACTGGGACTACACCGGCTTCGGCAGTATCTATGAGTATACCTTCAACATCGGCGGCTCGACCAAGACGGTGGAGCAGCTCATCCTTGAGTCCGGCTATGCCCACCCCGAAAAGTGCAAGGTTCCCGGCTGCGAGGAGTTCATCATGGTTCCCCACAGCTGGGGTCGCTGGAACGTGGTTTTGTGCCCTGACACCGCAGGCGCCGAAGGCGGCATGGAGGCCGAATGCAGCGTCTGCGAGTACAAAGAGACGGAAAAAATTGACGGCGATTGGACAAAGGACACCGCCATTGTGACGGTGAAAAACGGCCGCGCAACCCGTATGATCGTCAAGCCAGGCGACAAGATCCGCCTTTATCCCGAGGAGAGAAACGGTCAGAAAGCCATCGGCTGGAAGGTGGAGTATCTCCGCGAATACAATGACGGAAGTCCTGTTAAGAAAAACTGGAGCAGCACCGAGGTCGCGAGCCTGTTTAAGCTCGTCAATAACGGCTCTGCACTCGAGTGGGGCTGCACGATCCCGGCGTTCAGCGCCATGGGCGCCCCCGGCGGCGGCCAATTCTTCTTCGAGCCGGTCTATGCAGGCTGTGACCACAGCGGCGGCACCACGGTGCTCAATGCGAAGGCGCAGGTCTGCGACCGCAAGGGCTACACCGGCGACACCGCCTGCGCAGACTGCGGCCAAGTCATCAGTGCCGGTTCGGATATTTACCCGCCTGCAAACGCCGGTCATACCGGTCCACTGCAGCCGCTGTACTACTACGGTACGACCAACTCGGCCACCACGGATGCAAGCCATGGCGGCAAACGCTATAACGCCAATTCGGGCGACTGCCGGCACCGGGCCTATGAGGGCGACTACCGCTGCACGGCTTGCGGCGGCACCGTAAAGGGCGAGACCGGCGACTTCAAACATAGCGGCCCCTTTGAGCTGCGCGATGTAAGAGCGGCAACCTGCACCGAGAAGGGCTATTCCGGTAACCAATACTGCACAGCGTGCGACAGGATCTCAAAGAAGGGCTCCGCTACCCCGTCCCTCCACGAAATTGCCGGCAACTACAAGCTGGTCAATGAGGTTAAGCCCGGATGCACCACCACAGGCTATAGCGGCGACTATCAGTGTACAAGAGGCTGCGGACAGATTTTCCGCTACGGTCATGTTATCGATAAGCTCAGCCATGATTGGGACGGCGGCAAACCGGCAACACAGGGCAAGAGCGATGGAATTCTCTACACCTGCCGGCGCACCGACTGCGGCGAGACGAAGTTTGTGAAGAATCCCGCTGCGACCGAGTATGCAGTTACCGTCACAGGCGGTACGGCGTCTGCATCGGGGAATGCCATTACCTCCGCCGCTGCGGGCGTTGAGATCACCGTCACGGCGATAATTCCCGATGGCAAGGTCTTTGACAAGTGGGTCGTGAAGTCCGGCGGCGTGACTCTTGCCGATGCTGCAAGCGCCGTCACCACCTTCACCATGCCCGCAAACGATGTTGCGCTTGCGGCAAGCTATAAGGACGCACCCGTTGCGACCTATAGCCTTACGACGCAGGTAAACGGCGGTCACGGAACGATCTCCGCGAGCAAGACAGGACTTGCAGTAGGCTCGACCGAAACGATCATTTTTACTCCCGACGCGGGCTATGAGATCGACACGGTCACCGTAAACGGCGCTGCAACGCCCGTGCTTGCCAATGTTCTGGACGTTACAATGGATGCGGATAAGACCGTCATCGTGACTTACAAGGCAACAGGCAGCACGCATACCCACAGCTACGGCACGGAGTGGAAGTATGACGACACCAATCACTGGCATGAGTGCCAGTGCGGCGACAAGGCCGACACGGCAGCACACAGCTTCCAGTGGGTGATCGACAAGGCCGCTACCAAGGAGGCCACTGGCATCAAGCACGAGGAATGCACCGTTTGCGGCGCCAAGCGCAGCGAGAACACCGAGATCCCCGCCCTGCGGGATTACGCCGTTACCGTCACCGGCGGTACGGCAACCGTTGCCGCAGGCACACCCATCACCCGCGCCATGGAGGGCGTTGAGGTCACCGTTACGGCACAGGCTCCTGACGGAAAGCACTTCGTCAAGTGGGTCGTTAAGGCAGGCGGCATTACACTGGCTAACGAGACCAGCGCCACCACCACCTTCACCATGCCCGCAAACGATGTAACGATCGAGGCGGAGTTCGCCGAAAACCCCGTAGAGGCGTATACGCTCACGGTTATCAAGGGCACGGCCTCCGTTGCCGCTGGCACCCCCATCACCGACAAGATCGAGCAGAACACCGTTGTGACCGTTACGGCGGACGCACCGGAGGCAGGCAAGGTCTTTGACAAGTGGGTCGTGCTGGAGGGCAATGTCACCCTGGCAGACGCCACCAAGGCCACCACCACCTTCACCATGCCCGGTAATGATGTGAAGATTGAGGCCACCTATAAGGATGCGCCTCCCAGCCATACCCACAGCTACGGCACGGATTGGAAGTATGACGACACCAATCACTGGCATGAGTGCGAGTGCGGCGACAAGGCCGATATTGCGGCTCACAGCGCCAGCGAGTGGATCGTTGACACGGCAGCTACCGAAACCGCCGACGGCGCTAAGCATAAGGAATGCACCGTCTGCAAGAAGGTTCTTGAAACCGCACCGATCCCCGCAACAGGCAGCACTCATACCCACAGCTACGGTACAGAGTGGAAGTATGACGGCACCAACCACTGGCATGAGTGCGAGTGCGACGATAAGGCCGACACGGCAGCACACAGCTTCCAGTGGGTGATCGACAAAGCCGCTACCAAGGAGGCCACCGGCATCAAGCACGAGGAATGCACCGTTTGCGGCGCAAAGCGCAGCGAGAACACGGTCATCGACAAGCTCCCCGACGGCGGCAACACCGGCAATACAGGCAGCGGTGATAATAACACCGATAAGCCAGGAAAGGACGACTCCACCAAGCCTCCTCAGACCGGTGACAGCAGAAACCTCATCGGTTGGCTGGCTGCTCTGTTCGTCTGCGGCGGCGTTCTGACCGTGCTGGGTCTGAACAGCAAAAAGAGAAAGGAATCCGAGGCTGAATAAGCCGACGCTTCCGAAATCGAAATATCCTAAATACAATAGGCGGTGACGGATCATTCCGCCACCGCCTATTTTCCTGAAAGCGGACTCGGCAGCAAGCCCCTTTCCGAAAGGCGGCAATCACGGCGTTGCCGCTTTTCGGAAGGACTACAGGACACTACGATAAGAAAAAGGAGAGAAGCTGCCATGACTGTTTCGGAAAGAATTCCCTTCAGCGGCCTGCTGCTGCCCTTACAAGAAGGGCATACCTACAGCTGTGACCGCTGCACCACCGACGGCATGGAGCTGCTGTTCGTTTTCCGTGAGAACGGGCATTCACGATATTACTTTGAGTCGGATATGCAGGGGTTTGACCGGAAGGCGGCAAGCGACAGCCACATTCTGACCGTGTATCCCCAGCCGAACGGCGACGGAGAGGTGTCCCTGCTCCATTTGAAGCGCGCCGCCACGGACAGATTTTTCCTTTTTCGTATGACCAAGCCCTGCGTCACGCTGACCGGCGAGATGTGTCTGTGGGAGGACGCACCCCATCGGCACCGGTCTGCCGATGCTTTTTGACTTCCTGGATGAAGTCAGAATATTGAAGTAAAGTAAGGTGAAGCAATGCAGGATAACAGAATACCGCCGCAGAAAAGACCCATGACCGAGGCAGAAATGCTCCGCAGGCGTGAGCTGCGCCGCTCGGCGATCAAAAAGCAAAAGCGGAGAAGGACGCTCTTTCTTACTGCCTGCGCCCTTGCGGCGGTGCTGCTCATAGCGGGCATCGTGCTGCTGTGCCGTAGCTGCGGCCGCTCCGAGAGCAGCCCTCATGACGAGAGCATCTACGGCAGCTTTGCAATGTCCGACAAGAGTTGCGTCTATACCTTCCGTGAGGACGGCAGCGGAGAGCTGCGGCTTTCCGGCGCACCGTATAAATTCCGTTTCACGCTGTCCGGCAGGACACTCTTTATCGACTTTGAAGCTGAGGCACTGACCGACTGCGAGTACGAGGTGGCGTATATCGATACGGGGCTTGAGCTGACCGCAGGCAAGGGTACGGCGACACAGGGTGAGAAATTCACGCTGAACAGAACAGAAAAATAAGACCCATGCGGTTATGAAAGGACGGTGACGGCGATATGCCGCCTGAAAAGAGAATAGCCGACCGGACGGCAATCTCCGGCACAGTTTCAAGAGCGCTCAGCAAGTAAAAAACTTGCTGGCGCTCTTTCTTTATGCCAACAATTTTATAGTGAGTCCTAGTTTTAATGAAATGATTCATAAACACACTCCGACCATATTGCTGCGGACGTTGCATCGTTCGCAGCGATTTTTTATTCCCCAATCCCTTGCGCAGACGGCGCAAGTTCGGTATGATAGAGTTACCGATATTTTCATTCTGGAGGAGAACGTATGAACATTGCTGTCATCACCGGCGCATCCGCCGGTATCGGCCGGGAGCTCGTCTACGCTGTGGACAAGGACGCGCGCTATGACGAGATCTGGGTCATTGCCCGCAGAAAAGAGCGGCTGGAGGAGCTGCGCGACAAGTGCACGAACCCCATCCGCCCGATCGCGCTCGATCTCTCGGATCTGAGCAGCATCGATGCCTATCAGGCCCTGCTCGAGCAGGAGCAGCCCGAGATCAAGATGCTGGTCAATGCGGCCGGCTGCGGCGTGTTCGGCCCCTTTGCCGAGGCGGACCGCAAGAAGCTGCTCGCCAGCGCGCAGCTCAATTCGCTCGCGCTCACTGGCATGTGCCACGCGAGCCTGCCGTATATGCACGCCGGCAGCAGCATCATCAACATGGGCTCGAACTCCGCCTGGCAGCCGGTGCCGTATCAGGCGGTGTACGGCGCGAGCAAGAGCTATGTCCTGAGCCTGTCGCGCGCGATCGGCCGCGAGCTGCGCCCGCAGGGCATCCATGTCATGTGCGTCTGCCCCGGCTGGATCAAGACCGAGTTCCAGCAGGTCGCGCACCATGACGAGTATATCCGCTATGTGGACAAGTGGTATGGCCCAGACGAGGTAGCGGCGCAGGCCATGCAGGATCTCAAGAAGAAAAAGAGCGTCTCCATTCTCGGCCACCCGGTGCGCCGTCAGGTGCGCCTGGTCAAGCTCCTGCCGGTGGACACCGTCATGGACATCTGGTGCAAACAGCAGGGCATCGAGTAAACTTCTGCACGCTTTTCAACGAACGGAGGATGTGAGACGTGAAAACGGCCAAAGCGGCAGCACTGCTTGCGGTCATTTTGCTGCTTAGTATTTCTTTTGGTGCGTGTTCTGCAAATAATGCTGTTGCGGAGACAGAAGCTTCGCAGCAGACACCAGAAGCAACGTCTACGCCGGATGTCACGGTCGAGCTGGATACAAGCGAAGATAAGGGCGCGGGCAAGAGTAATGCAGGCTCAATGAGTGTGGATGAGCAGCGGTATGCAAGCGTTTTGGACTTGTATTATCAGGCACTGTATGCACATCAGGCGGGTACAGCCGATTGGGATCGCGACAAGTATGTGGTGGAGCGCAGTTTGGCAGAATGTATTGTGAATCCATATTGGGCTTGGGAAAATGCAGATGGCCTTTTGAGTCGAATCGGTTATTCTTTCAGAGATTTAAATGGCGATGGAACAAACGAGCTGCTCCTCGGCTGGATTGGCGGCGACTTTTGGTCGATGGAAGACGGGTATGCATTTGCTGTTTATACAATTAAAAATGGGCAGCCGCTCCTCGCCTTTCAGGGACAGGAACGTGACCGATTCCTTATCGGAGACGATGGCTATGTGTATCGGAGCGGCTCTAGTGGCGCTGCGTATTCGGAATATGAAAAATATAGATTTCATCCCGAGTGGCAGTACTGTTTAGAGCCTGTCGAGCTTTTCTATTCGCAAATAGATGAGGATAATCACTTCTGGTGGGAACATGTCGTTGGTGCTGAACAAATCATGGGGCTTCAAAGGCCGGAAAGACACGAGGAGTATGTCGTGGATTCGGATTTTGCGATGGAGACGGGGAAGATTTGGACTTCGTCCGGTGTGAACTTGAGACCCAGTAATTTCTTGGTGTATGCGGCCAAGCGTGGATAAATATGTTCGGATTTTGTGCGTGTGAGCTGGGCACGGTTTTTTGACCTGCATCGCTTGACAATCCATCTTCCTTCTGGCATAACACCCTCGTTTGCTGGAGGGCGAGCTGTTCAGAGAAACGGCAGCCGGATAAGGCGCAGACTGAAAAGTCTGTTCCTTGTCCGGCTTTTTTCTTTTTCGAGGAGGATGACCATGGATCTGTTCAGGGACAATGTGCGTGCGGGCTACCGCAAATACTTTCTGGCGGCGTTCGGCAGCGCGCTCATCTCGTGTATTTACGGCGTTGTGGACATGGCGATGGTCGGCCAGTATCAGGGGCCGGACGGTACGGCGGCGCTGGCGTGGGCCGGTGCCTGGCTGCTGGAGGAGCCGATACTGCGCTGTCTCGGCGCGGGCGCGCTGGCAATCTACGGGCCGGTCATCAACATCAGTACGTTTGTCCAGTGCTGTGCCGTGTCGGCCATGCGGCGCGCGACGCGGGCGCTGCCGTCGTGCTAAAACCGGGCCTGTCTGCATACACTCCTTTTATCGGGGGTGATGTGCATGAAGCGCTGGAAAGTTTATTTGTGCGCGGCGGTATTCCTGCTGCTGACGGCGGTGAAGATGATCGCCCCGGCGGCGGCCGCAGATGCGCGCGAGGTGCTGCTGCCGGCCATCAATGCAGACTATGATTACAAGTCCGTCTTTGCCGAGATCCGCAGCGTGTTTGCGCCCGCGCCGGTACAGACGCAGGACGAACAGCTGCGGCAGTATCTGCCCGCCGTGAACATGTCTGTCTGGTCGACGCCCGCACCGGAGCCGACGCCGACACCTACGCCGGAACCAACCCCGGAGCCGACACCGACGCCGACGCCCGAACCGACGCAGAGCCCGCAGCTGCAGGCGGCCCTTGCCGTGCGCGAGGCATTTCTCAACGAGCAGGCGGTCTATTCCGGCTATGCAGTGCCGACCAATGTCAGCTACGCGGTCAGCGAGCTGCCGTTTGCGCACACGTCACCGGTCGCGGGCTATACTTCGTCCGGCTTCGGCTACCGGCTGCATCCATTGGAAAACAAGGTGAAATTTCACTATGGCACAGATTTCGCGGCCAATTCCGGCACGGCGGTCTGTGCCTTTGCTGACGGCACGGTGCTTGCCGCCGGGCAGGACGACGGGTACGGCAACTATGTGAAGATTCGTCACGCCGATGGCTATACGACGCTCTACGGCCACTGCAGCAAGCTGCTCGTGCGCGCCGGGGAGATGGTCACGGCGGGGCAGGAGATCGCGCTCGTCGGCGCGACCGGCAAGGCGACCGGGCCGCACCTCCACTTCGAGCTGATGCACGACGGGTATTACTGCAATCCGGAGTTTTACCTCGCCGCCGTATGAAGCGCCGTCGCTTTGCGCTCGATGTGCGCCCGGGCGCAGTCGCGCTGCTTGCCGGGCTGTATTTTCTGCTGCCGCTGCGCTGGTGCGCGCGGCTGGCGCTCGCCGTGGCGGTGCATGAGCTGGGCCATGTTGCGGCGCTGGTGCTGTGCGGCACGGAGATCTACGGCCT
>ERZ773112.657-NODE-657-length-22424-cov-6.124860_pt1 | contig 22424 bp, 20 predicted proteins | sample MGYA00580566_ERZ773112 | MGnify/ENA primary metagenome ERZ773112 (study PRJEB29015, sample SAMEA2737842) | human gut metagenome | biome: human gut; feature: human-associated habitat; material: faeces | place: China | collected 2012 ... | reverse complement strand
AGATTGAACACAATATACCCGTTACTGTTATAAAGATGATAATCAATGGTAGACCGATGGGGTTCCGGCATCCGGTAATTAAACAGAGTTTCCGAATTTCGCTCATAGAAACTCACAATCATCGGGTATTTCTTGGCCGGATCAAAATCGGCAGGCTTGTACACCACCCCTTCCAACTTACGGCCATCTAAAGATATCCACGAAACCAGTTCGGCAGTTCCCCACAAATAGTCTTTCTGTTGGTCAATGCCATGAGTCAGCCGAATAGATTTCTTGAAATCGAGTGTAGCATAATGAAGGTCAGGATATTGCTCAAAACTTTCCATCGTATAGATTACATGGTCTGTATTTTTCGCCTTAGAAATACTGCGTAACATATAGTTACCCGCCATCAATTCTTTGGGAGAAGCAGCGGTGGAAAGACGAGCCTTGTAATACCCGTTCCCTTTGGTCACTTCATTAAAGCCTTTCAACAACTGTGGCTTGTTCAGGTCAATCACACGCTCCTCCTTATCCAGTTTTACCAAACGATATGAAATCCGGTTCTTACGTCCATTCATCGTCAGATTGACAGGTTCCTTCATGGCATCCGGATCGAATTTCCAAATATCATAACGGTCATAAATTAAAAGGGACTCATCCCGTTCCGTCCATCCGGCAGTTCCATGTGCGTTCGGATAGTCAGGTACATCATTCTCTTCATCCCATGCGAGGAAAGAAGCGGGGCTAGTCAACTGATTTTTTTTCCCGTCTGCCATAGAAAGAGTATACCAACAACTGTCTGTTTCAGCATACCAATACGCATACTTGCCTTGTGGTGAAAGACGGTATCTGCCATAATCCGCCGATGCCAGTAATTTACGGCTGCCATCTTCCAAAGACACTGTGTAATAATCACTGCGTGTCCGCCCTTCCCACATGGAGGACAATGAATAAGGACGCGAAGTGGAAAGCAATGCCAACGGGGCATCTCCTTCATCTCCCAGCAAAATCTGAGACAGCTCCTCATCTGCCAGCTGACAAATACGACCACCATTTATACGATAAACCGTTCCCAGCATTTCTGTCTTTTTCTTTTCCAGTTCGGCCGGCTTCGCTCCGGTAGCGGCGGCTTCGCGTAGTTGTAAACCAAATTCCTTCAGTTTCAGTCCTATCAGACTACTCATCTTTCCGGTATTCTCACTGCTGAAAGTTTCCACCATTGCACTCTTGGGAACCAATCCGTATTTCTCTATAATATCCGATACTCCTGTGAATTGTCCACCATCGCTTAAGGGATGCTTGAACAGCCATTCCACCATTTTATCGTCCATGGGCTTTCCACTGGTATCAATGATTCCCTGTAAGAATAAGTTTGCTTTTTCTAATTGGTCGTAGAAAAAGCAGTAGTTCTGTGAGAACTCCATCTCATCCAGTCCGTATTTGGCAATCATCTGGCTGCGGAGTACGTTCAGTCCGGTAAAAAGCCAGCAACGACCGGAAGATTGTTGGTCGGTTATTCCCTTGGATAGCACCTTGTGTGAAAACTCCGTATCAAAATCGGCACGGTTCTCCTGGTTCAATGCCAACGTGTTGATACTTGTTCCGCCTAAGGCGTTACGGATGGCTTTGTCGGCAGGGGTTGCCTTATAACTTTGTTTGATTTGATTCAGCATTTCACCTGAAATGCCTCCCTGTTGTGCCTGGGCTGTCAATGCAGCTGCAAACAGAAGAGCGAATGTGATGTGTTTCTTCATATTATTGTAAAAATATAAAATGATTTATTAGGGTGGGTAAATGTACAAGTTATTTTTGAACCCTGCTAATCTTTCACGTGAAAGATATATAATCATCAGATCCTATCATTATTATGACAGGTCCGACTGTTCTGCTTTTTTCTTTATCTTATATCCCAGTATAGCAATTGTGATACTCATCAAGGGACTGATAATGTTAAAGAATGCGTAAGGCAGATACACAATGGTGGGAACACTAAGGATAGTGGCCTGTGTCATACCGCATGTATTCCAGGGTATCAATGGCGAAGTGACTGTAACAGAATCTTCCGTCGTGCGGCTCAGCAGTTTGCTTTCATAACCGTTTGCACTATAGATGTCTTTAAACATATTACCCGTCAGGATAATGGATATATATTGATCTGCTGTAGCAAGATTCAGGAACAAGCCCGATGCAACTGTGGACGACACCATTCCTACCCGCTTTTTCGTAAAACGTACAAATACAGAAGTGATACTGCCGAGCATTCCTCCGGCTGTCATCGCCCCTCCGAAACACATGGCGCAGATAATCAGCCAGATGGTATTCATCATACCCGCCATTCCGCGAGTGGATATCAGTTCGTTTATTTCCGCATTACCGGTTTCCAATTGGGTTCCACCATAAAGCATTCCCATTCCTCCTTTGAACAAGGCGGCAATCCCTTCGACTCCTTGTCCGGCGATTTCGCATAATAGTCCGGGCTGGAAAATCAAGGCAAAGACGGTAGCCAGAGCCGTAGAAACAAATAGAGTGATGATGGAAGGCACTTTACGTGCAATCAGTATCGCTGTGACAACGGGGACAATCATCAACCACCATGAAATATGGAACTTATCACTCAATATACGGGTGTATTCGGCGATATGGCCGGTATCAGTGGCTTCATGTGACAATCCGGCTATGGTAAAGATTATCAAAGTGATGACAAGTGATGGAACGGTGGTAATCATCAAGTAACGGATGTGAGTGAACAGCGGTGTATCCGTTACGGACGATGCCAGAATGGTGGTATCCGAAAGCGGAGAAACTTTATCACCGAAATAGGCTCCGGAGATAATCGCACCTGCAATCCAACCTTCACTGAAACCTTGCGCCTTCCCTATTCCCATCAGTGCGATGCCGATAGTGGCGATGGTAGTCCATGAGCTGCCTGTCATGACAGATACTACCGCACAAATAATGCAAGTGGATACCAGGAAAAAATGAGGATGAATAACCTGTATGCCATAATATATTAATGTAGGGACTACACCGCTGACCATCCATGCTCCGGACAAAGCTCCGATGATCAGCAAGATAATAAGTGCGGTACTTACCCCGGCTATATTATTGGTGACAGCCAGTTCGAAGTCCTTCCACGGACGACGGAATCCCGCCATACCTATCAGCACACAAACAGCTGTAGCCACTAGCAGACAGACTTGGCTGCCACCGGACAAGGCATCACTTCCAAATGTACGGATAGTGACAAACAATAATAAAATAAGTACGAATACGGGTAAAAGGGATACTAACGGTGAAGGGATTTTGTTATCTTTCATTCTTTTTTTATTCAATTTTTATTCAAAATGTAAATAGAACTATCAATTTGGTTTTCAGCGTGCAAAGTTCGGAATATTTTTTGAGTTCTAAAAGTCAATCGGCGGTATTTAAAGACTTTTTTTGTATTTGCAGGTAAACCTTTTTGCAAGGGGGGCGTTATTAGTTCAAATTATAACCTAAAACTTAACAAATATGAATGAATTAGTTGGTGGCTTAGGCTACGCTGTAAAAAATTGGTGGATGTCCCTGTTGCTGGGCTTGCTCTACATTGCGGTAGCACTATGCTTATTGTTCGCTCCTGTGAGCAGTTATGTGGCACTGAGTGTCATCTTCAGTATCTCGATTCTGGTCAGTGGCATTCTGGAAGTCTTTTTTGCTGCCGGAAACAAAAAAACAATCAGTAGTTGGGGATGGTATCTTGCCGGAGGTATTATTGATTTGCTGATAGGTATTTATCTGGTATTCTATCCGTTGGTCAGCATGGAACTGATTCCGTTTATTGTTGCTTTCTGGCTGATGTTCAGAGGGTTTACATTGTGTGGCTATTCCACAGATTTGAAACGCTATGGCACAAAGGACTGGGGGTGGTATCTGGTGTTTGGCATTCTGGCTATTCTTTGCTCTATGGCTATCATCTGGCAACCTGGACTTGGTGCTGTTACCGTGCTCTATATGCTGTCCATCACTTTCCTTATTATCGGATGTTTCCGTGTCATTTTCTCCTTCGAGTTGAAAAGATTGCATAAAAACAAGTAAAAAAAATCGTTTATTTTGGGCTACGTCATACGTTATTCGTATTTTTGTTAGCCCAAAATAAACAATGATTTCTAGTAAGAGTCTTAAATACACTGTGCGTATTCTGCTAGGTACACTGATTGGTGTCTACCTGGGAATAATTGTGCTGCTGAACATACCGTATGTCCAGGGCAAATTATCTGTTTTTGTAACTAAGGAATTAAAAAACATACTGAATACGGAGGTTTCTGTAGGACGGATTGATATGGGTTTGCTGAACCGTATCATTGTGGAAGATGTCCTTTTGCATGACCGGAAGAACCAGGAGATGCTGAAAGTAGCCCGCTTATCGGCAAAATTCGACCTTCTGCCTTTATTGAACGGTAAAGTCACCATCAGCAGTGTCCAGCTTTTTGGATTTACGGTCAATTTGAACCGGGAAACTCCGGAATCTGCCCCTAATTTCCAGTTTGTGTTAGACGCTTTCGCGTCCAAAGATACGGTTAAAACAAAATCTAATTTGGATTTACGAATTAATTCCGTGCTGATAAGGCGTGGCAGAGTGACATACGATATATTATCGGAACCGGAAACTCCCGGAAAGTTCAATGCCCATCATCTATCGGTGAAGAATCTCGCTGCAACGCTTTCACTGAAGGCATTGCGCAGCGACTCGTTGAATGCCGCCATCCGGCGGGTCAGCTTTGACGAACAATGTGGTTTTTCATTGCAGAAGTTCGCCATGAAAGTTACAGCCAACAATAAACGTTTGGATATTAAGGATTTTGGTGTGGAGCTTTCAAATACTGCTTTAAAGATAGACAGTCTGACCTTGAAGTATGACAGCCTGCCCGAATTGCCCCAAATGACAGAAAATATAAGATATGACGGCTCTTTGAAGGCTTCCGTTATACTGAAAGATTTGGCTCCTTTTGTGCCTGCCTTGTCACGCTTTGAAGAACCGTTGGATCTAAATCTGGTTTTCTCCGGTCACGGCAAACATTTGGACTGCCCCACCCTGCGGCTGACTAACCACCACGGATTGATGATTGCAGGGGAAGCTGCCTTAAGTAACTGGGATGCAGGCATGGATATGTACATTTACGGCAAACTGGGTAACTTGACCATGACAAAAGAGGGCATAAACGTTCTGATGACGAACCTGACGGGAAAGGTTCCTCCCATTTTGCAACGTTTGGACTATATTCGTTTTAACGGGGAAGCGGCGGGCTATCTGCATGATCTCACACTGACAGGCTTGTTCCATACAGGGGCAGGCATGGTGAAAACGGACGTGATGATGAGCATTGATGAACAAAGTATGAGCAGAACCTATTCGGGTAGTGTGGCGAGTGCAGACCTGGATTTGGGAAAATTACTTAATCAGGAAAAGAAATTCGGCAAGGTGGATTTCAATGTGGAACTGAAAGGTTTCAACTATAAGAACCGATATCCGGAATCATACATCAAAGGAATCATATCTTCCTTTGAATATAGTCAATATCAATATGAAAATATCATGTTGGATGGCGTATATAAGGACGGAGGCTTTAACGGGCGCTTATCCATGGACGACGCAAACGGTTCTGTCCAGATAGACGGTAATTTCAATGTTGCCAAAACAATCCCTGACTTTAACCTGAAGGCATCCGTAAAGAACCTGCGCCCTCACGACCTCCATCTGTCGGACAAATATGAGAATGCCAGTATTTCACTGGGCCTCACTGCTGATTTCACCGGCAAATCCATTGACGACATGAACGGGCGCATTTCATTGGACAGCCTGCAATTAAACGCTCCCGATGAAGGAGGGTGTTTTCTTGACAATCTGACTATTACAGCCGGACAGGTAAGCGGTGAAAAAGAGTTGCGCATAAATTCATCCTTCATGACAGCGGTGATACGAGGTGACTATTCCTACCACACCATTCCGGCCAGCGTGGTAAAGACGGTACAACGCTATATTCCGTCCTTACTGACTATAAAGGATAATATGCCTGAGCCTCACAATAACTTCCAGTTTGATATCTGCCTGGAAAATACCGAAGTGCTATCCAAATTATTTCAGATTCCATTGGAATTATACCTGCCGGCATCTTTAAAAGGATATTTTAACGACGGCGAGGAAAAGTTGCACGTAGAAGGACATTTTCCGGAATTCAGATACAATGGAACACGTTATGATTCGGGCGTTTTATTTTGTGAGAATCCTTCTGACCGGTTCAAATGTTCACTGCGAGGCGGTATGCTGATGAAAAGTGGTGCAATGCTTAACTTCTCGGTGGAAGCCAATGCCAAAAACGATCATTTGGAAACAACAATTAACTGGGGGAACAATACTGATGTGACTTACGGTGGTAAATTTGCCGCCGATACCCGTTTCTTCAAAACGGAAGGTCCCCACCCTATTCTTCAGGCAGATATAAACATACAGCCCACAAAAGTAGTGCTGAATGATACGGTATGGAACATTCATCCCTCGCATATCGCCATAGATTCGGGACGCGTATTCATTGACAATTTCCTGTTTGAACATGAGGACCAATATTTAAGGATAGATGGTAAACTGACCAAGAAGGAAAGTGATTCCTGCCGGGTGGATTTGAGAAATATCAAGCTGGACTATGTACTGGATATTGTGCAGTTTGACGATGTAGAGTTCGGCGGACTTGTAACCGGAAAGGTTCATCTGAAAAGTGTCATGAAGAACCCGGTGATGCGGACCCGTCTGAATGTGCACAAATTCTGTCTGAACCGTTCTTTATTAGGAGAAGCCGACATTGCAGGTGTATGGGATAAGGAATTGGGCGGAGTACGACTGGATGCCCAAATAGCGGAAAAAGGAATTTCCTCCACTCATGTGACAGGGTATGTCTCTCCCAAGTTAAAAGGTCTTGATCTGTCGATTCGGGCAGATAGTACCAATCTGGGATTCTTACAACCTTTTATAGAAGGAATTTTCAGTGAAATTAATGGCCGTGTCAACGGAAATGTCCGTTTATATGGCGATTTCAAGCATTTGGATCTGGAAGGTGAAGTGAGGGCCAAAATGGATGCTAAAATTGATGTGTTGAACACCTATTTCCAAATCCGGGATGACTCCATACATATATCTTCGGGCAGTCTGGATTTCAGGAATGTAAAAGTCTATGACCGTGAGGGACATGACGGACTGGTAAATGGTTATCTGCATCACACAAAGCTGAAAAATCTGATGTACCATTTCAATATACGAGGCAACAACCTGTTGATGTACAATACCTACGAAGCCGGGAATATGCCTTTTTACGGAAAAGTATATGGTACAGGAAATGTGGTACTGGATGGTGGAAATAATGCGATGACAGTGGACGCTTCACTGACCACAGGCAACAATACCAGCTTCACTTATATAACCGGAGTAACCACGGAAGCAGCGAGCAATCAGTTTATCACTTTTGTAGACAAAACCCCCAAGCGCATTCACGATAATGTGGAAACCAATCTTTACCACCACTCTAATGTGCGTAAGACTAAAGAGGACGACGGACCTCCTATGGATCTCCGCATCAACATGTTGATAGAAGCAACTCCCAGCGCTACCATGAAAATTATCATGGATCCTGTAGCGGGAGATAATATTACAGCAACCGGAAATGGAAACCTGCAAGTGAATTTTTTCAATAAAGGTGATTTCCGTATGTTCGGTAGCTATGTCATAGATCAAGGTATGTATAAACTAAGCATGCAGGAAGTAATACGCAAGGACTTTACCTTGAAATCAGGTGGCACGGTGACTTTCTCAGGTGACCCTTATCAGGCGAATCTTGATTTACAGGCGGTATACACGGTTAATTCTGCTTCTTTAAGTGATTTGGTAGTAGATCCCTCGCGCAACCAAGGTACGGTGAAGGTAAACTGTCTGATGAATCTGACTGGAAATTTATCCAATCCGGATATTAAATTCGATTTGGAACTGCCCACTGTAAGCGAGGAAGACCGGGAATTGGTACGTAGTGCTACCAGTACGGAAGAACAAATGAATACACAGATTATTTATTTGCTGGGAATTGGTAAGTTCTACACCTATGATTATGCCAATAATGACCAATCCTCTAATGCAACCAGTTCTTTAGCCTTCAGTACACTTTCCGGTCAGCTGAACAATATGTTGTCCCAATGGATGGGCAATAAAAACTGGAACATAGGCGCCAACCTGAGTACCGGTGAAAAAGGTTGGACAGATGTGGAAGCAGAAGCTATGTTGTCCGGCAGGTTATTGAATAACAGGCTGATGATAAATGGAAACTTCGGCTATAAGGAGAATGTGATGGCAAATAGCAACTTCGTAGGAGACTTTGAAGCGATATGGTTATTGACAAAAAACGGAGATTTCCGTTTGAGAGGGTATAATCAGACCAATGACCGCTATTTTACTAAATCTACCCTGACCACTCAAGGAGTAGGTCTCATGTATAAAAAAGATTTCAATACTTGGGATGAACTGTTCCGCTGGTTCTTATGGAAAAGACGGAAAAGCTCGTTACAAAAACGAAGCGATGACTAATTAACCTATAAAGTTTATTTCATATCTTTGCGAAGTAAATTTAAAAATATGAATATGTCCTATTTACCCGCCGAATGGCATAAACAAAGTTTGATTCAACTAACGTGGCCCCATAAAGACACAGACTGGGCATACATGTTGGACGAAGTGAATGACTGTTTTCTTAAGATAGCTTATGAGGTTTTGAAACGTCAGAGTTTGTTGATTGTGGCTCCAGACCCCGATTCCATAAGAGATAGTATAGATAATTATGGAGCTGATATCCAAAAACTAGTCACATCAAAAATCAACACAAATGATACTTGGGCACGCGATCATGCTTTTATCACCCTGTTGAAAGAAGACGCTACTCCCCTGCTGCTGGATTTCTGTTTTAATGGCTGGGGAATGAAGTTTGCCGCAAATTATGATAACCAGATTAATAACGAACTGTATTTTCACCATCCTGTTCTGAAAGGTGAATATGTTTTCTGCCGGAATTTTATTTTAGAAGGAGGTTCCATAGAAAGTGATGGGAAAGGAAGCCTGCTGACTACAGAGCAATGTTTGCTGGCTAAAAACAGAAATGAAATGAACCGACAGGAAGTGGAGGATTTTCTAAAAGAAACATTTAACTTAAAACAGGTTCTATGGTTGAAACACGGTTATCTGGCAGGTGATGATACAGACAGCCATGTGGACACATTGGCACGTTTCTGTCCGGATGATACCATTGTGTATGTAAAGTGCACCAATGAAAAAGATGAACACTATAAGGAACTGGCAATGATGGAAGAAGAACTAAAAGCGTTCCGTACTTTGGACGGCAGGCCATACCGTCTGCTTCCGCTACCTATGGCAAGTGCTGTTTATGATGAGGAACATCATCGCTTGCCGGCAACTTATGCCAATTTCCTGATAATGAATGAAGCTGTGCTTTATCCTACTTATGCTGATTCTGTGAATGATATGCGCGCCAAAGAAGTATTGGCTGAAGCATTTCCCGGAAGAGAGATAGTAGGTATTGACTGCACTGCTTTAATAAAGCAACATGGCTCGCTGCATTGCGTCACCATGCAATATCCCGAAGGTGTATATTAATAAATATATGTATGAAAAGAACGATTAAAGTAGGAATTATCCAACAGACATGCACTAATGATATCCGTCACAATTTGAGCAAACTGCACCACAATATAGAACAGGTGGCGGCAGCAGGTGCACAGCTGGTTGTATTGCAGGAGTTGCACAACACCCCTTACTTCTGTCAGACAGAAGATACGGATATGTTTGATTTGGCAGAACCGGTTCCCGGTCCTTCTACCGGCTTCTACAGTGAGTTGGCTGCCGGATACGGTATTGTACTGGTTACTTCGTTATTCGAGAAGCGTGCTCCGGGGCTATATCACAATACAGCCGTCGTTTTTGACAAAGATGGCAGTATAGCAGGGAAATACCGCAAAATGCATATTCCCGATGATCCCGCCTATTATGAGAAATTTTATTTTACTCCCGGTGACCTGGGATTTGAACCTATTCAGACATCACTGGGAAAACTAGGTGTACAAGTCTGCTGGGACCAATGGTATCCCGAAGGTGCACGGCTGATGGCACTGAAAGGTGCTGAAATTCTTATATACCCTACAGCTATAGGTTGGGAAAGCACAGACACTCAAGAAGAGAAAATCCGTCAACTAGGTGCATGGGTAACCGTGCAGCGTGGACATGCCGTGGCAAACGGTCTGCCGGTTATCGCCGTGAACCGTGTAGGACATGAGCCCGATCCTTCCGGTCAGACTAATGGTATCCAATTTTGGGGTAATAGCTTCGTGGCAGGTCCTCAAGGAGAAATACTGGCACAAGCCAACAATATGGATGAAGAAAATATGGTAGTGGAACTGGATATGACCCGTAGTGAGAATGTTCGTCGCTGGTGGCCTTTCCTCCGTGACCGGCGTATTGATGAGTTTGAAAATCTAACCCGACGCTTTATAGATTAAATACAAACGTTATCGTTATATAAATTCACATATTCGTTAAACAATTCATGGTTAAGGCTGTTTTAGTTATCAGAATATTCAAAAGATATTATTGATTTACTAAACAGCTTAATTATGAAAAAAGTATTATTTTTAGCCGCATTGTTACTTGTTTGCTTCAGCGGAGTGACAAATGCACAAACCAGAAAACAAAGAGAAGACGCTAAACGCGAAGCATGGAAGAAAGAACGTCAGGAAAAGAAAGCCTTGGAAGCTCAGCAGGACTCTGTATCCTACGTCCAAGCAATTAATGCTTTAAAAAACGGTTCTTTTGTATTAGAAGCTGATAACGTTGTATTCCGTAATGGAATAATGCGTTTTGTTTCCTCTAACACGAATTATGTGGAAGTAAACGATGGGCAAGGTATTATTCAGACCGCCTTTACTAATTTTGTGTATAACTGGAGCCCGAACGGCTTGGGAGGTGTCACGGTTCAGGGAAATGTGAACGGAATAAGTATGCGCCAGGATAAAGACGGTAATGTGTACTATAATTATGGAATTAATGGGATTGCCGTTTCGGCCACCGTTTCCATTGTACTGACTGGCGGAACCAATCAGGCCAGTGTTACTATAAATCCAAATTTCTCAGGCAATACGCTGACAATGAACGGATATCTGGTTCCCTATAACGAAAGTAGTGTATTCCAAGGAACAACATGGTAATTCATTAAGAAGATATGAGAAAAAGGAATGGGCATTTTCACTACCCATTCCTTTTTATTTATTATTATAGCATTGGAAATGTTTCTTGTCTGCTCATAACATTAACCGAGGTTGTGATTCCAATTCCAATAAAAACCTTTTAGCGGACAGTCCGCCTCCATATCCTGTCAGCGAGTGGTCACTACCGATCACACGATGGCAAGGTGCAAAGATTGATATGGAATTTGCACCATTAGCATTGGCTACCGCACGAACTGCTTGGGGCATCCCGATATGCCTGGCCATTTCACCATAAGACATTGTCCTGCCAAACGGTATCTTTAACAGTTCATTCCATACTGTTTTCTGAAAATCCGTGCCCACAAAAAGAAGCGGCACACTAAATTCTTTGCGTTGTCCTGCAAAATACTCGTTGAGTTGCTCTATTGATTCTTCGATTATTTCTGACGTACTTATTTCAAATTCGGCACACAATACCCGCTTCAACCGTTGATTCACACGATCGCAGTGTTTTTCCACCTGCCAGTCACACAGGCAGAGTTTTCCGCCAAATGAACCGAGCAGCAACACTCCGCAGGGTGATTCATAACTCTTTATCTTGATCGTATTTTTCTCTTTCATACACTTTTTATATGCTTCCTTCATATGTTTATAAGCTGTTTCAGCTTATCGGACTACTTTAAACCAAAAAGACAAAGCGTAGCGAATTAGCTGAAACAGCATTCACTACGCTTTGTTCGGATCGTCCCGTTATCGGCCTTTTATACAATATCCTATATAAAAAGCGGAAAAAACTTACTTATCCTCTTTTATATCAACGACCAGATTCAACTCATCCAATTGTGATTGATCCAAAGCAGCGGGAGCATCCAACATCACATCACGTCCACTATTATTTTTAGGGAATGCTATACAGTCACGGATACTATCAAGTCCTGCAAACAAAGAAACCCAGCGATCAAGACCGTATGCCAAACCACCATGAGGAGGTGCTCCGTATTTGAATGCATTCATCAGGAAGCCGAATTGTTCTTGTGCTCTTTCCGGAGTAAAGCCCAAAATTTCAAACATCTTGGCTTGTAATTGTGAATCATGAATACGAATTGAACCACCTCCTACTTCTACACCGTTTACTACCATATCGTAAGCATCGGCACGAACAGCAGCCGGATCTGTATCCAACAAAGGAATATCTTCTTCTTTCGGATGAGTGAACGGATGGTGCATGGCCATCAGACGACCTTCTTCTTCACTCCACTCAAACATCGGAAAATCAACAACCCACAGACAAGCAAATTTATTCTTATCACGCAGTCCCAGCTGACGTCCCACTTCCAGACGAAGTTCGCATAACTGCTTGCGGGTCTTCATAGCATCAGGACCACTCAGAATCAGGATCAAGTCACCCGGCTTGGCACTGAAAGCTTCCTTCATCTGCTGAAGTACTTCCTGTGAATAGAATTTGTCTACACTGGATTTTACATTGCCATCAGCTTCCACACGGGCGTAAACCATACCTTTCGCACCGATCTGAGGTTTCTTGACAAATTCTGTTAATTGGTCTAACTGTTTACGGGTATAACTTGCAGCGCCTTCCGCACAGATACCACCAATATATGCCGCATCATCAAAAACAGAGAAGCCATGACCTTTCATGATATCCATCAATTCCACAAACTTCATGCCGAAACGCAAATCCGGTTTGTCACTACCGTAATATTTCATGGCATCGGCCCATGTCATACGCAGAAACGGTTCGCTCAACTCGACTCCACGTAACTCCTTGAACAAATGTTTTGCCATTCCTTCGAAAGTGGAAATGATATCTTCTTGTTCAACAAAACTCATCTCACAGTCTATCTGAGTAAACTCAGGCTGACGGTCTGCACGAAGATCTTCATCACGGAAACACTTTACAATCTGGAAGTAACGATCAAAGCCGGAAACCATCAGCAATTGCTTCAGTGTTTGCGGAGACTGTGGCAGTGCATAAAACTGTCCCGGGTTCATACGTGAAGGAACAACAAAATCACGGGCTCCTTCAGGAGTAGAACCTACCAACATAGGAGTTTCCACTTCCAGAAACCCTTTACTGTCCAAATATCGGCGCACTTCCATTGTCATTTTATGACGAAGTTCCAAATTTTTACGCACACAATTACGGCGTAAATCCAGATAGCGGAATTTCATACGGATATCATCACCTCCGTCACTATTATCTTCTATCGTAAAAGGAGGAGTTACCGCTGAATTAAGTACATTCAATACCGATACGATAATTTCAATTTCACCGGTGGGAATATTCATATTCTTATTTGAACGTTCGTTCACTTCACCGGTTATTTGAATAACAAATTCACGCCCCAAGTGATTGGCACGTTCACAAAGTTCGGCATTCACCGCTTCGTTGAATACCAATTGGGTAATACCGTAACGGTCACGAAGATCGACAAACGTCATCCCTCCCATTTTACGTGCACGCTGTACCCAACCTGCCAACGTTACACTTTTGCCTGCATCGGAAAGTCTGAGCTCTCCGCAAGTATGACTTCTGAACATATATTCTTAAATTTAATCAATTGTTTGGCAAAGGTACGATATGTTTTCCATTGTACAAAACCGCCTACAAGAAAAAAAGTCCCGTAGCTGTATACCAACGGAACTTTTTTAATCTGGATGTACAGATCTCAATTCTTGAACATTTCAATGACATCCCTTAATTCTCCTGGAAATACTTCACCAGTTTTCTCCCACAACATCTTGCCTTTACGTTGGAGGACAAAGCTGGGAGCTATTTCTATTTCATAGGCATCGGCTACTTTCCGATTACTTTCTATATTGACTCTTACAATATTGACCGGTTTTTCAAATTCATGTAACAGCGGTTCAATCCATTCACAATGGGGAGACCAATCCGCATAAAACACAACCAGCAATAATGAGTCCGACTGGTTTACCTCTTCTATTTTTCCAGTTATATCCATTACTGTTTTCAATTTTAAATTATCCTCTACTTCCTAAACTGTTCACGTCAGGATTCAACTCTTTTACCGCTGCTTTCACCTGCTTCTTGGTAGGCTTACCAGTATTGGACACTTGTTCAACAGGAAACCGCTGACCACTATTCGTCAGCTCATCCTTTTGTTCCATCTTTTTCTTTTCTTCTTTACCCATATCTTCTCATTTTTAAGGTTTATGCTAATAATGCAACAAAATAGATAAAAAGATGGTTCACATAAAAAGTGAAAAAGGATGCCTGAAAATTATTCAGACACCCCTTTACTACTACATTTAAAACTACGTGAAATTGAGATTATTATACTTTACGGTCGCAATAACGTTTGCATTGTACACAAATATCATACCCCAGCATAGCTCCAAGAATAAAATCCTGCTCGGGTGACAATTTGTTCAGTGGCTGATTCACTAGGAAACGAATGGCATTAATGCATTCTTTTCTACCGAAAAACAGGTTTATTTTATCATTTCCCACGGGCTGGATTATGTAATTAATCTTTTGATTGATCAGCCGTTTTACAGCAAAATCTTCATACTTCCTCTTGGTAGTATAGAGTACCATCTGACGTACTCCTTTTTTTAATTCATAAATATGATTCAGAAATACTTTCAATTCTACCGGGTTTATGTCTGAAGCTATCATAAGGCAATTGTCAAAATTACAGGTTCTTCTTTATTTCTTCAACCCAACTGTTAATACGTTCTTCAGTCTTGCCACTTTCGTTCACGTCATCAAGAGCCAAACCTACAAATTTCCCATCGATTATCGCTATAGAAGATGAATACGAATACCCATCGGCAGAAACTGCCCCCACAAAAGTGCAACCTGAATTCTTTAACTGGTCATATATAACTCCCATACCGTCACAAAATGTATCACAATAGGATTCTGAATCTCCACAGCCAAAGAGAGCAACTATTTTACCATTCAAATCTGCAGTCTTTATCATTTTAATGGCGTCATACCAATCATCTTGCAATTCACCGTCTCCCCAAGTAGAAGTCCCTAACAATAAAATATCATAACTTTCCACTTTTTCTGTGGTAATTTTACTTGCATCAATTACATCAACTGATGCCACACCTAATTTTTCAGCTATTGTCTGTGCGATGCTCTCACAAGTTCCAGTAGAGGAACCATAAATTATACCCATTTTTTTCATACAGCAAATCATTTAATTTGTTTGTTGCAAAGTAAAAGGTTTGAAAGAGATTCTGAAATACCTAGAAATAGTGATTTTAATAAAGTTCAAGAGACAAAACTCAGTTTTTGAAAACATAAACTTATAATCTGAAATTTAAGCATCCTAAAAGACTAAAGAAAGGGTCGTATCATTACTCAAGACAGAGTTTGATACGACCCTTTTAAGTGTTATAATTACTATCTGTAACTTTTAGGAGCAGTCATTTTCGTTTTGACACATTAATATGTTTTTAGAACCGATAAGCAGCTCCGAAATTAATAACCCCTTGGTCAAAATCATCAACCAATTGGTATCTGAATTCAACATTCATAGCCCAGTTACGTCCCAAAGCGAATTCCGCTCCGGCTCCGAGATTAACCCCGATACGGAATTCATTATGGTTACCCCCATCATCAACATGGACGTGGTCTCCATCCCGGTCAACATCCAAATCATGCATGTCAAACATCCAGTTGGACATGGTCAGACCAAACAGCGGATAAAGTTTGACACTTTGAGCTACCGGACAAAGATAGTGGAAGTTCACATTTAAATCCAACATACTTACATTGTCATTCTCAAAAAAATAATTGAATGAAGGTTCAATACGGAGAGGATTAGTGATATTGTACTGGTATTTAATTCCCAATCCAGCACTTTCAATTTCTGTTCCGTAACTTAATCCAAATCCAATTGCCTGTCTGCCTTTTTGAGCGTAGGTACTGCTCAACATGACAAACATCAGTCCTAAAAAAATAAAGATCTTTTTCATTTTTAAAAATATATAAGTGTGTTAATCGTCTTCATCGTCATCATCCCAATCATCATCATCATCGTGCCATTTATGATGTTTATGACGCTTGTGTTTTTTATAATGCTTGCGATGATGCTTATCATGATGGTCACAATAAGAGCAATAATGTTCACGCCAGCATTCGCTATGATAACGAATCCTGTCATAAAATGGATCATAGTACATCGACCCTGGTTTTATGCCTATCTCTACCAATATACGATTCCAGCCATTCCGGTGGTAACGCTTGTAATAGTCACACACCTCCCGCATATGCCTGCCGGAAGTCTTTGCTATTTCAAGAGCCAAACCGACATTCCCCCAATTACTACCACATCTTCTGTAATAATCATCCAATAATTGATTAGATATATTATATTCTACGCATAAACGTTTCCGATAGTCGGATAACTCCACAGCTGCATACTTGTTCGCCCTGCCTATGAACAGAGAAAGCCTGTCTTGTGCAAACATGGAACAAGAAATGACTATAAATAATAACAGTACTTGAATTCGTTTCATATTAAAACCATTTGGCAATAAAACTATTGAAATTGCAAATATAGATATAAAAAAGCAATACACAATTTTTTATGGAGAATTTAGATACTGTCTAATTTTACATTTTGATAAAAAAACTACTTCTTTTTTCCTTCCCAATGATTGTTTTAAATGGTTTCTTGCTGGCAATAATGATAAAATAACCTGCATACATGATGGTAAAGCGGCCTTTATACTATTTTCTGAATGTCTCTAACTTTTTCAACTACCTTACTGCTATTTTCTTACTTTCGCCAAGAACTGACATCGGTTGTGAAAATTATAATAAAACCCCTCTCAAAACCGTGCAAACCAGCACAGACTAGAGAGGGGGGTATGAAAGAGTTTGCTTAGAATTTATATCCTAAAGTAATGCCTATATTTGCATTATGGGGGGCATCGCCATCCATTACCTTGCAAAAACCAAGTTGGGTATCAAGACCTACGAGAATCTTTCCGAACTCCACACCCAGACCGATGTTCCATCCTGCATCAAATCTGTTGTAATCCAGTCCGTCATCACCGAATGTGTCTATTTTGTCATCACCATTAATATGGATGCCTCCAACGGATGCGTCACCATCGAATTTAGCCTTACCACCTACTCCGCAAGCCAAATAAGGGCCTGTCGCGATGACAAGGTTGGTGTTATCTGCAATATTAAAACGAAACTGTACGTTAACAGGCAATTCAAGATAGAGCTGGTTAATTTTCACATCAGCATCAGCATCTATTATATTTCCGTCAAATCCACTTGAATATTTTGCCCCCCTTTGCGAAAAAAACAATGAAGGCTGTAAAGATATCATATCATTAAACTGATACTCCATCCCCACTCCGATACGTGCTCCGGGTTTAAATTCGGAGTGATCTGAATTCTCACCAATATAACTACTAAGGTTAAGACCAGCCTTTACATTAAAAGACACCTGCGAAAATCCCATAGTACAGATTAACGCAAACAATACGGTTAAAATACTTTTTTTCATAATCATAAGTTTTGATTAAAGATTATTTATTTTATCATTGCTTCAACAATGACAATGCAAAGATATAACAATTATAAGTTCGTTGTCACCTCAAGCAGACTTTTGTTATGCACATTCTAAAGACTATATGGTTTATTTTTAAGAATCCAAAGTTTTTCATATAACTATAGAAATTATCTATAAGAAAAGAATATACTCCCCAACAGTTGTTTTTGGGGAACTTTATTATCATCTATTCTCCTCTTCCTTATTGAATTTCTCTCTTTGTTCCTTCTTTTGTACGATATTGATAAAAGAAGAACTAATGATACCGGTCGGAATGGCTACCATTGCCACACCTACCAGACAAATAATACAACCCAATAATTTCCCCAAAAAGGTAATGGGATAAATGTCACCATATCCGACTGTAGCAAATGTAATAATGGCCCACCAGATTCCGTCACCGATATTTTTAAAGACTTCAGGTTGTGCATTCCTTTCAATATAATACATCAAAATGGCGGAAAAGCAAATTGTAATGAAACTAGCTGTGTAGGCTGTTTCAAGTTCTTCTCTGACAGAAGCAAGAGCCATACCGATAATTCGGAAAGATCGCGAGTGCCGTATTAACTTAAAAATAATGAAGATATAGGGTAAAATAATGACATGAACGACTTCCGTATCCCAGTATGCATAGGTAAGAACACAAGGCAGTACTGCCACGAAGTCAACAAAACCATAAAAAGAGAATGTATATTTCAGACGTGCCTTTGCTGTTTTCATACCGGGATAGAGTGCCGGTGCAGATACGATACGGGCTGTGTATTCAATAAGAAAAATAAAAGAAGATACATAAGTAATGCCGAATAACAGTACTTTGTATGTGGCCATTTCTTCAAATGAACTTGCAATGACGGCTATAATTGAAATCAGAATGAAGAAAAGAACAAAATATTGAACAAATTTTCTTCTCAATAACTGTTGAATCAAAATATATAATTTCATTTTGCAAAAAAAATTATTTATTCATGCTATCCGTGTGTTTTCCACACACGGATGCAATCACTTTGTTATTCAGACTCTTTTATTGGATGTTTTACTACAAACCTTCTCAATAATAAAAGTCGCTTTTTAGTTTTGTATTGCTAAAAACGATCCGCAATTATCTGACTAAAACACATAAGCAAGTGATAACTGCCAATATCTATTTTTGCTTTCGAATACATCACCATCAAAAATTTGATCTATGGCATCATGCTTATTGCCTCCTATATTATGCTTGGCAGACTGGGTTAATCCTATATTATAATAGCAACTTACCATTAAATGATTTACAATTTTCACTCCACCTCCCAAGTTCAATCCGACTTCAGTCGAACGCCATCCCATAGATGGAAGATCCTTATCTATAACATCCACAGCTATATGAGCAAGTTTGCGTCCCCAGTTGTCCTTGTCTACCAAAAAAGAAAAGGAAGGACCGACTCCCAAAAACAAATCAAAATTATTTGATATTCCCATTTCCCATTTCAGTTCTATAGGAATATCAATACTTTGTGTTTTAATGTCAGCGCTGCGTCTGTTAGAGGTATTTGTCAGTTTGATTCCACGCTCTACATACAGCAGAGAAAAGTCCAAAGCGATACCATGAAATCCTGTTTGATATTGCAACATAGGCCCTACTTGAAATCCTGTCAAACTCTCTTCCTTAAACTGGTCACGCATGCCACTAATATTTGCTTTGTTGCCAAGCACACCGGCTTTTACCCCAAAATGTAATCCCTGAGCCATACTATCAGTGATTCCCCAAAATACGAAAATCGTAAAAAAACAAATTATTTTTTTCATGATCATTTATTTAAGAAGTTGAATATGTTTCTATTATTTTGAAGATTGATGCACAGTAAGTTGTGGGAAAGGGAATCCGATTCCTTCTTTATTAAATGTCGTATAAACAATCTCATTAATATCATATAAAACATTCCAGTAATCAGCTGTTTTAACCCAAACACGGACAGTAATGTCAACGCTACTCGCACTTAATGAGCCTAAAACAATGATAGGGGCAGGAGTATCCAAAATACGTTTGTCCGCATAAATAATACGTTGCAATACGGTTCTGACCCTTTGTACATCCTCTCCATATTCTACTCCGAATACCCATTCAACACGGCGCATTTCCTGTTTGCTGTAATTAATCACAGCATTTCCACTGAGCATCCCGTTGGGAACGTATATCATCCGATTATCAAGAGTGGAAAGTATGGTATGGAAAATCTGTATCTCTTTTATTGTACCACTTCCAGGTCCATCTATATAATCGCCTACTTTAAACGGTTTAAAAACAAGTATAATCAAACCACCTGCGAAATTGGAAAGATTGCCGGAAAGTGCCATACCTACAGCCACACCGGCTGACGCCAAAAGTGCAGCAAAACTGGTCGTTTCCACTCCCAACTTGCTGATTATGGCAAAAGCAAGTACCATGTTCAATAAAATTTTCACTAAACTTTTCAAGAAAGTCTGTACACTGGTTTCTATCTTCCGTTTTTCAAGAACTTTGGCTATTAATACACTAATCTGCTTAATGATAAAACGACCGACTGAATATATCAGAATGGCGACAAATATATCCTTACCAGCGTCCATTCCAAAATCTACCAGTTTCTCCAGTGCTTGCTCAAGTTTACTGCCTGAGGCTGCATTCAATAATAATAAATTCATTTTTTTCGTTTAACAAATAAAAATTAATCAGCTTGTCACGATCATATTGCAAATATGCCAGCACATCCTGACAGTATAGTTTCGCAATGTTCCAATAAATCATCCAATATATTTTTACATTCCTAAATAGTCGGATATTTAAAGCCGCAAAGATATCATATATAATTGATAAAAACCAAACTTATCACTTAAAAGAGAGAACCTAAGCACCGTATTCTGTATCAAGCATACAACTCTAAGATAATATATTTAATTTTTTTCGGTAATATTTGCCGAAACATCGGTGAAGCACTATTATACTAGGTGAAAAATGCACGGCACAAGAACAATCTAGCACTCCATGCTGCATAACTAATCAAAAAGATCCAGTAAAAAAACATAAAACCAACTAGTTAATTCATACTTAAAGAGTATCAAACCAATCATTTTCTGTATTTTTAGGTACTTCTCTGTAAATAATACTCAATAATGAAAACAAGAAAAACATTCTAACAAAACATAACTAAAATACAAAATATTTCAGAGATTCACTCTACCTTAAACTTTACAGCATTCGACATTTAGAAAAAATATCGTAAGAGTTTTAATGAGAGTAAACTCGGAAATTCATTCCGTTGACAAAGCAACCCACTTCCATCAAAAGAACCATTACTTACATGCTGTACCACAGAAAGGCAACCAATATATCATACTATCTTCTGATCTTTCTTCTAAACTTTACCCTGTACTCTTTCATACGGTTAGTTGCTATATCATAACAAGATAATAAGCTGCTATTAGAGAAAACAATATTTTTTTAAGATGTTTGTAGACTCTGATAAAATTAATACCTTTGCGAAGTCAATTTATATATAAACAATGTCGAAATGTAAATTGAAATATTGCAGATAACAAAAAAAGGACAAAGAAATATGAGACTTATAAAAGTAACAGGTGGTTTGGGAAATCAAATGTTTATTTACGCTTTTTATTTGCGAATGAAAAAGTACTATCCCAAAGTGCGTATAGACCTTTCGGACATGATGCATTATAAAGTGCACTACGGATATGAAATGCATCGTGTGTTTAATCTGCCCCATACAGAATTTTGTATAAACCAACCTCTGAAAAAAGTTATCGAATTCCTTTTCTTCAAAAAAATATATGAACGGAAACAAGCTCCCAATAGTTTACGAGCTTTTGAAAAGAAATACTTTTGGCCTTTACTTTATTTTAAAGGATTTTATCAGTCGGAACGTTTCTTTGCAGATATTAAGGATGAAGTTAGGGAGTCTTTCACTTTTGACAAGAATAAAGCCAACAGTAGAAGTCTTAATATGCTTGAAATTTTGGACAAGGATGAAAACGCAGTATCTCTACATATTCGTCGTGGAGATTATTTGCAACCCAAGCATTGGGCTACTACCGGAAGTGTATGCCAGTTACCTTACTATCAAAACGCAATAGCGGAAATGAGCAGAAGAGTTGCCTCTCCATCTTACTATATTTTTTCAGATGACATTGCTTGGGTAAAGGAAAATCTTCCATTGCAGAATGCAGTATATATTGATTGGAATACGGATGAAGACAGTTGGCAAGATATGATGCTTATGAGTCATTGCAAACATCACATCATCTGCAACAGTACATTCAGCTGGTGGGGAGCATGGTTAAATCCCAATATGGACAAAACGGTAATTGTGCCTAGTCGTTGGTTCCAGCATTCCGAAGCTCCGGATATCTATCCTACGGGGTGGATAAAAGTACCAGTGAGTTAATCCACAATACACATGAATACGCACGTCTGGAAAGCTAAAAAATAATTGGCATTTTCGGAAACCGCTGAGCCGAAATTTCGGCTCAGCGGAAATTGTAGCATCCATGTTCATTTTTGGTTTAGGGATATTCAGTAAATGTCTCTAAAAAATAAGATGGCATATGAAGATGATA
>ERZ773112.651-NODE-651-length-22576-cov-21.951912_pt1 | contig 22576 bp, 21 predicted proteins | sample MGYA00580566_ERZ773112 | MGnify/ENA primary metagenome ERZ773112 (study PRJEB29015, sample SAMEA2737842) | human gut metagenome | biome: human gut; feature: human-associated habitat; material: faeces | place: China | collected 2012 ... | reverse complement strand
TTGATGAAATCAGCTATGCGATTGATGAGATGAAGGAGCGTAACGGAGAGCGTTGAACTGTAAAATAGATGGAAAGCCAGATAGTTTTGAGGACATGGGATAGATTCTGCGTCTTTTTTTTGTCGCCTGAAATGCGACACATGGTTTTATTATGCATATGATCAGATTGAAGATAACAGCAAATTTTCTGATGTAAGACAGAGAGTAGAGAATATTTATGCGAATACATATTTGCAGAAGATAACACCGAAGTGAAATGAAAATTTCACAAATGATATAATGAATGCTACAGACCTGCCGAAGCAGGAAGATTTCTATAAGCATTATCTTAGAGGCTACGATGGAAAGCAGAGAGTCATTGTTTTATTTCCGATGCTTTTCGATATGAGTGTGCAAAGGAACTTTTCAGTAGATTGGAATTGGATGAGAAGTGTACACCGAAGATGGAGTGTATGCTGAGTTGCCTGCCTTCTGTTACATCAGTAGGAATGGCGAGTCTGCTTCCACATAAAGAGATGCAGGTGGATGGCAGCTTGAATGTGACTGTTGATGGACAGGCATGTGCAAGTATGGAGCAGAGAGACAAGCCTGCAAGTGAGAATGAGGTATTCAATGCTTGTGCAGAGGCGATAGAAGAGATACATAAGTTGGTTAAGAAACTGACTGGTTATGTATCGGCACCAAAGTTTTTCATAACTGCAGATCATGGCTTCTTATATAAGAGAGACAGATTACAGGAGTTTGACAAGGTAACTTATCCAAAGGATAAATGCCTTTATACAAACAAGAGATTCCTCATTACAGAAGATGCAGTAAAAAGAGACGATAAAATTGATTTGTTTGAAGTACCGAGTAAATCAGATGATCCAGATAAATTAGTAGAGCGAATGAAAGAAGTTAATAAGCAATTGGGTGATAGAGCTGGTGATGTTAATTTAGTATATATTAAAAAGTAAGATTTAGATATATAATAAATTTGAAGAACCAAATTTGGGAATGAGGCTTTAAAAAAGATGGGCTAGCTTTTTTAAAGTCTCTTACATGGGAAAGGTAGATGATAAATGAGATGGAAACAATTTCAATTACATATAGAGGTATAGTACATAAATTAACAGAATATGAAAAACTAGTTGATACAATAGAAATGATATATACTATGTGTGATCAGAAAATTACTCATTGGGGAGATAGCATAACAGGTAAAAATGGCGGTAAAGTGAAAAAGTATAAAAGGGGTAAAATCTTATATAATAGTCTAAAAAATGATAATTTAGAAAGAGTAAGTTTTTTTTCCTTACCGGAAGATTTTGTAACAGCAGCATTCGACTATACGATATATATTTCTATAAATTACAAGGAGAAGTATATAACGGCGGTATTTGAAAAAAATGTATTAAAGAATGAAAAAATTGAATCGATAAAAAATGTGCTGGCAAGTTACATGGAATCGCCATATACAGAAGAGATATATACTATGGACAAGGAAGAAACCCCTTTACTGTATGCTGCAAAAATCAACCCTAGTAGTAGTTTTAAAACGTTGAGAGTATTATCTAGCAAAACTATAAATTAAGCGAGGAATCAAATGAAAGAGGAACAGATTTTAAATTGTTTAAAAAAAGAAACTTTATTGGATGAAAAAACAATATATACATATGCATCATCAAGGAGTGCGATAGGAAGTATCAATGGCTTAGTATTATTAAGTATAAATGGAAATATCTTGTATATTCATCAGGCTAATATAGATAATTCTTATGGCGAACGACTGGCAAAGATTTATATTTCCGATATGAAAAATATTCAAGGAAAGGCTGGAATGTTTGGTGGAAAGTTTTCTTTTAATTATGACGGAAAAGAATATAAATTTAAACTGCCAGCAAAAGCTGAAAAATTTGTGGATTTTTTTGTAATGTAAAAGCGCGAGAAAGATCCGGCAGGAAGAACTGAGAAATTTGATTATGATGAAAAGGGAAGACTGACCGGACATACACAGGCAAGCGGCAAGAAAACTACGTATGATTACGATAAGTTGAATGACCTGTTGGAGAAATCTTATCAGGATGAAAATACAGATGGAGGTAGTTGGTATGCATCGGTAGACGGAAAGGAAGAAATTCGTACTAGTCAAAGAATTTATGACAATAAGGGAAATACGTTATTAGAAAATGATGTTTCTTCGTATACAAAAGAAGGAAAGGGCATTTTTGGAATTTAGCTATTAGGTCAGATGCAGGATATAACAAAGATGATTTACATCAAGAAAGTATATTGTATATTGATGATGCTGAGTACAGAGAAAAACTCAGAAAAGAAATTTCCAAAAATAAATTTCTAACAGCAACCGAAAAGGATAACAAATTGATAGTAGTTTACAAATAATTTTCACTGACTATTCCATGATATATATGGAATGGTCAGTAAATAAAAGACTAAAGGAGGAAAAATGAAAAAAATCATAGGAGGTCTAGTAATGATTACATTGATATCTGTATTAAGTGGATGTGGATTGAAAAAATCTAGTGTTAACAACCCTTTATCGGGTAAAGATACGGATCAAAGAATTGTTATGTGTTTGAATAATGCTTATCCAGAACATAATTTTAAAGTAGTTAAATCATTTGATAAACAAAAAAATGAGGGAACCTTTGAAGATGAAAATGGGCTAGAATTTAAAGTAAGAGATTTAATATATAATAATACATATCATTTTGGATGTCGTGATGAATATCTTTCTACTATCCTAAAAAATGAAGATTTTTTTGAAAAAGCGAAAAAGGTGGTTGAAGAAAAATATGGTCAGAAATTAGTATATAATAAAAATACTATGTCGATAGATATAATTTATGATGATAACAATCAGATAACAACTGATGAAATAAGTCAATTAGTACAAGAAGTGTTGAACATAGTTGATACACCTAAAGTTAAGTATCCTGCTGACCGAGAATTTTCTACAAATGTTGTTAATTATTATACACTACCAGCATTGGGTGTGCTTCAATGTTATATCGAAAAAAATGAAATTGGAGAAACCGAGTTATTCTATTTTTCTGATAAATCAATGAAGCAATCTAAAATTAAAGAAAAGATTGATAAACTATATAAATCAGTGGAAGAGTGATTATTACATGAAAAAAAAGAAGAGATTAATAATGTGTCTTGTGGAATTGTTGTGTTTGGGCTGTATATTATCTTGCTCCAAACAACCAGACTTCGATGCCAAATCTTACGTCCAAAGTTCTCTTGATGCATACTATCATGGAGAATATAAGGACTATGCGAATTTGTTAGAAATCTCGGAAAAAGATGGCAAGAAAGAGATCAAAGAGGATTATAATGAGAGCATCCAACAGCAATTTGATGATTCCGATAACATTACGGATAAAGGAATTGCTGATTATACGGAAAAACTGTTACTGTAAAAGTATCCGTGGAAAAAGATAATTCAGGAAAATATGGTCTTTCGGATACAGAGATGAATAAGCTGGAAGCAGCGATGTTCCCAACAGAATAAGAATGAATAGAAAGCTATCAGAGGAAAAACTGGTAGCTTTCTTTTATCTTCAAGACGAGAAAAGTTCTGGCGATAGTAACGTTTAATCATCGATATTCTTATTTTATTTTCTATTTTACCAACTAATCTGGCGATGCATTTTACGATATTGTCCGGGAGTTATACCAGTGTATCTCTTAAAAATAGAAATAAAATAACTTTGAGATGAAAAATTCAAGTAAGTACTGATTTCACCCAGACTATAGTCGGAATATGCCAGTAAATTCTGTGCCTTTTCAATAAGAACTTTATGGATAAAAACAGTAAGCGTCTGTCCGGTTTCTTTATGGAACAGGGCAGACAGATATTTAGGTGTTAAATTAACTAAAGATGCCAGTTGATTTAAGGTTAAAGTTTTATTTTTACCATGATAGATATAATCAATGACGCGAGAAATAGCTGGTGAATAGTAGTTTTTTGGCGTCTTTTTTGCTTCTGCAACACGAAGCGTAAATTCAATAGCCATCTGTTCATTTAATTTCATTAAAGCGTCAACATCGGTACATTGTTCCATTTTTCGTATATATACATCACTTAAGGAAAAAGCAGTTTCCTCATTAAGTCCTCCTTCGATGGCATATCTGGTAACTAAAGTTGTATTAGCAATACTTGCATAAAAAAGTAATTTTAATTTGGAATTGGAAGAGGTCATCTTTCCGTAGACAGTTGTTGGGAGTGAATAATAGGTATTCTCCAATGCGTGAATATCTCCGTTTGAAACACATTCGAGAATTGCTTTTTCCTGTGCATAAGATGTATGTATCCGTTCATTTTCTGCATTTTCCAACATTTCATGTGTGAGTGAAAAATTGATGTCTGACTTCATTTTATACATAGGTGATTCCTCCTGTCAAAAACACGATAAATTGACATAAAACACGATAAATCAATATAATTATATGCCGGAAATAGATAAAATGCAATTAAGAGATTAAAAGAGAGGAAAAGAGATGAACATTGATAAAATATGCGAACAGTTAACAATAGATGAAAAAATCCGGCTTTTAGGCGGTGTTGGTGACTGGCATACTTATGACTGTAATGGGAAAATCCCCTCTATTATGATGACAGACGGACCACATGGGATTCGAAAACTGGAACAGGAAAAGGTTGGGGATATTGAAACCAGTAAGCCAGCAACCTGTTTTCCAACTGCAAGTGCAATAGCCTGCAGTTGGAATCCTGCTATTGTTAAAAAGATGGGTGAAGCGATTGCGAAAGAAGCAAAAAAAGAGCAGATATCCATTGTGCTAGGCTGCGGAATCAATATCAAGCGTTCTCCTTTATGCGGAAGAAATTTTGAATATTTCAGTGAAGATCCGTATTTGACGGGAAAGCTGGCAACGGGATATATCGAAGGTGTACAGAGCCTTGGAATAGGTACGAGTTTAAAGCATTATGCTGTTAATTCACAGGAAACAAGACGAATGACATCCAATAGCCAGATTGATGAAAGAACTCTTAGGGAAATATATCTGTCGGCTTTTGAAGAAGTTGTGAAAAAAGCAAAACCGACTTCTGTAATGGCTTCATACAACAGGATTAATGGCGAATTTGGAGCAAGAAATAAATACTTACTGACAGATGTTCTGAGAAAAGAATGGAAATATCAAGGTGGTGTGGTGTCGGATTGGGGAGCAGCAAATGATATTGTAAGCTGTATGAAAAATGGTCTGACACTGGAAATGCCAGATCCGAAAGGCTTCCACACAGATGTGTTAAAAGAAGCGTATAAGGATGGCCGGATTACGGGTCAGGAACTGGATAACTGGACTAAGAATGTTCTGCAGAATTTTGTATCACTTCATAAAAATATAGAAGAAAATTATGAGGTAGATATGGAAGAACAGAATCAGGTGGCACGTAAACTGGAAAATGAAAGTGCAGTACTTTTGAAAAATAATAGTGTTTTGCCAATTGGAAAAGAGAAGGAGGTAATCATTATTGGAGAGCTTGCCAGGCAGATGCGATTTCAGGGAGGTGGGAGCAGTCATATCCAGCCGACGAAGATGACAAATGCGATTGAAGCAATACGTGAAAAAGGATATCAGGTAACTTATATACAGGGATATCAGAATGAAAAGGAAGAATTAGGAGAAAAGCAACTACAGGATACAATAGAAAAACTGAAACAGGAATATAGAAAAAAGGATTGTGTGATTCTATATTTTATCGGTCTTACAGAATCTTACGAAGGAGAAGGATACGACAGGAAAAATCTTAAAATCCCTCAAAATCAGGAAGAGCTGTTGGCTGAAATTGCAGAAACTGTCGGAAAAGATCATATTGCAGCAATTAGTTTCGGTGGTGCGCCTATGGATTTTAGTTTTGAAAAGAATGTAGGAGCAATTCTTCACATGTACCTCGGAGGACAGGCTGTAGGGGAATCTGTTGCTGACTTAATCAGTGGAGAGGTGAATCCATCCGGTAAATTGGCAGAGACAATTCCGTTTTCAGAAAAAGATACTCCGGCATGGAGATATTTTGCACCTCCGAATGATGATGTAGAATACAGGGAAAGCATTTTTGTAGGTTATCGTTACTATGAGACATTCCATGTTCCGGTAAAATATCCGTTTGGTTATGGACTTTCCTATACTTCTTTTTCCTATTCGGAATTGAATGTACCGGAAGTATATAGTGGTGGAAAGATACAAATTCGTTTTAAAATTAAAAATATCGGAAAAGTGAGTGGAGCAGAAATAGCACAGTTATATATCTGCCCGATTGAATCAGATGTTATCAGAAGCCATATAGAACTAAAGGGATTTCAAAAAATATATCTGCATCCGGGAGAAGAAAAAGAAGTTATACTAGAGCTGGATGAAAGAAGTTTTTCCGTCTATGATGTAGAGAAAAAAGCCTTTTCCATGTTAAGCGGCAAATATCAGATCTGTATCGGAGCATCGGTACATGATTTGCAATTAAAGGCGAATATGGAAGTAGTAGGAAATAGTTATTTTAGAAATGAAAGAGAACTGTTTCCGGATTATTTTAGAGAGCAGCCACATGGAATGGAAATCAGTGCAGAACAATTTTATCAGCTATTAGGCGGTGAACCGAAACATGACAAAGAAAAAAAGCGTGGAGAGTATACGGTTTACGATTCCTATCAGGATGTGGTAAATGTCTCAATGTTTGGAAAATTTGTTCGTGGAGTCGTACATATCGGACTTAAGATTATACTTCGGGGAAAATCAGAGCGGGACCCGGCCTTTAAAATGGTAAAAATGGGAGTCGAAGAAGGAAATCTGGAAGGACTGATTGCAACCAGTGGTGGAATTGCAACTCCGAAGTTAATCGATATGTTAGTTTACAATGCAAATAAAAAATATCTGCAGGCTTTTAAAAGACTGCTGAAGAAATAGAGAGAGGGGGAAGTCGTATATGGAAAACAATAAATTGGATAAACGCACAAAATGGAGCTATTGTATAGGAGCAACCGGAAGAGATATGGCGTATGCACTTATCTCTATGTTTCTTCTTACATATATTCAATATACGATGAAACTGACAGTTGCCCAATATGCAGTAATATCAGCAATTATGGTAGTGTGTCTGCTGTGGGATGCCATTAATGATCCAATGATGGGAATTATTATTGAAAATTCGCATTTGAAAGCCGGAAAATTTAAACCTTGGATTTTTATAGGAGTAATTTTAAACAGCCTGATAATTATCTGCTTGTTTACAGTAAGGCCGGAAGGATGGGGATTTGTTGCATTTTTTGGAGTGGGATATCTTTTATGGGGAATGACTTACACAATGAATGATATTGCCTATTGGGGAATGCTGCCGAGTCTTACATCAGATCCTGGAGAACGGAACTGGCTGGTAACCGTACAGGGAATTTTTATCTGTATCGGACAGTTTTCTGTTGCAGGTCTGCTCCCTGATATGGTAGCTGGAAATGCGATTATGGCATATCGGACGGCTGCGATTGTGATTGCTTTTTGTTTTATTGGTTTCCAGCTACTTACAGTGTTTGGAGTAAAAGAGAGAAAACGACCGGAAAAGAAGAGAACACTGTCATTAAAAGATATGTTTCATATATTCCTGAGAAATGATCAGTTGATAGTGATTGGAATTGCATGTTTATTATTCCAAATCGGAAATGGTCTTCTGATTATGATTGGAATGAATTTCTTTTATTTTGAATTTGGATATTCTGTAGGTGGCAGTCTTGTATTTTGGTTTACAATTATGTATGGATTAGGAACGCTGATATCAGAGGCATCTTTTGCGTGGCTTTCCTCAAAATTCACACGAAATCAGATTATAACTGCAGCTACCATCATTACGGTCATTGGGTATATGCTTTTTATGAGTGTAGGCTACATTTTACCAAAAAGTGTTGTTTTACTGAATATCATCGGTTTTCTAATCTTCTTTTCGCAGGGAGCATTCAATATGACGATGATTGTCATGTTAAATAATACCATAGAGTATGATGAAGTCCGGTTTCATGAACGACATGACAGTATTATCTCAGCAGTAAGATCTTTTGCAACAAAGCTGGCCAGTGCGGTTGATCAGGCGGTTGTTGCGTTAATACTGATTATAAGCAATATCTATGCAATCAGTCAGAAAATATCCGGATTAGAAATAGAAGCTGGTACAGGAGAACTTACTTCGGAAAATGTAATTGTACAGGCAGATAAATTTATCCAGACAGCAGATGCCGGACAAAGATTTATATTGCGTCTTGGAATTGTAGCTGTTCCGGTAATTTCTATAGGAGCTGCTTATATACTGATTAAACGGAAATATATTATTGACGAACGTAAGTATGAAGAACTGGTAGCGGAAATAAAAAGCACAAATAAAAAATGATTCAATAATAAAGCGGAGCAATAGAATGAAAAAAATGAGCAGTTTTAAATACTAGAAACAGATATACAAGAAGAAATAATCTGTTATTGGCCAGAAAAATATGATTATTCAGTTATATCGCCGGGAGATAATATAAAAGTTTATTATAGTGGCGAAATTTGGAAAACGAGTCTTGCACGAATAAAAAATGTAAAAGAGATTGAAAAATAATATCCTTGCAAACAGGGAAGAGCGAATATAAAGAAAAAATTTTATTGATTTTTTACAGAAATTGAATATAATATAGTTGAACAAAGAGATTTGTTCAATTTGAAGTGCGTTGCTACTTTGAGTGCAAGCCTTTAATTTAAGTATTTCACTGCTTTGAATGTGAACCTTTAATTTAAGTGCTTCGCAGCTTTGAATGCGAACCGTTAATTATCAGGGAGATAAGTGTTTATCTCCCTGTTTTGCTTTGCTACGGAGGATAAATATGGATTTTTATCGTATAAATGAGAAATACAATCAGTTTCTGTAAAATTATGAAAAAGAGAAAAGAGGAGTTACAAAAGTACCGAATATCAGATATACAGATCGTAATAAAGTTGCTTTTGGTGCGGTTATGCAGATAAATGGAATGAACTATTTTTAATTAAATGTATTTATAACATATTGAAAAATACAGTACATAAAACATAAAAAACCACAAACCCAGATCTCCCCACACCTCTCACAAACTCAAGTGATGTGTCCAACGGGGAGATTATTTTATTGACAAAAAGAAGGAATCCCCCATGAACCAACAAGAAATATTCACATACATCCAAAAGCAATACCCCACCCGAAAGAACAACTTTCATGGAGGTTCAGGTAGAGCCGGACATGATAGGTAACTACAGCGAAATGTAGCACCTGTCATTGTGATCGAGCGTGATCTGGATGTGATGAAGAATGCAGATTACATGATTGATATGGGCCCGGGAGATGGAGATGCCGGGGGAACGATTGTAGCAGCAGGCACGCCAGAGGATATTATGGCGTCAGAACAGAGCATAACCGAAAAATATCTGAAAACAGAAAGAGGATAAAAATTACATGAGAACATATAAAATACGTTTATTAAAATGCAGCGGAAAAGACCAGAAGATATCCGCTTATCTGCAGCTTCTGACAGGCCTCGATAAAGTGATGGCTAACCGCATCGTATCGAACCTTCCAGCCACACTGTTTGATAATCTGGACGAAGAAGGCATGGAATATTTTAAAGAGGCGTTTGATTTTTATGAAGTAGAATACGAGATCACACCACTGGAAGAAACATGTGAGGTGTGCGGCTATCCATCCAGACAGGTCATTGTACTTGGGAGAATTGTAGAATATTATGGTCAGAGAAATGGCTTCTTACAGCTTGCGAAAAAATATAATTTTGAAACGAAGGAAGACCTGTCTATGGCACCATTTCTGATCCGGGATGGTATGGATGCGGAGAAAGCCGTTAAGCTTCAGCAGGAACTGACCAACATCGGAATCCGTTCACAGGTTATCCGCAGCGGAAGTCCGGTGACAGAAAGAAAGCGGAAAAAATTCTTTCAGAGATTGCTCTCTTCGGAAGTATGATCTATAATGAGCGGTGCATGTTTTCTTGTAAAGAGAAAATCATACTGAAAAAGGAAGGATATTGAGAAAGAATGAAAGATTTAACGAAGGGAAAGCCCTCGGCATTGATACTAAGTTTCGCATTACCGATATTTTTAGGAAACTTATTACAGCTGACCTACAGTCTGGTAGATACCAGGATTGTCGGCTCGTTTCTGGGAGAAGATGCACTGGCAGCAGTAGGTGCGACCAGCACACTGAGCGGTCTGATCATCGGATTTTTACTGGGATTATCCAACGGATTTGCGATTATTACCGCACAGAAATTTGGTGCGAAGAACATCGCAGATATGAAAAAGTCCTTTGCAATGTCGCTTGTGATCGGGACTGGAATATCCATTTTATTTACGATAGCAGGACTGCTATTTTTGAAACCGATCTTACATTTCTTAAATGTGCCAAAGCATCTGGTTCCGGTGGCGAAAGGATATATCGCGATCATCATAGCAGGACTGCTTGCAACATTTTTATATGATGCCTGTGCGGCGACGCTTCGTGCAATCGGAGATGCAGTAACACCATTGATCATTCTGGCGATATCTGTAGCATTGAATATCGTGGGGGATCTGTTCTTCGTTGTGGTATTGAAGACTGGCGTAAAAGGAGCAGCAATTGCAACTGTACTGGCACAGATCATTGCATTTGTGATCTGCTGGATCTATATGATCAGAAAATATGAGATATTAAGGCTTCAGAAAGAGGATTTTAAAGATCCAAGTCCAATCATGGTAAAAGAGATGATAAGTGCCGGAATGTCGATGGGATTTATGAGTTCTCTGGTTAATATCGGTACTTTGACATTACAGACGGCGATCAATAAGCTTGGAAAAGACATTATCATTGCCCATACAGCGGCGAGAAAGATCACGGAGATATTCATGATCATGTTCAGTGTATTCGGACAGACGATGGCAACTTACTGTGGACAGAACGTGGGAGCAGGGAAGATCGACCGTGTGAAGAGAGGCATCTGGCTGGCGATTGTCTACACTGCGATCTGGTCAGGACTTACGATCATTGCAAGTTATACGATCGGAGGATGGCTGGTATATCTGGTAACCGGAAGTCATAATAAGACAGTAATCTTAAATGCAACAAATTATCTGAAGTTTGATACGCTGTTTTATATTGTGACTACCTTGATCTGTATTTTAAGAAATGCGATGCAGGGATTAGGGGATCATATTACACCACTGATCTCCAGCGGCCTTGAGATGGCAGGGAAGATCGTGATCGCGGCCACTCTGGTTCCGTGGCTTGGATATACGGGTGTGATCATCTGTGAACCGATCGTGTGGTTCATTATGGTAATCCCGCTTTTGATCCAGACATTCCGGATGCCGGTACTCAGGACAGAAAAGACAGATGGAAAAATATAGAGGGGAAATATAAAAAAATATAATATAAATAAGAAAAATCAATTTGAGAGGATAAGATAGATGGAGATACATATTCTTGATATGATCCAGAATTTAAGAACGCCAATAGGAGATGTGGTTGTTCCGCTCATTACCAGACTTGGAGATGCGGGAATCATATGGATCATTTTGACGGTATTATTACTGATCATTCCGAAGACAAGAAAGACAGGGGTGATCATGATGGCGGCATTGCTGGTGGATGTGCTGCTCTGCAATGTGTTCATAAAGAATCTGGTGGCAAGAACCAGACCATTCGATGTCAATACAGCAGTACAATTACTGGTCGCAAAGCCGCGGGATTACTCTTTCCCGTCGGGACACACGGCGGCTTCATTTGCTTCGGTTACGGCATTGTATCTTGTCGGAGAGAAGAAGATGTGGAAAGCGGCTCTTGTACTTGCGGTTCTGATTGCATTATCAAGATTGTACCTGTATGTGCATTATCCGACTGATATTATCGGCGGCGTGATATTCGGAAGTCTTTCCGGATATCTGGGATATAAGATTGTGGAATGGATACAGAAGAAAAAGATAAAATAGAGATAGAAAAAAGAGCAGGGCAGGCAGCATTATGCTGTCTGCCTCATTCTTTTACTGACTACCAGTGCGATACAGAAGATCGCAGCGGCAAAAAGTAACTGGATTCCATAGTTGCGGTATAAGAGTTGTTTCTGTGCTTGAGTGAGAACAGCAGAGTTATTCAGCAGATTGTTACTGATCTCATACCAGTAGACCGGAAGAAAATGAGCCACAGTTTTCACGCCTTTTCCAATGATATCAAGTGGAACGAATACGCCGCACAGGAAGCTCATGCCAAGTGTGACAACATTTACGAGGGCGGTCAGGATATCTTCTTTGGTGATAAATGTACCAAGAAGGAAGGAAAGCGCAAGTCCGACCAGAAGCAGGGTTAAGCTGTTTAGCATATAATATGGCATCTTTGACGACTGGAAAAATGCTTTCCGGTAAAAGAAGAAAGCAGGGATCCATGTTGTGAGCAGCCAGACAGAGCATCCGACTGCCAGATATCCCAGTGCAAGCTGCAGGTTCTGGCTTCTGATGGACACAGCCGAGCAAAGGATTCGCTTTTGCAGATCCGGCTGATGGAATGCGATCATGATCAGTCCCATTACATAACACAGTATGGAGATTAACACATATGGCAGATACTGATACATGTAACCATAACCCGGCGTCTTTTCGGAAGAAGTAGATTTTAACATCGTAACATGAGAAGAACTGTCTGCATGTTTCAGAATATATGCAGCTGCCTCTTTATCGGAATAACCGCTGTCTGTCAGGACACGTGCCTGATTCAGATAGGTGTTGATCTGTTGATCGACGTAGTACCCGTCTGTGCTTCCGGGGATCTTGGATACCGGTAATGCCTGATGTTCATGGAGACAGGAGACTTTAAAATCTTTCGGAATGGTCACGATATAAGAGACATTCCGGTTAAAGAGTGCGTCCTGGAGTTTCGCAGTGTCATCCGGCATTTGCCTGACGGTATGATACTGTGATAGATATGTGGAAAGTCCTTTGGAAAGCACGCCCCCATCATGATCTACCACACCTACCGTGAGTGCTTGGGCATGGAACCCGCTGCCGGAAGTATTGCTGTCGCTGCCGGAGGCAAGGATTCCGATCGTAAGGAAGATTGCCAGATACATAAATACCATCAGGAGATTGCGTTTGGTTATGATTAAAAATCCTTTAAATACTGTCATAACGTTCCCTCCTTATCATGAGAAATGAGAAGCTGATGCAAAGCAGGCACATGATTACAAGAATCAGGATACACCTGCGGTAGCGGACAGCATCATCATAGACACTGAGGCAGTAGAATGCATCACTTAAGACACTGGCAGGATTGATCCGATTGATGACCGGGCAGTGCTGTTCGATCACATTTTTCATTCCACCGAACATCAGGCCTGCAAGGAAACTCGGTAACAGTGTAACGAGGACACCGATTCCGGATTTGACACTGTAGGACAGTTTGCCGGTGCATCCGATCAGAATTCCGAGACAGATACCGATCAGGGTTCCCATAAATGTAATGAGAAGAAGTTTCGGAATGTCATGCCCAAGACTGATATGAAGTACCTGGGTAAGGTAAAGCTCCAGGATCAGGATGTTGACGAAATGAATACTTTCCAGTACCAGCAGATCGCCGAGAATCAGGGAAAGTTTGTGGGTCGGTGTGATGCTGCGCCGTTCTCCGAGTGCACTTAAGTTCGCCTGAAGCTGAACCGTGGAATGGATGCTTAAGTAGACTCCGCTTAAGCAGGCAAATGCAATCAGTGCGAGAAAATAAGTCAGTGTCGGATCTAAGGAATGTCCGCCTAAGGACTTTTCTTTCACCAGTGTCTGGTAGTCGTTCAGGGATGAAAGGGCGTCCGAAAGCTTTTCCGGATGCTGTGTAGCAATATCCCGGATCATGTCAGCATTCTTTTCATAGCTGTCCAGAAGGGAAGACAGAATGCTCTGGTTAATGCCATTGGAAGCAATGGTAAGGGAAGGAACCGACTTCACGTAATAGATGCCGGATATTTCCTCCCGCCGGAGCGCTTTTTTGGCAGCTTTTTCTGTCTTGTAAGAATGGATATCGATCATGTCCTGATCCGTTTCATTCAGAAATGTCAGGAAAGATGCTGCATTTACGGAACTGCTTTCCACTGTGACGATGGCAACAGGAACCGGTTCCCAGTCGGTCTCTCCGGTTCCTGCAAGACCGGTATTTCCAAAGGACACATAGAACAGGGTTCCAAGGATGAGCGGAAATGCGAGAGCCCAGAACATGATAGAGCGGGAACGTATTGTCTGTAAGAATTGATATTTTAATAAATGTAACATAAAGTGTCCCTCCTTTAATCCCTGAGTTCTTTTCCTGTGATCTCAAGGAAGACATCATTGAGAGTCGGAAGCTCGGAGAAGACGCGTCCGAATGGAATGTCCTGTTCCTGCAGGTAATTCAGTACCCGGATCAGATTGTGTTTTGCACCGCTGCAGCGTAGGATCATTGTCTGATCTTGGTATGATAAGTCGAATACATGTGAAAGGGAGCGGATATCTGCCAGGTTGTTTTTCGTTAACGCAACCGCTTCGATCGTGATCGTCTCACCGGTCTTGATCATTTTTTTTAGTTCTTCGGTTGTGCCGGAAGCAAGTACACGGCCATGATCAATGATCGCGATCCGGGTACAGATCTGTTCTACCTCTTCCATGTAGTGAGAGGTATAGATGATGGTAGATCCCTGACGGTTGAGTTCCAGAATCCCTTCCAGAATCTTATTACGGCTCTGAGGATCTACAGCAACGGTCGGTTCATCCATGATGATGAGTCTGGGCTTATGGACAATGCCGCATGCGATATTCAGTCTTCGTAGAAGTCCGCCGGAGAGTTTCTTCGGGCGCATCTTACGGAAATCGGACAGACCGGTGAATGCGATGGCCTCTTCCACGAGTTCTCTTCGTTTTTGTTTGTCTCTGATATAGAGTCCGCAGAAATAATCGATGTTTTCATAGACGGACATCTGCTCAAAGACGGCAACGTTTTGCATGACAACACCGATATCCTGCTTGATATCGTAGCTGTCCGGCTTCATATCCTTTCCAAAGATCGTGATCGTTCCTTTGTCATATTTTAACAGTGCGAGCAAGCAGTTGATGGCGGTGGTTTTACCGGAACCGTTTGGTCCGAGCAGTCCGAAAATCTCACCTTTTTCGATGTCGAGTGACAGGTGGTCAAGCGCTAACAGATCACCGTAATGTTTTACAAGATTTTCTATATGTACAAGCATAAGATTCCCTCCTTGATGAATGTATGTCGGTATCGCAGAAGAAATGGAAGATTACTTTCTGCGGTCATGACATTTGTTACTTGTAGTATAGCGGATGGCTGATTATAATGGTAGTGTTACAGGTCATAAATTGAATGTGACAAATGTAATATAGGAGAAAAGAATGAGAAAGATAACAGATGAAGGATTTTTGTTCCTTTACGGAGCAGGACTTCTGGTAACAGCGGAAACAGGGATGCCGGCGGTTATCACTATTCTGTTTGCGTGTATCTATACCTGTGTGAATCTGGTAGGGGAAGAAAAGTATCTGCATTACATTATGACGATTGCTTTCGTGGCAGCCGGAATTGCTTCTAAAGAAATGTGGATGTTTCTTCCTGTGGTTTTATATAATATGCTATGCTTTTATTCTCCGGTTTATATAGGGGCTGGCGGTATAATCGTGGCCTGTGAGGCGCCAGCGTTCCGGGAATATTACGGGCTGGAAAAAGAGATGCTTATTGTTGCCGGGCTGGCAGTAGCAGTTCTGTTATATGGACGGACCAGGAGGCTAAATGAATTGGAGCAGGAATATAAAAGGGCCAGAGATGACAGCAGAGAACTGACACTGATGCTGGAAAAGAAGAATCAGGATCTGTTGGAAAAGCAGGACACAGAAGTATATCTGGCCACACTGAAAGAACGGAATCGTATCGCCAGAGAGATCCATGACAATGTAGGACATATGCTGTCGCGGTCCATCCTGATGGTGGGAGCGTTAAAGACTGTTAATCAGGCTGAGAATCTGAAAGTCCCGATGGAGCAGCTGGATCAGACGCTGAACGAAGCCATGACGAATGTAAGACAGAGCGTGCACGATCTACATGATGAGTCGGTAAATTTAAAAGAAGTGATGAAATCGCTGGCAGAAGAATTCAGTTTTTGTCCGGTACAGCTTACTTATGATATGAGATATGACATTCCAAAAGAGATCAAATACAGCTTTATAGCCATTACGAAAGAGGCACTGAATAACGTGATGCGTCACAGCAATGCAAATAAGGTGAAGATTTTGACAAGAGAACATCCCGGACTATATCAGCTGATTATAGAAGATAATGGAACGTCAGATGAGCGGATCCAGCCAGATGGAGACTGGGAAGAATATGCAGAGAAGGAAAGTGCTGGAAAGACCGGAAACACTCGAAAAACAGAAAACACAGAATGCAGCGGAATCGGAATCAAGAATATGAAAAAACGTGTCCGCATGTTGGGCGGAACCATACAGATTCAGAAAGAAAATGGCTTCCGGATATTTATTACGGTTCCAAAAATGAGGGGAAAAGATGAAGATAGTAATTGTAGATGATGATATCCTGGTGTCCAGTGCGTTAAAGACAATCCTGGAAGCAGGAGGAGAAGTAGAAGTAACCGGCACCGGGCAGGATGGAAAAGATGCCGTCCGGTTATATGATGAACTGCTGCCGGATGTTCTTCTGATGGACATCCGTATGAAGGACATGAACGGTCTGGATGCCGCAGAACAGATTTTGAAAAGGCATACGGATGCAAAGATTCTTTTGCTTACCACGTTTTCCGATGATGAGTACATCGTAAAAGCATTAAAATATGGTGTGAAGGGATATCTGATAAAACAGGATTATGGCAGTATCCTTCCGGCATTGCAGGCGGTGCAGATGAATCAGACCGTATTCGGAACTGAGATTATGTCCAGAATCCCGGGACTGCTTCAGAAAGAGCAGAAAGAAAAAGAGCAGACATTTGACTGGAACAGTTACGGAATCGGGGAACGGGAACTGGAGATCACAGCACTGGTTGCTGAGGGACTCAGTAACAAAGAGATATCGGAGAAAGTCTGCTTAAGCGAAGGAACGGTCCGGAATTATATCAGCAATGTGCTCGAGAAACTGGAATTAAGAGATCGGACACAGCTTGCGGTATATTATCTGCAGAGAAGCAAAAAAATGCGATAAGAATAAATAGGAGCAGAGAAAAAATAAATGAAAGAAAAAAATAAATATACAAAAACAATCAACTGGAAGCAATTCTACCGGAATGTATTCGCTCTGGTCATCCCGATCGCAATCCAGAATCTGATCAATGTCGGAGTTACGGCGACGGACGTGATCATGCTTGGAAAAGTCGGAGAGAAAGTATTATCCGGAGCATCCCTTGCAGGACAGATCCAGTATATCATGACACTGATCTTTTACGGAGTGACCTCCGGAGCAACGGTTCTGACGGCGCAGTACTGGGGGAAGAAAGACACCAGAACGATAGAGAAAGTCCTGGGTATGGGATTAAGTGCCGGACTCATCGTTGCGGTAGTATTCGCAGGAGCAGCCCTTGGCATGCCGGAGACACTGATGCGGATCTATACCTCTGATCCGGAAGTTATTGCAGAAGGAGTAAAGTATTTAAGAATCGTAGGATTTTCCTATGTGTTCATGGCGGTGACACAGGTGTATCTGAATATTATGCGCAGTATCGAGAGGGTTATGGTGGCTACATTTATTTATTTGATTTCATTGCTGATGAATATTGTGGTAAATGCGGTTCTGATCTTCGGACTATTTGGATTCCCGGTAATGGGAGTAAGAGGTGCGGCAATCGGTACGCTGTGTGCCAGAGCAGCCGAGACAGTGATGGTTCTCGTTTATGCCATCTTCCGAAATAAAGTAGTAAGGATCCGGCTTAAAGATATGGTGAAGATCGATAAGGTTCTGTTAAAAGATTTCGCAGTTTATTCTATGCCGGTGGTATTAAATGAACTGATGTGGGGACTGGGAACGTCGGCGAATACGGCGGTGATCGGGCATCTTGGAAGCGCAGCAGTGGCAGCTAACTCGGTTGCGCAGGTGGCAAGACAGCTTGCAACAGTCGTAACATTCGGGATTTCCCATGCAACGGCGATCTATCTCGGCAAGACGATCGGGGAAGGCAAGATGGAACTGGCAAAGGCATACGGAAAACGTTTCGTGTGGTTAAGTCTGATTCTTGGAATCCTGGGTGGTGTGCTGATACTGATCTCGGCACCAATCGCCAATGCGAATCTGGCACTGACCGGACCGGCAAAGAATTACTTAAGTTTCATGTTCTTCGTTATGTCGTATTTTACTGTGGCACAGGCATTTAATACCACAATGGTAGTGGGGGTATTCCGTGCAGGCGGGGATACGAAATTCGGATTGATCATGGATGTATCGACGATGTGGGGATTCTCCATTTTACTCGGGGCAGTGGCGGCATTTATTTTGCATGCCAGTGTGCCGGTCGTATATGTTATACTGATGAGTGATGAACTGATCAAAGTACCGATTACTTTAAAGCGGTATTTGACATACAAGTGGCTGAGAGATGTCACAAGGGAACAAAAAGAACTGGAGGAAATGTAAAATGATCGTATTAAGCAAGGAGCAGATCGAAGAAATGGTCGATCCGGATCAGATGATGGATCAGATTGAAGAGGCATACCGGATCTATGGATCAGGCGAGTTCTATATGCCGCCAAGACCAACGGTAGAACATGAAAATAAGCAGCTCATGTATATGCCATGTTACACAAAGGATATCATAGGGACAAAGATCCTGTCGATCTTCCCGGAGAATTCTAAACTGGGATTGCCGTCGATAGATGGTATCGTGTTACTGAATGATTATACGACAGGCGCGCCGCTTGCTGTTATGGACGGGCAATCGGTAACGGCATGGAGAACCGGAGCTGTCGGCGGTGTGGGGATCCGCCATCTGTCAAGAAAAGACTGTCGCACCGTGGGAATCATCGGAGCAGGAATGCAGGGATTCCATCAGGCTGTGTATGCATGTGCGGCAAGAGATATCCATACCGTATATGTGTTCAACCACAGTGACCGTGATCTGACAGATTATCTGGAAAGACTGAAAAAAGCTATTGATAAGGAAGACGTAAAGGTAGTACAATGTAAAGCAGTGGAAGAGCTTGTACGAAACAGTGATATCATCTGTACAACAACTCCTTCTACCACACCTGTTCTTCCGGATGACAAAGAACTTCTGAGAGGAAAATGCATCATTGCGATCGGCTCTTATATGCCAGAGATGAGGGAAATCCCGGATGCAGTACTGGATCTGGTGGACAATGTATACATTGAACTGCCATACGCATGTGAGGAAAGCGGAGATCTAAGCCAGCCCCTGGCAAGTGGAAAACTTACAAAAGACCGCATAAAACTGATGCATGAATATCTCGTATCGGGGGAAAAAGAGATCAAAGAAGGTCAGACAACATATTTCAAATCGGTTGGAATGGGATTATTTGATGTGTGTATCGCACAGAAATTATATGAAGTAGCAAAGGAGAAATAACATTATGAAAATCGTAGCAACAGAAAAAGCACCAAAGGCACTTGGACCATACTCACAGGGATATGTACACAACGGAGTACTGTATACAGCAGGACAGATCGCAATCAATCCGGAAGTGAATGATGTAGAAGCAACTACAATTGAAGCACAGACAGAGCAGGTATGCAAGAACTTAGGAGAGGTCTTAAAAGAAGCTGGAACATCATTTGACAAGGTATTAAAGACAACATGCTTCCTTGCAGATATGAGTGACTTTGCAGCATTCAACGAAGTATATGGAAAATACTTTACATCAAAACCGGCAAGAAGCTGTGTTGCAGTAAAGACACTTCCAAAGGGAGTTCTGTGTGAAGTAGAACTTATTGCGGCTGTAGAGGAGTAAGACAAATGGCAGAAGAACAAAAAACAGGCTGCAGCCCGTCCGATTGTGCGGGCTGTTCCCATGCAGGTGAATGCGGAAGCAAACCGCAGAGTCTGATCAAACCGGAAAATAAAAAATCACACATCAACCATGTGATCGCAGTTGTCAGCGGAAAAGGCGGCGTTGGAAAATCTATGGTTACCGCATCGCTTGCAAGGCTGATGAGAGAACAGGGATTTTCTGTAGGTATCATGGACGCAGATATCACAGGTCCATCCATTCCGAAGATGTATGGAATCCATGAAAAAGCAAAAGGGGATGGAGAAAATATTTTCCCATGTGAGGCAAAGGATGGAACGAAGATCATGTCCATCAACCTTTTACTTCCAGAAGAAGATGATCCGGTTATATGGAGAGGTCCGGTCATCTCAGGTGTTGTCACACAGTTCTGGACAGATGTTGCATGGGGAGAACTGGATTATCTCTTCGTAGACATGCCGCCGGGAACCGGTGATGTACCGCTTACCGTATTCCAGTCCCTTCCGGTAGAAGGCATTGTGATCGTAACTTCTCCGCAGGATCTGGTACGCATGATCGTAAAGAAAGCTTACAACATGGCAGGACAGATGGATATTCCGGTACTCGGAATCGTGGAGAACTACAGTTATCTGGAATGTCCGGACTGCGGACGTAAGATTTCCGTATTCGGCGAGAGCCACATCGACGAAGTGGCAGAAGAACTCGGCGTTCCGGTCATCGGTAAGATGCCGATCGATGCAAGTCTTGCAGAGGCAGTGGAGAATGAGAACTTTGCAGAAGTAAGCAATGATTATCTTGCGGAAGCAGTAAATAAGCTTTAAGAGATGGAGATAAGAAGATGGTATTTGGCAGAGTTGAAATGCTTTGACAGGTACCATTTTTTGTGATAAATAATTAACTTATGGATTTACTGTTGACTTAAAGGACATAACCTGTTATGCTAATTGCATAGTTGATAGATGAATTTGTGAGATACCTATGTGCAAAGTGCATAAACGAAGTGGAACGTATTATTTTAATAAAATGCGTAGAAGGAAGCAAAGATACCATGCAGCATAGGAGCCGAAGGGGCATGCAGAAACTCTCAGGTAAAATGGAACGAATTCGGACGACGCTCTGGAGAACAATAAGAATTGTACCGAAGAAGTAATCTTTCAGGTAAAAGGACAGAGGCAGACAAAAAACACTTTTGAAAAGAAAGTATTTTTTGCCTGCTTTTTTAGTGCTCAAAATGGGGAATGGGCGCGAAAAGCAGGCAGATTCCGAAGGAGGTAAAAACAAATGAACAGAATCGAAGATGTAACAAACTACATTACAGAATGTGACAAAGAAGTTGGGGAAGCACTTGCATTAGAGCTTGGCAGACAGAGAAGAAATCTGGAGCTGATTGCATCTGAAAATATTGTAAGCCCGGCAGTGATGCTAGCAATGGGAACCGTACCGACCAATAAGTATGCAGAAGGTTATCCGGTATCTCGGCAATGGATATCGCAAAAGGTCTGCTGGACAATGGTATTCATCCGCCTACAATGTATTTCCCATTGATCGTGGATGAAGCACTGATGGTAGAGCCAACCGAGACCGAATCGAAAGAAACGCTGGATAATGCGATCGCAGTATTCCGTAAGTTATACGAACTGGCAGGAACAGATCCTGAAAAAGCGAGGCATTGATATCCATACTTCTGCGGCAGTACAGGGCGTAACAGTAGAAGGAGAGACCTGTACCTGTCACTATATAGAGAAAGAAAAGTAACAGGAAGTGACAGCAGAGTATGTGTTGTGTGCAGTGGGACGCTGTCCGAATACAGATGGACTGTTTGGAGAAAATGTAAAACCGGATATGGAACGCGGACGTGTGCTGATGAACGAAAACTTCGAATCCAGTATCCCGGGAGTCTATGCAATCGGTGATCTGATCTTTGGTGCACAGCTTGCACACGCGGCAAGCGCACAGGGAATGGTTGTAGCTGAAAAGCTTGCCGGAAAAGAACCATTCATAGATCTGAGTATCGTTCCGGGATGTGTTTATACAGATCCGGAGATTGCATCTGCCGGAATGACAGAAGACCAGGCGAAAGAAAAAGGAATTGCCGTAAAATGTGGTAAATTCATCATGAGCGCAAATGGGAAATCGACTCACTTTGCTATCCGATCCGCCTCGCCTACCATTTTTGGAAGAAAACAGGTGAAACTTCCCCTTTCGATGCCGATTGGGACAAAGCGATGAAGAGCATTTACAAAACTTTTATCGAACAACAGCGTAAGGACAACCTCGGTCCGTATCAATTCAGACGCAAGACAGACCGCCAAGGCGATACCTTACTAAACGACGGTTGGGGCAGTCCGGTCAATCCAGTCGGCCTGATCGTTTCATCGTTCCGCCCGTCAGATGATGCAACTCTGTTCGGATTCCTGATCCCGTCAAACTTGTTCGCCATCACGTCACTCCGCCAGTTAGCCGAGATGATGCGCGAGATCAAAAATGATAACGATTTTGCCCGTCGTTGCGATTCATTGGCGGATGAGGTAGCGGCTGCTGTCGAGAAATACGGTGTAATTTCAGATAAAACTTCTGAAAAACA
>ERZ773112.637-NODE-637-length-22949-cov-51.887875_pt1 | contig 22949 bp, 18 predicted proteins | sample MGYA00580566_ERZ773112 | MGnify/ENA primary metagenome ERZ773112 (study PRJEB29015, sample SAMEA2737842) | human gut metagenome | biome: human gut; feature: human-associated habitat; material: faeces | place: China | collected 2012 ... | reverse complement strand
TCGAGGAAGGCTTAGAACAAGGAATAAAGCAAGGCTTAGAACAAGGCTTAGAACAAGGCTTAGAACAAGGCTTAGAACAAGGTATAGAAAAAGGTGCAAATAAGATGCTGTTTACTCTGGTAACAAAGGGCAAGCTCGATATTGATACTGCAGCAGAGGAAGCCGGTGTCAGTGTCAGTGAGTTTGAAAAATTAATGAGTGAAGCAGGCTATAAGGTGCCGGAGACTGTGTAGCGTCAGGCAGGAATAATTTATCAAAATGTAAATAGCAAAAATCCGCTAACCATTGTATTTGGTATAGCGGATTTTTTGTGCCAAAAAGTATCACATCCGACTGTTATCGCATGAAAAACGCTTGCGGTACTCCTTTCCGTCTACAGTATATGTGTATCGGGCAGCCCAGTAGCTGTAAGCGGATTGTGAATTATTGACAACGAGCCTCTTTGCATCCTCCTTCACAATCATGCCTCTCGCCACATGTCCGCGCTCCTTTGCAAGTGCTATCTTGCGCTGTAAACCAATATTTAGTTTGCAGAAAAACTTAAAATCTATGATGTATAGTGGTATTAGTGAAAGCACACCCACATTTACCTGCCACGGGTAGCTTGCGATAGCCTTAAAAACTTCTGAAAAAGTGTCCATTGAAAATCCCCTTTCTTTATATGCTGCATTTGAAAATATGGTATGGGAATATTATAGAAATAAGGAAGGAGATTGGCAATGGAAAATTATTTTTTATTTATATTGTCTTTGATTTTATCATCATCTTTTGTCATTTCAAGGTAAAACTCAGCTAGTTTCATAGCATTTTCCATCTGTTTTTTATCATAGCTATCATAGAGTCTGTTAAATGTCATTTGCAAAGGGTCGCAATTAGGATCATCCCCGAAAACAAGATAATCGAGAGTGACATCTGTGAATTTTGCTATATGGATAAGTAAGTCAAGATTAGGAACTCGCTTTCCGGACTCTATAAGGGCCAGATATGAAGGTGAGATGTATAACATATCAGCAAAATAAGATTGTGTTTTATTTCTTTTAAAACGTAGTTTACGTATGCGCTCACCAAGTTCTTTTGGATTTAGAATAATATTGTTCATATAAACCTCCCATATTATAATTTCAATTAGTAAAAATTATTATGACTAATTGTAGCTGAATTATGAAAAATTAAATTACGCACTGAAAATCAGAAATTAACATATGGAAAATTGTGAATATTGAATAAAAAGAACATTGATAGTATATAAAATATCTGTGTCAAAATATTATAAAAATATTAACTATAGGTAAAAGATGTATTGACACATAGTAATGAAAGTGGCAAAATATAGGCAAAAGAGGACTTAAGATGAAGGTGGTTGTGCTATGAAGATTAAGGTTGCATTGCTTGACAAAGATAAAGAGTACTTGGATAGGCTTACAGGAGTATTTAATACAAAGTATGCTGATAAATTAGAGGTTTATTCATTTACAGATGAAAAAAACGCAATAGAATCGGTAAAAGAATACAGAATAGATGTATTAATAGCTGAAGAAGATTTTAATATTGACAAATCTGAATTCAAGAGAAATTGTGGACTTGCCTATTTTACAGGGACACCCGGTATAGAGTTAATAAAGGATGAAATTGCCATATGCAAGTATCAGCGTGTTGACGTTATATTTAAGCAGATACTTGGGGTATATTCTGATATGGCTGCAAATGTGGCTACTATCAGTGGAGAAAATGATAAGAGCAGTGTGGTTATTTTTACATCACCATGTGGTGGGGTTGGAACATCGACTGTTGCAGCAGCATGTGCGATAGCACATGCGAATATGGGGAAAAGGGTATTTTATTTAAATTTAGAACAGTGTGGCACAACAGATGTTTTCTTTCAGGCAGAAGGAAATGCCACTATGAGTGATGTTATATATTCGCTTAAGAGCAGAAAGGCAAATCTGTTATTGAAGCTTGAAAGCTGTATAAAGCAAAGCCAGGAAGGAGTGTCATACTTTTCGTCTACAAAGGTGGCACTCGATATATTGGAAATTTCATATGCAGATATTGATACTTTGATAGGCAATATACAGGGAATGGACAATTATGATGAGATTATTGTAGATTTACCATTTTCTTTGGAAATAGAAAAATTAAAGCTCCTCTCAAAGGCTTGGAGAATTATAGTTGTAAATGATGGCAGTCAGCTGTCAAATTATAAATTTATGAGAGCATATGAGTCGGTTGTTTTATTAGAACAAAATGATGATATAAATATTATCCGAAACATGAATATGATATACAACAAGTTTAGTAATAAGAACTCAGAGATGCTATCAAATATTTCTATTAAGACTATTGGTGGAGCACCACGATATGAACATGCTACAGTCCGACAGATAATAGAAGCATTGACCAAGATGGAATTTTTTGAAGAAATCTTGCAATAGAGGGAATGTATATGCAGATTAATGAAGAAGAGTTTGTTGATGACATAAAACGTTTTGTAAGTGAAAATGTATCCTTGAGCAAAATATCAGATGAAGAACTTGCGGAAAGAATAGATCAGATAGTTACAGACAGACTTAAGGATATTTACTGTCCTATTGAGACAAAGGTATCAATATCACAGCAGGTATATAGCTCTATAAGAGGATTTGGCTTATTAGATTCGATTATCAGTGATGATTCAATTACAGAGGTTATGATTAATGGACCTGAAAAGATTTTTATTGAGAAAAAAGGACGACTTACACGCCTTGATAAGAAGTTTGAGAGTCAGAGAAAGCTGGAGGATGTCATACAAAGAATTGTAGGATTGGCAGGACGAGAAGTGAATCAGGCTAATCCCATATGTGATACCAGGCTTCCGGATGGCTCGCGTGTGAATGTGGTATTGCCTCCGATTGCTTTATGTGGTCCAACGATTACTATTCGTAAGTTTTCAAAAGAACCAATGACTATAAATAAGCTGATAGAATATGGTTCTATAACACAGGAAATAGCAGATAAGCTGGAACTTTTGGTGAAAGCCAAATACAATATTTTTATTAGTGGTGGTACAGGCTCCGGAAAAACAACATTTCTTAATGCTCTTTCCAATTTTATTCCTAAGGATGAAAGAATTATTACAATTGAGGATTCAGCAGAGCTTCAGATTACGGGAATTGATAATCTGGTTAGTCTGGAGACTAGAAATGCAAATGCTTCAGGTGCCGGGCAGATTACAATAAGAGACTTAATTAAATCATCTCTTCGAATGCGTCCTGAAAGGATAATAGTAGGCGAGTGTCGAGGAGGAGAAGCTCTTGATATGCTTCAGGCTATGAATACAGGACATGACGGCTCGTTGTCTACAGGACATGCCAACTCTACTGAGGATATGCTCAGCCGACTCGAGACAATGGTGCTGCAGGGGGCTGACGGGCTTCCAATTGAGGCAATAAAGCAGCAGATTGCATCGGCAGTTGATATTATAATTCATTTATCAAGACTTAGGGATAAAAGCAGAAAGACCATGGCTATAACAGAAGTAGTTGGCATCAAAAATGGAGAGATAGAGTTAAACCCACTGTATGAGTTTAAAGAGGATGAAAACAGTACAATGGATAAGGTATCAGGAAGACTGGTCAGAACCGGCAATCCATTGAAGAACGACTACAAGCTTAAGCTGTCAGGTATAAAAACAGCCATATAGGTGAATTTATGAAGAAAAAAAACAAAGAGAAAAAAGTTCTGGAACCACAATACTATACATCACGGATAAATACAAGTACATATAATTACAAGGTCTATTATATGTCTGTTCCAGAGAAAATTATCAATGTACTTATTGCATTTGTGATAGGAGCGTGCATCGGATATTTATTCTATGGAGGTATAGGAAAAGATGAATATGGGCAGGCAACTACAGTTACATATTGTTTAAATGTAATTATTCCGGTAATAGTTGGCGTTATAGCTGTTAAATTGTATATTCCGGTCAGGATACAGTCTATTATTAAGAAACAGAAAAATCAGCTTAATAAACAGTTTAGAGATATGTTAGAGGCACTTAGTACATCTCTGGGAGCCGGTAAAAATGTTATAGATTCATTCAGAAGTGTGTATGACGATATGAAGATGCAGTATGAGGATGGTGCTTATATTATTAGCGAACTGGAGCTTTTATTGTCAGGTATGGATAATAATATTGATATTGAAGACCTGCTTCTTGATTTTGGGGAAAGAAGCGGCAATGAGGATATAGAGAGTTTCGCTAAGGTTTTTCAGATATGTTATAGGAAGGGCGGAAATATCAAGGATACAGTCAGGTCTACATATGAAATTTTGAATGACAAAATGGAGATAGCAGAGGATATAGAAACCGTTGTTACAGCAAACAAAACAGAGCAGAATGTGATGCTTATCATGCCGATAGGTCTTATTGGAATGATGAAGCTGATGAGTCCGGATTTTGCTGAGAATTTTGTGTCTCCATCAGGCATCATGGCGACAACAGTTGCGGTAATCATATTTGTGGCAGCATATTTTATAGGAAGAAAAGTATTGGAGATAAAGATTTAGTTATGTTTGGAATATTAGATTATATATGCTGGATATTAGGCTTGATATTTACAATTTTTTGGATATTCCTGTTTTGTAAAGGAAAGAAAAATGCCACACTTTTTCAAGGGTTGGATGAGAAAGAATATCCTTTAAAGGATATTTATTTTGTGGGATATGAACTGCTTGAACTCATTAAGTATAATTATCGAACCAAATACGACAGAAGGCTAAGGAAAGAGATATCGGTGCTCAAGGATGGCAAGTATGCTGATTACTATATCAGAGTCACCAGAGCACAGCAGGTTACTTTAGGGTATACATTATTTACCATGTCATTTGCCATGTATGGGCTGGCAGGAAGTATGGCAGCTGTTACGATATTTATAATGTTCGCCTTTGTGGCATTTTACTATTATGGAACATCAGCCAGTGACAAGATTAAGAAACGTTCAGAGGAACTGCTGTCCGACTTCTCAAATGTTGTATCAAAGCTTGCCCTTCTGACTAATGCAGGTCTTATCATGAGGGATGCATGGGCAGATGTAGCTTATAATGGCGATACTACATTATATAAAGAAATGCAGATATCAGTTGACGAGATGAAAAATGGAGTCTCTGAGACTGAAGCTATATATCATTTTGGAAACAGATGTATCATACCTGAGATAAAAAAATTTGCATCTACTATCATACAGGGCATCGAAAAGGGAAACAGTGAGCTGACGGCTCTTTTACAGGAGCAGAGTGCAGAGACATGGAACCTTAAGAGACAGTTGGTAAAAAGAGAGGGAGAGAAGGCATCAAGCAAGCTTCTCATCCCAATGTTTCTTATGTTTATGGGAATCCTGATTATGGTTATTGTCCCGATATTTACAAACATTGGAGCTTAGGTAGAGAATCAGAGTAATCTGATTGTTTATAGATTTCACGAAAGGAGGAAACGTTTATGTGGTTATTAATGAATGATTTAGGACTTAAGGCAAGGCTTGCATTTAGTAAGTTCATGTGCGATGAAGAGGGAGATGTAAATATCGTCTCTATAGTTGTCCTTATCGGAATAGCTGTATTACTTGCTGTATTCTTTAAAGGACAGATTATGGATCTGTTGACAAATCTGTTTGGTACAATAACAGAAAAAGCTAATAGTGCAGTATCTGGAGAATAACAGACAATTAGAAAGCTTTTTGGGTATATATCTTTTGATATATACCCAAAATAATTCGAATGTGAGTGAAAATTATGAAAAGACTTTTAGATGAAAGAGGAGCATTGATAGTGGAGGCTTCTATTGTGTTTCCAACAATGTTTCTGGCTATATTTTTTATGCTGTTTGTAGGAAATGCATATACGCAGAAATGTAAGGTGGAGGATATAGTGGTATCAGCAGTGCTTGAAGGTGCTGCAAAGTGTGCCGATCCTATGCTTGATGATATTGAGTCTGGCAGCATACCGGATTTTAATTCAGTTAGTCTGAAGCCATATAGATACCTTACAGGCAGTCTCAGAGATACTGAGGGTGACATAGAGAGTGAGATAAATAAAAATGTGGGAAAGATAGGCACCGGATTTTTTACAGGGATGAAGCCAAGTATTTCAATTGACAGACTTAAATTTGAAAGTAAAGTGATATATTCAAAGGTAAATGTGGATGTATCATATAAGATAAAAATGCCAATCAGGTTATTGGGACAGGATGAGTTTACCAATATATCGTATGCCACTCATACTGATGTGCCGGTATCTGATGTGCCGGAGTTTATCCGGACTGTAGATTTCGCAGAGGATCTTGTACAGAGATATACAAATCATGATATCTCTGAGCCGGCAGGCAAACTGGCAGATAAGATAACTGAGTGGACGAGTAAATAGGAGTTATGAATATGTATGGATTTAGTAAAAGAGAGCGAGGTGCTGTGTCAGTATTTCTCGTAATCATTCTGGTGCCGTGTATGCTGGTGGCCAGTATATTTGTGGATGTGGGCAGAGTGTACCTGTCCAAGTCTATGGCTGAATCGGCAGCTGATATGGCACTCAATTCACTTATGACACATTATGACGCTGATTTGAATGACTGGTATGGCATGGTAGCTTCCTGCCAGAATATAGATGAATTCTATGATGCTTCAATAAAGTGCTACAAGAATGCACTCAAATCACAGAATTTGTCTAAGGATGAGATGAACACATTGGTAGGAGAGTTCAGCGCTATGATAGGTGCTGATTCAAAAGCCAGTGACTATCTCAGGGTAACGGATGACGGCGATGACTCAACTACTATAAAAGCCGTAGATGGTGCCAATCTGGCTAATGCCACTATGCTTAAATCGCAGATAGTGGACTTCATGAAATACAGAGCACCTATAGCTATCACAGAGACTGCCATCGATAAAATAAAGAATAAGAGTATTCCCGGTATAGATGATGTCTTAAAAAGTGATGAGAATAAACCGCTGGTGGAGAAAAAACAGGATTATTGTGAAGCTGACGAGAAGCTGATGCGTGACAGCTACAATACATATAAGTATCTGTTTGACAATTATTCTAGTGGAAATCCACAGCCAAGCAATTCATTGCTCACAGGTACACGTGATGCCATGCAGACAGCCAGAGAACAGTATCGTGAGCTGAATAAGCTGATGATTACCAATCTGTATAACACATCGGGTCTTGTGGTTTTTAACAGGGCACAGGTGCCACTGAATCAGTATAATTACACAAAAAGCTCTACAAAATGCTATAAAGCTAAGTATGATGGCAAGACATATTATGTAAACTGCCATTCAAGAAAAGACGATGATACATATTACATAGATGGCACCGAACTGACAAAACAGTTTGACGATATTTCTAAGAAAATAAAGGCATTTGACAAAGCAAAGAATGATTTCACCAATGCTGTGAACAATAGCATATCGTATTCATCCGGTGTTACAAATGACATACAGTATTGGAAGCATGCTGCAGATGCCTACAGTGTCACGGTAAGTGGCAGTGATGATTATCGAACTAATCTGAATAAGAAAGCAGATGAAATGATAAAGAGCTACTGTGCACTCAATGCCATGATGCAGTGTACTCCGGGAAATGACTTACCTGATGACTATGATACTACATACAAATCATATAAGAAACAGGTGGAGAACAGACAGACAAAATATCTGACAGCAGGGGTGACAAATGGCAGTGACAGCTATCTCGTATTAGTAAACAGGCTTGAGAGTATATCAAGCAATAATATATATAATATAGAAGCAACGTCATTGACATTAAGCGATAGAAGTACTATATTTGTAAATAGAATTGCTGATATATCAACGAATCTGATTGAAAAAAGAAACACTCTGCAGCACTATTCAGATGTATTAAACATAGCGATAAACGGAGATTCGAGTAATGATATAGAGTCACTTGAGACACTGAAGCATGATGCAGCTGATTATGCCCAAAAACTCAATGATTGGAGTAATCAGGCAGATGGCACTGATTCAGACCTTGCAGAAGGTGACAGAGATGAAATCGCAGGTATTAAGGCTAGCGAAGCAGCCGGAAATATAACTGAACAGTCAATTATAGATTTAGAAAACAGACTTAAGAATATAAAGTCACAGATTGATTCGATGATAGCAGCCATAGATAGCTTCAAATATGGTAATCAGAAGGTCAAGGATATATCTACATATGATCAGTTCAAAAATGCAGGCTCTATGGTTATTACTGAAAGCGAGATAAATAAAAGGACTACGAATTCAGAGCTTTCAAGCTATGCGGATTCTACATTTTCATCATTGTTCTCACCACAGGGAACAGGAACCGAGGGTCTTGCGAGCATAAATAGCAATGATGACCATAATTTACTGCTTGATGTCGCTGGCTCAAAGACAGTTGCAATACCTGGTGTGTATCAGTTTTGGCAAGAACAGTTTGATTCAGCTAGTGAAGATGAAATAAAGAAATATGATGATGAAAAGGGAAAAGCGACAGGTAGTCAGGAAAAAACAGAAGAAAATGCTAAGAATAGAAAAAATCCACATGAAGATGCTGAGAATATAGCACGAGAGATTGACACAATAAATAAAACATTTGGAAATACAACATTTTTCAATAGCTTTGTGAGCCTATTAAAAAATCTGACAGGTGGAGATTTTGAAAATATTCGAGATAACTTATATTTGTCCACTTATATAATGGAAATGTTGTCTTACTCTACTATAGATAATGAAGGAAGGTATGACATTTTAAAAGACCAGGGTTTTGATGTGTCCACATTGACAAAAGAAAATATGGATGATAAATATAATTCTGTAAATGATAAGTGGAATAGTGATGAATATAAGGATTACTTTAATAAATCACTTACCAATAAGAGGTTTTGTAAGGAAAACAATGCTGCATATGGTTGTGAATTAGAGTACATTTTGTATGGTCATGAAAATAATAATGAGAATATAAATGCTGCATATGGACAGATATATGAGATTAGATATGTGTTGAATCTGATTTCTGCTTTTAAAAATTTTTGGGGTAATGATAGCGTTACGGGAAGAACGGTTAAGGCTGTTGCAAAATTTATTTCTAGTGCAACTAGTGGTGTTGTTCCGGCTGTAGCAATAAAAGCTGTATTGATTGCCCTGATAACGGTTTTCGAGACTGCTAATGATATGAATAGGCTTGAGGCAGGCTTTATGGTAGAACTGTATAAAAGTGAGGCAAAATTATGGCAGGTATCATTAGATTTTGGAGAGAAAACTGAAATCGGAGAAAAAAGTATTTCTGGCATGCTAAATTCTATACAAGCAAAATTTGGAAATTTCACTAATTCATGTGATAACGGATTGCGTTACAGCGATTATTTATGTATTTTTATAGTGTGTGGCATGCAATCCGACATTGGGGAATCCATGACACTTAGATGTGCGGATGTAGTTCAGGCGAATATGAGAAAGATAACGAAGGATGATGGCTACAAGCTGGAAAACTCAAAGACTTATTTTGAACTCGATTCAAAACTGAAAGTAGATCCGTTACTAATTACATTGCCATTATATAGTGATTATACCGACTTGTATGATAGCAGCAGTACTGACTGGTGCACATATAATATAAAAACAATCAGAGGTTATTAAAGGAGAAAGAAATGAAAAAGAGACTATTGATTTTAGGAATGATTTTTACAATGGCTGTGTCATCAGCAGGCTGTGGCAGTTCGTCATCAGACAATGCAGGTAAGACAGACCAAACAAAACAAACAGCAAATGTGCAGGACAGCCAGAAAGACGAATCAAGCGATAGTAAGTCAGATAATGATAAGAAAGATGCGAAGTATAAATCAGCAGATGAAATCACAATGGATGATTTGATGAGTCATGATGAGACTCCGGCAGAGGATTTTGAGTTCAATGATGGTAGAGATGATATAATAATAGATAAGTATGTTGGTAAGGATCCGATAGTGGTTATACCTGATGAAATTGATGGAAAGAAAGTTGTTGGATTTGAATCTGCTTTTTCGCTTAATAATAATATAGTTGCAGTGAAAATAGGAAACAATGTTCAGGAAGTTGCAAAATCAGCTTTCTCAGGATGTAAACAATTAAAATATGTAGTTATGGGAGATTCTGTAAAAACAATTGAAGGAGGGGTGTTTGATGGAACAAATCTTCAGGAGCTTGTATTAAATGATGGCTTGCAAAAAGTTGGATCTGATGATTATACTTATTTTTTGATACCGCCAACGAGTAACTGGGGAATGGATTTGAAAATACCAGAAAGTGTTACTGAATTGCATGTTTCTGAATTTAATCTTATTGGAAAAGTGGGCTCTTATGCTGAACAGTATGCAAATGAACATGCCGATGCAGGGGTTACATTCACAGCAGAATAATTTACAATATGTCAATTAATTAAATATTAATACTATCATGTAAAGTCGCAAACTATACTTGGTAATCAAGTTTTTTGAGAGTTTGCCAAAGTTTATGAGGGGCAGTTGCGAGGAACTGACCCTCCTTTTTGGAAATATAAGTTTTTGAAACGTCAAAGATAACGAAGGATGATGGCTACAAGTTGGAAAACTCGAAGACTTATTTTGAACTCGATTCAAAACTGAAGGTAGATCCGTTACTAATTATACTGCCACTATATAGTGATTATACAGATTTGTATGATAGCAGCAGTACTGACTGGTGCACATATAATATAAAAACAATCAGAGGTTATTAAAGGAGAAAGAAATGAAAAAGAGACTATTGATTTTAGGAATGATTTTTACAATGGCTGTGTCATCAGCAGGCTGTGGCAGTTCGTCATCAGACAATGCAGGTAAGACAGATCAACCAAAACAAACAGCAAATGTGCAGGACAGCCAGAAAGACGCATCTTCAAGTGATAAGTCTGATAATAAGAAGGATACTAGTTATAAATCAGCAGATGAAATCACTATGGATGATTTGATGAGTCATGATGAGACACCGGCAGAGGATTTTGAGTTAATTGACAACTCAGATGAAATAGTAATAGAGAAGTATGTTGGTAAGGATCCAATCGTGGTTATTCCAGATGAAATTGACGGAAAGAAAGTTGTGGATTTTGATAAAACATTTTGGAATAATAAAATTGTTGTTGCGATACGTGTTGGTAATAATGTTACTGAAATAAAGAAAACGGCATTTGTTAATTGTGAGAGTTTGAAATATGTTGTTTTAGGAGAGTCGGTTAAATCATTAGGAAGTAATTCATTTGTAAATACTAATATTAAAGAGATTGAATTAAACGATGGACTGCAGAAAATTGGTGAAGATGATACTAATAATACTGTTGACGCACCTGATAGTAATTATGGCATGGATTTAAAAATTCCTGACAGCGTTACAGAAATACATGTAAGAGACTTTAATCTTATTGTTAAGTCGGGTTCTCAGGCTGAACAGTATGCAAAAGATTTTGCAGATAGTAATAATCTTACATACACAGTAGAATAATTTACAATATGTTAATTAATTAAATATTAATACTATGAATCATAGGAAGTCGCCATGCTATATTATCAGTGTGGCGGCTTTTTTTGTTAAAATAGAAAATTATTAAATTGTAATGAGTAAATATTATTATTACATTAACAAATAGTAAAGTGATTATTGACAAACAGTAATTGAAGTAGGAAAATAGTATATATGAAAATCTATATTTAAAGGGAGAATATCATGAGAAAACGTATAAAGGATGAAAGAGGAGCTATTGTTGTTGAGGCAACGATTTCGTTTACTGCCTTTATTTTCCTGTTGTACATCATCTATTCGATAGTTGATATATGCTACATACAGGCAAAGATGAGCATAGCGTTAAACAGTGCGGCGACAGATATCTCGCAGTACTCCTATCTGTATTATAAGTTTGGTATTGATTCGGTGGATAATGCAGCAAGCAATGCGGCTTCAAGCAGTAGGGCATTGGCAAAGGATACATTAAAGGGTATGGATGAGCTAATGACGGGAATATCGGATATGGATAGCAGTTTGTCAGATATAGAGAATGGCTCTTCTGATTTTGAAAGTCTAATGACCGCTTATGATGAGACAAAGGGTGGAGCATCAGATTTGGCTGCCAATATTAATGACTATGGAGATGCTTTGGCAGAAGATCCTATGGGCTTTGTAAAGGGTATGGGTATGCTTGCATTGAATGAGGGTTCGTCTGCAGGCAAGTCATATCTGGCACAGTCTATGGGAAGAGCTTTTATGAAGAAGAATCTTAAGGATTCAAATGGTGGGGATGTCAACGCTTTTTTGAAACAGTATCATGTAAAGGATGGTCTTGATGGGCTTTCGTTTGCTGGCACGGAATTTTTGGTATCAACGGATGGCAAATCAAGTAATGCCCTAAGGTTGACTTGCTCATATGATGTGAAGGTTGTCAATCTGCTTAATACAGATATCACCATCAGATTTTGTCAGAGTGCATCAACCGATGTGTGGGGCAAGGGAGTTAGTGCGAAAAAATAGGTGGATTAGGAATTATGAAAACAAATGATATTTTAATGATACTCATTTCAATTATTCTATGTGGAGTGAGTATCTATATACTGATCAGAAATAAAGAAAAAAAGAGTAAAAAGCTTATTGTCTATTGTATTATAGGTATGTTTCTTGTCATGATAGATGCTTGTATGCTTCAGTTCTTTTATCACGATAATGCAATTTATAAGAATTTTAGGATGATAGCACTTCTTTCAATTATGGCATCTGTTGCATATGTTGATTTCACGGAGCTAAGGATTCCAAATGAATATATTATTACAGGACTTGTATACTGGGTGTTAAGTATATTTGTTGAGCTGATATGTGGCAGTCAGTTTATTGTTGCCAATATCATTTCTTCGCTTATTGCAGCGGCAGCCCTGTTTATAGCTTCTTTGCTTTGCAAGATATGTATCAGGGGCTCGATTGGCGCCGGGGATATAAAGCTGTTTGTGGTTATGGGGCTATTGCTTGGGCTTGATGGAATATGGAGCGCTATATTTTTATCTCTCGTTTTATCATTTATCACAGCAATTTATTTTCTTATTACAAAAAGAAAAGGCAAAAAGGATGCAATGGCATTTGGTCCGGCTCTTGCTATAGGAACGTGGTTATCAATATTTTTGACTGGAATGTAGAGGATATACAATGAAGAATTATAAATTTTTAGTACCTATATTGCTTGTAGCATTGTTAGGAGGCTCTGTATATAAAACATACAGTGACAGAGAAAAAATTAATAAACAATATGATAATGATATAACTCAGGCCAGACAGAATAGGAAGCTTGAGGTTTATGTGAATGCAGAGGAGGACTATCTTGATGCCTTAAAGCTTAAAGATTCAGCGAAGCTTCGGGCAGAGCTGGGAGAGATGTATATAGAAGCGGAGGATTTAAGAACAGCTGCCAAATGGGGAGAGTCTCTCATAAGTGAATATCCAAAGGAACAGGTGGGATATGAGTTTTTGATTCAGGTGTATTTGGAGCAGAAAGACTATGCCTCATGTTTCAGGATAAAGGATGAAGCGGATGGACTGAAAATTTCATCAAAGAAGATTGAAGAGATTATTTCAGATATCAAATATGAGTATTATCTCGAAGGTGAATATGCACAGGTAGAGGAGTTCAGTAATGGCTATGCAGCAGTAAAGAAAGAAAAAAAGTGGGGCTATCTGAACAGCAAAGGACATCGTGTAATAGAATCCGAATTTGAAGAGGCGGGAGCGTTTGCTAAAGAGGTTGCACCTGTTATAGATGACAAAGGCAGGGCATTTTATATAGACAACGAGGGCAACAGAAAGATAGTCATTGATTTTGTCGACAATATTGAGAAACTGGGATATATGTCAATGGATAATATTTTTCCTGTAAATGATGGCAAAAAATGGAGCCTGTACAATTTGGACAGCAAGAAAAAGATAGCTGGTGACTATGATGAGGTTTCAGCCATGGGAAATGGAGTAGCAGCTGTCAAGTCTGATAATAAATGGAGCCTTATTGATACCAAGGGAAAGAAAGTAACAAAAGATAAATATGATTCGGTTGTTATGGACAGTAAAGGAATAGTATGTAGAAACGATAGGGTATTTGCAAAGCAGAATGGATATTATTATTTATTTGATTCTAAAGGCAATAAGGTTGTAAAAACTAAATTTGATGATGCACGGCTATTTGCAGATGATGGATATGCCGCAGTATGTGTGGACGGCAAATGGGGATTTGTTGATAAGGATGGTAAACAGGTGATTAAGCCTCAATTTAATGAGGCTCATAGCTTTTCAAATGGATTGGCGGCCGTTAGATTTACAAATGGCTGGGGCTATGTGGATGAAAAGGGTAATAAAGTCATTGCGACAGGATTTGATGATGCGTGCGATTTCAATGAACAGGGCAAGACATTTGTTAAGACGGATGATAAATGGCAGGTTTTGACACTATATTTATACAATCATGAATCATAGAACAAAGGAGACAAAGGCATGAGTTTTACATATGAAAATCAAGGAAACAATACTTATCTGGTATATAAAATAGGAGCTTCGGATAACGTGGATACAATGAGCCTTGGAATGATTACTAATAATAAGATAGATGGAATTGTTCCGACTCTGTTCACTCAGTCAGACACTGATAGATTTATTAAATATAATATTTCTGCAAAAGTGTCAGCAAAAGAGTTTTTATCAGGAGTTGTAAATAAGAAGAGATTACTAGGTGTGTTTATCAGCGTATTAAAGGCAATTAAATCAACAGAGGAATATATGATTGATGCGAGAAGCCTGTTGATTGATTTGGAACATATCTATGTTGATGTGTCAAAGTGTGATGCAATGCTTGTATGTCTTCCTTTGGTCAGACAGAATGAGTCTGTTAATATTCCTATGTTTTTTAAGCAGATAATGTTTAGTACACAGTTTGACCAAGATGAGAATTGCGATTATGTTGCACAGATTATTAATTATCTGAATAGTACACCTGTATTTTCTGTGGAAGCTTTTGAAAAGCTCCTGATGGATATAGATGCTGATAATTTAAATATTGCAGCTTCAAAGGCTGTTGTTGGTCAGCAAAAACCGGTTCAACCACAGAGCCAGTCACAGAGTCAGCAGCCTAAACCCATGCAGCCTGCTATGAATCAGCTAAAGAATGCACAGGTACAGACAAATATGCCATCTCAGGGGAAAATGCAATCACAGCGTGAAACACAATCAGCAAATAATGTGGTACAGCCTAATCAGGTGAATTTTGCAGTACCTAATATGAATCCACAAAACCAGAATAGAATTAATAATAATGTGCAGATGGGGACGAATATTTCAGGTACATATGTGGAAACAACAAGTGAGAAGCAGATGTCCATGTTTGGACTTTTGACACATTACAGTAAAGAAAATAAGCAGATTTACGAGAGACAAAAAGCCCAAAGAAAAGCTCAAAAGGAAGCAGAAAAAAACGGAGCAGCAATGCCTGGTCAAAATGTGAAGCCATCAAATGTTTCCTTTGCCATCCCAGGCCAGCCACCACAGCAGCGTCCACAGCCGGCACAGCCACAAACTGTAATGCCACAGCAACCTCAACAACAATTCGCACAGCCACAGCGACAGTTCACTCAGTCGAATCAGTCGCAGCGTCAGTTTGCACAGCCTAATCAGGCAGTGCAGATGAACGCAGGTGCTTTTCGTGTCCAGCAGACACAGCCACAACCGATGCCACAGGCACAGCAAAAGCCGGTGCAACAAGTTCAGCCACAGTCGGTGCAGAATCAAAATACAAATACAGGCATGACCGGAAATCCATCAGTTCCACCACAGATTTTGGAGAACATGACAAAGGCCGGTAATTTTGGAGAGACTACAGTGCTTGGAGTCGGTTCAGAGGCTGGAGAGACCACTGTTTTGGGAGCATCACAGGCTCAGATTATTAAGCCTTATCTGCTCAGAATAAAGAATAATGAGAGAATAGAACTCAACAAGCCGGTATTTAGAATAGGAAAAGAAAGAAGCTATGTGGATTATTTTGTGAGTGACAATACGGCAGTCAGCAGGAGCCACGCAAATATTATTAACAAGGATAATAAGTTTTATATTGTGGATACCAATTCAACAAACCATACATATGTGAATGGTTCAATGATTCAAAGCAATGTGGAGACTAAAATCGAGCATGGAACAAAAATCAGACTGGCGAATGAGGATTTTGAATTTTTCATGTACTAGTAAAAAAAAATCACAGGTTAAATATTATATTTATTGAGGAAATGGTATGGATTACGAAATTGCAGCCCAGACAGATGTGGGAACAGTCAAGAGAACAAATCAGGACAGCATAATGATGAAACGTATTTTTACCAATCTTGGGAATATGGTTTTTGCAGTGTTGTGTGATGGTATGGGAGGTCTTGCAAAGGGTGAGCTTGCCAGTGCTACGGTTATAAGAGCATTTGATAAGTGGGTCAATGATGATCTGCAGATGATTTGTCAGAATGGACCCGGATATATTGAGGATTCTGTAATAAGGGCACAGTGGGAGAGTATAGTAGCAAATCAGAATCAAAAAATCAAACAGTATGGAGCAGGTCAGGGCGTTAATCTTGGAACCACTGTAGTAGCGCTTCTTGTCACTGACATGAGATACTATCTGATGAATGTCGGTGATTCAAGAGCATATCTTGTAAATGATAAGCTCATACAGCTTACAAAGGATCAGACATTTGTAGGTAGAGAGATAGAGCTGGGTCATATGACAATAGAACAGGCTAAAACAGACCCGCGCAGAAATGTGCTTTTACAGTGTGTGGGTGCTTCTGAGATTGTTAATCCTGACATGTTTTTTGGAGATGTGCAAAGTGGTACGGAGTTTCTGCTTTGTTCGGATGGTTTCAGACACGAGATTACATCTGATGAAATTTATCAGGAAATCAGACCATCATTTATGACAAACAGGGATGTGATGAATAGGCAGCTTCGTTCTCTGATAGAGCTCAACATGCAGCGTAGGGAGAGAGACAATATCACAGCAGCGCTGATTAAGGTACAGTAGGAGGAAAGTTTATGCTTGAGATTGGTTCTCTTGTTGATGGAAAATACAAGATACTGAATGAAGTGGGTCATGGTGGAATGAGTATCGTCTACCTGGCTATGAACGAAAAAGCAAATAAGCAGTGGGCTATTAAAGAGGTACGAAAAGACGGTGTAAAGGATTTTGAGGTTGTGAAGCAGAGTCTTGTGGCTGAGACAGACATGCTAAAAAAACTTAATCATCCTTATCTGCCGGATATTGTGGACGTCATAGAGGATGACGACAGATTCCTGATTGTCATGGATTACATACAGGGAAATTCACTTAGCAAGGCTATTGAAGAGTATGGCGCATTGCCTCAGGATGATGTGATTCATTGGGCTAAGCAGCTGTGCGATGTACTTGGATATCTGCATTCACAGAATCCACCTATCATATATCGTGACATGAAGCCTGCCAATATTATGCTTAAACCTGATGGCAATATCACTCTTATTGATTTTGGAACAGCAAGAGAGTTTAAAGAAAAAAATCTGGCTGATACGACATGTCTCGGAACTATGGGATATGCAGCTCCGGAGCAGTTTGGAGGAATGGGACAGACGGATGGCAGGACAGATATTTATTGTCTTGGTGCTACACTATATCATCTGGTTACAGGAAAGAACCCATGTGAGCCACCTTATGAAATCAGGCCGATCAGAGAGATAAACCCAAGTCTGTCAGGTGGTCTTGAAAGAATCATTTTAAAGTGTACACAGCCTAATCCGGCTAACAGATATCAGAATGCGGCAGAGCTTATGTATGCTTTGGAGCACTATGATGAGATAGATGATATATATAGAAAAAAACAAAAAAGAAAGCTTGCAGCTTTTATCACTACATCGGTAATTACAGTGATTTTGGGAGCAACCTCTATATGGGGATATGTTTCAGCCGAGAATAAAAAAAGTGAAAACTATGATAACATTCTGAAAACGGCAGATACTTATGAGGACTATTACAATGCGATAATTACAGACCCTACCAGAACAGATGCATATCTGAAGCTGAATGATATGCTTACAAGTGATTTTGTATTGGACAAGGATGAGGCAAACATACTTACAAAGATACAGGTCGGACTGGATAGAAAAAACAGTGATGGATATTCGCAGACGTATGATGTGCTTTCGGATTTGAAAAAGAAAAATCCTGACGGATATCAGGAGGTCTGCTATCAGTATGGTGAGAGCTTTCTTTTCTACTATGATATAAATGTGGAAAAGGACAGATATGCCAATGCCACCAAGTGGTACAAGGATGCTGTGCAGAAATATCCTGTTGCACAGATATATTGTGATATCTCCGATTGTCTGGATCTCATAAGCCAGTATGGTGGAGCAAAGGTTAAGCAGACAGAGAAGATGTATGAAGAGTATGCAAATCTTTGGAAAAAAGTTACAGAGCTGGAAAAGGAATCTGAACAGTTTGACAGTGTGGATTCAAAGCTTCAGGTGTGGAATGAAGTAGATGATATTGTAAACAACAATATTTCTCCTCTTTTGGAGGTGACATCAAAGGATGATGTGATTGCACTTTTGGATGCTATATCAGACAGTTCGACTAAGGTTGACAAATCGGTTATTGCAGACGATATGAAGAAGCTTCAGGACAACATCGAGTCGACAAAGCAGAAGATAAACACGGTAAAGGAGGCTGAGAAAGAATGACATATGATATTTACAGGCTGATTTTTATCGTGGGTTCCATAGCGTGTGCTGTAATGTTTGTGGTTTCAGTGATACTATTTATTACACTTAAAATTCCAAATGTAATTGGTGATTTAACAGGCAGAAATGCAAAAAAGGCAATTGAAAATATTAGAAAGCAGAATGAAGCCTCCGGTGGAAAAGCTTATAAGGCAAGTGCAGTTAATCTGGAAAGAGGCAGACTGACAGATAAAATGACTCCGTCAGGAAATCTACAAAGACGTGGAATCACAAGTGGTTTTGGGGTTCATACAGAAAAAATCAGCACGATGAAGCTAGAACAGCAGGCGTCTGTTGGAATGGATACAGATAATGAAAGTAATGAGACGATGGTTCTTGAACAGGATTATTCAAATGAGACAACAGTTCTCAGTCAGCAGAATGTTGGGGAAACAACGGTACTTTCATCACATATGCCACAGAATCCAAGCGAGACAACAGTTCTCAATCAGTTTATGGTATTAGAGGATATTACCTTTATACATACAGATGAAATAATTTAAAGCAAAGGAGTGAGTAGCATGAGAAAACGCATGATGGCCTTTTTAATGGCCCTACTTATGGTTGTCACCATTTTGCTGGCTAACTTCACGATAGTTGAAGCGAATGACACAAATGGTGCTATCTACCTTAAGGTGACAGGTGCTTCGGACTGGACCAATACAGATGATATCAAGGTAACTGTTACTGACAGTACCGGAAAAGAAGTTGAGCAAAAGTTTGTTAGGACCGAAGTGGTTAAGGCACAAACTGATTCTGGAAATACAAATCCAGATAATACCGATTCAGGTAATAACAATCCGGGTAATACTGATACCGGTAAGGATGACGCTGCTGGAAAGGATACTGAAAATACAGGCTCAGAAAGTGGCTCTGACAATTCAAATGAGCCTGCCGGACAGGCAGATGAACAGCAGGATGCTAAGCCTGTAGCATTAAATAGCATAAAAATTGATGTGACAGGTCTTGTCAAGGACAGTAAGTACTCTGTGGATATATCTTCTGATGGATATCTTTTCTGGAAGAAGGAATGCACCGCTGTGGAGGCTTCTAATAGTGCAGCTTATACAAAGGTTGCAATGGTTAAGGACACATATACAGAGTTTGCCTTCACCACAGTTTTTAAGGGCTGGAAACTAGATACTACACCAAAACTTGCTGTGAAAGGCGCGGATAATAATAGTGTTAAATATGCATCTTCAGATCAGGAAATTGCAGATGTTGATGAAACTACAGATGTAGTAACTATAAAGAAAGCCGGAAAAGTTTCTTTTACGGCTACACTATCTGTTGGTGATAGTTATAAGACAATCACACAGTCTGATGTAGCAATTGCAAAATTAGACCAGACACTTTCATTTACTGATGCAAAAACAGAGGTTTATGTAGGTGATGAGGTTGCAGCAGCTGCAAGCTCAAGTGCTAGTGATGCCGAAGGCAAAATCACTTATAGTGTGGTTACCGGAGAAGATTACATCACGCAGGATGCTGATTTTACTAACAATGGTAAATGGACTGCAAAGAGCTATAATAACAGTGCCGATGGAGTAGAAGTTACAATCAAGGCTGCTATTGCAGAGGATGACAGATATAACAGTGCAGAGAAAACATATACTACAACAATAAAGCCATATGCTTACGATGATTTTAGAAAATATTGTGAGGTAGTTGGAACATCAAATACTGCTTCAGATGGAAAAATCTGGTATTCAGAAGTGACCGGGATCAAGGCAAAAGATGGTTATAAAATCAAAGATTCTGATGGCAGCTTTGTAGAAGAAATTGCTATAGATGCCAATAATATCACACAGGGCGAAAATAAATTTTCTCTTGTTATTGTACAGGAAAAGAAGAAATCAGACAATGAAAATGTATCTTATATCAACGAGGGAACAGTAAGTGGAGCATACAACTATGATAGTGTAAATCCTACACTTTCTATTGCAAAGGATAATAATGCAGACTGGATAAACAAAGATGTGAAAATTACAGCTTCACCATCTGATGCTGGTTCAAAGATTGCGGCTGTTAAGTATACAGTGACAGATGAAAAAGATAAGCCGCTTCTTGAAGAAAAAACAGTTAATCCTAATGCTGATGGAAGCTATTTGATTACATTACAGGCAAGTAAATTTGCCAATAAAGAAATCAAGATAAATGTTACAGCATACGATAATGCAGGTCTGAAATCTGATACACAGACTCAGATAATCAAATTTGATACAGCACTGCCTAATGCGGAGTTGTCATTGAATAGTAATGAAGGTAAATATTATTTTACTGATAAAATATCTGTAGGTATCAGTGCTACTGATAATTTTTCAGGTATCGCTGGTATAAAAGCAGTTTATCTCACAGATGATGTGACAAGTGCTTCTGGATGGGACATTAAGAATATCGATTGGGATGCTGAAAATGTTCAAAATCTTAAAGCTGATGCTAAGAGTGTAACGATATCATTTACAGATACTCCAAATGCAGGAAATGTGTATGTCAAGGTGACGGATAAAGCAGGAAATGAAAAAATCACATCACTTTCTGACGATAAAAAGTTCCACTTTGATCATACTGCACCAACTGTAGGTATTGCATATTCTTCAGCTGATGAAAATACAACTAATGATAATTATTCACAGTTAAAGGATGGGGTAGAATACTACAACCATGACAGATATGCACAGATTACTGTAACAGATGCTTCTTTTAACAAAAATGCTACTCAAATTAAAGTAGCGGTTGATAATAAAAATGCAGTAAATATATTAGATAACAAGGCAGAAGTACAAGGTGCTGCTATTGTAAAAACAGATGATGAAATCTGGACTGACAATAAGGATGGCTCATATACTGCAAAGCTTAAATTTACAGGTAATCATCTTTACAAAATTGAAGCTTCTTCAACGGATTTAGCAGGAAATAAAACGGAAGAAGGCACTGTAGCTGATAGCAAATCAAAGGAATTCTATATTGATGAGCTCGCTCCGGTTGGAAAAGTACAGTTCTCAACAGATAAAACAGATGCTGGAATAATTGGTAACTGGTGGGAAAATATATTAAATCCATTCACTGCAATATCTATTTTTAAACAAAATCAGTTGAATATTGTAGGTAGTGTAACTGACAAAGAAACCGGAAATTCCGGCATATGGACAGTTAGCTATTATGTAAATAAACTGGATACGGATACAGTCTTATCAGAGCCTAAGTTAAATAATTTATCTGCTGATAAATGGAAAGAAATTAAAATAAATAAATCAGATGATGGATACAGTTTTTGTGAGTCGTTAGACAAGTCCTATAATAAATATATAGTATATATAAAGATTGTAGATAACAGTGGAAATGTAAAATATATAAGTACAGAAGGTGCTATAATCGATAACGAAGCACCTAAAATCACAGATGTCAATATAGTAGATAGTGATAATCAGGAAAATAAGCTTGAAGACGAAAATGCAGATTTGTGGAAACAGTCAAGTGTTTGTTTACAATTAAAGGCTACTGATAATCTTTCCGGTATTGACAGATATGAGTATAAGCTTGCAAGGCTGAATGACGATGGAACATATACTGTTTTACCATCTACTACAACTGTCACGTTGCAAGGCTCAGATCTTGGCACCTTGAATTATTCAACAGTGTTTAGTCTTTTAAAGAGTCGTGATTATGCAGCTGATACAAAGGCTCTTAAGGCTACAATAACAGTTTATGACAGGGCTAATAACTCTTCAACAGTTGAAAAAATAATCAATATCGATAAACAGGCTCCAACAGTTACCATCACACGAGATGATGGCAGCTCGACTTTAGATAATAGCAAAGGCTGGAATAATGATACCCTGACTTATACTGTTGTGGCAAAGGATGCAACAAGTGGTATTAAGGCAGAAAATGAAAATCCGGTTATTAATTATTATATTTACCTGAATGGCATGAAAATGAAAACCGGAAAGGTAAATGTTATTGACAAGAAATTAGATGCTTCCGGAGCTTATACAGAGGTTGTAGGAAATATAACTATTTCAAAAGATAAAGCTTATGATTCCAATAATTTAACTATTGACGTAGATACTGTAGATGTAGCTGGAAATAAGTCTGTGTCATCAGCTGATACAACGGTTACAGCAAAGTATGATT
>ERZ773112.630-NODE-630-length-23075-cov-4.993788_pt1 | contig 23075 bp, 16 predicted proteins | sample MGYA00580566_ERZ773112 | MGnify/ENA primary metagenome ERZ773112 (study PRJEB29015, sample SAMEA2737842) | human gut metagenome | biome: human gut; feature: human-associated habitat; material: faeces | place: China | collected 2012 ... | reverse complement strand
CGGCCGCCTTCGCCTCCGCTGCGGCGGCGCGCTTGGCTTCCTTGGCCTCCTTGGAGGCGGCGTGCTTGGCCTGGAGCTTCGCGTGCTCCTCGGCCAGCCACATCCGCCAGCCCCGCTTGCGCAACGTGGCGGCCTCTTCCTCGGTCATCGTTCCGGCTGCCACCGCCTTTTTCAGCTTGCGGTAGTACAGCAGGCGCAGCACCGCAACGATCACGGCCAGCACGATCAGCACGATGAGGATGTAGAACAGCGGGCCGTGGTGCGCCTTGACAACGGCGAACTGCAGGTCGCGGTCCATGGTCTTAAAGACGAGGTAGCTGCCGTCGCGGCTGCTGGACGTGCTCGCCCACGTGCCGTTCTGGTAGGTATAGACCGTGTAGCTCGCGCCGGTATCCGGTGCGTAGACGCGCAGGGAGACGGTGTTGTCCGTGTCGTCCTCGACCGTGTCGTTGAGGATCTCGACGTTGTACTTCATGTACAGCTTCTGGTTGCCGCGCAGCGTCGGGCCGTCGGCCTCGGCCGATGTGATGTGCACATCCGTCGCCGGGTCAAAGGCGCCCTCGGCCAGCACGATCGGCGTACGGCTGTTGTCGGCATACAGGTCGCCGGCCACGACCGTCGAGACGGCGGTGTACTCTGCCTTGACCTCGAGGTCGAAGGTCAGGTGGCTGTAGTCATATTCCGGCCACGTGCCGTAGTTGCCCTCCACCGTCGGGCAGTCGGGAATCTGAGATTCGTCGATCGAGCCGCCATAGGCAAACGTGATCGTCTTGACAACCTCGCCGTTGGCCGTGAAGGTAACGGCAAAGCTGGAGAACTCCGCCGGGATGCCGTCGCGCGCCATGAATGCCTCATAGCTCATGCCCTCTGCCTTGCCCGCATAGCTGATGCCGTCGATGCCGGCCTCCGTCTCGTGGACGAAGTAGTTATCGGACGCGCTGCCGTCGGGGTCAATCTCGCCGGCGATGGTGCCGACACAGTTGCCGGAGCCGTTGAGGTTCACGAGCGTGTTGCAGCCGCTGACGTTCATGCCGTAACCGGCGACGCCGCCGATGTAGTTGCGGCCGGTCAGCTCGCTCTTGGCAAAGCTGTTGCGCACGGAGCCCTTCGACTGGCCGACGACGCCGCCGACGTAATCGCCCGCCGTGCTCTCGGCCGTGCCATAGCCCTCGCAGCCGCTGATGACGCCCAGATCCGCGTAGCCGCAGATTGCGCCGGCGCAGTCCTTGCGCGAGGTGGCGTCGCCGTAGTTCTTGCTGTCGAGCAGCACGCACTTGGTGAAGTACTTGGCCGTCAGCGTGGAGTCTTTGATGACGTTGGAGTCGCTCTCCGGGTCGAAATCGTATTCGATGTCCATCGTGCCGGCAACGCCGCCGACATTGACGTCGCCGTCGACCTTGCCGTAGTTGTCGCAGTTATAGACCTTGCCGTCCGTCGTGCTCGAGAGCTCTTCCTCCGAGACGTCCTCAATGATGTCCTTCTTGTCCTTGCTCAGGGCAAGCTCGAGGATATCACACAGGCGCATCATGACGACGTTGAACTGGTCGTTGACCGCCTTCATGTCGCTGACGATCTGGTTGCTGTAGGTGGCCGTCTCCACGCTCAGGCGGGACAGGCCGGCCGAAATGCTGCCGAGATCGTCGAACATCTGCTCCATCGCGGTGCGGTAATCGCTGCTGATATCGGGCAGATCCAGCGGATCGTTGCTGGCAAGGTATTTCGTGACCTGGTCGAGGTAGCTCATGCCGGTCGAGAAGTTGCCGCTCGAAGCTTTGAGCGCGTCGAACGCATTTTTGAACGCGGCGCTCATGTAATCCAGGCGGGTGTGGCCGGTGGAGTCCTCAGTGAGGTAGTACAGATTGATGATCTTTGTCATCGTGGAGATATCGCCGGAGATCGCGCCGATCGCCTTGGCGGCGTCGCCCATGCCCTTGAGCAGGGCGTCACGCTGCGACTCATAGGTGCCGAGGTTGTCGGGGTTGTACTCATAGCCGTACTTATCGGACATCTGCTGCCAGTTGTCCGGACGGCTGGCGATCAGGTCGTAAGAGCCGGTGCCGTAGGCGTTGTCCATGACCTTCATGAGCCAGGCGCAGTAGTCCATGGCCGCGTTGAGCTGGTCGGACGAAGTGCTCAGGTCCTTGGCCGCGTCCTTGAACGCCGTCTTGTCGGCCTCGGTCATTTCATCGACGATGTCGAGATAATCAAAGCCCTTGTTGAAGTAGTCGATCGCCTTGTCGAGCGACACGGCCGCCGTGGAAAACTCCGTGATCGCGGGAGCGAGCATTTTCTCCGCCGTGTTGATGCGGATGAACACTTCGTTGACGGTCGAGACCGTGTTGTCCACGTAGTCCGTGGTGCGCTCGGCCACATAGCGCGCGCTCTCCGTGGCGCGGGCCGCGCTGTCGCTGAGCACGCCGACCGTGGCGGCCAGGGACGACGTTGCAGCGCCCGTGTGGTTGAGCAGGGTATCCATCAGATCATGGAGCGTATTGAGCTCCTTGGCCATCGCACCGATCGAACCGGACTCCACATCGAGCGTGATGAACGGCTCCATCTGGCCGCAGATGCCGCCGACGTCCTTGCGGCCGGAGGCCGTGCCCCAGTTCGTGCAGCCGGAGACCAGGCCGCTCTGGCGGCCGACGATGCCGCCGATGTTGTAACCGACGTGCTCAAAGCCGACGCCGCCCCAGTTCGTGCAGCCGATGATGACGCCGGACGAGAAGCCGCAGATGCCGCCGACGTCCGTGGACGTGTTGGCCTTCTTCGGCGCATCGTCGTCCTCGTCGTCGGAGGCGGTCGGGAGCGTCAGAGAGTCGAGATCCTCCGCGCTGTCAACGGCCTCGCTGGCGTTGATGTTCACGCCCGTGGTGTTCGAGCAGTAGGAGATCGTGCCGATGTTCTGCCCGACGATGCCGCCGACGTAATGGTCGCCCTCGACAAAGCCTTCGGTCTTGCAGTTATAAATCATGCCGCTGCTTTCGTTCGTGCCCGCGATGCCGCCGACGTTGTTCTCGCCGGAGATCGTGCCGTTGAACGAGCAGCCGGAGATCGTGCCGTAGTTCGTGCCGACGACAGCGCCGATCTCGTTGAGGGTACCGGCAGCGTCGATGTTGCCGGTGATCTTCAGATCACGGACCGTACCGACCGCCTGCACATAGCGAAACAGGCCCATATGGGACGCATCGCCCGAGAGCTCCAGCCCGCTGACCGTGTGGCCCTGCCCCTCGAACATGCCGCCGAAGGTCGGGATCGGCACAAAGTCTGACCCACTCAGGTCCACATCATTGTCCAGATAGACCGTCTTGCCCTGCGAGTATGTATCGAGCTTGCAGCTTTTGCTCAGCTGCACAAGATCGTCCGCAGAGTAGATGTGGATCTCCGTGGCGTTCGGCTGGGCAGCCGCGCCGCAGAGCAGGCACAGGGCCGCCACGAGCACCAGCGCAAGCAGACGGCGCACATTATGTTTTTTCATCGGAACCCTCCTCACCGTGCAGATCCGCCGCCGGCACAGTCTGCGCCGGAGCCTCCTCCATCTGCACATTTCCGATATCGATCGAAGCGCTAACCGTGCCGTTCACGCGGCCGTGGATCTCCGCATCGACGTAACCGTTGATATAGCCGCGCACGTGTCCATTGACACGCATGGCCCCCTGCAGATGCTGCGGCGCGGCGTGGTGGCCAATCGTAAAGGATGTTTTTTCAACCAGAGAATCGCCCAGCAGCAGGATCTGCGGCAGGACGCACATGACCAGCACCATCGAGATCAGCGTGCCGCGGCCCAGGCAGATGCCGATGGACGCGACCGTGTTCTCCGAGGACAAAAAGCCGATGGACATGCCGGCTGCGGCGAGGATCGTGCCGGAGGTCACGACCGTGGGGAATGCCTGGTTGAGCGCCTCGATCATGGCTTCCTTATAGGGCATCTCCTCTTTGAGCCGGAGGTAGCGGCTCGAGATGACAATGGCGTAGTCAATGTTGGCGCCCATCATGATGGCGCTGACGATCAGATACGCCAGGAAATACAGGTTGTTGTGCAGGAGCGCCGGGAACGAGAAGTTGATCCACACACTGCCCTGGATCACGAGAATGAGCAGCAGCGGCAGTGCGACCGACTTGAACGTCACCAGCAGCACGAGGATGACGAACACGACCGTGAGGATGCTGATGAGCGTGTTGTCCGTGCTGAAGGCGTCGGAAAAGTCCTTGTCCTTGGCCGTCTCGCCGACGAAATAGGACTCGTCGTAGTATTTGCCGACGGCGCCCTTGATGACCGTCAGGTAATCGTAGGTCTCCTCGCTCTCGACCGGGAGGTTGAGATAGAGGATCATGCGCGAGTAATGCTCGGAATGCAGCTGCTTTTCGCCGTCGATGAGGCGGTCATACATCTCCTCGAGGTCGTTCATGGTCTCAGCATCGATCTTCGAGCGGTAGATGTCGCGCTGTTCATACAGGAACTTGAACATGTTGATGAGCGGCACGGAGCAGTTGTCAATATTGCTCAGATCCACGAGCTGGCCGAGGGCCTTCGTATAATCATCGTTTGCCGTGCAGTAGGCCGTGTAGAGCGCGCGCGACACGCCGATGTCGATATCCGTGAGCTCGGCGAACTTGCGCGGCGTGAGCGAATCGGTGACCATGTAGCCGTCCTTGGCCTCCTCGCCCGCGAGCGCCTGAATGTGATCGACACCCTTGAGCTCGTTGAGATCGTCGAGCAGGCTCGCCTCGCTCTCAAAGTCCGTGAACGGGAAGATGAGCACGACCTGGTTCGTCTCGCCGAAGGTGGCGTTGATCTTCTTCTCGGCGATCTTATAGTCGTTTTGCTTGATGGTGTCGAGCGTGCTGTAGCCGAACACGTACGGGCACTTGCTGCTCAGCAGGAAGCCCGCAACAATGATGACCAGAAAGATCGGCGGCACGACATAACGGCTGCGGATGGCAAAGCGGCCGAGCGCGTCGATGCGCGGCAGGAACTTGCGGTGGTGCGTCTTGTCGATCCACGGGCTCATGTACATGATGAGCGCCGGCATCAGGAAAAACACCGTCAGCATCAGAAACAGGATCGACTTGATGAGCACAAGGCTCATGTCCTCGCCGATCTTGATCTTCATGAACGAGAGCGCAAGCAGGCCCGAGATCGTCGTCAGGCTCGAGGCCGAGATCTCCGGAATGGCCAGCGTCAGCGCACGGATGGTCGCCTCACGGGGCGCGAAAAGCTCGCGCTCCTCCGTGTAATGGTGGCACATGATGATCGCGTAGTCGATGCCGAGACCGAGCTGCAGTACCGCCGCGATGGAGTTGGTGATAAACGAGACCTCATGGAACCAGTAGTTCGTGCCCTTGTTGACCCAGACGGCCACGCCAAAGGTGATGATGAGCACCGGGACCTCCGCGTAAGTACGGCTCGTGAGCAGGAGCACCACGAAGATCGAGCACATGAGGATGATGAGCACGATGCGCATCTCATGCTCGAGGATCTCGCCGGTCGGGTTGCCGATCTCGGTTGTGATATAGGTATCATAGCCGCTGAGCGCCGCGCGGACGTTCTTCACGCCCTGAATGCTGATCTCATCGAGCTTCTCGCCGTCAAACGTGACCTCAAAGAGCGCCGAGGCACTATTATAATGGTGTGTGTCCTTTTCAAATTCCACGTCCTTGACGCCGTCCACACCGCGCAGCATCTCGGCAAGCTCCTCCGCCTGCGCGAGCGTCACGTTGGACACCATGACCTTCGCATCCCCGTAAGTAATGAACTCACGGTTCATGATCTCCAGCCCCTGGCGCGTCTGCGTGGAGTCCGGCAGATAATCGGTCAGCTCATTGTTGACGTCCGTCTTGCTCGCCGAGAAGATCGACAGCACGCACGCCACGGCAAACAGCACCACAAACAGCCGCCGTTTGTCCACAATGAACGCCGCCAGACGCTCCATAAACGACTTCTTCATACCCCAGCCCCTCATCGGACGGCTCTCCCGCCCGGGATTCCTCTGCGCGCCCGATCAAAACCGGTTACACAAAAAGTTAAAAAACAGTAACAAAATGTGTTTCCTCGTCATTTTTGCGTGTAACGGCGCAAAGTTAACATAAACAATTACGGATTCTTTTGTATCATACGATATCCAAAACACGATGTCAACCGCGAAAACGATTTTTCCCGCAATTTTCCTTAACTTTTTTCCACAACTTCAAGGAAATGCAAGCATTTTCGCGCCGGTTCTGCAAAAAATCAGACGCTTCGTCAGGAAATCAACCGCGCGTCTTTTTCTCGCCGCGTGTACCACACGGTGACATATTCCTGCAAAACAGCGTCGAAAAACGGTAACAAAAATCGACCCGTCGGAATCAAGATTGGATCCCGTCGGGTCGAATTTTGTAACTTTTTCATGCTTCAAATATCTTTTCCACGCGGCGGATATACGCCGGCAGCGCGCCCTCAAAGTCCACGCCGAAGCGGCGCGGCGTGTCGCGCCAGAGCGAGCGGCAGATGCTCTCGTCCGTGAGCGCGGTGGCCGTTTCGAGGGCGGCGCTCAGCGGAGCGCCGCGCACGAGCAGCGCGGCGAGGGCGGAGGCGAACACATCGCCCGTGCCGTAAAACACGCCGGGATGCGCCGGACGCATGCTCACGTGCATCTCCCCCGTGCGGCAGTCGCAGGCGACATTGCCGATCACGTCCGGCTGCGGGCGCACGCCCGTGACCGTCACGATGCCGGCGCCGAGCGCGCCGAGCGCCTGAAACAGCTGCGCGAGATAGGCGTCGCTGTGCGTGCCGGGCTCGTACGGCAGACCAGCCAGCAGCGCTGCCTCCGTAACGTTCGGCGTGATGACGTCCGCGCGCGAGAGCAGGCGGCGGAAGGCTGCACACATCCGGTCGTCGATCTTGGAATAATAGCTGCCGTTGTCGGCCATGACCGGGTCGATCACGACGAGGGTATCCGGCGCGGCGATGCAGTCAAGCGTCTGCGCGAGCAGCTGCGCCTGCTCCGGCGAAGCAAGGTAGCCGGAATACACGCCGTCGATGCGCACGCCGATGCGCTGCCAGTGGTGTGCGATGGACAGCATATCATCCGACAGATCGCGGAACGTCCAGCCGGTGAACTCGCCCGTGTGCGTGCTGAGCACGGCCGTCGGAATGCAGGCGCACTCCACGCCCGTGGCAGAGATGACCGGCAGCGCCACGGTCAGCGAGCACTTGCCGAGCCCGGACAGATCGTGGATGGCGGCAATGCGCTTGAGCGGCGGTAACGTGTTGTCCATAGAATGACCTCAGTCCTTTTCAGAATGGTATCCAGCAGACGGCCCCCGGCAAGATACCGGGGGCGCGTGGAAATGGCTCAGGCATCGGACGACGGGAGCGCGCGCAGCTGCGCGTCGATCTCCGCGAGCGAGTCGGCCGTCAGGCCCGACTGGGCAAACCCGGCCACCTGGCGCAGCGTCATGGCGGCGGTCATCTGCAGGGCCGGATTCTTCAGGATCTTGGGGAAGAACCGCTCGAGGACCGCGACCGCCTCCGGCGCGCCGAGCAGCTTCTTCATCGTGTCGTCCACAGTGTATGTCACGTTGCTTTCCTCCCTGTCTCCGGAAGCCGGAGGACAGATTTCACAAAAAATCAGAGATTTTGTAGTGATTATACACAAATCGCGCCTGATTGTCAAATCCCGTGCAGCCGGCGGGGACTTCCAGCGCATTCCGCCGGTCCAGATAGCGCAGGAACTGGCGCGTCGCGGCCGAAATATGCGCCCGGCCGGGCAGCGCGCCCACCTCCGCCGAAAGGCGCGCATACTCCGCGCACAGCGCCCGCGCGTGCGGCAAAAGCCTCGCGCCGTCGCCCGTGAGCACCACGCCCGCCTTGCCGCACTCAAGCAGCGTCACGCCCCACTCCTGCTCCAGATCCGCGATCATGCGGCTGACACCCGACTGCGAATAGTGCAGCCGCTGCACGCGCTCGGCGCGGTGCTCATCCTCGGCGGCGCTGCGGGTGCCGAGTGCGTGCCCATGCTGCTGCAAAAGCACCAGAAGTGCTGAGCTGATCCGCACATTTAAAAACTGCGCACCGTCGGGTGCGCAGTTTTTCATGCAGGCGGCCGTGCAGTATCCGGGCTGACACCGGCAATCAGCTGATCGAAGCCCAACGGAGCAGGCTCGGTTTGGAAAGGAGGTGCAGCAGATGAATGCACAATGATTTTGGGATGCGGAGCATGAAAAATCGCCGCGAGCAACATGCAGTCCGCGACGTCTGGGCTTCCGCTCTCGGTTTTCGATCTTCGCCATCGGCGTCTCCGAAAAAGAGACACGAAAAAAGAGACACGCGCTCGCGTGTCTCTTTTTCTGGAGGCGCCACCCGGATTTGAACCGGGGGTCAAGGATTTGCAGTCCCATGCCTTACCACTTGGCTATGGCGCCAAAAAAATGGAGCGGGCAACGAGATTCGAACTCGCTACCTCCACCTTGGCAAGGTGGCGCTCTGCCAAATGAGCTATGCCCGCAAAATGGTGCCTCCGGTCGGAATCGAACCAACGACACGGGGATTTTCAGTCCCCTGCTCTACCAACTGAGCTACAGAGGCGTATGCAATTCAAAAACTGGTGGGAACAACAGGGCTCGAACCTGTGACCCCTTGCTTGTAAGGCAAGTGCTCTCCCGGCTGAGCTATGCTCCCGTTTCGCAGCTTGCTCATTATACAAGACGCCAAAAAAATTGTCAAGGGATTTTCGGTAATTTTTTCGGCAAATGTACATTTTCGGGGCGGCAGCGCCGCCCCGAACACAGTCAATCCGCTGCGGCGTCAGCGTTTTCGGCATCGAGCAGCGTCTGCAGCTCCGCCGGGGTGAAGACATACTCCGCGTCGCAGAACTGGCAGTGCACCTGCGTGTTCTTGCCGTCTGCGATCATGTCCTGCAGCTCCTGCACGCCGCACTGGCGCAGCGCCTGCTCCACGCGCGCACGCGAACACGCGCAGCGATAGGCCATCGGGTGGCGCAGGACGGTCTCGGGCTCGAGACCGCGCATGACCTGCGGAATAATCGCGTCCGCCCCGTCCTCATCGAGGATGGTCGTGAGCTGGTCCATCATGAAAATGTTGTCCTCGAGCTTTGTGATCAGCTCCTCCGGCGCGCCGGGCATGAGCTGCACGAGAAAGCCGCCGGCCGCCTTGACGCTGTGGTCGGTATCGACGAGCACGCCGAGGCCGCAGGCCGCGGGGATCTGCTCGCTCTCGACGAGATAGGCGGACAAGTCCTCCGCGATCTCGCCGCTGACGAGCTCCGTGCTGCCGACATACGGCTCACGCAGGCCGATGTCGCGGCTGACGGTGAACATGCCGTCCTTGCCGACGGCGCCGCCGACGTCGAGCTTGCCGTCCGGGCGCGTGGGCAGGTCGAACGCGGGGTTCGAGACCATGCCGCGCACATTGCCCTCGCTGTCCGACACGGCGATGATGCCGCCGAGGCCTCCTCCGCCGCTGATACGCAGTGTGAGCGTGCCGTTTTCCTCCTTGAGCAGGTCGCCGAGCATCGACGCCGCGCACAGGCTGCGGCCGAGGGCGGCGATCGCCGTCGGGCTGCAGTGGTGGATGGCGTTGGCACGCTGCACCGCGTCGCGCGCGGTGACGACCGAAATTTTCACAAAACCGTCTTTTGAGACGGCGCGGATGATCTCATCCATTGTTTTCACCTCAGAAATCTTGGAATCGGGTGCAGCCCGCATTGAGCCGCATCCGGAGTTTTTGCACAATTCAGACGCCGTATTCCAGGCTGCGCATCGCCGTGAGGAAAATGCGCCCGGCATCCGCCTGCGGGCCATCGCGCCGGACGGTCACGTCCAGAAAGCCCGCCTGCGTGAGCAGCTGCGCGAGCCGCTCCGGCGTGTGCGCATACTCGATGTGCTCCTCCGACGCGCGCGACCAGAGTTCCCCCGCGCGCGTGAACAGATCCATGCCGTAGTGCATGGTCTGGGCCGCCGCGTCAAACTCCGCCCGCCAGAGGCACAGGACATCGTCCGTCTCGTCGACGAACGTGCCGCCGTCGAGCGCGCGGAACGACGCCGGATCGCGGATGTCCAGAATGAGCATCCCGCCCGGACGCACAAACAGGTGCAGCCGGTGCAGCACCTCCGGCAGCTCCTCCGGCGGCAGGTAGTCGATCCCGTCGAGCGAGCAGTAGGCCGCGTCGACCGTGCCGTAGAGATCGAGCTGCGCCGCCTCCTGGCACAGCAGCAGCGGCTGCACCGCGTCCGCGGGCAGATCGGCATTGTGCGCCTGCGCCTGCATGAGCATATCGGGCGAGCCGTCGGTTGCGATCATCTCATACCCGCGCGCGGCCATCAGGCGCGTGAGCGTGCCGGTGCCGCAGCAAAAATCCAGCAGGGTGTGGCACGCGCCGCGCCCCTGCTGGAAACACTGCTCATAAAAGTCCGCGAACGCGGCATAATCCACATCGCGGGTCAGCGCATCGTACCATGCGGCAAGGGCGCCGTAAGCGCTCACGCCTGCTCCTCCGGAGCTTTTTCCGCCTGCTCCTTGAGCCGGCCGAACACGATCTCATACCCGCCGGTGCCGTACTGCAGGCTGCGGTTGACGCGGCTGATCGTCGCGCTCGAGGCGCCGGTCTTTTCCAGAATGTCGTTGTAGATCAGGCCCGCGTCGAGATACTGCGCCACCTGATAGCGCTGCTCCATGGCCTGCAGCTCCGTGACCGTGCACAGGTCATCGAAAAACTGCTTGCACTCATCGACGGTCTTGAGCGTCAGGATGGCACGATACATGTCATCGCAGCGCGGTTTTTTATGCTGTTTATTCATATGCGCTCCTTATTTCTCATCAGATATATGGATGCTGAAACACGATTTTTCGGATATTATTTTACTCTAATTATTTAGGAAAGTAAAGAGGAAAACCGCCCGGAAATTTCATGTGCCGGAATTCCGGGTGTTTTGCTTGCTTTTATCCTGTAAATAAGATATGATATTTCTATGGCAAACAGTTGCCGCGCATTCTCAACAGGAGGTTTTGTCTATGGTCATCGCCGGGATCCCATGCACCATGCCGGCCATCTGGATCGGCCTGATCGTGATCTTTCTGATCGTCGAGGGCCTGACCGCCGGTCTGGTCACGATCTGGTTTGCCGTGGGCGCGCTCGCCGCGCTCATCGCCGCCATGTTCCACGCGCCGCTGTGGCTGCAGCTCGTGTGGTTTTTCGCCGTGTCGATCGCGGCCTTCGCCGTGACGCGCCCGCTGGTGAAAAAATATATCAACAGCCGCACCCAGCCCACGAATGCCGATATGCTCATCGGGCAGGAATGCCTCGTCACGGAGGATATCGACAACCTGGCCGGCCGCGGCGCCGTGTCCGTCGGCGGAAAAGTCTGGACCGCCCGCGCGCAGACCGATGCCCCCATCCCCGCCGGGACTGCGGCCATCGTGCTGCGCATCGAGGGCGTCAAGCTCATCGTCACACCCGCCTGCGTGACCGCGGGCGCAAAAGAATAAGGAGGAATCACCATGCCATACGTTCTCTACGGAATCATCCTGATCGCGCTCATCATTCTCGTGCGCAATATCCGCATCGTCCCGCAGGCACAGGCTTACGTCATCACCCGCCTCGGCGCCTACAAGACCACATGGGGCGTCGGCCTGCACCTGAAGATCCCGTTCATCGAGTCGGTCGCCAAGCGTCTGTCGCTCAAAGAGCAGGTCGCGGACTTCCCGCCGCAGCCCGTCATCACGAAGGACAACGTCACCATGCAGATCGACACCGTCGTCTACTACCAGATCACCGACCCGAAGCTCTACACCTATGGCATCGAGCAGCCGATCCTTGCGATCGAGAACCTCTCGGCCACGACGCTGCGCAACCTCATCGGCGACCTGGAGCTTGACCAGTGCCTGACCAGCCGCGACATCGTCAACACCAAGATGCGCCAAATCCTCGACGAAGCCACCGACCCCTGGGGCATCAAGGTCAACCGCGTGGAGCTCAAGAACATCCTGCCGCCGCGTGAGATCCAGAACGCGATGGAAAAGCAGATGAAGGCCGAGCGCGAACGCCGCGAGTCCATCTTGCAGGCCGAGGGCCAGAAGCAGTCCCAGATCCTCGTGGCCGAGGGCGAAAAGCAGTCCACCATCCTGCGCGCGGACGCCGAAAAGCAGGCGGCCATCCTCAAGGCCGAGGCCGAGCGTCAGGCCGCCATCCTCAAGGCCGAGGGTGAAGCGCAGGCCATCCTGAACGTGCAGCAGGCACTTGCCGACTCCATCAAGATGCTCAATGAGGCCAACCCCAACGAGCAGGTCATCAAGATCAAGGCGCTCGAATCGTTCGAAAAGGCCGCCGACGGTCAGGCGACGAAGATCATCGTCCCGAGCGAGATTCAGAGCCTCGCCGGCCTCGCCGCGAGCTTTAAGGGCCTGCTTGAAGACGACAAGAAATAAGCACGAAAAAGGAAGAGGTTCCCGACGGGAACCTCTTCTCTGTTTGTCAAAAAAGCCTCGCAGAGTTTCGCGCCCGCAGGCGCGAAAGAGGTTTGATCTGTTTTCTGCCGCGACATGTGCGTGGCAGAAAACACTTTGCGCGGAGCGAGCGTCTTGCTTGTCCGCTTTCAGCGGACAATTCAAGGCGCAGAGCGCAGCGAATCCTTCTCGAAAAAGTGGCGAAGCCGCTTTTTCGACAGGCGAAAGAAGAGGTTCCCATCGGGAACCTCTTCCTTTTTTGATGTAAGGTGTTGCGAACTCAGCCCTCGGAATCCGTGCGGTTTCTCCAGGAGATCTCCTGCTCGAGCTCATAGCGCAGCTTCTTGTTCTCCTCGACAAGCTCGTCGTAGTGCTCGCCCTGCACGTAATACTTGACGAACGTGAACGTTGCCTCGTCAAGCTCCTCTTCCGTGTAGGACGGGAGAAGCGAGCCGTTCTTGCGCTGAAGGCCGGAGATATTCACGACCACCAGGCGGCGGTGCTGCTCGGAAAGCTGGAAGAGCTGGAGCTTTGCGGGAATTTCAAGCCCTAAGTCATAGGTGCTGTTCACGCGCTCCATGATGTTGCGGTACTCGGGCTTGGCCGAGACGATGACGCCGTGCTGCATAAACAGCTTTTTCAGGTAGTCCACAGAAACGTCCTCGCGGGTGATCGTGCCCTTGCCGAGACCCGTGAGCATCGTGTTAGACAGGTTCAGGCTGACGTAAACTTCTTCGCCGGTCTTGGGATAGCTCATAATTTGCCTCCATTAAAGTCTGCGCCGCAAGCGCGGCTGGGATTGATATGACATTTTTATGGTAGCATGGCGGAGCGGAAAATACAAGCGGCAGGTTGTATGAACTGTCGCTTACAAATTTGTCGGAATCGCCGCCGCGGCGGGATTTTCCTTGACAAGAGCGCGCGCCGCTGATACACTTTCCTTGTCTATTACGGGTGCGCACCTACCGGCAGTCAGGCGGAAGTCTGGCTGCCGTTTTGCATCCGGCATTTGAATAGGAGGGAATATTTATGGCTTACTTCTGGCCGCTCATTCTTGTTGTGGCGTCGAACAGCGTGTATCACATCTGCGCCAAATCACTGCCCGAGAGCGTTGATCCGCTCGCGTCGCTCACGGTCACGTATCTGATCGGCTCAATCTTTTCGGGCATCCTGTATTTTGTGACGAACCGCGGCGGGGCGAACCTTCTGCACGAATACAGCCAGATGAACTGGGCACCGTACCTGCTCGGTCTCGCGGTCGTCGGTTTGGAAGCTGGCAGCATGCACGCCTACAAGGCGGGCTGGCCGGTCAGCGCGTTTCAGGTGTCGTCTGCGGCGGCCATCGCGACGATTTTGGTGTTCATTGGGTATCTTGTCTACCACGAGGCCATCACGGTCAACAAGCTCGTGGGCCTTGCGCTGTGCCTTGTCGGACTATTTTTCCTCAACAAATGAGTTGTGCCGCGGCTTTTGCCGTGGTATGATGGGGAAAACTTGTTTTAAAGAAGGAATTTTGATCTATGAAAGCTGCACGCGACTATCCGATCCTGACCGTCACCGCCAAGGGCACGCGCTGGCTCGAGAGCGGCCACCCCTGGGTGTACGACTCCGACGTCGCCCGCGAGCCGGACGAGAGCGAGTGTGAAAACGGTGCGCTCGTCGATGTGGTGTCGGAAAAGGGCAAATATCTCGGCACGGGCTTTTTGAGCAGACTCAGTAAGCTCCGCGTGCGCATCGTCTCGCGCAACGCGAACGACCGCTTTGATGAAAATTTCTGGCGGCGGCGCGTACGCTACGCCTGGGACTACCGCAAGGCGGTCATGGACGGGCAGACCGGCTGCTGCCGCCTGATCTTCGGCGAGGCGGACGCCTTCCCCGGCCTGACGGTCGACCGGTTTGAAAATCTTCTCGTCACGCAGACGCTCTCGCTCGGCATGGAAAAGATCAAGGACATGCTCTTCCCCCTCATTGTTGAGGTGCTGGAGCAGGACGGCGAGACGATCGACGGCCTTTTTGAGCGCAACGATGTCGTGCTTCGCGAAAAGGAGGGCTTGACGCAGAACAAGGGTTGGTTTCCCCTCCCCGGCAAAAAAATGCCCGAGAGCCCCATCACTGAAATTTGCGAGAACGGCGTTTTCTACCGTGTGGATGTCGAAAACGGGCAGAAGACGGGCTTTTTCCTCGACCAGAAGTTCAATCGCCTCGCCGTCGCGCACCTCGCGCGCGGCAAGCGCGTGCTCGACTGCTTCACGCACACGGGCTCGTTCGCACTCAACGCCGCCAAAGGCGGCGCAGAGCACGTGACGGCGGTGGACGTGTCCGAGAGCGCCATCGAAATGGCGCGCGCGAACGCGGCGCGCAACGGCCTTGAGGACAAAATGGACTTTCTCGCCGCCGACGTCTTCGACCTGCTCCCGCAGCTCGAGGCCGCGCACGAAAAGCCCTATGACTTCATCATCCTCGATCCCCCGGCGTTCACAAAGTCTCGCCGCACGGCGAACAACGCCGAAAAGGGGTACAAGGAGATCAACCTGCGCGCGATGCGCCTGCTGCCGCGCGGCGGCTACCTTGCGACCGCGTCGTGCAGCCACTTCATGCCCGCCGAACGCTTTGAGCGGATGCTGCGCTCCGCCGCCGCGGACGCGGGCGTCGAGCTGCGGCAGATCGAAGCGCGCACGCAGAGCTGTGACCACCCCATCCTCTGGAACGTGCCGGAGACGGATTACCTCAAGTTCTACTTATTCCAAGTGGTATAAATTGATATAAAAAATCCCCGCTGTTTACAGCGGGGATTTTTTTGGTTGTTTATTTGTTTTCGTCAGTGTTTTCCGCGGAAGTATCCGGCGTTTCGGGCTCAGTCGAGGGCTTGTCCTCAGTCTGAGCATCTTCGCCCTTGTCCTCCGGCGGCATTTCGATCTTTTCGCTCGTCATCGAAATGTGCTTGGCGGGCGCTTCGATCACGCTCGGCTGCGAGGGGCGGAAGCCGTCCTCGCTCTTGCGCGTGGAAGCGTAGGCCTCTTCGACGGTCGAGGGATCGCGGCCTTCGAGGATAGCGACCATTTCACCGCCCGTGATGGTCTCCTTTTCAAGGAGGTAGGCAACGACCTTGTCCATATCCTCGCGGTTGTCGCGGATGACCTGTACGGCGTCCTTATAGCACTCGTCGAGGATACGCTTGACCTCGCGGTCCATGATGGCGGCGGTATCCTGCGCGCAGTCGAGGCCGTAGCCGCCGTCAAGGTACTGATTGCGCACCGACCCGAGCGCGACCATGCCGACCGCGTCGCTCATACCGTACATGGCGACCATGTTGCGCGCGATGCTCGTCGCCTCCTGAATATCCTGCGAGGCGCCGTTGGTCATCGTGTTCATCACGACCTCTTCGGCCGCGCGGCCGCCCATCGAGACGGCGATCTTTGCCATCAGCTCATCGCGCGTGCGCAGGTTCGTCTTGTCCTCTTCAGGCATCAGGAGCGTGTAGCCAAGGCTTCCCTCGGTGTGCGGGACGATCGTGATCTTCTGCACGGGCTCGGCGTTTTTCTGCTTGTAGGCGACCATCGCGTGGCCGACCTCGTGATAGGCGACGAGCTTCTTTTCAAACTCGGTGAGGACGCTGCCTTTCTTCTCGCTGCCCGCGATGACGAACTCGAACGCCGCGAGCATGTCCTCCTGCGTAACGAGCTTGCGTCCCTTGCGCACGGCGCGGAGCGCCGCCTCGTTGGCGAGGTTTGCAAGGTCCGCGCCCACGCAGCCCGCGGTCGCGAGCGCGACCTTCTTGAGATCCACGTCCTCGGCGAGCTTGATGCCGCGCGTGTGGACCTGCAGCGTTGCTAAGCGGCCGGCGAGGTTCGGGCGGTCGACGGTGATGCGGCGGTCGAAGCGGCCGGGGCGCAGCAGCGCCTTGTCGAGCACCTCCGGGCGGTTCGTCGCAGCAAGCACGATGACGCCCTTGCTCGGGTCAAAGCCGTCCATTTCGGCGAGCAGCTGGTTGAGCGTCTGCTCGCGCTCGTCGTTGCCGCCGCCGTAGCGCCCGCCGTCGCGGGATTTGCCGATGGTGTCGATCTCGTCGATGAAGATGATGCAGGGGGCGACCTTCGACGCCTCGGCGAAGAGGTCGCGCACGCGGCTCGCGCCGACGCCGACGAACATCTCGACAAAGTCAGAGCCGGAGATCGAGAAGAACGGCACCTTCGCCTCGCCCGCAACGGCCTTGGCCAGCAGCGTTTTACCCGTACCGGGAGAGCCGACGAGCAGCGCGCCCTTGGGGATCTTTGCGCCGATGGCGGTGTATTTTTCGGGGTTGTGCAGAAAGTCGATGATCTCGACGAGCGATTCCTTCGCTTCGTCCTGACCGGCGACGTCCGCAAACGTCACGCCGGTGGACTTTTCCATGTAGACCTTGGCGTTGGCCTTGCCGACATTGCCGATGCCGCCGATCCCGCCCATGCCGCCGGACTTTTTCGCGATGAAGTTCATCAGCAGCATGAACGCGCCGACCATCAGCACCGTGGGCAGAATATAGCTCACCATGAACGTGAGGATCGGCGAAACGGGCGGCTGATAGGGCTTGGTGTAGGTCACGCCGTGCTCATCGCACAGGGTGATCAGCTTTTCCGTCGCGTCGGGAATGATGGTGGTGAAGAGCGTATAGTTCTGATCATAGCGCTTGCCGTCGTCATCCGTGTAGGTAAAGCCGTCGACCGGCGTGATGGTGAAGACCGTGTTGCCGAATTCGATGGACTTGACCTTCCCCTCCTCCACGAGTTCGACAAGCTCGCTGTATGCGATCTCGCACGAAGACTCGGCGGTGCGGGCCTGATCGAGCATGACGGAGAGGTAGTTTACACCGATCGTCAGCAGCAGCGCCCATAGGACGATCGACCACATGCCCCCGCCGCGCCGGCGGTTCTTGTCGCCGCGATTGCGGTTGTTTCTGTTGTTTGGCTCCATGTTGTTCCTCCTGTCGGGAGACAGAAAAATGCGAAGATGCGCACTTTTTGAATTAGTGATTTCAACTATACCATATATAAGAAAATCGCACAAGTTTTCTACGGTGAATTTTCGATGAACTTTTGCTTTGCGCCCTCTTTATCTTGCCCTTGTTCTGTGTTATAGTTGCAATGGAGTATTCTATAAAAATTTGTCACAAGGAGAAATTTCTTTTATGGATAAGGAACGCAAGGAAAAGACCGCGCGCGTGCAGGACGCGGAGGCCGACGGCATCATCGAGGGCCGCAACGCCGTGATCGAAGCGCTGCGCGCGGGCACGACCATCGACAAAATTTTCATCCAGTTGGGCGAGACCGATAAGACGCTCGGCCACATCGCCTCGACCGCCCGCGCCGCGGGCGTGGTCGTCGTGGATGCGGACAAGCGCAAGCTCGACTTCATGTCCCGCACGCACGCCCATCAGGGCGTCATCGCGCTCACGAGCGTGCGCGAATATGTCAGTGTTGAGGATATTTTGAACATCGCGCGCGAAAAAGGCGAAAACCCCTTGATCGTCGTCTGCGACGAGATCTCCGACCCGCATAACCTTGGTGCGATCATCCGCACGGCGGAGTGCGCGGGCGCGCATGGCGTCGTCATTCCCAAGCGCCGCAGCGCGGGCCTCACGAGCATTGTCGCCAAGACGAGCGCGGGTGCGGTGAGCTATGTGCCCGTCGCGCGCGTGCCGAACATCCCCGCGCTTTTGGAGCAGCTGCAAAAAGAAGGCGTCTGGGTCTTCGGCACGGCGGCCGAGGGCACGAGCGACCTCTACTCCGCGGACCTCAAGGGTCCCGCGGCCATCGTCATCGGCAGCGAGGGCGACGGCATGACGAGACTGGTGCGCGAAAAGTGCGACTTCCTCGTCAGCATCCCGATGAAGGGTAAAATTTCGTCGCTCAACGCCTCCGCGGCGGCGGCCATCCTCCTCTACGAGGCGGTGCGCCAGCGCCTGGGGCAGTGACGGTAAAGAAGGAACGATATGGACCCCAAAGACCTTGAATTTGAAGAAACGCTCGCCGACTCCGAGCTGCTGCTGAAAAACACGGCCCGCAGCATGGACGAGGATGCGGAATTCACGCTCGAGAGCATTCTGGCCGAGTACGGCAGCGGCACGCCCGCCGCGCCCGAACCGGAAGAAAAAGAACCCGAGCCGCCGGCGGAAAAGAAACCGCCGGCAAAGGTCGTCCCCCTGCCGAAAAAGGCGGAGGCGGCGAAAAAAACGGTGGATGAAACGGCGGATGAGACCGCCCGCATCCCCGTCATCCCCTTCCCCGGTGCGAAAAAGGCCGAAGAGCCGATAGAAGCCGAACCGGAAGAGAAAACGGACGCGGAAACCGAAGAAGAACCGCCGCAGGACGACGAGCCCAAGTCCATGAGCTTGCAGGACATCCTGGCCCAGACCGTGCAGGAGGCGCTCTCCGAGCGCGAGGACACGATCATCGAGGAGGAGCCGCCGCGCCGCGGTTTGTTCTCCCGCCGCAAGATGCGCGACACCGAGCAGCTCTACGACGACGCGGAGGAGGAAGAGGACGAGGAAGAAGCGTTCGAAGAGCCCGAACCCGAGCTCCCCGAGCCGCCGCTGACCGAAACGCTCTCCGACTACCGCGCCCAGCTTTCGGGCGCGACGAAGGCGCGCCGCGGAGCGGGCATTTTCACGCTTTTGCTGTGCGTCATGGCGGTGCTGGAGCATTTTTCCATCCTGCCGGAGGCGTACACCGCTGATCCGATGATCCGCGCGCTGCCGCTGCTGGCGGTCGAGGCCATCGTCTGCGCCATCGGCTGGCGCATTTTTGCGGGCGCGCTGCGCTCGCTCAAACAGGGAAAAGTCACGTCGGGATTTTTGACGATGCTTCTATGCCTTGTCACGCTGCTCGATACGGCACTCTATGCTTTTCTTCCCGCGCGCGCGGCGCTGTCGCTGCCGCTGCCGGTGCTGGGGGCGATGTCGGTCTACTGCGCGCTGCTGGGCGAAAGTCTGCGTCTGCACGGCATGTATGACACGTTCCGCATCGCGGCCATCGGCAATGCGCCGTATATCGTCACCGTGACGGCAGGGGGCGCGGCCAAGCGCGTGGGCCTGCCGGGCGGATTTTCGAATTCCGCGCGCGCAAACGACCCCTATTCGCGCTGGCAGAGCGTGCTGCTGCCGGTCTTCCTCGCGGCGGCGGTCGTGTTCGGCGTGCTCTCGACGCTCGAGACGAAGCAGAACGCGCTGCTTGCGTGGAACCTCTCGGTGATGCTCGCGAGCGCGAACCTGCTCGCGTTTCCGATGGTGTGCGCGCTGCCGCTCAAGCGCATCGCCGCGCGGCTTGCCAAAAGCGGCAGCGCCGTGGCGGGCTTTTCCGGCGCGGACGCCATCCGCCGGAGCAACTGCGTCATCCTGACCGATGGCGACCTGTTCCCGCCCGGAACGGTCACGCTCGGCGGGCTCAAGGTTTTCGGCGAGGAGAGCGGCAAGGTCATCTCCTACGCCGCGACGATGGCCCACGCGTCCGAAAGCGGCCTGAGCCGCCTTTTTGACAATCTTCTCGCCAGCGACGGCGGCTTCCGCGAGCAGGTCGAGGACGTCGACTTTTACGAAGAGGGCGGCGTCGGCGGCCGCATCCACGGCGAAACGGTGCTCTTCGGCACGGCGGGCTTTATGAGAAAGCGCGGCGTGAACCTGCCGCGCAACTTAGGCCTCAAGACCGGCGTGTTCCTCTCGGTCGACGGCACGCTCATCGCGGTGTTCGCCGTGAAGTACATGCCCGCGGAAAATGTCGACTGGGCGCTCCACGCCCTGCACCACAGCCGCATCACCCCCGTGCTCGCCGTGCGCGACGGCAACATCACCCCCGCGCTCTTAAAGCGCAAGTTCGGCACCGACGCGCGCGCGGTCTACCCCAAGCTCTCGACGCGCCTGGCGCTCTCCGAGCGCGGCGGCGGGCGGCCGTATGCGCTGCTCATGCGCGAGGGCCTCATGCCGTATGCCGAGGTCGTGCTCGGCAGCAAGAGATTGTGCGCGTCCGCAAGGCGCTGCACGGTGCTTGCATTTTTAGCCGCCACGGCCTCGACGCTCCTTGCATTTTATTTAACTTTTGTCGGCGCATACAGCGTGCTCACGCCGTTTTCTCTGCTCATTTACGTACTTTTGTGGTCGCTCAGCGCGCTGGTCGACGCCCTGCTCAGCGACCGTTATTGACACTTCGAACGAAGAAAACGAAAATTTGCGGAAAAATATGGTTGTAATGGCGAGAAAAACATGATATCATTTCTGCATTGAGTATTATCCCACCTTATGGCGCGAGCCGATCTGGGATTTACGATTTTCGGAAGGAGACTGACCCATTATGAGTGCAAAAGACATCCGCAATATCGTGCTGCTTGGCCACAGCGGCAGCGGCAAGACCACCCTCGCTGAGAGCATGCTGTATCTCACCGGCGGCACGGACCGTCTGGGCAGAATTGCCGACGGCAATACCGTTTGTGACTACGATCCCGAAGAGATCCGCCGCCAGATCTCCATTTCTCTGGCCGTGGCTCCCGTGGAATACGACAGCTGCAAGATCAACGTGCTCGACGTGCCCGGCGGCTTCGACTTCGCCGGTGAGGTCGCGGAGGCCGTTCAGGCTGCCGACGCTGCCGTCATCGTCTGCTCGGCCAAGGCCGGCATGAGCGTCGGCGCGGAAAAGGCGTGGAAATATTGCGAGAAGAACTCTCTCCCCCGTCTGCTCTACATCTCCAAGACCGACGAGGAGAACTCCGACTACAACGCCGCGTTCAACACGCTGCGCGAGCGCTTCGGCAAGAACATCGCCCCCGTCGTCGCCCCCATCTGGGACGAGAGCAAGAAGGTCATCGGCATCATCGACGTGCTGCATAAGCGCGCATTCGAGTTCGGCCCCGGCGGCGGCCGCGTCGAGATCGAAGTGCCTGAGAACAAAAAGCCCGTGCTCGATGAGCTCTACGACGCGCTCAAGGAGTCCGTCGCCGAGACGAGCGAGGAATTTATGGAAAAGTTCTTCGCCGGTGAAGACTTCACCTATGCCGAGATGATCCATGGCCTGCGCCAGGGCGTTAAGGACCTGTCCCTCTTCCCTGTCGTGTGCGGCTCCGCCATTCAGGGCATGGGCACGCGCATCCTGATGGATACCATCGTCGAGCTTCTTCCCCAGCCGCAGGACGCCCGCGCCCTGATGGCCGAGAATGAGGACGGCGAGTCCTCCGAATTCGTCGTCGCGCCCGGCGCACTGCCGACCGCATTCGTCTTCAAGACCATTTCCGACCAGTACGGCAAGTATTCCTACGTCAAGGTGCTCTCCGGCTCCATCAAGCCCGATATGCCCATGGTCAACGCCCGCACCGGCGAAACCGAGAAGCTCGGCCGCCTGTACATCCCCAAGGGCAAGAAGTATACCGAGGTCAAGGAGCTCACCTGCGGCGACATCGGCGCCATCGCCAAGATGGACAAGGTCAAGACCGGCGACACGCTCTGCGAGCCGCGCAAGGTCGTCAAGATCGAGCCCATCCCGTTCGATGAGCCCTGCTACAGCGTCGCCATCGCGCCCAAGACCCGCGGCCAGGAGGATAAGATGGCCCAGGGCCTCAACCGCTTGAACGAGGAAGATCCGTCCTTCCGCGTCGTCAACAACGCCGAAACGCACCAGATGGTCGTCTCCGGCGCGGGCGACATCCAGATCGACGTGCTCGTCAACAAGCTCAAGAGCCGCTTCGGCGTCGAGGTCGTGCTCGACACGCCGCGCGTGCCCTACCGTGAAAAGATCCGCAAGACGGTCTCCAAGCAGGGCCGTCATAAGAAGCAGACCGGCGGCAGCGGCCAGTTCGGCGACGTTTGGATCCGCTTCGAGCCCAACGAGGAGAGCGAAGAGATGGTCTTCGCCGAGGAAGTCTTCGGCGGCAGCGTCCCCAAGAACTTCTTCCCCGCGGTCGAAAAGGGCCTGCGCGAGGCCTGCGTCCACGGCCCGCTCGCGGGTTATCCCGTCGTGAACCTCAAGGCCGTCCTTTACGATGGCTCCTATCACCCGGTCGACTCGTCCGAGATCGCGTTCAAGACCGCGGCGAACCTCGCCTACAAGGCAGCCATGCCCGAGGCGTCCCCGGTCCTGCTCGAGCCGGTGTGCGAGCTCAAGGTCACGGTGCCCGACCAGTACATGGGCGATATCCTCGGCGATCTCAACAAGCGCCGCGGCCGCGTCATGGGCATGACCCCGACCGGCAACGGCGAGCAGGTCATCGAGGCCGAGTGCCCCGAGGCAGAGCTGATGAGCTACGCCATTGACCTGCGCTCCATGACCCAGTCCCGCGGCTCGTTCGTGATGCACTTCGTGCGCTACGAGCAGTGTTCCGCCGACGCACAGGCGAAGGCTGTCGCTGCCGCGAAGGCGATGCAGGAAGCGGAATAATTGCTTCTGCACAGCAGAAAATAAGTAAAAAGAGAGGGCTTCTCGAAAGAGAAGTCCTCTCTTTTTCCGCGCATGGCGCGGAGGGGGAGCAGTCCGAAGAGGCTGCGGCTTTTCCCCACACCGTGTGGAGCTGCGGATAAGGGGGATATTCTCTCACGTGAGAGAATATCCCCCTTGGACCCCCAAGAGAACGCAAGGGGCCCTGCCCCTTGACCCCGCCATTGCGGGTTTGCAGCTTGAAGGGC
>ERZ773112.614-NODE-614-length-23310-cov-6.889744_pt1 | contig 23310 bp, 18 predicted proteins | sample MGYA00580566_ERZ773112 | MGnify/ENA primary metagenome ERZ773112 (study PRJEB29015, sample SAMEA2737842) | human gut metagenome | biome: human gut; feature: human-associated habitat; material: faeces | place: China | collected 2012 ... | reverse complement strand
CCTACCCTGTGTAGTCCCTTGTAAACTGTACTTTATGGCTTTTATAAGTTAATCATTCTAGTAGTATGTTTGATGTCCATAGGAGAATCCTTATGCCTGTCCATGGCACTGAGAATTTGAACACTTATTTTAATATGTAGCCTTGAAAAACGGCACCAGTGCAATCGCTTTCGCACAGTCATGGGAATAGCCGCCGCCCAGGCTCTGCATCCGAGTTTCTATTTTTTCAGCTATGGGATATACTCCAGTATTTTATCTGGTTAAAAATCCGAGTTATTTTTAAATATGGCACTATAAGCAATTTCCTATCAGTATTTTGTGAAATTTTAAACTATTTTTTAGCCAGTAGAATGTATTTGATAAAATCATCTACTGTTGCCCCCACGCCCGGATAGCGCTTCATCGACAAAAGGATTGCACGCTTTGCCAGCGGATCGCCAATCTTGTAATAACAGAGTTTTTCCGTTTTCTCTGTGTATTTCAGCAGTGCATCCCTAAAAAAGATGATACCGGACTGTCCGCTCCGCGCCACATTATAGGCAGTCTGAAGCTGATCAAAATACATAATCACCTTCGGCTCGAAACCAGCGTGGGCGCAGATATCCATACTCCTTTTATAAGAATCCTGATTCTTTTTCAGCATCAGAAATGGTTCTTTCGAGACTTTGGAAAGGTCCACCGCACGCACCGCTTCATCCAGAAAACTCCGCTCCAGGATTGATTCCCTGGAGATCTGAAACTCTTTCAGCTTCTCATTCACAGCAAAGGAAGCAGGAACCGCCATAATCATATACTCATACCCCAGCGTCACACTCTCAAACATCTCCGGGTCGAGTGCCTCGACATCCATCGTGATATCAAACTGCCCGGTTCTAAGCCCAGCATCCATCCCTGAAATATCCGTCTCCGTCACGTTGATCCGGCACTTTGGATTCAGTCTGCAATAGCCCCGGATCACCTCCGGAAGAAAATACGCACAGAAATATCCGGAGCTTCCGATGTTAATCACACCGGAACGGATACCCGCCAGCTCTGCAAAATGCTGCTCCATCTCATTGCTGAGCTCGTATATCTTCCGCGTTTTTTCCAGATAATACTGCCCCGCCGGGGTCAGTGCCACCGGGTTCACATTCCGGTCAAAAAGCGAGATCCCATATAACTCTTTCTCAATCTTTTTAATCGCACCGCTGAGGGCTGGCTGGGAAATATAGAGTTTCTGGGCTGCTTTTGAAAAACTTCCTTCCTTCGCAATTTCCATCACGTATTCATACTCTCGCTTACTGAACATACTCCCATCCCTCCATTGTATCTCTATGTACTCTATCAGCTACCCGCTTTTATCCGGTTATATGTTTTAGTCTCTCTCCCGGAAAAAAAGTAAAAATATTTTTATCGCAATTATAACGGGTTCTTTTTATCACGTCAATTCTGTAATGTATACTATTTTTACACAATTTTCAGTCTCTAAACAACAATCCGAGCATTTTTCACTCTTGCTTTATGAGGCGTTCTTTCCTATAAAACAACGAAAAAGACGCTATGCTGAAGCCTCATTACTTCGTACACAGCGTCTTTTTATCCGAAATTTTATCGAACATCTAAGTTCCGATTATTCAGCCTGCTCAGACTCTTTCTTTGCGTTCAGGTACTCCTGGATGTTTGCCATAACCTCGTCTGCGTTCAGACCGTGTACCATGCAAGCCTCCTCCAGAGACTCACCGATCGAAGACGGACAGCCAACACAGTGCATGCCTGCCTCCATCAGAACATATGCAATACCCATATCATACTGAAGCATCTCGCCCATCGTGGTTGCTTTTGTGATTTCCATGATAAATTTTCCTTTCTATTCATACTTGCAGTCTCTTACGCAGCTTTGCGGTTTTCACCGCCGCTGCAAAAACACCGCGATTATTCTTATGCTTTCTTATATTAACACGAATCGCGCGGTTTTACTATCTTTTTTTGTGAAACATAGAAAATGTTACGATTCACTGGAAAAATTTTTCTGAGCTGAAAATTTTGTACAATCCGGCAGCAGCATTGCTCTTCTCTTGCATCCTCTTCTTATTTCTCTTATAATTACCATGATTGTTCTATGTTTTCCTGTATTGAGAATACGATAGTCACTGGCTCCGTTTTTCTGCCTGTGTCGGAAAACATTTTGATTTTTATACATTAAGGAGTTTTATAAAATGGATCCCTTTTCCATGTTAGAATTACTATTATCCGAAAACCAGTTCGAACTTATTCTCCCGGAAACCGGCACTTCTGCTCCCGACACGATCCGCCTAGTTTACCTGATGAATGATGCAGTTGAAAGTTTCCTCCTCTTCCACAACGCCCGCCTGACCGGTACCTACGATCCGGCATACGAGGGCGAACTCGATGCCCTCTTAACCCAGGATGAAAACGAACGCTATGCCCTGATCGTCCATCAGGGAGACTCGGTTGTCACACTCTTTTTCGAAGATCTGACTCTCGAAAATCACTACTATGACTACAGTCAGCTCGGGCACTTCTGGATGAAAGGCTACGAATACCTCCGCCAGCTCGAATACCGCATCGCCATCCTGCGCGACAAACTCGACTATCTGGGGGAAAACTCCTGCAACGCAAACGAGCGGGAGCTTGCCTCCCTCGCGGAATTTCCCCCACTGAACGTCTGCTGCTACCCGGCGGTCCCGGAAAAATACCGCGTCATCCGTGAAAATCCCTGGCATCTCTCCGAAGACGCTTCGCGCGTCTTCCAATCCATCGCCGTCGAAGCCAGTGATCCAAAACTGCTACATCGCCTGAAAGACTATGAGCAGCACCCCACCAAGCGCCGCGCCCGTCAGATTGCCCGCCTCCTGCACCGGAACGCCCATGCCAAGACAGTCGATCTCCTGACCCGGAAGCTTCAAAAAGCCTCTTCCGCCTACCCGTCCCGCACCTTCGGAAAAGCCCAGCAGACCCGTCACCTGGCTCTCGAACTTTTTGCCAAAAAAAGACAGAAAGAGCTTGAAAAGCGCGGCATCCGCTCCGAACTGCTGCGTGAAGAACCCTTTACGACAGCGCAGGATTCGATTGAATTTAAGATGCATTTAATGATATGGGAGAAAGGGATTTTGAACCGTAAGGCGCGGATTGAGACTTGGGAAGATCAATAACATAATCTATTGCAACAGATCCTGCCGGTTGCAGTACTCTGTATGCAGCAGCTTATGTGACAGCTCCCCGCACGGTTCTCCCAGATACGTCTCATAAATTTTCTGGATCGCCGGGTTCTTGTGCGACTGTCTGACCGGAAGCTCTGCCTCTGCCTCATAGATGGCTTTCTTCCGCTTCTCCATGATCGACCATGTCTTAGGCGGATTTCCACCGCCGCCGATGCAGCCGCCCGGACATGCCATGATCTCGATAAACTGATAATCGGCGGTTCCGTTTTTTACCTTTTCCAGCAAAACTTTCGCATTTTTAATGCCATGTGCCACCGCTACCTTGATGACTCTGCCGTTCAAATCAACCTGTGATTCCTTGATTCCCTCGAAACCGCGGACCGGTGTATAGTCTAGATGTTCCATCTCTTTGCCGGTTACCACCGCATAAACGGTGCGGAGTGCCGCCTCCATGACGCCGCCAGTCGCACCGAAAATAAGTCCCGCGCCGCTTCCTTCGCCAAATGGATCGTCAAACGGCGTATCCGGAAGCTCAGAAAAATCGATTCCACCGGCACGGATCAGCGCTGCCAGTTCCTGTACCGTGATGGAAATATCCACATCCTGATAGCCGCTGTCCCTCATTTCCGGACGGGTACACTCAAATTTCTTTGCCGTACACGGCATAACGGAAACACTGCAGATCTCACCCGGATCGATGCCCTCGCGCTTCGCAAACCAGGTCTTGATCAGCGCACCGAACATCTGCTGCGGGGATTTTGCCGTCGATAAATGCTTCGTGTACTCCGGCGCGTAAGTCTCACAATATTTAACCCACGCCGGACAGCAGGAGGTGATCATCGGCAGAGTTCCGCCATTCTGCAGGCGGTTTAACAGTTCCGTTCCCTCCTCCAGGATCGTCAGATCCGCGGAAAAATCAGAATCAAATACCTTGTAAAAGCCCAGGCGCTTAAGTGCCGACACCAGACGTCCCGTGCTGACAACACCCGGCTGCTCACCCAGTGCCTCCGCCAGCGTAATGCGGACGGACGGAGCCACCTGGATAATCAGTTTTTTGCCTAATTCTTTCTGGAGATATAACCCGTAGGTATGATAATGCACCGTCAATGCTCCGGTCGGACACACCTGCACGCACTGGCCGCAGTTAATACAATTGGTATCAGCCAGTTTTTCCCCATAGGCCGGGGCAATCAGCGTATGGAATCCACGGTTTTCCTTCGAAAGGACGTTGATTCCCTGAATCTCATTGCAGACCTCCATACAACGCCCGCACAGAATACATTTCTGCGGATTCCGCATGATGGCCGGAGAACTCCAGTCCTCCTTCTGATGGCGGAGCTGCTTGTCATAGCGGATATCGAGGTGCATTCCGACATCCTGCGCTACCTTCTGCAGATCGCATTTTCCGTCCTTCGGACATACGAGGCATTCCTGCGGATGTCTCGCAAAAATCAGTTCCAGAATATTTCTTCTCGCTTTCAGTACCTTCGGGGATGCCGTCTGCACGACCATTCCCTCCGAAACAGGTGTACTGCACGCGGTCGGAAGAAGTCTCTGTCCTTCTACCTCAACCACACAGATACGGCAGACCGCCTTGATGCTCAAATCCTCATGATAGCAGAGAGTCGGAATGTGGATACAGGCTTTCTTCGCCGCCTGGAGGATCGTCGTTCCTTCCTCCACCTCTACCGGCTGTCCGTCGATTGTCAGATGTACCATCATGCTTCTCTTCCCCCTCTCCGTTTAAACTGTCCCGCATAGGATGTTCCCCGGCTGCGGTGTCTTGCATACGCGTCATACGAATCATATATGACATCACGTTCACCGACTGCTGCATGCTGTCTTCCTATCCGGCTGTTTCCATCGTTTCTATAATCTTCTTCTGCTTCATAAATGCCTTCCGCCACAGCTGCCTGTGTACAGACCGGGCAGTAATCCCGATCAATGTGCGCCAGATATTCCTTTCGGAAGTTCTGGATACTCGTCTGCACCGGAACTGCGGTCGAATGTCCCAGACCACAAAGTGCGGTCAGACGCATCGTCTCCGTCAGCTCATCGATTTTTTCCAGATCCGGCAGAGTCGCCAGCCCCCGGCTGATGCGGGTAACCAGATTGTACAGCTGCTGGCCGCCCTCGCGGCACGGTGTACATTTTCCGCATGACTCGCCGCGGAAGAAGTCCAAATTGTTTCGTACAATATCTACAATACAGTTGCTGTCGTCGATGACCAGAATCGTACCGCAGCCAAGACGTCCGCCGGATGCCGAAACTGTATCAATATCCAGTGTCATATCGATCTGATCGGCATTGATGATCGCACCGGAGGTACCACCGGTCTGCACGCCCAGAAGCCCTTTTCCATCCGCGATGCCGCCGCACACTTCATAAATGATATCTTTGAGGTTCACGCCCATCGGAAATTCAAATACGCCCCTGCAGACTACATTTCCACAGACCGTAAAAAGCTTTGTGCCCGGGCTGTTCGCTGTGCCGATGCTGCGGTACCATTCCGCTCCGTTTAAGAGGATCGGTGCAATATTCGCCAGCGTCTCTACGTTATTTAACATGGTCGGTTTTCCAAAGAGTCCGTGAATGCTCGGAAACGGCGGACGGAAACGTGGCTCTCCTCGTTTTCCCTCAATGGACTCAAACAATGCCGTCTCCTCGCCGCAGACGTAAGCACCCGCACCGGAGCGGAACTTGATTTCAAAGTCAAAACCGCTCTCCATCATATTTTTTCCTAAAAATCCGCGTTTTTCCGCATCCTCCAGCGCATCTTTTAATACCGGGAACAAATATGTATACTCGGCTCTCAGATAAATATATCCGGTATGGGCGCCGACTGCTTTTCCAGCAATCGCCATGCCCTCGAAGACCGCACACGGGTCGGTCGAGAGAAGAATCCGGTCTTTATTCGTACCCGGCTCTCCCTCATCGGCGTTACAGACGATGTATCTCGTTGGGTAAGATGCGTGGGCGGTAAACTCCATCTTGCGATAGGTCGGGAATCCCGCACCGCCGCGTCCACGAAGTCCGGAGGCGCGGATCACATCGATAATCGCTTCACTGTCCATCGAAAGTGCTTTTTTCAGCGCTTCAAATCCGCCGCGGTCCGCATACTCCTGTGAACTTCTCGGATTAATCTTGCCGCGGTTTTTCAGCAATACGTGCATTTCCTCCATACTATTCCACATCCTCCCGTATATATTGTTTGATAATATCCCTCACCGATTCCGGCGTCAGGTTGCCGTACACGTGCTCATTGATCATGATCGCCGGGGATATTTCACACAGTCCCAGGCAGGGACAGTATTCCAGGGTGAACCTTCCGTCCTCGGTCGTCTCCCCGATGCTGATGCCGAGCTGATCCTCCAGCGCCTGAACGACCGCCTGCGCCCCATGTACGTGGCACGGCGCGCTCTTGCACATCCGGACAATGTAGCGCCCCCTCGGTTTTACCGACAGCATCGCATAAAAGGTGATGAAACTGTACACCTTGTTCATCGGAATATCCATCTCCCTGGCGATGACTGACGCCACCTCCTTGGAAAATGCCGACACAACCTTCTGCGCCCGGATGATCACTGTCATCAGCATATCCGGTCTGCCCTTGTATTCCGCCGCAATCGCAGACACCTGTACCAGCTTTGAAGCCGGTGTCTTATATACATAACTGTCCCTGTCCATCCTGCTCCCTCACTTTCAGTTTGTATTTTTCCAAACTTATTTTTTGTTTGACTAACTGTCTGTTTGATTTTTTCTCGATTATAGGGATGCACTGACAAATTGTCAAGAAAAACTTACAGTTTGGTTTGTTAATTGACAAACAGTTTGTCTGAGAGTATGATGAAAGAAACAGGTTTGCTCTCATTTCCCGTTATCTTGTACCTGAATTTTTGATTTTTAAACAAAAAAGGAGAACATTCTCTTATTTATGTTCCCTATCTACTAACTTTTTTCTATAGAAACAGGATTGACGCAGCAAAATGAACGCGATAAAATTTTTTTCAGGAACTTTGACAAAAGAAAGACAATCCCTGTGCATTTCATTTTCCGAATTATTTTAAGCCGCAAAATTTTGCGATACACACTCGGGGCACAGAGCACCCCAAAGGAGGTATTCATGGAAATTTCCAACTACATGGACTTTCAGTTTCTCATCCGTTTTCTCGAAGGACTTCAAAAGTTTCTCGGAGATAACTGTGAGATCATCGTCCACGATTACCGCAAAGGCTACGATCACACGATCGTCTACGCATTCAACTCACAGCTAAGCGGGCGCGACGTCGGCGGTTCCCCGCGCGGCGGCATGATCACACAGCTCGGCAATGATATCGAGCCGCTCAAGCATTCGATCATTTCCCTCGATACCAGCCAGAAAGACCGGCTTTTTAAGTCCTGCACAACGCTCATCGAGGACGAACATCACAAAATTATCGGATCTGTCTGCTTAAATATGGATGTTCGCGATCTCTATCTGGCACAGAGCGCCCTGCAAAATCTGATCGGACGCCCAGGCACCATCGGCGTATCGGCAGCTGTGGGCGCACAGATCGACGGCATGTCTGGCTGCACACCATCCGGAATGGCTTCTGATGGCACCTTTTCAGGAACTGGCAGCACGGACGGCACGAATGGCGCAAATCAGGCAGCCATGTCTGACCGCGACTTTATTCTCAAAAAGAATGTCGATGATATTTTACAGCACTATATTTATCAGGCAGAGTCCATGATCGGAAAACCGATGATGCTGATGAACAAGGAGGAAAAAATTCGTGCACTCGACTATCTTGACCAGAAAGGCGTCTTCAAGATCACAAAAACCAGCCTGCTCCTGTGCGACGCGATGCAGATTTCCAAGTATACACTGTATAATTATCTGGAAGAAGCGCGGATTTCACGAAAGAGTGAAACGAATGAATAAGAATCATAAACTAATTCTTTCAACCTCTGTTTGCTTATCCTTTTATTCATTTTAAAATATAAAAGACCTGAAGAGCAGCCATTTACCGCACCTTTCAGGTCTTTTTATATTCATTTACCATATTTACATTATTTTCTCAATTTTTCTAGTATTCTTTCTATTATTGTTGCTTCTTACCTATTCTTTTTATCCTATAAACAGACACCACGCCGGAATCGTAATCATCGAAATCAGCGTCGTGAGCACTACCGTTTTCGCTGCAAACGGTGCATCGCTGTCATAGCGCGCCGCAAAGATCGCTGCAGTTGCACCGGCTGGCATTCCCGTCATGATGACTGCCACACCTGCTGCCACCGAATCCAATCCGGCCGCCAGGCTGATTCCATATGCCAGAAGCGGAAGAAGGAACAGACGGAGCACACTGAATTTGAGGGCCGTCGGATTAATAATCTCACGCAGTTTCACATCGGTCAGAATCGTACCGATAATAAACATCGTCAGCGCCGAGTTACAGTTTCCAATGTAGGTAACCGTCGATTTCAGCACGCCCGGAAGCTGCAGCTGTGTCGCCATCAGGAACATACCGATGTAGACACCGACCAGACACGGGTGCGTCAGGACATTTTTCAATACCTTTTTCCGGTCAGAACCGCCTCCAACAAAATAGGATGTACCCGCCGACCACATGACAACGCGCATCGGAATCAGGAAAATGGATGCGTAGAGAAGTCCCATACTTCCATATACGCCTTCCGCAACCGGGTTTCCGAGGAATCCGCCGTTGGAAACGATCGTACAGTATTGAAGCACCTTCCGGTGCTGCTCTGAATATCCCTTAAACAGCACTTTGTTGAGTGCCACACAGACAAGCTGCAAGACAAATCCAACCGCCAACAGCAACCCGCACGTTTTAAAAATCGAAGCATCAAATGAAATCAGGCACGATTTCACAATATTGCAGGGAATCACGATATTCACGCAGAGATCCGTCAGACATTTTTCGCCTTCCTTGCTGATGATCCCGCGCCGTTTCAGTACCGCACCCGCCAGTATCATCAAGAATAAAGAACCCTGTAGGTTGCAAAGTTCGAGTAAATTCATATGGCTCTTCCTCCTTTTCCTACGGCCTTCTTATGAGACGAACCAAAAAACTCCAGATCGGCAGTATGTACAGATACGACGCCACCACCACACTCGCAATCGGAGCACCGACGGCTGCCAGAGGAACGGCTCCGGCGATCGACCACGGAACCAGCGGTGCCAGCACAACCGCCGTATTTTCCAGATCGATTGCAAATCGTTTATTATCTGGATTTCCTTCCTTGCAGAGCTGATGGGTCAGCATGATCGAAAGCGTCTGGTTACAAGCGATCATGGAAGCAACTGCCGCCACCGCAAAGGTCGCACCAAACGGAGTAATTTTCCGGCTCAACGCCTCTATTTTCCCCTGAATCGGCTTCAAGAGCCCAGTTCCCTCGAAAATTCCTGCATAACAGGAGGACAGGCTCACAATCGCAGCCACCTTAATCATTGATTTCAGTCCGCCGCCGTTCATCATAGCATTGAGCGCCGGATCGTTTGCCTGATAACCGGTCAGGCACATCTGTAAAATTTCTTCGATTGTCCGCCCCTGCAACACCACGCTCAGAAACGCCGCCAACACAATGCTGATCAGCATCGTTTTCTTGACCTCCACCCGGAACACAGACAGCACCAGGATAATCGCCGCTGGGATCACCGCGCTCCAATGAAGTACAAAACGATTGGAAAACAGCCCTTCCACATCCATCCGTCCGTTTCCGGCACTCATGGAACGTCCCACTATATAATAGAGAATACACGTAGCCACAAATGGCACCAGGGATGTCTTTATCATTTCGCGGATATTTTCATAAATATCCGTCTTCGTCAGCACACAGACAAGATTCGCGCTGGACGATACCGGTGAACAGCGGTCGCCAAAATAGATGCCAGAAAGAATCGCGCCGCCGATCCAGAACGGGTCAAGCTCCATCGCACGTCCCATCGCCATACAGATAACACCCATCGTCGCGCCGGTTCCAAAGGAGGTTCCGGTCAGGATCGACACCATACAGTTAAGAAGGAACGCGATCACCAGAAATGCCGACGGCGACACCAGCTTCGACGACCAGCACACGATCACCGCAATCGTGCCGGACGCCCGCCACAGTGCTGTGATAAAGCCGATCAGTCCGAAAATCATCAGGATATTGCGGACGGTTTTAACGCCGGAAAGCGACATTTTTCCGAGTTCCGCAAGGCTGTGATTCCGAATCAAACCGTACACACAGAAGATCAGATAGCCGCCCGCCAGCGCCCAGAGCACCGATACGCCGGTAAACACGCAGCCTGCCAGCGCCGCGATAAATGCAAGTAATACAATTCCCTCCAGCATACTTCCTCTCTCTTTCCTACCAACCTGTTATTTTTCATCATAATCTTTTGTTTTTGATGTTTTTAGTATATTCCTGTTCCACCTTAATGTCCATCTGTTATTTTATGTATTAAATACAGTTAATTTTTGTATATTACGCAAAAAATCCCTGCTTTTTCTCTATTCGTTTGTTTCTTGATCTAAAAAAGAAGACTTCCCAACATTTTATAATCGTCCAGCTTTCTTCTACTTTTTTCTATTTCTTCATATACTTTTCTAACATACCCTCCCCGGAGATCTGCCATGCGAAGATTTCATCCTTTGATTACCGGAACCCTACTCCTGACGGCAGTCGGATTTTTCTGCCGGATTCTCGGCTTTTTCTACCGCATCTTTCTCTCCCGGACGATCGGCGCCGAAGGTCTGGGTTTATATCAGATGATTTTTCCCATACATGGCATCGCATTTGCTCTCTGCGCCGGTCCAATCCAGACTTCGCTCTCCCGCCTGACCGCCGCCTCCCCGGAAAAGGGACGCGCCTTTTTGCGGGTCAGCCTCGCACTCTCACTATCGATCGCCCTGCCGCTGACCTCTTTGATCTACACCTTCGCCGATTTTCTCGCCGCGCGCGTCCTTCTTGCGCCCGAATGTGCGCCGCTTCTGCCCGCACTCGCCCTCTCGATCCCCTTCTGCGCGATCCATGCCTGCTGCTGCGGGTATTATTATGGGCTCAAAAAAACGGCAGTCCCGGCATTTTCACAGGTGGTCGAGCAGTGCATCCGCATTTTCTCCGTCCTGCTGATCGTCCATGTCTGCCGCACGAACAGGATTCCGATCACGGTGCTGCTGGCTGTCTGGGGGCTGTTGATCGGGGAAGCGGCTTCGGCGGTGTTCTGTCTGTTAGTTTATGGATGCTCGAAGTCCGTTGCCATACTGCCAAATGCAAACACTCCTATTACTCCCCTGCTCCTCCCCCTCCTCACCATGGCACTCCCCCTCATGGCGAATCGCCTCACGCTCAGCTTTCTCCAGAGTCTCGAAGCCATCTTTGTACCGAACCAGCTTCTCCTCTCCGGGCTCTCGCGGGTTGAATCGGTCAGTATTTACGGAGTCCTCACAGGCATGGCACTCCCCTTTGTCCTCTTTCCATCCGCCATCACCAACTCCCTCGCCGTCGTCCTGCTCCCGGCAGTCTCGGAGGCGCAGGCGCAGAATCAGCCGGACAAAATCGAACACACCATCTCCATGGCGCTCCGATACAGCCTGTACATGGGAATTCTCTGCGTCGGGCTCTTCACCCGCTTTGGTCCAGCACTGGGCGAAACCTTTTACCACAACGCCGATGCCGGACGTTTCATCCAGATTTTATCCTGGCTCTGCCCGTTTCTCTACCTCTCCACTACCATGGGAAGTATTTTAAACGGACTTGGGAAAAAGGGAACCGTCTTCGTCCACCATACGGTTTCCATGCTTCTCACCCTGTCGCTCGTCCTTTTCGCCATCCCGCGATGGGGGATTTTCGCCTATCTGGCGGCGCTTCTCATCAGCGAACTGGTGCTCGCCTTTCTCCACATCCATGCCCTCGCCCGCGAAGTCCCCATCCGTCTGCCAGTCAGCCAGGGCATTGTAAAACCGGCATTCTGCCTGCTGGTTTCGATTGGGATGTTAGAAGTTATTCCAAACGCGTCTTACCTGCCTCACCTGTTTCCGCCTGTCCTCATCCAGTCCGGTATCCTTTGCCTGCTGTATATAGGAGGACTGCTTCTCTTACATACAGGTACAGTCAAACAATAAATTATATGCTATTTTGCTATATCCCTTAAATGCAATATGTTTAGGTATTTTCTGGCAATTTACATTTTTTTATTTTATACTTATTACATTCAGGGGGATTTACAAAGGGGGAACTTTTTTGAAATACGATATCAATTTTCGGCATTTAGAATATTTTATCAAGGTAGCGCGCCTCGGATCCATCAATAAAGCCGCCCAGGCGCTCTATATTTCCCAGCCGTATCTTGGGAAAATCATGCACGATCTGGAAGAAAATCTCGGCGCCAGGCTCTTTAACCGCAGCCGCTCAGGCGTAACATTAACGCCTGAAGGAATGAAATTTCTGACACATTCCGAAAAAATCATTGACGAAATGGAACAGCTCTGGTTTCAGAAAAAGAAGGAACAAATCAAAATTTCTGATCCGCTGGCTGTCTCCATGACACGTTTTTCTCATATCATGGAAAGTTTCAGTGAAATAGTCCTGCGTCACCGCGATCAGCCATCCTTCTCCCATCGACTGTATGAAGGCAATTCAGACGAAGTCATCGAGGATGTGGTATCCGGGCGTGTCGATGTAGGCGTGTTTCATTTTGACAGCCGCAAACGGCGTGAAATGGAGGCCTTGCTCGAATCAAAAGGGCTGGAATACCATTTTCTTGCCAACATCGAACCACACATTATCATTTCCCGCAAACATCCGCTTCTGCTGCAACAGAAACCGGTCAACCTGCACACACTGGCAGAGTACGGCTTTCTCTGGTATCTTGGACAATGCGATGATTATATTTACCAGCTTCTCTCCGAAGGGGATCAGGATGCAGAAAAAATGCGCTCGAAAATCACCTATCTTTCCAGCCGCGCCACCCTGATGTACATGATCTCGATCAGTGACTGCTACAGCATCGGCATCCACGATTTCGCCAAACAAGAAGCCTCCTACCACTCCACTTCTATTCCGATTCCAAACTGTGGTTTTATGCTGGAATTTGGATATGCAATGCGGAAAGACACGCCAATGACGGCGATCGTACAAGAATTTATTTATGACTTAAAGAAAAAACTTCTCTAAAAAAACACCATCAAAGCTGCCGGACATTCACAGCCGTCCCGGCAGTTTTTTTTTGATCCTTTTCAGCACCTCTTCCCCGTTCATCATAAATATTTATTCATATCTGACATATATATCCCGTTATACCTTTTTGTCATATCCCTTAAAGCTGACACGCATTATACAAACTGCCTTCCCCATGCTACCATACTATCAGAAAGCAACACCGAATAAAAAACAGGAGGCGTTTAAGTATGAGAGATGTACTTGAACAAGCCGTTGCACTGGGAAAAACACATACCCATGAGGGTGCAGTTGCCACCTACATACCAGAACTTGGAAAGGTAGATGGCAGTCAGCTCGGAGTCAGTGTTTTTTGCCGGAACGGCAAACGGATTTCCGTCGGGGATACGAAAGTCCGATTCAGTATTCAGAGTATCTCCAAAATCATCACCCTTGCAGTTGCGCTGGAAATCTGCGGCTTCGACCAGGTATTTAAAAAAGTAGGCATGGAGCCGACCGGCGATCCATTTAACTCGCTGATGAAACTGGAAAATACGGACAGTTCCCCCTACAACCCGATGATCAATGCAGGCGCTATCGTAGTGGCAAGCTGCCTTGCTTCCGAAATCAGTTTCGATACCATGCTTGATACCATCCGGGCTCTCTGCATGGATCCGGACATCAACCTCGACAAAAAGGTTTATCACTCGGAAATGTCTCATATTTCCCGCAACCGGGCAATCGCCTATCTGCTGGAGAGCAAGGGGTACATCGAAAAGAATAAAGATGTGGAAAACAGCCTGCATTTTTATGTCAAAATGTGCTCTCTCAGCGTGACGGCAGAAAGCCTCGCCGGACTGGGACTGATTCTCGCCAACGATGGCATTCATCCAGACACGGGGAAACGGCTTTTAAGCAGCCAGGCGGTTAAAATCGTCAAAACACTCATGTTTACCTGCGGTATGTACGATGGTTCCGGCGAATTTGCCGTCCGGGTCGGCATCCCATCCAAAAGCGGCGTCGGCGGCGGTATCTTATCAGTGGTAGACGGCGAGATGGGAATCGGCATCTTCGGACCGGCGTTAGATAAAAAGGGGAACAGCGTCGCTGGAGAATGCGTGCTTGAATATATGTCACATGAACTGCATCTCCATATGTTTGATCCGCAGCGGCACACTTTATAGCAAAAACAATATGTAAATTGTATGAGAGGGGTATTTTAAAATGGCAGATTTATACGCAAAGATAATCGGCACAGCAAGCAACTATCTTTACAGCTACGTGTTAATCATCCTGCTGGTAGGCGGCGGCATCTATTTTACCATCCGCACCAAAGGGGTACAGCTTCGTTACTTACTTGAATCCATCCGGGTTATCCTGGAGCCATCCGACAAGGAAGATGAGTCTATTTCCGCCTTTCAGGCATTGATGGTTTCCACTGCTTCGCGCGTCGGCACCGGAAATATCGCCGGCATTTCTACCGCCATCTGTTTCGGCGGTCCGGGCGCTATCTTCTGGATGTGGATGACCGCGATCCTCGGAAGTGCAACCGCATTTGTAGAAAGTACGCTGGCACAGATCTACAAACGCCGTGCCGAGGACGGAAGCTGCTACGGCGGTCCTTCCTACTATATTGAAGCCGTTCTGAAAAAAAGATGGCTGGGTGTTCTCTATGCTATTTTCATGATTTTGACTTACATGGTTGGATTTAACCTTGTTGCATCCTTCAATGTGGCAGATTCTTTTAAAGTATACAGTTTCTACAATCCAAGCCTGACTCCGATTCTCATCGGTATCATCCAGGCTGTTATCTTCGGCATCTGCATCAGCGGCGGCGGCAAACAGATCGCTAAAATCACAGGAATTCTTGTTCCGGTAATGGGCGGACTTTACATTGCAGCTGCCCTGCTGATGATTATTCTCCACGGAAACATGATTCCGGGTATGTTCGCAAGCATTTTTGAAGGGGCTTTTGATATTCAGGCTATCTTCGGCGGCTTCATGGGATCCGTTGTGATGCTCGGCATCAAGAGAGGCTTGTTCTCCAATGAGGCAGGTGTCGGTGCTTCCGCTACCGCAGCCGGTTCCGCGGGTGTCAGCCACCCGGTCAAACAGGGTCTTGTTCAGGTATTATCCGTATTTATCGATACTGTTGTCATCTGCTCTGCAACCGCATTTTTACTGCTCTGCTCCGGCGTTGCACCGAGTGCAGACATGGCTGGCATGGCATATGTGCAGGCAGCTATGAATAACGTATTCGGCACCGCAGGTGTTGTATTTATCACAGTTGCCCTGATTTTATTTGCCTTTACCACGCTGCTCGGAAACTACTATTTTGCTGAAACCGGCATGGCTTATCTCTGCGGCAAAACTCCGGTCAAGGGCGTCCGGATTACCCAGAGAGTGATCGCTATCGTGATTGTCCTCATCGGTTCTGTGGCAAGTCTCGGCATCGTGTGGGATACCGCCGATGTTCTGATGGGACTGATGGCAGTCATCAACGTACCAATTATCTTCCTGATTGCCAAGCCGGCGCTCCGCTGCCTGGAAGACTACCGGGCACAGAAACAGGCTGGGAAGAATCCGGTCTTTAAAGCAGCTGATATTGAGTTGAAAGAAGAAACCGATTTCTGGAATTAATAAAAACAAAAATCCGCATAAACAGGGCTGTCAGAATCTTTCCCACACATGGTTTCAACCACACTGTGCAAAATTCCGACAGCCCTGCCTGTATTTTTTCATATCTGTATTATATCTATCTTTTTACCGTTTTATTAATCTGCAGCCTTATTTGCGGTTCTTCCAAATCAAAAACATTCCAGCTGCCAGCAGCACCACTCCAACGGCGGCTCCCACCATCCAGTTCGAAGAAGATATTTTCCCCGATCAATTTTATCGAAATTTCTATTTCTATATCTTATACTCTCATAAATAGCAGATTTCTGTTCCTACTCCTGCTCGTCCTCTTTCAGCACGTACGGCGTCATCTGGTATACATAGTAATTCAGCCAGTTCGTGTACAGTGTGTTGGACATATTTCTCCATTTCAGCACCGGCATGGAAAATGGATCGTTGTCCGGGTAATAGTTGCACGGTACCTGCGGATTTAAGCCTTTTTTCAGATCGCGGTGGTACTCGTTGTTTAACGTCATGCGATCATACTCTGGATGCCCCTGAACGAAAATCTGGCTTCCATCCTGGTTCATCACCAGAAATACGCCAGCCTCATCCGATTTCGCCAGAATCTGCAATTCCGGATGTTTCAGAATATCCTCTTCCCGGTCTTCCGTGTAACGGGAATGCGGGCAGTAAAAATAATCATCGAGACTACGGACCAGCGGGATCTTCCGGTTCAAAAGACGATGTCTGTAAATGCCGGAAAGCTTTGTCTTTCTCTGATGTTTCTGAATTCCATAATGATAATAGAGTCCCGCCTGCATACCCCAGCAGATATGAAACGTCGAGGTCACATGCGTCTTGCTCCACTCCATGATCTTCGTCAGCTCGTCCCAGTAGTTGATCTCCTCAAACTCCATATTCTCCACCGGCGCACCGGTAATAATCATACCATCAAAGCGCTTGCGGCGGATCTCGTCAAACGTCACATAAAACTTATTCAGATGCGTCTGCGATGTATTTTTCGAAACGTGCGTTTCCAGCATCAGGAATGAACAGTCCACCTGCAGCGGCGTATTCGAAAGTGCCCGCAGAAGCTGCGTCTCCGTATCCTCCTTGATCGGCATCAGGTTCAGAATCAAAATCTCAAGCGGACGAATATCCTGGCTCATCGCCCGATCCTCATCCATCACAAATATATTCTCCGATTCCAAAATTGCCCTAGCAGGAAGATCCTTTTGTATTTTAATTGGCATGGTTATATATCCCCTTTTTATATAAAATTCGTTTGAATTTTAGGATTCTATTATATACCGATATGATTCATTTCTACTTACAATAAAAACTATATCAGCATTCCTAATCATAACACAAGCTGCAAAAAAAAGCCAGCTAAACACTGTCTGGCGTCCGGCTTTTTCACCTCTCTTATAGCTTCAAAAACTCCTCCTCCGAAAGAATCGGCACCCCCAATTCCCGCGCCTTCTTATTCTTCGAGGACGACGACGCCACATCATTATTGATCAGATAATTCGTCTTGGACGTCACGCTTCCGGTCACCTTGCCGCCGCGGCGCTCAATCAGCTCCTGCAGCTCTTTCCGGTTTTTGAAATGTTCCAGCGAACCGGTAATGACGAAATTCATCCCGGCGAATGCCTCATCTGCACCCTCGCTGCTTTCTTCGTCTCCTGCCTCAAAGGTCAGCTCCGCCAGCAGATGATCGACGATCGCATTATTCTTTCCATCCGAAAAGAATGCCGTCCACGCCTGCGCCAGAACTTCCCCGATTCCATCAATCTCGACCAGCTCTTCCACGGTGGCGTGGCGCATCGCCTCAAAATCATTTTTAAAATGACGGCAAATCATCTTGGCATTTGCCAGACCGATGCCTGCAACGCCCAGACCGTACACCATTCTCGGCAGGGTCGTGTGGGACGCTTTCTCAGCCGCCGCAATCAGATTGTCATACGATTTCTGCCCGAATCCGTCCATCTCGACGATCTCTTCCTGATGGCGGTCCAGATGGAAAATGTCCGCATACTCATGAATCATGCCGACGCCGATAAATTTCTCCAGCGTCGCCTCTGAAAGCCCCGCAATATTTAACGCATCGCGGCTTGTAAAAAGAGTAAAACTCTTGATCTTCTTCGCCTGGCAGTCCGGGTTCGTGCAATAAAGCGATTTTACATCATTGATCCGGCGCACCTCCGTCTGACCGCCGCACACCGGACATACCTCCGGAATATCCCGGACGCCGCTGCGCGTCAGGTTATCCGCGATCTGCGGAATGATCATATTTGCCTTATAAACCGTAATCCGGTCGCCTGCCCCCAGTTCCAGCGCCTCCATGATGCTGATGTTGTGGACACTGGCGCGGCTGACCGTCGTTCCCTCCAGCTCAACCGGTTCAAATACTGCCACCGGGTTAATCAGCCCCGTTCTCGACGCGCTCCATTCAATATAGAGAAGCTTCGTCTCCTGAATCTCATCCGCCCACTTGAATGCGATCGAATCGCGCGGGAATTTTGCCGTCCGCCCCAGCGACTGGCCGTAGGCAATATCATCATACAAAAGCACCAGTCCATCCGACGGCGTATCATTTTCCGCAATCGCCTCAGAATACATTTTGACCGTCTCCGGCAGCGTCTCTTTTGTCACCTCATGGTACTCTACGACCTCAAACCCCTGTGTTTTCAGCCATTCAAACTGCTCTTTCCGCGAATTTTTGAAATCAATGCCATCCGCCTTTACAAGGCTGAACGCATAAAAATGGACCTGTCTCTGCGCTGTGATTTCGCTGTTTAACTGACGCACCGAACCGCTGCATAAGTTTCGCGGATTCTTATATTTCGCATCGACATCCTCGATCTGCTCATTGATCTTCTCAAAATCCGAATACCGGATGATCGCCTCGCCGCGCAGGATAAGCTCACCCTGGTAGGAAATATTTAACGGCACATTGACGAACGCCTTTGCATTTGCCGTGATAACCTCACCGATCTCACCATTTCCACGCGTAACCGCCTTGACAAGTGTTCCATTCTGATAGGTCAGGACGATCGTCAGACCGTCCATCTTCCAGGATAAAAGCCCGGTCTGCCCGCCGAGCCAGTCTGCCAACTCTTCCACGCTCTTCGTCTTATTTAACGAAAGCATCGGTTTCTCATGGCGCTCCTTCGGAAGCGCACTGACTACCTCATATCCTACATTCTGCGTCGGGCTGTTCGCAAACACAATTCCCGTCTCTTTCTCCAATGAAACCAGTTCATCATAAAGCTTATCATACTCAAAGTTGCTCATGATCTCCCGGCTCTCCTGATAATAGGCGCGCCCTGCTGCCCGCAGCGTCCCAATCAGCTCCCGTATCCGTTTTGTCTTGTCCTCTGCCATCTATCTGACTCCACCTTTCCCATCGCTCTCTCCAACTACCTCTGAATGCGTTTTCAAGCATTTCTATGCAACCTCATATGTGAACCTGCACTGACTGCCAAACAACATTGTCTCAGCCATTCTTCTTTCCGTTCAAAATATCTTCTAATTTCTGTCTCTCTGCCGCTGTCACTTCCCGGTACTCGCCTGTTTTCAGCCCATCCAGCGTAATGTTCAGCATCCGGACGCGTTTTAACGTCTGCACCTGGTACCCCAGCGCCTCGCACATCCGGCGGATCTGGCGGTTGAGTCCCTGGGTCAGGATGATCCGGAAACTCGTCTTCCCGGTCTTTTCCACCTCACAAGGACGGGTAACCGTATCTAAAATCTTCACTCCTGCGCTCATCTTCCGGACAAACTCACTATCAATGGGTTTATCCACCGTTACCAGATATTCCTTTTCATGTCCGTAACGAGCCCTTAGAATCCGGTTGACCAGCTCGCCCTCATTCGTCATGAGAAGCAGCCCTTCTGAATCCTTGTCCAGACGCCCGATCGGGTAAATCCGGACCGGATAATCTAAAAATTCTACGATATTTTCTGCCCGATCTTTATCAGAAGTCGTGCAGACAATCCCCCGCGGCTTATTGACCGCTAAAAGCACCGGCGCATCCTTGCCGGACACCGCTACGCCATCGCATGCCACGCGCTGTCCCGGCAGCAGCTTCTGCCCGACCTCTGCCACGCGCCCATCGATCGTCACACGCCCGTCCGCGATCCGCCGATCCGCCTCCCGCCGGGAGCAGATGCCCGCCTCGCTCAAAAAGCGATTTAAACGAACGCCTTCCGCTGGAATCCGGGATTCCTGCTTTTCACTTGGCTGTACTCTCTTGTATGATTTATCATTTTGATTTTTTTGCATTTTATTCATCTCATTTCGATTTATTGTGCCGTAGGATTCCGGCAACCAAAGTATAAAAATTATAACATTTTCGTCCATGGGGGTGAACCTCACATGGCTAAAGTCACATGCTTCTCAGCCGTTTTAAACGGCAAGACTAAATATCGGCGGATACGCCAGTAACTTAGAATTCGTGCGGATACGCACTTTTTCCACGCCGGATACGGCTGGTTTCCACATTACAGGTAGTCCGCTGTATATCTGCCTGTATTTATGCCGCTTTTAAGTTATTTACTTCTACATAAAGCTTTCTCAAATCTGCATAAACACAGGAGGTTCTACGCTTCACTGCAGGTACTTTTGCCTCCAGTGAAGACCTTTCCGTTTCCGGCAAGGGTTTTAAAAGTTCCCGTATAAAATATCTCGCTCCGATATTATAGGATGCTGACAGGTCGCAGTTATACTGTTTTCCGGTCCGGAAGGTACATAGGCTATGGTTCTCCTGGTTTCTTACTACCGCTCCGCTTCCGTCACAGGCCAGCCTGCTGGTGTTCCGGGCACTGACCCTGGACACACGAATTCCGTTCCGATGTGCCTGATGTTCACACAGTTTCTGAATATCCCGCTTTCTCCATAAATGAAGCTTTTGTTTCTTTTTTCCGGATATTTTTCCCTGCATTTCCAGATACTCAAACACAATTACATCTGCCTGATATTCTGCAGCATATTTCGTGATCTCCGCAGCTATTTTGCGGGACAGCTCCATATTCAGCCTTTTTGCATAATCCCATCGGCTTTGGACCTGTCTGGAGGAATGTTCCCTCTGAAAACGGCGGATTCTGCCAAGCACATGATACAAATGGTCTTTATCACTGGAGAAATTTATAAATTTACGTCCCAGGATAGTGCCATCTGCACGCATGATGCTGCAGACCGCATCCGTATTGATTCCTAAATCAACGCTGCATATCACCTGCTCTTTTACATCTGTTTTTGATAAGCTTACTTCCTCTGTGTATGAAAACCGAAGGAAATATTTATGATGTTTCCTTTCCAAAGTAGGGGCAGATGCCTTTTTACCACTCCATTTTTTTCGCAGATATTCCATATCGGTATGAAGTAATTTTACCTGAAACCACTTCCACTCACGCCCATCAAACAGCTTTAAATGTGCCACATCTTCTCCCGGTTCTGCTTCCTTATACATGACATCCCGATAGAATACCGGCATCGCATGATTCTCACAGACCAGCTTCGGTTTTCCTCTCAGTTCTCCCTTTTCCCACAAACTAAGGCGTGTCTGATAGGAGGACACGGCTCCAAGTGCGTGTTGAATCGCCGCTCTTCTCAGATAAGATGGCATCTTAGGGAAATGACGGTCAAACAGAAATCTGGCATGATTCTTTTTTGTCTCATGTACCAGATGTTCCGCTTCATTAAAGCGTTTTTGTGGATTTCTGATTTCTGAAAGTTCTTCCCATGTCTCTGCATACACCGGAATCAGATAGGAAACTGCTTTCCGAAAAATATCCAGCGTAGAGCGGAGCGGTATATTCTTTTTTTTAATTTCTACTCCATAGCTGGATACAATCTGCATAAAGGTCCCTGCTTTCTGTTTTCGATATTTCGCACACTGTGCAAAATGATACTGTAAAAAATACGCATTTCTTCTACCTACGAAAGTAATTTTTCTTTCGTAGGTAATACACTATATTTACATTTATATTATACCATGCATCTCTTTGCAAGGCAAACATTTGTTCTGTATCTATTAAAATAATTGGCACACCTAACTCATCACTAAAGTAACGAGAATGCGGTGTGCCGTTTTTCAAGGAAGTTAACCATTTTCCCCGTTGCCAGGAAAAATACCAGTGGAATTCCAAGTGCTGCTGCAGGATAAGTCAGTAAATCCAGATAAGCAGTTATCATGCCATTTATCAAAAACAGATACAGATAGCGCCCGTCCTGTTCCATTTGATTCCGACAGACCAAAATCAAAAACAGGCTGAATATCATCACATAATACACACTTGAAAACTGGATCGAAAACGCAATCGCCAACGGTCTCAAAAACAATGCCGTACATAAAAATGGAAGTATCAAACAGTAGCGTTTCTGCCTAATCAATGTTCCTGTTATAAGCAGCAGAGTAAACACAACTCCCAAATTTATAAGTGCCCGAATTCCCCGATAATCCATAAAAAAGAGTAGTGGGCGCAGGAATACCAAATAACCATGCCAATAACGTGCATACGAAGTTATTTCCATCCCATCATCTATCCCTTTCACATCCATTCGAAATGATGTAATTGGATCTGCATCCTGATAAACCGGTCGATAGGCAGCGACTGCACGCTCTAAAGCAGACGCATCTTCTTTTTGATAACAGGCTGTATGGAGCATGAGCTCGGTTCCTTCGGAGAGTGCTTCTTTGATGGTCGCAGTGCGAACATCAACACCTTCTTTGAAGTAAGAACGGGAAATTTCTTTAAAAGGGAGAAAACCGTGGCGTTCTTCGCCGTAATCGACGAAACATGCTTCCAAAGACGGTTCAATACGGGTGATTACGCCTTTGTAGATATTGGACTTTCTCTGCTGACGTTCGGAAGACTCGATATCAATATCAATGAGCTTCTGACCTTCAACAATAGCGACACGCAGCTCCTCAGCATGCGTGGCGTTAAATAACATGCGCTTCATCAAGCACTCCTCAGTCACTGACGCGGACCATAGGCGTGCCGTAGAGAAAAGATATCAAACAGGTTCCGGAACAAGTGGAACGGGCAAAGGGATCTCCCTGAGTGAATCGCGGAAATTGTCCGCAGGAGGCTTTATAAAATCGAGAGAGGAGACCGCAGTGCAGGCACAATTATCCCTTCCCGTTAGGCAGGAATAGGCAGGCCGATCGAAACAGCGGAGGCAAGCCACTCTCTTTTTTCCAATACTTTTGCTGCACGAGTGCAGCATGTGTTCCAAAATTTGTGCGCGCATCAACCGGATGCTGCGCCCCGTGTTAATAAAAATTCTTTACAGCAAATGACCCGAAGGCCATTGGCGAGCTGCGACGATTCGAAAATCGGAGCACCGCCTATCATTCATTACAAAATCTCCTGC